>Ga0209839_10001803_pt1 | contig 10783 bp, 10 predicted proteins | sample OrgsoiDNA2013050_FD_185800 | JGI IMG/M metagenome (GOLD analysis project Ga0209839, IMG submission 185800) | Permafrost soil microbial communities from the Arctic, to analyse light accelerated degradation of dissolved organic matter (DOM) -... | ecosystem: Environmental > Terrestrial > Soil >... | reverse complement strand
GAGGCCGAAGTCGCGGAGACGGTTATCCAGCCGATTGTGCAGCCGATCGCATGAGCATCGGCGCCCACGATCACGATGATGTGCTGGGCGACCTGATTCGTGGGTCGCTCGACCACTGTGTCAAGTGCACGATCTGCGAGCAGTATTGCCCGGTGTCCAGCGCGACGCCGCTGTTCCCGGGTCCCAAGTACGCCGGCCCGCAGTCCGAGCGATTCCGGACCGGCGAGCCGTCGGTGGACCAATCGGTCGACTACTGCTCCGGCTGCGGGATCTGCACGCAGGTCTGCCCGCAGGGCGTGCACATCGCCGAGATCAACTCGCGCGCGCGCGCGAAGCTGAAACGGGATAAGGGCGTCCCGTTGCGCGATCGGATCATCACCCGCTCGGAGCTTCTGGGCAAGCTGGGCACGCCGGTGGCTCCGCTCGCCAACGCCTCGTTGCGCAGTCGACCGTTGCGCGTCGTCGCCGACCGCGTGCTCGGAGTACACCGGGACGCGCCCGTCCCCGCGTTCGCCGGGCGTACGTTTCGCGCTTGGGCCAAGCGACATGTGCCCGCCGTGCCTACGGCGGAGCGGGTGGTGTTCTTCTACGGCTGCGGTACCGACTACTACGAGCCTCGCCTGGGGGAGATGGCGGTCGAGGTATTGGAGCACAACGGCTTTGCGGTGGACATGCCCAAGCAGGGCTGCTGCGGCCTGCCGCTGCAGAGCAGTGGACTGTTCGACGACGCGCGCCGCTACGTGCGCCGGCTCGCGCACAATCTCGCGCCCTCGGTCCGCTCCGGGGCACACATCGTGGCGGTTTCGACCAGTTGCGCGCTGATGCTCAAGCGCGAGGCGATCGAGATCCTCGGGTTGGAGGACGACGCCGAGTTGCGGCTGGTGTCCGGGCGTGTGCGCGACATCTGTGAGTTTCTCGTCGACCTGCACGACGAAGGGCGCTTGCGCACCGACTTCAAGCCGGTGCATGCGACGGTCGCCTACCACGCACCCTGCCAGCAGCAGGGCCACGGCATCGGTAAGCCGGCGCTGGAGCTGTTCGCGCTGATTCCCGGCCTGGAGGTGGACGATATGGACGCGCGGTGCTGTGGGATAGCCGGAACCTACGGCCTCAAGCGCGAGAAGTACGACATCGCGATGGCGGTCGGAAAGCCGCTGTTCGAGCAGATCCGTGCGGCGGACCCGGGGCTCGTGGCCTGCGACAGCGAGACCTGCCGATGGCAGATCTCGAAGGCATCGGGGGTACCCTCCGTACATCCCGTGGAGCTTCTGCACCGGGCCTACGGACTGAGTGAAGTCACCGGTGGCGGTGGAAACCACCGCCACCGCTAGCGTCGCGCCAGTGACCGAGAGCACCCGGGCCGGGACCTTGAGCTCCCGTGTCTTGACCGCCAGCACGGGTCTGCGGATCGTGCTGGCTCCGGTGATCATGGCCCTGATCCTGATTGGTGATCGCGACCGGACGAGCACGGCGGCGCGTGTCGCCGCCGTGTTGTTCGCGGCGGCGGCGTTGAGCGATTTCGTCGACGGACGACTCGCCCGCCGCTGGGCGCTCGCGTCACCGTTGGGCGCATTTCTGGACACCACGGCGGACAAGCTGCTGGTCGCCTGCACCCTGTTTGCCCTGGTCGGCGTCGGACGGGCCGCGGCCTGGGTCGCGGCGATCATCGTGTCCCGGGAGCTAGTGGTGCTGGGACTGCGCAGCGCGGTGGCGATCGCCGGCACCGTGGTCGAGGCGTCGCTATGGGGCAAGCTCAAGACGTCGGTGCAGTTCCTGGCGATCCTGCTGGCGATTCTGCGACCGGGGCATCGCGCCGCAGGCCTGTACCCCGACGAGTGGCTGATGATCGCCGCGGCAGTGCTCAGCGTCGCGTCGGGGGCCGATTACTTCAGACGCTTCTCCGGCGCACTGAGCGGCCGCGAGCTGGGTTGACCGGTGCCGCGGACGCTGGTCACCGGGGGGAGCGGCCTGATCGGTGGGGCGCTGGTCTCCGAACTGCTCGCCCGCGGGGACGATGTGGTGGCGCTCGCCCGCTCGGACCCGGCGGCGCAGGCGCTGCGCGCCCGCGGGGCGCAGGTGGCGCGAGGCAACCTGTTCGATGAGCCCGCCCTGCGCGCCGCTGCGCAGGGTTGCGATTTCGTCTACCACGTCGCCGGGATCAACACCCTGTGCGTGAGCGACCCGGCGCTGATGCTGCGCACGAACGTCGACGGTGCCGCCAGCGTCACCCGCGCCGCCGCACGGGCCGGGGCGCGGCGACTGATCCACACCTCCTCAGCCGCCGCCGTGGGCGAGGCGCGCGGGACCGTGGGCAACGAGGACTCACCGCACCGTGGGTCCTACCTGTCGGTCTACGAGCGCTCCAAGCACCTGTCCGAGGGCGCCGTGCTCCGGGCCGCCGCCGGCACCGAGCTCGAGGTCGTGCTCGTCAATCCCGCGTCCGTGCAGGGCCCGGGCCGGGCGAGCGGCACCGGCAAGCTGCTGATCGCGTGCCTCGACGGCCGCCTGCGCGTGTTCATTGACACCACGGTCAGCATCGTCGACGTGGCGGACTGTGTCCGCGGCCACGTGCTCGCCGCCGAGCGAGGCGTGCCCGGTGCGCGTTATCTGCTATGCGGCGCCGTCCTGCCGATCACCGAGGCGTTCGCGCTGGCCCGCCGGATCGCCGGCGTCTCAGGGCGACCACTCGTCGCGCCACCGGTCCTGGCTCGGAGCGCCGCCGCGATCGTGGAGCTCGTCTACCGTGCGCTCCGGCGACCGCCGCCGATCTGTCGCGCGATGATCGAGACGATGCTCCACGGGCATCGCTATGACGGCTCGCGCGCCGCCCGAGAGCTTGGAATTACGTACACGCCGGTTGAGGAGACGCTCCGCCGGACGATCGAGTGGGCGGCCGCCGAGGGGTTGATGCGTAGCCGCCCCGTCACGTGAAGGGCAACCGTCCGCCGAGATGAAGACGATCCAGTCGATCGAACGGGCCGCTGCCGTGCTGAGGCTGCTGTCGGGGCGATCTCGCCGCCTGGGGGTGGTGGAGATCGCCGGTGAGCTGGACCTCGCGAAGGCGACCGCGCACGGGATTCTGCGCACGCTCACCCAGGTCGGCTTCGTCGAGCAGGATCCCGACTCGGGCAAGTACCAGCTCGGCGCGGCGCTGCTGCACATCGGCAGCAGCTATCTGGACGGGAACGAGCTGCGCACCCGGGCGCTGAACTGGTCGGACTCGCTCGCCTCCCGCACCAACGAGGCGGTGCGGATCGGGACGCTGCACGATGGCCAGGTGCTGGTCGTGCACCACGTCTTCCGCCCTGATGACACGCGGCAGGTGCTCGAGGTGGGGGCGCTGCTGCCCGCCCACGCGACGGCGCTGGGCAAGATGCTGCTCGCCCACCATGCCTACGCCGCGGCCGAGTGCATCAAGGCGGGCCTGCCGAGGTATACGCCGGCGACGATCGTCGCCGGCGAGGAACTGCTGCGCGAGCTGACGACGATCAGGGGCCGCGGCTGGGCGGCGGACCTGGAGGAGCTGGTCCCGGACGAAACTGCCTACGCCGCGCCGATCAAGGACCGGCGGGGGGACACGGTCGGGGCGATCGGGATCTCCGGGCCGACCGAGCGCCTGTGCGTGAAGGGCAAGGCGCGCAGTGATCTGGCCGCCTCGGTGCGCGAGGCGGCTCGCTCGATCTCGCGCGAGCTCGGCGCGATGCCCGGATAAGGTACGCGGCAGTGCTCCACCAGTACATCGCCTCGGTCGATCAGGGTACCGCGTCCTCCCGCTGCATCTTGTTCGATCACGCGGCGCGGATCGTGTCGGTGAGCCAGAAGGAGCATCACCAGATCTTTCCGCAGCCGGGATGGGTCGAGCACGATCCGCTCGAGCTGCTGAACAATGTGCACACCGTGATCCAGAGGGCGCTGGAGAACGCCCAGCTCAAGGCGACTGATATCGCCGCGCTCGGGATCACCAACCAGCGAGAGACCACCGTGCTCTGGCACCGGGAGACGGGCGAGCCGGCGTATCACGCGATCAACTGGCAGGACACCAGGACCGATCACCTGGTCCGCGAGCTGGCCGGCGATCTGGGTCAGAACCGCTTTCGCGAGCGCTGCGGCCTGCCGCTCGCCACCTACTTCTCCGGACCCAAGATCCGCTGGCTGCTCGACAACGTCTCCGGGCTGCAGGAGCGGGCGGAGAGCGGGGACCTGCTGTTCGGCACGATCGACAGCTGGCTGATCTGGAAGCTGACGGGCCGGCACGTGACCGACCCGACCAACGCGAGTCGCACGATGCTGATGAACCTGAGCACGCTGGAGTGGGACGATGAGCTGCTCGATGTGATGGGCGTGCCCCGCGCGATGCTGCCTGAGATCTGCTCCTCGGCGGAGGTCTACGGTGAGGCGACCGGGTCACTGGAGGGGGTGCCGGTCGCAGCGGCGCTCGGCGATCAGTCGGCCGCGCTGGTGGGGCAGACGTGTTTCGAGCGCGGCGAGGGCAAGTGCACCTACGGAACCGGCAGCTTCATGCTGCTCAACACCGGCCAGGCGCCGGTGCAGTCGGACAAAGGACTGCTCAGCACGCTTGCCTACAAGCTCGGCGCACAGCCCGCCGCCTACGCGCTGGAAGGATCGATCGCCAACACCGGCGCGCTGGTGCAGTGGTTTCGCGACAACGTCGGCTTGATCAAGAGCGCGCCCGAGATCGAGACGCTCGCGCTCACCGTGCAGGACAACGGCGGCTGTTACTTCGTCCCCGCGTTCGCCGGACTGTTCGCCCCCCACTGGCGGGCTGACGCCCGCGGGGTGATCGCCGGACTCACCGGCTACATCACCAAGGGGCACCTGGCCCGGGCCGTGCTCGAGGCCACGGCCTGGCAGACTCGCGAGGTCCTGGAAGCGATGAACTCCGACGCTTCGGTCACGCTCCAGACGCTGCGCGTCGACGGCGGGATGACCGCAAATCACCTGCTGATGCAATTTCTCGCCGACGTGCTCGATGTCCCCGTGGTTCGTCCGCTGGTGGCCGAGACGCCATCGCTCGGCGCCGCCTACGCCGCTGGGCTGTCGGTGAACTACTGGGCTGACCTGGAGACGCTGCGCGGCCATTGGCATCCGGCGGCGGAGTGGCGTCCGAGCATGGATCCGGCGCTCCGCGCCAAGGGCTATCGCAAGTGGCAGAAGGCGGTCCGGCGGGCGCTGGACTGGGTCGACGAGGACGACGAGTAGCGAACCCTCAGATGGCGTGAGAACCGGTTGCGGGAAACGCCCGCAGGGTGGCGAGCACCTCGGGGTCCTCGCCCTCGAGCGCCACCCACGCCGCCCGCAGCCCGTCGCTCGCGCCGGCCTGCAGAACGGCCGCGCGGCGGGCCAGGTGTCCGATCACGGTCGAGCCGGCGGGTGGGCGGATCACGCACACCGCCGGGGCGGTCGAGTGGTCGCTCGCCTGAGCGGCGAGGCGGGCGGTGAGCTCGTCGTAGCGCGGTGAGCGGGTCCGGTACAGCTCCACCAGCCGAGGATTTACGCCCAGCAGATAGCGCTCGGTGAGGCGCGCGACGACGCTCGAGGACGGGGCGTGGGCGACGCCCAGCGGGCGGGTTTGCAGCACCAGAACGTCAGTTGCCCGGGTGAACGCCGCGTGCACCGGAATCGACTCGGCGAGCGTGGCATCCAAGAACCGCCGCCCACGGAACACCACCGGGGGGCCGGCAAGCCACGGGAGCCGGCCCGAGGCGCGCAGGGCGCCGCGAATCTCCTCGGCGCTGTTCAACTCGGCGAGGTCGACGATCTCGGCTCGGTCGGCATCGGTGGCGGTGCAGTGCAGGGGGATCGCGCTCTGGAGGATCGCCTCGAAGCGCAACGGTCGCTGATGGGTCCACACATCGTTGATCACGTAGTCCATGTCGAATGCTGGGCCGCCGCGCAGCCATCGCGTCAGGCTGACGAAGCGCGGGTCCCCGAACCCGTGCCAGTACAGCGCACAGCCGTAAGGCGCCTGGCCGGCGAGCAGGAAAGCGGCGTTGAACGCGCCTGCCGAGGCGCCGTGCACCTCGTCAAAGGCATCGCGAAACCCCAGCTGCTCCAGCGCGGTGGTCATCCCGGCCGAGACGACGCCGCGCATGCCCCCGCCCTCGATCACCAGCGCGACATGACGACCGTCGGTCCGGCTTCCCGGACGCGACCCTTCAGCGCGCCGGCGGCGCAGCGTCTGGACCACGGGATTGGTGCTCTGCTCCCCCGTGATCACGGAGGTTGAGCGCAGCGTGTCGGGCGGCATGAGTCGGGCGGGCATTGGCGTCACGCGCCGTCGCGAGGTCGCGATCCGCGGCCCGGCAGGCGCGCAGCTCAGCCTAGCGAGGTGGCCCCCGCTCGGCGGCTGGACCGGCCCCACTCGCTCCGCAGCCCGTCATCGGGATCAGGCGGTTGACAGTGGTGCGCCACCGCACTATGTTCGGCATTGTCGAATAATGGTCACCCGAGGAGAGAGAGTTTTTCGATGACTGCTTCCGCCCCGTCTGCGATGAAGAAGTTCCTCAACGACCCGGCCGACGTGCTCAAGGAGTCACTTGCCGGCCTGGCTGCGGCGCACGGAGATCTGTTGCGCTACGACGCCGCCGCGCAGATCGTGGTGCGCAGCGACGCTCCCGTTCAGGGGAAGGTGGGCCTGGTTTCTGGCGGCGGCGCGGGTCATGAGCCAATGCACGGCGGCTTCGTAGGGCTCGGGATGCTCGACGCCGCGTGCCCGGGCGAGGTGTTCACCTCGCCCGTGCCCGATCAGATGATGGCCGCGACCAAGGCCGTGGACGGCGGCGTGGGCGTACTGCACATCGTGAAGAACTACACCGGCGACGTGATGAACTTCAAGATGGCCGCTGACGATGCGGTCGACGAAGGGGTCGAGGTCGAGTCGGTGCTCGTCGACGACGACGTCGCGGTCCAGGACTCGCTCTACACTGCCGGGCGACGCGGAGTCGGAGCCACCGTGCTGATGGAGAAGATCGCGGGCGGCGCGGCGCAGCGCGGCGACGACCTCGCGGCGGTGGCCGCGATCGCGCGTCACGTGAACGAGCGTGGCCGCTCGTTCGGCGTGGCCCTCTCGTCGTGCACGCCGCCCGCCGCCGGCAAGCCGATGTTCGACCTGCCGGACGGTGAGATGGAGTTCGGGATCGGCATCCACGGCGAGCCTGGGCGCCGACGTGGACCGATCGCCAGCGCCCACGAAATCGTCGAGACAATGCTCGAGGCAGTGCTCACCGATCTCAAGCCGGCCGAGGGCGCCAAGGTTCTCGCGTTCGTCAACGGCATGGGCGGTACGCCGCTGATCGAGCTCTACCTGCTCTACAGCGAGGTCGACCAGCAGCTGCGCGCGGCCGGCGTGGAGCCGGTTCGTAACCTGGTGGGCAGTTACATCACCTCGCTGGAGATGGCCGGCGCCTCGATTACGCTGGTCGAGCTCGACGATGAGCTCACGTCGTTGTGGGACGCACCGGTGCACACACCCGCGCTCCGCTGGGGTGTGTGACGGCGCCGCTGGTCACCGAGCCGATCGTGGACACGCAAACCATCATCAGTTGGCTGAACGAGACCCAGGTTGAGATCGGGGCCCGTAGCGATTATCTGACTCAGCTGGATGCCGCGATCGGCGACGGCGACCACGGCACCAACATGAACCGTGGTTTCACGGCGGTCGGACGGGCGCTGGCTGACCAGGCCGAGCCGGCGCCCCCCGGGCGTGTGCTGATCCTGGCCGGCAAGACGCTGATCTCAACCGTCGGTGGAGCCTCGGGCCCGCTCTGGGGGACGGCGCTCAGACGCGCCGGCCGGGCGCTCGGCGATGCCGAGACGTTCGACGGCCAACAGCTGGTGGAAGCCCTCGACGCGGCGATCGCGGGCGTCGTCGAGCTCGGGGCCGCCGCACCCGGCGACAAGACGATGATCGACGCGCTGGCGCCGGCGGTGCGGGCGCTGCACGATTCCCTAGACGCGGGTGAGCCACTCCGACAGGCGCTCGCCGCGGCGGTCAGCGCCGGCGAGGAGGGCGCCGAGTCGACGGTGCCGCTGCAGGCGCGAAAGGGCCGCGCCTCGTATCTCGGTGAACGGTCGATCGGCCACCTGGACCCCGGCGCCGCCTCCTCGGTGATCATCCTCTCGGCACTGCAGCGGGTCGTCGATCGCGAGCAATGATGGCTGAGCGCCGGCTCGCCGGCCACGCCGCCGCGCCGGGCGTCGCGGTGGGTGGCGCATGGCGGCGCCCCGAGCAGGATCGAGCGACTCATGTGGTGGCCACAGCCGATCGCGAGGCCGAGCGGGGCCGAGCCCGCGACGCCCTGCAGCGCGCTGGCGCCGAGCTGAGCGAGCTCGCCGATCGGCTCCCCGGCGAGCAGGGAGAGATCGTGCGCGCGGGCGTCCTGATGGCCGGCGACCCGGCCCTGCTGGCGGCGATCGAGGCGGCGGTGATGGCACGCGGAGCACCCGCATCGGCGGCGATCCTCCAGGCCACCGACACCTACGCCGACGCGATCGCCGGTCTCGGCGATGAGCTGCTGGCGGCGCGGGCCGACGACGTGCGCAGCCTCGGCCGCCGTGCCGCGGCCGGGGCCACGGCCTCGGGCGACCGGGGCGGGGCTCCCTCCGGCGAGCCGGTGATCCTGCTCGAAAGCGATCTCGGGCCGGCCGACGTGGCCGAGCTGCCGAGCACGGTGGTCGCGGTCGCGTTGGCCGGCAGCGCCCCGACCGCCCATGCCGCGATCGTCGCTCGCTCGCTCGGTCTGCCACTGGTGACCGGCCTCGGCCCCGAGGTCCTGAGGATCGCGGACGGGACCCCGTTGGCCCTCGACGGCGACGCCGGCTCGCTGGTGGTTGAGCCAGAGCCCGCGCTCGCGCGCGCTGCCACCGCGGAGATGCGGGCACGCCAGCGCGCTGTGGCGCGTGACGACGCCGAACGAGAGCTACCGGCCTGCACGCGCGACGGGCACACGGTCACCGTGCTGGTCAACGTGGCGGGCACGGCCGAGGTGCACGCCGGCCTGCGGGCGGGGGCGGAGGGGGTCGGGCTGCTGCGCACCGAGCTCGCGTTCATGGAGGCGCCGGCGTGGCCGATCGAGGCGCAGCATCTGGCGATGCTGGAGCCGATCCTGGCCGCGCTGGGCGCGCATCCGGCCACCGTCCGAGTGCTGGACTTCGGTGCCGACAAGGCGCCGCCGTTCCTGCGTGGCACGGCGCAGCGGGGCATCACCTTGCTGCTGGGTGAGCCGGAAGCGTTCGGCGCTCAGCTGCGGGCGATCCTCAGCGCTGCGCGGGGACGCGATGTGCGGATCCTGCTGCCGCTGGTCGACGACCCCGCGCAGCTCGCCGCGACCCGCGAACTGCTCGCCGAGAGCGCGCGGAGGCTCGGGGGCGACGAGGTTCCGCTGCCGCCTCTGGGCGCGATGGTGGAGACGCCCCGCGCCGCCGGCGCCGCGCCGGCCCTCGCCGCGGCGTCCGCGTTTCTCAGCATCGGCACCAACGACCTCACGGCCGCCACGTTGGGACTCGATCGCTTCTCTGGCGGTGCCAAGCGCACCTACGATCCGCGCGTGCTGGCACACATCGCCGCCAGCGTTGACGCCGCGCACGCGGCGGAGCGCCGGATCGAGGTGTGTGGCGAGGCGGCCTCGGATCCGATGCTGTTAGGGCTGCTCGTCGGTTTGGGCGTGGACGAGCTCAGCGTCGGCGCGGCCCGCGTGGGAACGGTGCGGCGCTGGGTGCGCCTGCTGTCCTACGAGCACGTGCGGCGCCTCGGCGCCGAGGCGCTGAGGATGAGCAGCGCCGAGCAGGTCGAGGAGCTGGTGGCTCCGCTGGCGCGTGTGCTGCACTCAGCGGAGGTTGACGACACAGTCGGCGAGGGCGGTGACGGCGGCGCCGGCCTGCTCACCTTCGGCACGTAGCCGCAACTGCGTCCCGCCCTTCGCCCCGAGCGCGAGGATCGACAGCAGGCTCTTGGCGTCCACCTCGCGGTCGCCCACGCCAACCCACACCGGCCCGGAGAATTTCATCGCCGCACGTACGAAGTTGGCGGCGGGGCGAGCATGCAGATCGACGCCTTCGGGAAGCGTTGCCTGCGCCTCGACGCCCGGCGACTCAGAGCTTGCCGACACTACGCGCCTCCTGCGCCGCCGCCAGCACCTGATCGAGCGAGCCACCGGCGGACGCCATCACCGCGGCCGCCACGGCGCCCTCCACGAGCGGCGCATCGGCGAGGCGCGTGTTCCCGTCTTCGTGATCCTCGAGCACCAACAGCACGGTGAGAATCGAGCTGCCCAGATCCGCGAGCACCGCCACCCCCTGTCCGTCCTGGGCCCGAGCGATCGCTTCGCGGACCAGCGGCTCATTGGTGCCGAGGCCGCCGTTGGGTCCCCCGCCCGCCGCTTCGATCTGCACCTCGGGACCCGCCATCTGGCCGGCGAGCGCCACCACCCCTCGGGCGAGCTCTGCGCTGTGCGACACGACCACGATCCCAACCACTTCGGGCTCCTCCCCTCCGAGACTCACTCCGTGCAACGGACGTTATCGCACTGGGGCCTATTCGACAATGTCGAATAACGTCCGCCCGTTCACCGAACGCGACGGGGTGACGGACTGGTGGCAGTCGCTTCAGTCGCTTATCTGACGCGTAACGGGATCCTCAGGTGCCCGTCTGCTCCCGCAGTACCTCACGGAGCTCCGAGCGCCTGATCTTGCCGCTGACCGTCTTGGGGAGCTCAGCGACAAAGTGGATCTCGCGCGGGTACTTATACGGCGCCGTGAGCGTCCT
>Ga0209839_10001802_pt1 | contig 10784 bp, 8 predicted proteins | sample OrgsoiDNA2013050_FD_185800 | JGI IMG/M metagenome (GOLD analysis project Ga0209839, IMG submission 185800) | Permafrost soil microbial communities from the Arctic, to analyse light accelerated degradation of dissolved organic matter (DOM) -... | ecosystem: Environmental > Terrestrial > Soil >... | reverse complement strand
TTTGAACCGGGCGACCGTCGCTTGCGATAACGCCGCGACCGCGATCACCGAACTCGGGGCCATCCCGGCTCTTATGCAAAGGATGAAAGCCCTTGAGGTCGAGCGAGCGTCGCTAGAAAACGCTCTGGAACATGCAAAGGCCGAGACGAATGTTATCGCCCTGCATCCGGCGGTGATCAAGAAGTTCGCCGCTGACATTAAGGAGATACATGAGGCCCTGACCGGCAAGGGGACGACCCCCGAAACGATGATGCTTTTCAGAGCCGCCTTCCGAAACATCTTTGACCGGATAACGGTGCACCCGACCGCCGCCCGGAAGCCCTATGAGGTTACGCCGCTCGCCCGGCTTACGGCCATCATGGGCGCGGAGCTATTCCCGACAATGCGAACCGCCGATGAAATGCTTGCGGAACAAGGTGGATCGGCTGTTCCAATTAGAGGGGCCAAGGGAGAACGTGATCCTCGCGCTTCAAACCGGTGCCGCCCATCTTGAACGGCGAACTGGCAGCCTTCGCAGCCTCGATGAATTCCTTTACGCTTTTCGGCCCCGCGGCATTGTCCCACAGCACGAACTGGTCCAGCGCGACCACCGACACCGGCGTCAACTCGCGCCAGTTGAATGGAATCTTCGCCGACAGCGGCAGCATGTAGATCAGCGAATAGGCGATCATCACCTTGTTGGCGTCGCCCTCGCTGGATTTCATGTACATCAGCGCTTCGGCGCCGGACGCGCCGCTCTTGAGCGAGACGACCATCGGCTGCTTCATCAGATTGTTCTTCTGGATCGCGGCCTGCATCATGCGCGCCATCTGGTCGGAGGCGCCGCCAGCCCCGGCCGCGACGACGATTTCAACGGGTTTGGTGGGTTCCCAGCCGGCAAGCACCGGCGCGCTCGCGAGCATGGCCGACAGCACGGCGGCGCATTTCATGATGTTTCGCACGTGTTTTCTTCCCTATGTCTTTGAGCGACAAGTCCGGACATGGTCTGTCGGTTGCCATTGTGGGCGGTAACGACCGTGGGTTCAACCAGGGCTCGACTGCACTCATGATGACTTTCGTATGAGATTGCAAGCCGTTACCGTGAACTCCGTCAGTTCAGCAACCGACTGAAAGGCACCCTTGCCGTCACGTGCAACACCGGTACTGCCTGTAGCGAACCCGCTGTCGCAATAAACCTGTGATCGGGATCTCGAACACGAACGCCGCACGCGCAACGCTTGCTGCCGTTCGAAACGCGGCGGCTTATGGGAGAGCTCGCGCCGCTCGGCCGCCGCACCGTCAGCACGGAGGTCGCAATCGCTTGTTGCGAACCTATTTGCCCTTCCAGTTCGGCGTGCGCTTGTTGAGGAAGGCATCCATGCCCTCGCGGAAATCCTCGCTCATATAGGCGCGCAGGATCAAGTCCCGGCCCTCCTCGCGCGACAAGGTGCGGCGGATGCGGAGCACCGCTTCCTTGGCGGTTTCCATCGTGATCGGCGCGTGGCCGGCAACCAGCCTCGCGGTTTCAGCGGCGCGGCGCTGCAGCGTCGGAACGTCGGGCACCACTTCGTTGAGCAGACCGAGCGCCAGCGCCTCGGGCGCCTCGATCAGCCGCGCTGTAAAAATCAGGTCCTTGGTCCGCCCCGGCCCGACCAGCGCGACGAGCCGGCTGATATTGGACATCGACAGGCAATTGCCGAGCGTACGCGCGATCGGAAAACCGATCCGCGTCGCCGCTGTGCCGATCCGGATATCGCAGCAGGCGGCGATACCCGCTCCGCCGCCGGTGCAGGCGCCGGCAATGGCCGCAATCGTCGGCACCCGGACCTTTTCCAGTGCGCCCAGCACGCGATCGATCCGCTCCTCATATTCGAGCGCATCCTCTGCGGTCTTGAAGGCGCGGAATTGCGAGATGTCGGTACCGGATGCGAACGCCTTGTCGCCGGTGCCGGTCAGGATCATCGCCTTGATCGAGCGGTCGGCGTTGACGGTCTCGCAGATCGCCGCCATCTGCTCGTACATCGCAAATGTCAGCGCGTTGCGCGCCTGCGGCCGGTTGAAGGTCAGCCGGGCGATGCCGTCCTCGACGACATAGATCAGGTCTTCGGTCGCTGGTATCGGGGCGTTCATGGTACGCTCTTTCTGTTCTTGCCGGTGTTGCGCAGCACTGAATCAACTCAGGCGACGGCAGCCTTTGATGTCGGCATCGACACCACGTCGCGTCCCTTCAGGACGTCCATGGCGGCGAGCACGCCACCCCCCCGATGCGGTACCTTTGCAAGATCCAGGCCCATCTCGACGCCCGACAGCGTCCCCATCAGCATCAGATCGTTGAAATGTCCGATATGGCCGATCCGGAACGCCTTGCCCTTGATCTTGTTGAGGCCGGTGCCGAGCGACATGTCGAAATTCTCGAGCACCACCTTGCGGAAATTATCAGCGTCATGGCCTTCCGGCATTCGCACGCCGGTCAGCGCCGGCGAATGCGCGTGGGGGTCCTGGCATTGGGTTTCCAATCCCCAAATCTTCGCCGCCGCGCGCGTCGCGGCACTGTGACGCTTGTGCCGCGCGAAGACATTGTCGAGCCCCTCTTCCTCGAGCATCGCAATGGCCTCTCTCAGCCCATACAGAAGGTTGATGGCGGGAGTATAGGGAAAGGTGCCCAGTTTGTTGAAGGCGATGACTTCCTGCCAGTCCCAATACGACCGCATCGACGGGGAGGCTTTGGCCACGGCGAGCGCCTTTTCCGACACCGCGTTGAAGCCGAGGCCCGGCGGCAGCATCAGCCCCTTTTGCGAACCAGCGACCGACACGTCGATGCCCCAGGCGTCGTGCTCATATTGCATCGAGCCAAGGCCGGAAATGGTATCGACCATCAGCAGCGCCGGATGTTTTGTCCGATCCATGGCCTTGCGGACTTCGAGCGGATGGGTGACGCAGCCGGTCGACGTCTCGTTGTGCACCACCATCACAGCCTTGATCTTGTGCTCACGGTCGGCCGCAAGCCGCGCCTCGATCGCTTCCACATCCGCGCCGCGCCGCCAGTCGCCCGGCAAAAAATCGACGTCCAGCTTGAATTTATCGGCAATGCCGTGCCACAGCACCGCGAACTGGCCGGTCTCGGCCATCAGCACCTTATCGCCCGGCAACAGCGTATTCACGAGCGCGGCTTCCCACGCACCGGTCCCCGATGAGGGATAGATGATCACCGGCTGCTTGGTGCGGAACATGCGCTGCATGGCCGTCAGCACGGCAAAACCAAGCTCCGCGAATTCGGCACCGCGATGATCCATGCCGGGCATGTCCATGGCCCGCAGCACCCGATCGGGGATGTTGGTCGGTCCTGGAATCTGTAGAAAATGCCTTCCCGTGTGCAAGGTCATCTGGCGTCCTTCCCGGTCTTGTCTTGGTTCGCGTCTCTTGGTTCGCGGCGCTCGAATATCACTATTCGGCGGGCTTGTCCCCTGCCCGGCGGGCGCCGTCAATGCATAAGACACCATGCTTTGCCTCGCAAAGCACGGGAAACCAGGCTTTGCGGCGCAAAGCCGAACTCCGGGGATCCCTGACCTGCGGGGGCTGGTTTATCCCGCCGCGACTGGTCGTCCAGCCAACGGAATCACGCCGCCTTCTTCCTCGAACGGCGTCTCCGGATGCATCAGGAACGCCGAAAACCCTCCGAGCAGCAATAGTCCCATCGACATCAGGAACGGCAAGTACCAGTTGCCGGTCACATCGATCACGTAACCGGCCACCAAAGGCGAAACGATCGCCGCCAGCGCCGAGCCGGTATTCATCAGGCCGGCGGCGGTACCGGAATATTTCGGCGCGATGTCCATCGGCACCGACCACATCGGGCCGATGACGAGTTCGGCGAAGAAAAAGCCCGCCGACAGGCACAGAGCGACGATGGTGATGTCGTGGATGAACAGGATCGGCAGCAGCGACAGCAGCGCGCCGGCGAAGCCTGTGATCGTGACGCTCAACCGCGCGAAGCGGACGTTGCCGGTCTTCTTCAGAATCCGGTCGGACAAAATTCCCCCCAGGCTGTCGCCGACGACGCCGGCAAAGAACACGCCCGAGGCGAACAGCGCCGAATTCTTGATATCCAGGCTGTAGTTGTTCTTGAAGAACAGCGGCAGCCAGTTCAGGTACAGCCACAGGCTCCAGCCATAGCAGAAATAGGTCAGCGTGACCGGCCACATCCGGCGCAACAGCGCGCCCCAGGGTACTTGAGGCCGCATATTGACGGGGCGTGGCGGAAGCGACGCCAGTTCGGCCTCGGTGATGCCAGGATGATCCTTGGGCTCGTTGCGGAAATAGGCGGCCCAGATCACGCCCCACAGCAGGCTGACCAGTCCGAGCGCGATGAAGGAGCCGCGCCAGGTCAGCCAGAACATCAGTGCGGCAATCAACGGCGGCGTGATGGCGTTGCCCAGCCGGGCGAAGGCGTGAGTGATGCCCTGGGCGAAGCCGCGCTTGCCCGCGGGCGTCCAGTATTGCATGGCGCGGGTCGCGGTCGGAAAGGTTGCGCCCTCGCCAAAACCGAGCGCGACGCGGGCAATGAACAAGGTCAGCAGGCTGTTGACGAAGCCGGTCATGATGGTCGAGACCGCCCAGATCATGCCGCACCAGAACAAGGTCTTGCGCGGGCCGAAGCGGTCTCCGACCCAGCCGCCGATCACCTGGAACAGCAGATAGGGATAGGCGAAGGCCGAGAACACCAGACCGAGCTGGGTATTGCTCAGGTGGAGCTCCTTCTGGATTTCGCTGGCCGCCGTCGAAATGTTGACCCGGTCGATATAGGTGATGAAGTACATGACGCAGAGCATCGCCAGCACGACATGGGTGGCCTTGAACCGAAGCCGCATGTTTGTCCTTCCCGAGTTCGCTTGGTTTATTGCTTCAACGGCAGCACCCGTCGCCAAGGCCGTCTTCGACCCTGTCAGGTCTTGACCACCTTCAGATGCGACGGGGAATTTGACTGGGTCAGCGCTTCCAGCGACTTCATCGCCGCGTCGACGCCGCCGGCCCGATGCGGTACGCCCGAGGCGGCAAGGCCCATCTCGACGCCGGACAAGGCTCCCATCAAGGTGAGTTCATTGCACTCGCCGAGGTGGCCGATGCGAAACACCTTGCCCGCGAGCTTGCTCAGGCCGGAGCCGAGCGACATGTTGTAGGTGTCGAGCACGGTTTTGCGGAACTGGTCGGCGTCATGCCCCGGCGGCATCAGCACGGCGGTCAGCACCGGGGAATATTCCGACGGTTCGAGACACAGCACTTCGAGGCCCCAATGCGCGACGGCGGCGCGGGTGGCGGCCGCGAGACGCTGGTGACGGGCGAACACCGCCTCCAGCCCTTCCTCGAGCAGCATCGCGATGGCTTCGCGCAGGCCGTAAAGCAGGTTCGTGGCCGGCGTGTAGGGAAAGAAGCCGGCCGCGTTGGGCTTGAGCATCTCTTCCCAGTCCCAATACGACCGCGGCATCCTGTTGGTCTTGGCAGCGGCTCTGGCCTTCTCGGAGATGGCGTTGAAGCCGAGCCCCGGCGGCAGCATGAATCCCTTTTGCGAACAACTGACGGTGACGTCGACCTTCCACTCGTCGTGCCGGTAATCGACCGAGCCGAGCGAGGAGATCGTATCCACCAGCAGCAGCGCCGGATGGCCGACCTTGTCCATCGCGGCGCGGATGTCGCCGATCCGGCTGGTGACGCCGGTGGAGGTCTCGTTGTGCACCACCATGACGGCCTTGATGGCATGGGCCGAATCCTGGGCCAGCCTGGCCTCGATATCAGCGGGATCGGCGCCATGGCGCCAGTCGCCCGGCATGAAATCGACCTCGATGCCCCAGCGCGCCGCCATCTGCCGCCACAGGGTGGCAAAGTGGCCGGTCTCGACCATCAGGACCTTATCGCCCGGCGACAGCGTATTGACGATCGCCGCTTCCCAGGCGCCGGTGCCCGACGAGGGGAAGATGATGACCGGGCCCACCGTCTGGAAGACTTTCTGGCAACCCTCGAATACCGTCTTGGCGAGCTCGGCGAATTGGGAGCTGCGGTGGTCGATGACCGGCATGTCCATGGCGCGAAGCACGCGATCGGGAACCGGACTTGGACCGGGAATTTGCAGAAAATGGCGTCCCTGGGTCATGAATTCCTCACTGGGCTAGCGACCATATTGCATTCAATTATTAACGCTTCAACCAAAATATTGTTTACATTTTTTCCATCGACCGCCTGCCCGGCAACGGATATGTTCCCGCCATGAAGCCCTTGATCCCCAGCGACGCCACCTCGACCGAGCTTGGCGCCGACGCAAACCCTGACCGGGAAGACCAATCCCTGCATGACGAGATCCTGACGCGGCTGCGGGACCACATCGTCGAAGGCAACATTCCGGACGGCGATCGGATGCCGGAACGCCAGCTTTGCGAGATGCTGGGCATCTCGCGCACGCCGCTGCGTGAGGCCCTGAAGGTTTTGGCGTCCGAAGGGCTGGTCGAGTTATTGCCCAACCGCGGCGCCCGCGTGCGCCAATTGAGCGAGCATGACCTTGCCGAACTGTTCGACGTCATGGGCGGGCTCGAAGCTCTCGCCGGGCGGCTTGCCTGCGAAAACATCACCGACGCCGGGATCGCCGAGATCGAGCGGCTGCATTACGAGATGTATGGTTTCTACCTGCACCGGGACATGCACGGCTATTTCCGCGTCAACCAGCTGATTCACCAGAAGATCGTCGAAGCCTCGCGCAATGCGACGCTGCAGAGCACTTACGCCAACTTCGCCGGACGGATCCGTCGGATTCGCTACTCCGCCAATTTTGCCCGCAAGCGAGAGCGCTGGGGTGAAGCGATGCGTGAACACGAGACCATCCTGGATGCGCTGCGTCGCCGCGCCGGGAGCGAGCTCTCTGACATCCTGTTCAGCCATCTGCGCAACAAGCGGACGGCCGCTGTCGAACATCTGAAGGCGGACGGTGCCGCCGCGTCCGAGCCGGCCTGAAACCTTTTTAAGAGCTTGAATCACAATTTTGAGTTCAAAATGCAAAACGCTCCTGAGCGAATTGCATTTCTGACCAGACGCCAATACCAGCAGCAATGTTGCCGGTAGCGGCCAGCGAGTGTGGGATGTCCAACGGAGGCTCCATGAGGCTTGAAGACCGGCTGGCGCGCGAGACCACCGGCGACGTCCTGTTCGACCCGTTCAGCCGCGGCCGATATGCGACCGACGCGTCGTTCTATCAGATCATGCCCGCCGGCGTGGTGGTGCCGCGCACCATCGACGAAGCGCTGCGGGCGCTGTCGATCTGCCGCGACGATGGCAGGACCGTCGCGCCGCGCGGCGGCGGCACGTCGCAATGCGGCCAGACCGTCAATGACGGCATCGTCATCGATTTCTCCAAACACCTCAACCGCATCGTCTCGCTGGACATCGAAAATCGAACCTGCGTGGTCGAGCCGGGGATTGTGCTCGACGACCTCAACCGGCAACTCAAAAAACATGGCCTGTGGTTTCCGGTCGATGTGTCCACCGCCTCCCGCGCCACCATCGGCGGCATGGCCGGCAATAATTCCTGCGGCGGGCGTTCGCTGCGATACGGCACCATGCGCGACAACACGCGCTCGATGGACGCTGCCCTTGCCGACGGCACCCTGCTGCATTTCGGCGAGGTGTCGCGCGACCTCGCGCAACCAAATTCGAATGAGGGTGGCCTCGATCTGTTCCGCGACATGCTGGCGCTTGGCGCACGCGAGGCGGGCGAAATCGCCGAGAAATTTCCAAAAGTGCAGCGCCGCGTCGGCGGCTATAATCTCGATGCGCTGGTGCCGCGCAATGCGCCGAACAACATGGCGCATCTACTGGTCGGCTCCGAGGGCACCTTGGCCTTCACCACCCGGGTCGAACTGAATCTGTGGCCGGTGATCCGCAACAAGGTGCTGGGCGTCTGCCATTTCGGCAGTTTCTACGAGGCAATGGATGCGGCCCAGCATCTGGTAAAACTGCGCCCCATTGCAGTCGAACTGGTCGACCGCACCATGATCGCGCTCGGCCGAGAGATCGCGATGTTTCAGCCCATCATCGGCACCGCCGTCCGTGGCGACCCCGATGCGGTGCTGATCGTCGAATTCGCCGAGGAAGATCAGGCCGAGAACATCCGGCGCCTGAAGCAGCTCGGCGAGCTGATGGCCGACCTCGGCTTTGGCTGGAATAACCCGCAACGCAAATGGGGCGGCGTGGTCGAGATAACAGAACCCGCCTTGCAAACCGGCATCGCCGAGTTTCGCGCCGCCGGCCTCAACGTCATGATGTCGATGAAGCAGGAGGGCAAACCGGTCTCGTTCGTCGAGGACTGTGCGGTGCCGCTGCCGCATCTTGCCGACTATACCGAGCGGCTCAACGCCATCTTCGCCAGACACGGCACCCGCGGCACCATGTATGCGCATGCCTCGGAAGGCTGCCTGCATGTGCGCCCGGTGCTCAACCTGAAACTGGAAAAAGATGTCAAGGCGATGCGCGCCATCGCCGAAGAAACCTTTGCGATGGTGCGCGAGTACAAGGGCTCGCATTCCGGGGAGCATGGCGACGGCATCGTGCGCTCGGAATTTCACGAGACGATGTTCGGCCCGCGCATCATTGCCGATTTCAGGGAGGTCAAGCACCGCTTCGATCCGGACAATGTGCTCAATCCCGGCAAGATCGTCGACGCGCCGAAAATGGACGACCGCACGCTGTTTCGCTATCCGCCGGACTATCGCGTCGGCGAATTGAAGACGGCGCTCGACTGGTCCGCCTATCCCGGCGCCGGTGGCGGTTTTCAGGGCGCGGTCGAGATGTGCAACAACAATGGCGCCTGCCGCAAGCTCGAGGGCGGCGTGATGTGCCCGTCCTACCGCGCCACCCGCAACGAGAAGGATGTCACGCGGGGCCGCGCCAATACGCTGCGGCTGGCGATCTCCGGCCAGCTCGGCCCGGACGCGTTGGCATCAGACGAAATGGCCGACACCCTGAAGCTCTGCGTGTCATGCAAGGCCTGCCGCCATGAATGCCCTACCGGAGTCGACATGGCCAAGATGAAGATCGAAGTTTTGGCGGCCCGGGCCGCCAGGCACGGGCTTTCGCTGCGTGACCGCCTGGTGGGCTATCTCCCCCGCTATGCGGCACTGGTATCGCGCCTTGCCCCGCTCGCCAATTGGCGCAACGACAGCACGCTGTTGCGAAAGCTGTTCGAGAAATGCGCCGGCATCAGCGCAAAGCGGGCGCTGCCGGAATGGCGGCGCGACGTGTTCAAGTGCGACGCCGAGACGACAGGCCCCGCCGACGGCCGCGAGGTCGTGCTGTTCGCCGATACGTTTAACCGCGCCTATGAGCGGGAAAACCTCGACGCCGCGCTACGCGTGCTGGTCGAGGGCGGATACCGTGTCCATATCCCAAAGCCTGCGGATGGCGGCAGGCCATTGTGCTGCGGCCGGACGTTTCTTTCGGCAGGCCTGGTGGGTCACGCCCGCGCTGAGCTGGATCGGCTGGTCACAACCTATGCGCCGTTCGCCGCGCGCGGCGTGCCCATCGTCGGTCTGGAGCCGAGCTGTCTCCTGACGCTGCGCGACGAGCTGCTCTCGCTGCGCTCCGATGACGCCGCAAAAAACATCAGCGCGCACGCCTTGTTGTTCGAGGAATTTTTGGTCCGCGAGGCCGAAGCCGGCCGCCTGCAGCTAAAACTTGGTGCCGTCGCCGGAAAGGCCCTGGTGCACGGCCACTGCCATCAGAAATCGTTCGGCGCGTTCAGATCGGTCGAGCAGGTGCTTCGGCTGGTCCCCGGTCTGAATGTCGAAACCATCGAGTCGAGTTGCTGCGGCATGGCCGGCGCCTTCGGCTACGGCGCCGACACCTATCAGGCTTCCATTGATATGGCCGAGCTGTCGCTGCTGCCAGCCGTGCGGCGGGCGCATGATGCGACGCTGATCGTCGCCGATGGCACATCATGCCGGCATCAGATCAGGGATGGCACGGACCGTGCACCCCTTCACGTCGCACGCGTGCTGGCGATGAGCCTCGACGGCGCGCGATCCAACCCGTATCTCTCCTCCATCGCAAAGGAACCGATCCATGGCTGAACTCACGCTCGAAATCGCCCGCAAGATCCTCGATGTCGCCCTTGCCAAGGGCGTCGAGAAGAAACTCAAGCCGCTGGTCGTGACCGTTCTCGATGCGCGCGGCTGCGTCAAGATCTCGGCGGCGCAGGACGGCACCAGCCTGCTGCGCAGCGAGATTGCTCATGGCAAGGCTTACGGCGCATTGGCGATGGGCATGGGATCGCGTGCGCTGTTCCAGCGCGCCCAGGAACAGGCCTATTTCATCGGCGCGGTGAATACGCTGGCGCAGGGCCGGATGGTGCCGGTGCCCGGCGGCGTGCTGATCCAGGACGGCGGCGTCCTGCTCGGCGCGGTCGGCGTCAGCGGCGATACTTCCGACAATGACGAGATCTGCGCGATCGCCGGCATCGAAGCCGCCGGATTGAAGGCGAATGCGGGGTAGTTGCGCAGCTGCAACGTCATCCGCAACAACGAGCGAGCGATGGTCCTGCATCACCGGCGCACACAAGGTGATGTTTTCGGCTATGTGCGCCTCGTGTCTGCTTATCCTCCGAGAACGGCAATACAGCAGACATCGCGGCACTTCGCATTTGTGCCATTCGCGTCGTTTTGACCACCTGCCGGCCACTTTCGCGGTAGGGACGCGAGTTACCTCGCGCCCCCCGCACAGATCCGTGCGAGCCCAATTCGGGCACACGGCTCCCACCTCGGGTATGTAAC
>Ga0209839_10001801_pt1 | contig 10784 bp, 10 predicted proteins | sample OrgsoiDNA2013050_FD_185800 | JGI IMG/M metagenome (GOLD analysis project Ga0209839, IMG submission 185800) | Permafrost soil microbial communities from the Arctic, to analyse light accelerated degradation of dissolved organic matter (DOM) -... | ecosystem: Environmental > Terrestrial > Soil >... | reverse complement strand
TGCTCGGCCTCGTCGCCGATCTGGAGCTGCACCTTGGCAAGCTCGACGTACCAATCGCAATACTCGTCCCAGACCAGCTCGTAGATCGATCTCGAGGCCAGGTCGAAGCGATACGCCGCAAGATGGCCTGCGACTTCGATTTCGGTGCGGTGCACGCGGCTCTTGATCCATCGATCGGCGACCGAGTACCGCGTCGGCTGGGAAGCATCGAGCCCGACGTCCTTGCCTTCGACGTTCATGAGCACGAACCGCGTCGCGTTCCACAGCTTGTTGCAGAAATTGCGATAGCCTTCGCAGCGCGATAAATCGAAATTGAGCGTCCGCCCGAAAGTCGCGAGGCTGGCGAAGGTAAAGCGCACCGCGTCGGCACCGAACCCCACGATGCCGTCCGGAAACTGCTTTCGCGTCCGCTTCTGAATCGACGTTCGCTGCTTTTCCAGCAACAGTCCCTGGGTCTGCTTCACGATCAGATTCTCAAGGCTGGTGCCGCCGATCAAATCCAGCGGATCGAGCACATTGCCCTTGGACTTGGACATCTTCTGTCCCTCCTCGTCGCGCACGATCGAATTGATGTACACGTCGCGGAAAGGCAGCCTGCCGGTGAAGTAGGTCGTCATCATGATCATGCGCACGACCCAGAAGAAAATGATGTCGAAGCCGGTGACGAGCACCGAGCTGGGCAGAAACACGTCGAGCTCGCGCGTCTTCTCCGGCCAGCCGAGCGTCGAGTGGCACCACAGTGCCGACGAGAACCACGTGTCCAGCACGTCGGGATCCTGTCGCAACGAGGCGGCCGGTTTGCCGCATTTTTTCGATGCTTCATCGACGTTGCGCGCGACGACGATATTGCCCTGATCGTCGTACCAGGCGGGAATCCTGTGCCCCCACCAGAGCTGGCGCGAGATGCACCAGTCGTGAACGTTGGCCAGCCAGTGGTTGTAGGTCGACGTCCAATGGTCCGGAACGAAGCGGATCGGATCGGGCGCCGAAGCCCCACTGCCCGCCAGGCCTCCGTTGACCGCTTGCAGGCAGATATCCTTGAACGATTTGCCGCCGAACCATGCGTGTGACGCCGGAGCGGGCTCGGCCATGGCCACGAACCATTGATCGGTGAGCATCGGCTCGATCACCTCGCCGGTGCGCCCGCACCGCGGCACGACCATCTTGTGCGCCTTCTCGCCGCGCAGCAGGCCCGCGCTTCTCAAGTCGGCGAGAACGGCCTCGCGCGCGACGTAACGATCGAGGCCGCGGTACTTTTCGGGCACGTTGTCGTTGAGCTTGGCGTCGAGCGTGAAGATGGTGATCGGCATCAATCCGTGCCGCTGCCCGATCTCCCAATCGTTGACGTCGTGCGCCGGCGTGATTTTCACCGCGCCGGTGCCGAATTCCATATCGACGTAGGCATCCGCGATCACCGGAACAAGGCGTCCGGTCAGCGGCAGCGCGACGCGCCTGCCGACCAGGTGAGCGTAGCGCTTGTCGTCGGGATGGACTGCCACCGCGACGTCGCCGAGCATCGTCTCGGGACGGGTCGTGGCGACGGTAAGCTCATCGCTTCCGTCCGCCAACGGATAGCGGATCTCCCACAGCGTGCCAGTCTCCTCCTCGCTTTCGACTTCGAGGTCGGAAACCGCGGTGCCGAGTTTCGGATCCCAGTTGACGAGCCGCTTGCCGCGATAGATCAGACCATCGTCGTGCAGACGCACGAAGGTTTCGATGACCGCGTTCGACAGTCCCGGGTCCATCGTGAAGCGCTCGCGTGACCAGTCGCAGGACGAGCCCAGCCTGCGCATCTGATGGGTGATCGTCGAGCCGGACTCTTCCTTCCACGCCCATACGCGCTCGACGAATTTTTCGCGCCCGAGCTCGAGTCGCGATTTGCCCTCGGCCTTGAGCTGATTTTCAACCACGATCTGAGTTGCTATGCCGGCGTGGTCGGTTCCTGCCTGCCACAAGGTATTGTCGCCGAGCATGCGGTGATAGCGGATCAGCACGTCGATCAGCGTGTGCTGAAACGCGTGCCCCATGTGCAGCGTTCCGGTGACATTGGGCGGCGGCAGCTGAATGCAGAACGCCGGCGCTCCGCTTTTCATCGACGGCTTGAACAGCCCGCGCGATTCCCAGAACGGATACCACTTCGCCTCGATGGCGGCAGGTTCAAAACTCTTGTCGAGCTCCATCGGCGCGTGGTGATTTCGTGACGTGCGAGAGCTTGCGATTATAGCGGATCGAGCTTTCGCGCCGACCGAGCGCGTGGCGCGTCGGCGATTCCGCTGCTGGTCCTCAGATATCGCGCCCGATCGCGCGCGCGATCGCACCAAGCTGCCCCATCAGCGTCGCGAACTCCGCCGGAGTCAAGGCCTGGTCGGCGTCGCACAGCGCCTCGCAGGGATTGGGATGGATCTCGATGAGCAGTCCGTCGGCGCCCGCGGCAATCGCGGCGGAGCTCAGCGCGGGCACCATCCACGCCTTGCCTCCCGCATGCGACGGATCGACGATGACCGGCAGATGCGTCTCGCGCTTGAGCACCGGAATGGCGGTGACGTCGAGCACGTTGCGATACGCCGTCTCGAAGGTGCGTATGCCGCGCTCGCAGAAGATGATGTTGTGATTGCCGCCGGCGGCAATGTACTCGGCCGCCATCAGCCACTCGCTGATCGTCGCCGACATGCCGCGCTTGAGAATGACCGGCTTCTTGATCCGCCCGACCTCCTTGAGCAAATCGAAGTTCTGCATGTTGCGGGTACCGATCTGGATCACATCGACGTCGTATTGCAGAAACGTCTCCAGCATGCGCACGTCCATCAGCTCGGTGACGATCGGCAGCCCGTGCGCGTCGGCCGCAGAGCGCAGCATTTCGAGGCCTTCGACGCCTTTGCCCTGGAACGCGTAAGGGCTCGTCCGCGGCTTGAATGCCCCGCCACGCATCAGCCTCGCGCCTCCGGCTTTGGCGCCCGCGGCGGCGGCTTCCATCTGCGGCACGGTTTCCACCGAGCATGGGCCGGCGATGACCTGCACCGTGTTGCCACCGATCGGAATCCCGGCGACGTCGATGACGGTATTCGCCTTGTGCCATTCGCGGGCGACGATCTTGTACTGCTTGACGATGTGCATCGACTTTTCGACGCCGGGCATCGGGTCGAACATTTCCGGCTCCAGCGCACGCTCATCGCCGACCGCGCCGATCAGCGTCCGCTCGGTTCCGCGCGAGACGTGGACCGCCAGGCCGTGCGCCCGAATTTTCGCCTCCACCGCTTCGATCTGTTCCGCGTCTGCTTCGGGTTGCATAACGATGATCATGATTTTCTCCTTAAAAAAAATCGGGCGGCCCCTGGGCCGCCCGATCGTTGCTGAAATACTTTGGAATCTATCGGTGAGCGCGGCCCTCGGCTGTCACGCCGAAATAAAAGCTGAATCCGTAACCATAACGCGCCGACGCATCGGCGGCGCTGAAATTACATCTCGCCCGCTTTGAGCAAATATCCATGAGATTCAGTCTATCACGACTTTCAGTGCCGCCATAGCGCGCCCCGGCGTCCATTTCCATCAGTGCTGGTCGCGTTTCCATTGCGCGATCTCGCGCTCGATGGCTTCCGAAACATAAGTGCGGACCAGACGCCCGACGTGCTCGGTGATTGCGCCGACCAGCTCGGCGCTCGCGCGCTCGACGATCGGCTCCAGTCGCTGTGCAAGCTGCTCCTTGAGGCCGGTATCGGTGAATAAATCCAGCCGCTGCAGGACCTGCATGGAAATCTGCTCGGCCAGCGCGCGCCAAAGCTCTTGATCGGCGGCCGCTGCCGCGCTTTCCGCGGGCGCGCTTTCCGCCGGCGGCTCTATCTTCGGAGCGGGAAGGCTGGGCGGCAGCAGTTCCTCCGTCGGGATGGGTAGCTCCTGCACCGACACAGGCGGTCGCGGTTGGATCGATACGGGCGGTCGCGGTTCGATCGGCGCAGGAGCACGCTGTTCCAAATGCGTGGGTATCCGATCGCGCGCCTGAGAACCCATCGGCGGTGGCGTCGCCTGCGACCCAGCGGCCTTGAGCGTCATCGGCGGCACCACTGCCAGCGTATCCGGAGCGCGACCGGTGATGCTGTGCGAAGCCGGATCGATCGTATCCATCACCAGCCAATCCGACGGATCGCCTTCCATGATTGCGCCCAGCGTTTCGTTCTTCGCCGGCAGCGGAGCGAAATCGATGAAGACGTCTTCCACCGTGTCGGTGAGCAGCGGCACGTCCGCGTGCGGCGCAACCGCGACCAATACCGGACTGGCCACAGGCATCGGCGCGGGCGCCGGAACAACTGGAGATACAGCGGCCGGCGACGGGGCGACAATCGCGACCGCGTCGGTGAGGAGCGGGATGTCGCCATCGCCGCGGCTGCGGTTCTTGCGCATCAGCGCGTCGGCCTGCTCCAGCAGCTCGCGTGCGCTGGCCACTAGGCACGCTCGGACATGTTGTGCGTGCGCAGCTCGTAGCCGCGCTCGCGATAGAAGCGGAATCGCTCACGCGCCGCAACCGCGCCCTCGATGCTGACGATTTCGGCCAGACGCTCGAAACGCGAAAAGAACGGCGGTGGAGCCTCGTGCAAATTGATGAGCACCGCGGCCGGTCCCTGGTGCTCGAGTGCATGATCGATCCAGATCGGTGTTTGCGACGCGAGCGGGCTGGAGACGCGGCAATGCGGCAGAAAGCCTGTCGCGGGCTGCAGCCAGAGCAGGCGGTCGAGAGCGTCGGTCGTCGCCGAGTCCGGCGTCAGTACTCGAACGTGGCCATGCTGCGCGAGTGCCTTGGCAACGAGCTTGCCCACGACCGCCAGCCGATCGGCCACATGGGTGTAAAAATCGATCGAGGTCATGTCCCGAGTCCCGGACGGCGAAAGCGTCGGTCAGCCCGGCGCCTCCTGCGCCAGGAGCCACGTCGTCAACAATGGGACCGGCCTTCCGGTCGCACCCTTCTCCTTGCCCTCATTCCACGCGACTCCGGCGATATCCAGGTGCGCCCAGTCGTATTTCCGGGTGAATTTCGACAGGAAACACGCCGCCGTGATACTGCCACCCGCGCGTCCGGCGATGTTCGCGAAATCGGCGAAATTGCTGGCCAGCCCTTCATGGTAATCGTCCCACAACGGCAGCTGCCAGCTGCGGTCGAACGATTCCTCGCCGGCGTTGAGCAACGCGCGCGCCAGGCTGTCGCTGTTACTGAACATTCCGCTCGCGATGTGACCCAGCGCGATAACCATGGCGCCGGTCAGCGTGGCGATGTCGACCACCGCCGCCGGCTCGTAGCGCTCGGCGTAGGTAAGCGCGTCGCAAAGGATGAGACGCCCCTCGGCGTCGGTGTTCAGCACTTCGATGGTCTGCCCCGACATGCTCCTGACGATGTCGCCGGGCTTGGTGGCGCGCCCATTCGGCATGTTCTCGCACGTCGGCACCAGACCGATGACGTTGATCTTGGCTTTCAGCTCGCCGATCGCGCAAAGCGCGCCGAACACGCTCGCCGCGCCGCACATGTCGAATTTCATCTGGTCCATGTCGAGCCCGGGCTTGAGCGAAATCCCGCCGGTATCGAAGGTTATTCCCTTGCCGACCAGGACGAAGGGTTTTTGCTTCTTGCCCGCGCCCCAGTACTCGAGGACGATGAATTTCGGCGGCTGATCGCTGCCGTTGGTCACCGAGAGAAAAGAGCCCATTTTGAGCTCCTCGATCTTGTCCCGGTCGAAGACCTCGCATTTGAAGCCGAGCTCCTGCGCCAGCGCCTGCGCGCGCTCGGCAAGATGCGTCGGGGTACAGACATTGCCGGGCAGGTTGCCCAGGTCCCGAGCCAGATCCATCCCGTGGGCGATGGCGAGGCCGCGCGCTGCGGCCGCCTCACCGGAAGTGAGGTCGCTGCGCTGCGGCACGGACAAGGTCAGCTTGCGCAGGGGCCGGCGCACTTCCGCCGGCTGGCTTTTCATCTGATCGAACCGGTACACCGCTTCCATGGCGACGACGACCGCGTGCTCCACCCGCCACGCGACTTCGCGGCGTTTGACCTTTTCCTCGGTCAGATAAACGACCGCTTCGTAGGAACCGGTCTCGTTCAGCAGCCGCACCGCGGCACGGATTGCGCCGCGAAACTCGCGCTCGCGGAAATCGCGTTCCTTGCCCAATCCGACGAGCAATACGCGATCGGCAAGCGTTCCCTTGACGTTGTGCAGCAGCAGCGTACTGCCGAGCTTTCCTTCCATGTCGCCGCGGCGGATGATTTCGCTGATATAGCCGCCGGACGCGCGGTCGATCAAATCGGCGGAAAGACTGGGTTTGCGATTGTCGAACACGCCGACGACCACGCAGGCGCTGCGCTGCTTCTCTGGGCTGCCGCTTTTTATGGTAAATTCCATCGCCGTTTCCCCAAACGAAACATTTGCCTTTTGGCGGTACGAACCGCATTATCGGCAAATCAGCCCAAAAAAGTCAAAATATTTCCGTCGTCATGGTGTTCCGCCGCAGCCTGGTGCGAGAGCTGACCGCGACTGCCGTCGCGTTGTTTCTGGTTCTGCTGGGCATCCTGTTCACCAACTTGGTATTGCGTCTGCTGGGCAGGGCGGCCGCGGGAACCGTTGCTCCAGAGGGCATTCTGGCCCTTTTGGGATTCAACGCCCTCTTCTACTTCAACATCCTCCTCTCGGTAGCGCTGTTTCTCACTGTACTGCTCACATTGTCCAGGTGGTATCGCGACAGTGAGATGATCGTCTGGTTTACCTCGGGCCAGGGCCTGACGGCCTGGCTCAGGCCCATCATGCTGTTCGCGACGCCGTTCCTGATCGCAATCGCGGTCCTGTCGCTTTGGCTGTCGCCTTGGGCGGAGCAGCGCCGGTTCGAGTACGAACGACAGCTCGAGTCGCGCGAAGAGCTGTCGATGCTGGCCCCTGGATTGTTCAAGGAGTTCAAGCGGGCAAAGCTGGTCGTATTCATCGAAAGCCTGAATCCCTTCGACGGAACGATCCGCAATATCTTTCTGCATTCGATCGACAGCGAGAAAGACACGACTACGGTGGCGCGTTCGGGCCGTCTCGAGGACAAGCCCAACGGCGACCGTTTTATCGTGCTCGAGGACGGGCGCCGTTACGAGGGCAAACCGGGGACCGCGGATTTCCGCAGTGCCGAGTTCGGCCACCTCGGCAGAAGGATCGAGCCGGCGGAAGCACGCGCGCTGCCCGCATCGCTCAAGGCGGTTCCCACCGCGCTGCTTGTCGTGGGCAGCGGTCCGACCGAGCGCGCGGAGCTCTTCTGGCGCATCTCCGTGCCCATCAGCGCGTTCCTGTTGGTGCTGCTGGCAATCCCGCTTTCCTACGTCAATCCGCGAATGGGACGCTCATTCAACCTGTTCGCGGCATTGTTCGCCTACATGCTCTATTTCAACTGCCTCAATATCGTCCAGAGCTACATCGCGCAGGGCCGCCTGTCGTTCGTGGCGGGGCTTTTGCTGATCCACTCGATTGCCGCAAGCGTGGTCATCGCGCTGTTTCACCGGCGACTTTCGGTGCTCGGCTGGTTCCCGCGCCGCCGCCCGGCATGAAAACGCTCAATCGCTACATCGGCCGGGAAGTTTTCTACGCGACGCTGCTGGTTTTTGTCGCGCTGCTGATGCTCTTTGCGCTGTTCGAGCTCATCCACGAGCTCGGCAACGTCGGAAAGAACGGCTACACGCTGGGACGGGCACTCTTGTTCGTTGCGCTGAGCCTGCCAGGCCACGTCTACGAGCTGATGCCGACGGCGGCCCTGATCGGGACGCTTTCCGCGATCGCTCAACTGGTCGGCAATTCGGAATACACGGTCATGCGCTCGTCGGGCGCATCGCTGACGCAGATTACGGGCGCGATACTGCGCGTCGGCGTCCCGCTCGCCGTCGCCACGTTTCTCGCGGGCGAATTTTTCGCGCCACCGGCCGAGCAGCTGGCGCAACAGGTGCGCATCCAGTCGCAGGATCAGGCGTCGCGCATCGTCGCGCAGCAGTTTCAGTCGGGATTCTGGTTCCGGCAGCAGCTGCCGCTGTCGACCTTCGTCAATATCAAGAGCGTCGTGGACGATTCCGGGGGCACAAAGCTCGTCGGCATACGCGTATACGAGTTCGACAACGACCTGCGCCTCAAGGCGCTGCGCGTCGCCGACACCGGAACCTTCCTCAACGACGGCCACTGGCTGCTCAAGAAAGTGCAAACGACCGAGCTTGCGCCGGACGGAGCGAAGGTGACCGTTGCCGACGAATTCACCTGGGAAACGGTGCTCAAGCCGTCGATACTGACCGTCTACCAGGTCGCGCCGGAGAAACTGGAATTAACCTCGCTCTACGACAACATACGGGTGCTCGGCGGCAACCAGCAGAAGACCTCCCGTTTCGAAATCGCGCTCTGGAACAAGATTTTCTACCCGGCCGCAGTGCTGGTGATGATGGTTCTGGCGATTCCCTTCGCCTATTTTCAGCGCCGCGCGGGCGGCGTCGGCTTTCGCATTTTCGCCGGCACGATCCTCGGACTGGTGTTCTTCCTCGTCGGCCGCCTCTTTTCCTACCTGGGCCTGATCAACGATTGGCCGCCTCTGTTTTCGGCGGCGTTTCCCGTCGCGGCGTTCGTCGTCTTCGCGGCGGGGATGCTGTGGTGGCTCGAGCGGCGCTGACTCCGCCTGGCGGCCCAAGGCGCCGCCGACGTGGTGACCCGGTTCGGATGTCGCTTCGCCGCGCCATAAACAAAAATCCCCGCCTGGGCGGGGATTTCGTTGCTGCGAACCTGCTCTGCAGGCGACAGCCTGGGTCCGAACTCGTGCTATGCCGGCGGGAGAATGCTGACAAAAGTGCGCTTTTCGGATCCCTTGATGGTGAACGCGACCTTGCCGTCGACCAGCGCGAACAGGGTGTGGTCCTTGCCCATGCCGACGTTGACGCCGGGATGGACCTTGGTCCCGCGCTGGCGAACGATGATGGCGCCCGCGGTGATCGCTTCGCCGCCATAAGCCTTCACACCCAGCCTCTTGGAATGGGAATCGCGGCCGTTGCGCGAACTGCCGCCTGCTTTTTTGTGTGCCATGAATCGCTACCTCGCCGTTACCCGTTATTGCCCGATGGTGCCCGGTGTTGCCTTGAGCCTGCTTCGCGCCTAGCCGACGATGCCGTCGATTTTCAGCTCGGTGTAGCCCTGCCGATGACCCTGGTGCTTCTGGTAGTGCTTGCGCCGGCGCATCTTGAAGATCGTGACCTTGTCGCCGCGACCGTGCGCGACGACCGTCGCGGTGACGCTCGCCCCGGCAATGACCGGCTGTCCAAGACGCACCGTTGCGCCGTCCCCGACCATCAATACCTGATCGAGCACAACTGCCGAACCCACATCCGCGGGTATCTGTTCAATCTTGAGCTTTTCGCCGGGGGCAACCTTGTATTGCTTGCCGCCGGTCTTGATTACCGCGTACATAGGAACTCCAAAAAAGACGTCGCGAAAAAAGACCGCTATTTTAAGACCTTACGGCCGCCATGTCAAAGCCTGGCTGCACTCGGGATGGGCGAGACCGGCATCGGGTAAAATGCCGCTCCGCGCTTACTCCGCGTTTACTCGTCCCGAAGCGGCGCCGCGGTCCCACCCTGGGACCGCGTTTCAAATCAACCGGTTTGCTTAAGCCCCGTGACAATTCCTCTGCTGCAGCCGGTACTTCGCGCCGACATGGAAGCGGTCGATCGCGTCCTGCGCGAATCGCTGCACTCGGACGTCGCGCTGATCCGCCAGGTCGCTGAATACATTATCGGCGGGGGCGGCAAGAGGCTTCGGCCGGCGCTCCTGCTGCTGACCGCGCAGGCATGCGGCTACCGCGGCACGCACCATCACACGCTGGCCGCGGTGGTGGAAATGATCCATACCGCGACCCTGCTGCACGACGACGTGGTCGACGAGTCCTCGCTTCGCCGCGGGCACGCCACCGCCAACGCCGCATTCGGCAACTCGGCGAGCGTGCTGGTCGGCGATTTTCTGTATTCGCGCGCGTTCCAGCTAATGGTCACTGCCGACAGCGTTGCGGTGCTGAAGATCCTCTCCGACGCGACCAATATCATTGCCGAGGGAGAAGTGCTGCAGCTGCTCAATTCGGGCGATCCAGACGTCGACGAGCAGCGCTACCTCGCGGTCATCCGGCGCAAGACGGCCAAACTGTTCGAAGCCGCGGCGCGGCTCGGTGCGGTCCTGGGGCAAGCGGGGCCGGAGCTCGAGGACTCGCTGGCGCGGTACGGCATGCATCTGGGCACCGCGTTCCAGCTCATCGACGACGTGCTCGACTACACCGGCGACCATGCCGCCATGGGCAAAAACCCCGGCGACGACCTGGCCGAGGGCAAACCTACGCTGCCCTTGATTCGCGCGCTCGAAACCGGATCGCCGGAAGAAGTGACCCTCATCCGAGGTGCGCTCGAGCATCGCCGTCTGGACGAATTCGCGGCGGTGCTTGCCGCGCTTCATCGCACCGGCGCGCTCGATTACACAAGGGCCCGCGCCGAAACGGAGAGCCGCCTCGCGGCAGAGTGTCTGTCGACACTGCCTTCTACGAGTTACCGCCAAGTTCTGCTAGAATTATCGGCTTTTGCGGCGGCGCGCAGCTTCTAGATTGGCGCCGCCAGCGACCTTTTTCGGTCGCCGCAAACTCGGGGTGTAGCTTAGCCTGGTAGAGCGCTACGTTCGGGACGTAGAGGCCGGAGGTTCAAATCCTCTCACCCCGACCAGTTTTCCGCTGGTCGTTCCGGTTTGCGTGCATGACTCGCTGCAATCGTT
>Ga0209839_10001800_pt1 | contig 10785 bp, 9 predicted proteins | sample OrgsoiDNA2013050_FD_185800 | JGI IMG/M metagenome (GOLD analysis project Ga0209839, IMG submission 185800) | Permafrost soil microbial communities from the Arctic, to analyse light accelerated degradation of dissolved organic matter (DOM) -... | ecosystem: Environmental > Terrestrial > Soil >... | reverse complement strand
CGACAATATCTCGACGGCCTATGTCCGAATCCTGCGGCGCGCGCGGCATGCCGGCGCGATCGACGATTTCAGCGACGAGGAATTCGAAGCCATCGTTCATATGTTCATGGGAGCGCGCGGCTACCTCAGCCGCCGTTATTCCTATTCCGGCGACGCCGTCACCGCAGTGCCGGGTCATGTGATCTCGGCCTACGAGAAGCTGATTACCAGAGGATTGTTCACTCCGCGTAGCGAAGGCGACAATCATGATCGCTGAAGGCGTTGTTCTGGTGACCGGTGGCAGCCGCGGCATCGGTGCCGCAACCGCGGCCCTTCTCGCGCAGCAGGGACGGCGCGTCGTAATTGCCGATATCGCGCCCGAAGCTCTCACCGGGACGCAGACGATCCTGTGGCCTGATGGGTTCGACGTTGCCAGCGAGACCGACGTCATGAGCGGCATAGCGGACATCGAGACCGCTCACGGCCCGATCACTGGCCTCGTCAATGCGGCCGGCGTGTTCGGCAAGATGCATTCGGTCGAACGCGTGCGCATGGACAATTGGGATCGCGAAATCAACATCGATTTGCGAGGCACGTTTCTGGTGGCGCGCAGCGTCGGCGTGCGAATGGCCAAACGACGCCATGGCGCCATCGTCAACGTCGCCTCGGTCGCGGGAATGACATCCGGCCCGATCCACGCCTATACCGCGGCGAAGGCCGGCGTCATTCAGATAACGCAGACGCTCGCGGCGGAATGGGGACGCGCCGGCGTGCGGGTCAACGCCGTGTCACCCGGATTTACGCGCACGGCGGCACTCGAGGCGGGAATAGCTTCAGGCGCGCTGGATCAGAGCCGCCTCGCCCGCAACACCGCGATGAACCGGCTGGTGGAACCAATAGAAGTTGCCCACGCCATCGCGTGGCTGCTCTCGCCCGCAAGCAGCGGCGTGACTGGAATCAATCTGGCGGTCGACGCTGGATTTATCGCCGGCTCGACATGGGACGCCTATGGCGGATTGCGCGAAGCACCGGAAGTGTAGGACGGAAGATCATGAACATTGAAGTGCCGCGCAAAAAACTCGATCTGTCTTCGGCCATCGCCGAGGGCGATATCCGCGTTCTATTGATGGTCCTGGTCCACATGACCGGCGACGAGCGCTGGCTGCAGCCTCCCTACAAGCCCGAGCGTGACGTCCGCCTGATCCCAGATCCAGAAGCCGGCGTGCCCAAGGAGATTCAGGATGAAATCCGCGCCGCCGTCCTCAAACTCTTCGCGGATGGTGAGCCCAGGCCCGCAATCACCGATCCCGGCAATGAGCTGATGCTGAAGATGATGCGCGCGTGCCTCGGCGAGAACGTCGCACCGGAATACGCGCCGCTCATGCGTGAGGAAATGGGATTCATTCCGCGCGACGCCCGCTGGACCAGACGTCCGTCCGGCGACGCCTTGATGAAGCAACATGTCCTGATCGTCGGCGCGGGCGTCTGCGCCATCGCGCTTGGCGTCGCGCTCGGCCGGCTCGGCATTCCCTACACCATCGTCGAGAAAAACGACGAGCTCGGCGGCACATGGTACGTCAACCGGTATCCCGGCTGCGGCGTCGACACGCCCAATCATTCCTACTCGTTTTCCTTCGGCGCGCGCAACAACTGGACCCGCTATTTCGCACAGCGCGAGGAGCTGCTGGACTATCTCAAGAAGGTCGCGCTTGAACATGATGTCCGCAGCCACATCCGTTTCAACACGCGGTTGACATCGTCGCGCTGGGACGAGACTGGACATCGCTGGGTTTCCACGCTGGAAACCGGCAATGGCGTGGAAGATTTCGAGTCGGCGGTCCTGGTCAGCGCAATCGGCCAGCTCAACGACCCATCACCGGCTCATTTCAAGGGCGAAGAAGATTTTTCCGGCCGGATGTTCCACTCCGCGCTGTGGTCGGACGATATCAAGCTCGACGGCAAGCGTGTGGCTGTGATCGGCACCGGCGCCACTGCGATGCAGCTCGTGCCTTCCATTGCCGACCGCGTGGCTTCCGTCACGGTCTATCAAAGGTCGGCGCAATGGTCGCGCCCCGTCGCGGGCTATTCCGATCCCATCAGCGAAGGCGCGCAATGGCTGCTCGCGCACCTGCCGTTCTACGTGCAATGGTATCGCTTCAACATGTTCTGGCGTTACGGCGACGGGCTACTGCCTTTCCTGCGCAAGGATCCGAACTGGCCGTATCCCGATCGCGCCGTCAACAAGGGCAATGACCGGCATCGCCAGGAACTGACGGATTTTATCCTGACCGAACTGAAAGACCGGCCCGACCTGATCGAAAAATGCGTTCCGACCTATCCGCCCTATGGCAAGCGCATCCTGCTTGATAACGGCTGGTTTCGTACGCTCGCAAAACCGCATGTCGAACTGGTCACCGAGCCGATCGGCCACTTCGCCCGCGATGGCATCGTCACCTCCGACGGCAGGTTGCGGCCGGCGGACGTCATCGTGATCTCGACCGGGTTCAAGGTCACGCAAATGGCGGCACGCCTCAATATCAGCGGGAACGGCTGCAAGAAGCTCGCCGATGCGTGGGCCGACGACAATCCGACCGCCTATCTCGGACTCACGGTGCCGGACTTCCCGAATTTCTTCTGCATGCTCGGCCCCAACGCCGGCCCGGCGCATGGCGGCAGCGTGATCTTCCAGTCCGAATGCCAGTCACGTTACATCACGGCGTGTCTTGTCAACATGATCGAGCAAGGCATAGCCGCTATCGACGTTCGCCAGGACATCCATGACCGGTATGTTCGCGAGGTCGATGCCGAGCATGAACAAATGATATGGACCCATCCGGGGATGACGACTTACTATCGAAACAAGCAGGGCCGGGTATTTTCCGCGATGCCGTGGCGGTTCGTGGACTATTGGCGAATGACGCATGATGCGGATTTGAGCCAGTATCGCCTGACCAAGGCCTGACGCGGCTCCAGGTGTGGGATCTGAAGCGGAGCCGCCCCCAGCGGGCGGTGGAACTGCACCGGTTTACCATTGCAGGTAGGGCCAAGCACCGGAACTCGAGCGCTGGTTCGCCGGACGCAACTTGACACCTGCTCCTATCTGCCGCAGCATTTCTGGTGCTGCACCTGTCGGGGTAGCGGAGCATTTGACTCCACGCTTCGCGGGTATTGCCGTCCAATCATGTGATCGAACGACAGGCAGCGGATGCGGACACAGGTCCGTCGGACCACTCTTGGAGAGGAGCATGACGCCACCGGGGCACAAGCCAGTGACCTTGCTCAACCGCAAGGTCTCGGCGCGCGTTGAGGTGAACGGCAGCTGCTAGCCTCGTTGCGCCGCCAACAATCTGAACATATCCGCAGGATCGAAGCGCAAAGGCCACGTGCTTTTCGATCTTGAGAGCGAACTGGCGTGTACCAGAAATCCTTCGCACTGACGAAGATGTCGGGCCCCGCGATGCTCCCATGCACCGGGGCCCATTCAACTGGATCAATGTATCGGCAGCTCCGGGTTCGTAACCGACGACCGTTTTTGGTCGATCTGTCCGGAGCGGAAATTGCAACTGCGCGATAACCTCCTTTGAGTCGAGTCATGAGAGGTGACGATGAAACGTAGTTTGCTCCGCCTCGGCTTGCTGACGGTCTTGGTGATTGCCTCGGGCGGTCGGGGACTTACCCAGGGCGCGAAGACAACTCCATCCTTTTACATTGTGTTGAATTCACTGACCAAGCGCTGCTCGGTCTTCGACAAGACGCCCAAGACCGACACGCCAAACATCACCGTGGCGAGCGATGCGATCTACAAGACCCGGGCCGACGCAGAAGCCGCCATGAACACGCTGCCTTCCTGCAATCGATGAAACCGCTGCGGGTTGCATCCCTCGTCTGGATCGGGAAGAATTGCCCGATCCGGACGAGGATCGGCAATGACAAGACCACGCGTACGAATCTACACCGACTACAAAAGCCCCTACGCCTTCGTCGCCAACAAGCGGCTGTTCGAGCTGGAAGAAATCCACGGCGTCGAACTCGAATGGCTGCCCTACACGCTCCGCATTCCCGAATTCATGGGAACGGTGGAAGAGCGTACGCCGCATTTCTGGCGCAAGGTTCGTTATGCCTATATGGACGCGCGGCGTTACGCCAACGCGCAAGGGCTCACCATGAAAGGGCCGCGGCGAATTTACGATGCCTTCTATTCCAGCGCCGGCATGCTGTTTGCGCAACGCCACGGGCTGTTTCGCCCCTACCACGACACGGTGTTCAGGCGCTTCTGGAGTCACGACCTCGAAATCGACGAATTGTCAGACATTTCCGGTGTGATCGCTGCCGTCGGCGGCTCAGCGACGGATTTCGAAGCCTACGTCAACGGTCCGGCGCGCGCTGAGCATGACCGCATCATCGACGAGGCGGAAGCCCTCGGCGTATTCGGCGTGCCCACCATGGTGTTCAACGGCGAACTGTTCTGGGGCGGCGACCGCATCGACATGCTGATCGAACGCATCAAAAATCCCGAAACCATCGCGGCCGCGCTGGGAAGCCGGCACCGAACATGAAACGGCCATTGCCGCCACGTCGCGCCTGACATCGTCGGCTACTTTGCAACGAGATGTTCCCAGCAGCCGGTACGCTCCAGGATAGGCCGCAGCGCCGTTCGATGCTCCGCGTCGAGGGCGGCAAACTTGCCGCGGATCAGATCGAGGCATTTGACCTGATACTTGAACGGCGACAGAGCGTAAGGCAGACCCCATACTTTAATCTCCAGTCGCTCGACACCTTTCGCAAAGGCTTCCGCATTGGCGACAAGGAACGGCAGATAGAGTTCGCCGGCGATCCCGAGCAACGCCTCGGCCATGCCGCTCAATGCCTGCTCGCGCAGGTACCATTTCCCGTCGACGCCCGAGGCGTCGTCCAACCGTCTAATCCAGTGATCGGTAAACGGCGCTTTTTCCCGCATGATCCGCATCGGGGTCGGATCGGTCGCCAATTGGCTCAATTGGCCGAACCATGCAAAATCCGCCAGCGATGGCCGGCTTCCGAACAGATATTTTGTCATTCCAACGTGCGGCTCGAACGCCGCCAGGATTCGATGATAGCTCTCTTCCAGCAAAGGCTTGTTTTCGGCCGTCGCGCCGAGAATGGACATGCGGGAAATCTGCCTCACCCGGAAATGCTCGATTTCCTCGGCGCTTCCGGCCTCGGCGTCCGACACCGACCATTCCTCAGCTGCCCATCGCGAGACGTAAGCTTGATCTTCGGGGTCCCACCACCGATAGAGAAAAAGCGGCTTCACGGCCCATTCGTCGGCGAGGTCTTCGAGGAGATCGCAGACGAACGCGACGGCCATATCCTCGGGAATGACCGACCGATCCAGGTGCCGGGCTTCGAGATCGTACGCCAGTGTCGTGGTTTCGCCGCGAAACCTTCCGTCGGGGTATTGCAGGACAGGAATCAAATTCGGACGCAGATGCCCGGCCTGTTTTCGCAGCGCCCTGGTCATGATGGCCCAGTCGAACGGGAGCCTCCGGTAGCGCAATAGCGCCCGCAGCTTGATCGCGTAAGGCGATGCCGTGGATCCGATCAGCCGATAACGTCCTTCATTCATGCAAGATGTCCTGACTACCGGGCGCGATCGCACGGATCGCGCTGCACATTCGCCATCGCCGCGTGTTTCTGCCTAGCCCAGGCCTTAAACCCGCGCAACCGGTCGCCACCTTCGCTGAAAGGGCTGGAAAACCGACGAGCTCTGCATTTTACGAAGACGGGCCGTCTTCCACGTGAGCAACGCGGACCTTGTTGTGTCGCGTGAAATCATCCCTAATGCGCGGAAGGTCATGCAACAACAAGTGCAGAAAGAGACCAAAGGGAGAAGCGCGATGAAGGGTCCCGAGGACGATTCCGGCTTGACCGACAGGGTGGCCATCGTGAGCGGCGGGGGCGCTGCGGGCGACGGCATTGGCAACGGCCGGGCGGCGGCAATTCTGCTGGCCCGCGCGGGCACCAAGGTGCTGGTGGCCGATCTCGACCTCAGGCTTGCCGAACGCACGGTTGAAATGATCCAGGCTGAGGGCGGCACGGCGGCGGCACTGTCGGGCGACATCGCCAAAGAATCCGACTGCAAGCGGCTGGTCGATGCGGCTGTCGACCGCTGGGGCCGGCTCGACTTCCTCGACAACAATGTCGGCATCGGCAGTCGCGGCAGCGTCGTCGACGAGAAGCCCGAGGAATATCGACGGGTGATGCAAATCAACGTCGAGACGATGTTTCTGCTCTCGAAGTACGCGATTCCGGCAATGATCAAAACCGCTGGGGGCGGCTCCATCGTCAACATCTCGTCGATATCCGCGCTCCGGCCGCGCGGCCTCACCACCTACACGACCTCGAAAGCCGCAGTCATCGGGCTGAGCCGGGCGATGGCGGTCGATCACGGCCGCGACAACGTCCGGGTCAATTGCATCTGCCCCGGTCCGATGTACACGCCGATGGTCTATGCACACGGCATGAGCGACGCCTCACGCGCCCAACGTACCAAAGCCTCGCTGCTGAAAACCGAGGGAACCGGTTGGGACGTCGGCCACGCCGTGAAATTCCTGCTCAGCAACTACGCCCGCTACATCACCGGGCAGGTGCTGGTAGTTGACGGCGGCGTCACGCTGCAAGGCCCGGAACGCGATTCACGGGATCACTGATCACTTCATCAGGGGAGAACGAACACGATGGCCCGCCTGCCCTATCTTGAGGCCGACCAGGTCGCGCCCGAATACCGCGACATGCTCAAGCGCAACACCAACCTGCACAAGCTCTTGGTCAATTCGCCTGACATGGCGCGTGCCTTCAACGGCATCGGCGGCTACATCCGCTTCAAGAGCAAACTCGACCCGCGCCTGCGCGAACTTGCTATCCTTCAAGTGGGCTGGCTGGAGAAATCGGAATACGAATTTACCCATCATGTGAAGATCGGCAAGGAGTTTGGCGTCACCGATGAGGATATAAGGGGCCTGATAGCCGAGACCGAGGGCAAGCCCTCCCAGCTTGAGCCGCTTGCCAAGGCGATCGTGAAAGGCGCACGCGAAATGGTGCGTGAGCTTGCGATGTCCGATTCAACCTTCGCCGAGATCAAGCAGCAGCTCTCTGACGAGCACATGACCGATCTCGTGCTCACCATTGCCTTCTATTGCGCCGTCGTCCGCGTGCTCGCCACCATGAAGATCGACAACGAACCCACCTATAAAGAGGTACTGCAGCAGTACCCGATGCCGGGAGTGAAGTAATATGCGCCTGAAAGATCGCGTCGCCATCGTCGTTGGCGCCGGCCAGAGCCCCGGCGAAGGCATCGGCAACGGCCGCGCCACCGCCCTCACCTTCGCACGCGAAGGCGCCAAGGTGCTGTGCGTGGATCACAATATCGAGTCGGCCCAGGAGACGGTCGACATGATCGGCGCCAAGGGAGGCACGGCGGTGGCGTACAAGGCCGACGTCACCAAAGAGGCCGAGATCAAGGTCATGGCGGCCGATGCGCATACCCGCTGGGGCCGCATCGACATCCTGCACAATAATGTCGGCGTCAGCCTCGCGGGCGGCGACGCCGAGCTGCTCGACATCACCGAGGAGGCGCTCGACCGCTGCGTCGCGATCAACCTCAAGAGCTGTATCTTCGCAGCGAAACACGTGATCCCGGTCATGCGTCGGCAGAACAGCGGCGCCATCATCAACATCTCCTCGATGGCCGTCATCACCACCTATCCCTATGTCGCCTACAAGGCGACAAAATCGGCGATGGTCGCGTTCACCGAGCAACTCGCCTACCAGAACGCCCAGTACGGCATCCGCGCCAACGTCATCCTGCCCGGCCTGATGAATACACCGATGGCGGTCGACACCCGCGCCCGCGAATTCAGGAAAAGTCGCGCCGAAGTCGAAGCCGAACGCGACGCCAAAGTGCCGTTACGCAAGAAGATGGGCACCGGCTGGGACGTCGCCAACGCCGCGCTCTTCCTGGCGTCCGACGAAGCCAGCTTCATCACCGGCGTCACGCTTCCGGTGGACGGCGGCGCAAGCGTGCGGCGCGGGTGACAGAGCATGGCCGCCTCACGCGAAACGAAAACTCCGCCCAGCGCGGCGCCGGCTTTCGACTACGACGCCATCATTATCGGAGCGGGCATGTCGGGCATGTACCAGCTTTACCGATTGCGCGAACAGGGTATGCGGGTGCGGGTGTTCGAGGCCGGCACCGGCGTCGGCGGCACCTGGTATTGGAACCGCTACCCGGGCGCGCGCTTCGATTCCGAAAGCTACTCCTACGGCTACTCCTTTTCGAAGGAACTGCTGGAGGAATGGGACTGGTCCGAGCATTTTGCCGGCCAGCCGGAGACGCTGCGCTACCTCAATCTCGTCGCCGACAAGTTCGAGCTGCGCCGCGACATCCAGTTCCGCAGCCGGGTCACTGCTGCAATCTACGGGGAGGATACCCGCAGCTGGAACGTCACGCTGCAAGACGGTAGCCGCTTCCGCGCCCGCTTCCTGATCACCGCCATCGGGCCGCTGTCCGCCCCTACGATGCCGCGGATCGAAGGCGTGGACGTGTTTCGAGGCAAATCCTTTCACACCGCCAGATGGCCCCATGAGCCGGTCGACTTCACAGGCCAACGGGTGGCGGTAATCGGAACCGGCGCCACCGGCGTGCAGACCATCCAGACCATCGCCCGGAGCGTCGGACACCTGACGGTATTCCAGCGCACACCGAACTGGTGCGCGCCGCTCCACAACGGCAAGATCGACGCGGCGATGCAGCAAAAGATCAAGTCCGGCTACCCCGAGATGTTCAAGCGATGCCAGGAGACCTTCGCCTGCTTTCTGCATACGCCGGACCCGCGCGGGACTTTCGAGGTTACGGAACAGGAGCGCGAGGCCTTCTTCGAAAAGCTGTATGCCGAGCGTGGCTTCGGCATCTGGCAAGGTAATTTTCGCGACATTCTGATCGACAGGAAAGCGAACGCTGTAATCAGCGACTTCGTGGCGAGGAAGATCCGCCAACGCGTAAAGGATCAAAAGATCGCAGAAAAGCTCATTCCGAAGAACCACGGCTTCGGCACCCGCCGTCTGCCGCTGGAGACCTTTTACTACGAGACCTACAATCAGGACAACGTCGATCTGGTGGACATTACGGAAACGCCGATCGAGCGGATCACGCCTGATGGCATCAAGACCAGCGTCAAGGAATACGAATTCGACATCATCATCTACGCGACCGGCTTCGATGCCATCACCGGAAGTTTCGATCGGATCGACTTCCGCGGCGTGGACGGCGTCGGACTAAAACACAAGTGGAAGAACGGGCCGCAGACTTTTCTCGGCGTCATGGTCGATGGCTTCCCCAACATGATGATGCTGATGGGACCGCACACGGCACTCGGCAATATTCCGCGCAGCATCGAATACAATGTCGATTGGGTGACAGGTCTGATCCGCTACGCGCGGGAATCCAACCTGACGCGCGTGGAGGCCACGGCAGCGGGAGTGACCTCCTGGACCGATCACGTCAAGGCACTCGGAGTGGGTCTGCTTTCCAGCGAAGTCAACTCCTGGATGACCGGGTATAACAGCAACGTCGAGGGCAAGCAGACGCGTATCATCGCGCGCTACAGCGGCAGTGCTCCCGCCTACCGCGCCAGATGCGACGAGGTGGCAGCCAAGGGATATCAGGAGCTGGCGCTGGCATAGAATAGCCGTCGGACCATACGCTGGCCCGCGATTGAACGGCGCACTGGACACGTTCTGGCTTCAACTCGCGCGACGCTGAGTCGGTCGCGTTTCCAAATATGCCAAATTATCGGTTGCGAGATGGAACGCGCCAGCTCGCGAGGAACAATGGCGACGCGTATCGCGCCCGAAATAACACACCGCGCGATTTTCTCATTCGGCTCGCATTCCTCCGTTGTGTTTTCACTTGCGATGCGACAATGGATGGGATTGCGCACCTCGCGGGCCCAATTCTCGCTGAGGTTCGTGCATTTCTGTGCGATAGGGTTAATCCGCAGATTCAAATTGCAATCCATCATTTTTCCAGCGATATTTTCGACAGAATCGTAATAGATCAGGCTTCTTCACAAGTGCGGTAGTGAGTACGGCGATCGTTCGCCGAGAGCCTGGTAAAATGCGTTTGGTATCGCGTGACATCGCTGGAATTCCACTCAACGGCGCCAAATCCCCTGTCTACATGCAGCGGTGGTTTACCGATATTGCAGCACAAAACGACAATGCAAAAGAAATAGTCGTTATCGAGGACGGCAAGGTAGCCGGTAACCTGCCAATCGTCCTGTTACGAAATAGTCTTGGGATGAAACAGGCGTACAATTTGCCTTGGGCCCGCGTGTGCGGTCCGAATATTCCCGAAGGTATTAGCGAAGCCAAGAGAGCTCAAATTACCCGTCAGTTGATCAGGCAACTGCCGACCGACGTATCCTATTTTCTGACGCTCGCTACCGAGTTCGACTACGGGCTGTTTCTGTCGGAAGGATTTCAACCCGACTTGGAGGATAACTACACCGTAGCTCCGGACCTATCAGCGGTGTTGCACACCTCGTTCTCAAAAATGACAAGGCGTCATATTCGACAGGCGCAACAGCATTTGATTGTTTCAACCACAACTCCGCGGGCCTTTATACAGACCTATGCGACCGATCTTATCCGCAGACGTCGCAAGTCGTATGCGCCGCTCACGATCGCGCATGATATTCTCGAAGAGGGTCTACGTCGGGGGCAGGCCCGCATCTTCACCGCGAACAGGCGTGACACGGGAGAAACTGA
>Ga0209839_10001799_pt1 | contig 10788 bp, 10 predicted proteins | sample OrgsoiDNA2013050_FD_185800 | JGI IMG/M metagenome (GOLD analysis project Ga0209839, IMG submission 185800) | Permafrost soil microbial communities from the Arctic, to analyse light accelerated degradation of dissolved organic matter (DOM) -... | ecosystem: Environmental > Terrestrial > Soil >... | reverse complement strand
TCAGCCGCGGGTACGCGAGCGGATCATGAAGCTGTCGAAGGTATATTCGGCAACCTGCCACCACAAATACTGGTCGGAGCGATAGGCCTGCATCGCATCGATCGATTTCTTGAAGTCGGGATTTTTCGCGGATATTTCGGCCCACAATTCGTTGGTCGCCTTCAGGCAGGCCTCCAGCACCTCGTTGGTGAAGGGACGAAGCTGCGTGCCGCCGGCGACCAGACGCTTCAACGCCGAGGGGTTCTGCATGTCGTAGCGCGCCGCCATCCAGCTGTTGGCGTTCGCACAGGCGTTGCTGACGATGGCCTGATAGTTCTTCGGCAACTCATTCCATTTGTCGAGGTTGGCGAAAGCGTGAACCGTCGGGCCGCCTTCCCAAAAACCGGGATAATAATAATATTTGGCGACCTTCTGGAAGCCGAGCTTCTCGTCGTCATATGGCCCGACCCACTCGGCGGCGTCGATGGTGCCCTTCTCGAGCGACGGATAGATGTCGCCGCCGGCGAGCTGTTGCGGCACCACGCCGACCTTCTGCAATACCTGGCCGGCGATGCCGCCGATACGAAACTTCAGGCCGGAGAGATCGGCGACCGTCTTGATCTCCTTGCGGAACCAGCCGCCCATCTGGGTGCCGGTGTTGCCGCAGGGAAATCCGATCACGCCGGACTTCTTGAAGAATTCGTTGCCGATTTCCATGCCGCCGCCCTGATACCACCATGAATTCTGCTGGCGGGCGTTGAGGCCGAACGGCACCGACGCATAGATCGCGAAGGTTGGATCCTTGCCTACGTAATAATACGAGACGGTGTGGCACATCTCGACCGTGTTCTTGGCGGTCGCATCGAGCGCCTGCAATCCCGGAACCAGTTCGCCCGCCTGGAAAACCTGAATCTGAAACTTGTTGTCGGTCATCTCCGCAACCTGTTTCGCAAAGTATTCAGCGCCGCCATAGATCGTATCGAGCGACTTCGGGAAACTCGACGTCATGCGCCACTTGATCTCGGGCGAGGATTGCGCGATCGCCGGCGAGGCCACCGCGGCCACCGCCGCGCCGGTTGCCGACACTTTCAAAAAATCACGACGCTTCATTCAGGCATCTCCTTGTTGGGGCGTTTCCCCGATTTCCTGGAGCAGTTCCGGGCGAAACTACTCTTCGCGTTCGCGGAAGGGCGCTCTGGCGGGCGCGCTTTAACACGGAAGTCCGGCCGCGAAAACGCAACAAAGGCATGACAGCACTGATTAAACGAAAGTCGCATGCCCCGGAAAAATCAGCTCAGGCCGCGGCGATAACGCCCTGGAGCTGATCGCGAACCTTGGCGCCGATCGCGCGGTAGATCGCCGCGTGCGCGCCGTCCGGCTCGCTCTCCACGACCGGCGTTCCCGAATCGGAAGTGACGCGGATCGACATGTGCAGCGGGATCTCGCCCAAAAACGGCACCGCAAGCCGCTCCGCCTCATGCCGGGCGCCGCCGTGACCGAAGATGTCCGAGCGTGTGCCGCAATGCGGGCACTGGAAGTAGCTCATATTCTCGACAATGCCGAGAACCGGCACATTGACCTTCTTGAACATCGCCAATCCCCGCCGCGCATCGATCAGGGAAAGGTCCTGCGGCGTCGAGATAATGACCGCCCCCTTCAGCGGCACGTTCTGCGCCAGCGTCAGTTGCGCGTCGCCTGTACCGGGAGGCATATCGACCACGAGAATATCGAGTGTCCCCCAGGCGACATCCCGCAGCATCTGGGTGATGGCCGACATCACCATCGGGCCGCGCCAGATCATCGCGGTATCCTCTTCGACCAGAAAACCGATCGACATGATCGCAAGGCCGAACCGCTGAATGGGAATCATTTTCTTGTCGTCGTTGAGCTGCGGCTTCTCGCGAATGCCGGTCAATCTCGGCACCGATGGCCCATAGATGTCGGCGTCGAGCAGGCCGACGCGCAAGCCGAGATCGCGCAGGCCCAACGCCAGATTGAGCGCGGTCGTCGATTTTCCGACGCCGCCCTTGCCGGAGGCCACCGCGATGACGGCGGCAATGCCGGGAATTTCGGACTGCTTCGACATCGGCGACACCGGACTTTGCGGCGGCTTGTGCGACGAGACGTGCGGCACCCCCTGCGCGTGCCGATGCGGCGGCGGCGCCGCCGCGGCGCCCGGCTTGCGTTCGGCGGTGAGCGCGATCATGGCGACGTTGACGCCGGGAATGGCGCGCACGGCCGCTTCGGCCCGGGCGCGAACGCTTTCCCAGGCGCGGGCCTCCGCGGCATCGACGTTGATCGAAAAGAACACTTTGCCGTCAGCGACCGTGATGGCCGACAGCACGTTGGCGTTGGTCAGGGCGACGCCGCGCGGCGACGCCACCTTGGCCAGCGCATCCTGAACCTGTTGCTGCGTTACGCTCACGGTGCATCTCCTGGGAGCCTCGGTTCCGATTGTATCGGAACCGGGCTCCATTTTTGTTTTGACGCGTTTTCTTCACGCGAACCGGAGTCCACTTCGCTTGAAAACGCTATGCGATACGGATGCGACCCATAGAGCGGTCCCACTCAAAAGGCTACCTCACGCCGACATCATCCGCCCGCTCGGTCGGCGTTGATGCACCGTGCTGCTCCCTGGCGGCCTCGTAATTCAGCTCGATCATCACGCCATTCGGGTCATTGACGAAGATCTGCCAGAGATCGCCGCCCGGAACCTGTCGCGAGTCGAATTCCATCCCTTTGGTCTGCAACCGCTGCTTCATGCCGGCAAAACCCTGGCTGGCGAAGGCGACGTGATGGACGACGCCGGAATCCGGCTTTTGCGGCTCATCGGTCCTGGAAATATCGACCAGATGCACCACGGGCTTGCCCTCGCTGTACATCCACGCGCCGGGGAAGGCAAAGTTCGGCCGGGCACCCTTCTCCAGGCCCAGCACATCCTCGTAGAACCGGACCGTGTCGGCGAGCTTGCGGGTCCGGATGTTGAAATGATCGAGCACGCCTACGCTCACGCTCATGCGATGTCACTCCCTTTTTCCTGAATTCCCCGATGTCGGTAGCTCATCCTAGCACAAAACCGACCCTGCCCGCCAAACGGGGGCGTTGCCCTTCAGGACGCAGGGTTTATTGTGCGCCCCGCATCCTCGGCGAAACCTGTTCGAAGACGGAACCGGCCCGCCGCCCTCCTCCAGCAAACGTCCGGCCAACAACGCCGGCGGAACCCCAGGGTTGTAAACATGGCTAAAGTCGCTTTTCTCGGTCTCGGCGTGATGGGTTTTCCCATGGCAGGACATCTGGTGGCCAAAGGCGGCCATGAGGTCACGGTGTTCAACAGGACGCCGGCCAAGGCGCTCGCCTGGGCCGAGAAATTCGCCGGAAAGACAGCCCCGACGCCGAAGGCCGCCGCGGAAGGCCAGGATTTCGTCATGGCCTGCGTCGGCAACGACAACGACCTGCGTGCGATCACGCTCGGCGCCGACGGCGCGTTCGCGGGCATGAAAAAGGCAGCGACCTTCGTCGACCACACCACCGCGTCCGCCGAAATCGCGCGCGAACTCGACGCGGAGGCGACCAGGCGCGGCTTCAAATTCGTCGACGCCCCGGTGTCCGGCGGGCAAGCCGGCGCGGAAAACGGCGTCTTGACCGTGATGTGCGGCGGCAGCGAAGACGCCTATGCGGGCGCCGAGCCCGTCATCGCCGCCTACGCCCGGATGTGCAAGCGCCTCGGACCGGCGGGCTCCGGCCAACTGACAAAAATGGTCAACCAGATCTGCATTGCCGGGCTGGTCGAGGGTCTTTCGGAAGGCATTCATTTCGCCAAGAAGGCGGGGTTGGACGTCGCCGCCGTCATCGACACCATCTCGAAGGGCGCCGCTCAATCCTGGCAGATGGAGAACCGCTACAAGACCATGAGCGAAGGCAAATTCGATTTCGGCTTTGCGGTGGAATGGATGCGCAAGGATCTGTCGATTTGTCTCGCCGAATCGCGCCGCAACGGGGCGAGCCTCCCGGTCACCGCCCTGGTCGACGCGTTCTACTCCGAGGTCGAGAAGATGGGCGGCAAGCGCTGGGATACGTCCAGCCTGTTGGCGCGGCTGGAGCGCTGATCTGCCGCCGCATCGTCCTGGGTCCGGGCTCTGCGGTCCATCGTAACCGGACGACGCTGCGCGTCGCCGGGAGAACGGTGCACCGCGTCCGGGGCACGGGCGCGCATTGCTTCACATCTCGGGAGCCCGCCGAACAGGTTAATTTTAACCTCCCGTTAACGTGATTCTTTAGCTCTTTAAGGCAGCTCTTAACGATTTGGAGCCAGAGATAGGCAATACAAAAGTTCGCGCCGTTCGCGGGCAGGATTTGTGTTGTTTGATGAGTAAACCCGCCGATAAGCCCGAAGTCTTCCAGCTTCCGGCCGAGACGCCGATTGCACCGCCGGTCAATAACCGTCGTGCAGCCGCGCAGCGGGTGCGCGAGGCCCGCGACCGGTTAACGTCGACCAGCGGAACCCGCCCCGCCTTCGACCGCGAACTGCTTCGGCAACATGCCCAGACGCGCATCTCGGCATCGTATGTCGTGATGCTGCTCGTGGTCGCGACCGGCTTGCTGTTCGGGTTCTGGATGCATCCGATCTCGGCCGCGGCGTGGACCTGCGGCATGCTGTGCATTCATGCCGCCATCATCTGCAATTGCGTCAGGTTCCTTGGCGAGCCGGCCTCGCTCACCGCCACCCGCAAATGGCGAACGCGATTCGTCCTGCTCGATCTGCTGTACGGGCTGTGCTGGACCGCGATCCTCACCCATCCCGCCAGCATTGATGCGGTCTCGAACACGCTGATGATGTTCCTGATGCTGCTGGTGATCGCGGTGTCGAGCATGCTCGCGGCAAGCCTGCCGATCGCAGCGCTAGCGGCGACCGTACCGGTCACATCGGCGATTGCGCTGAATTTCGCGCTGAGCGGTAGCTTCGACCATTACGTGCTCGCGGTGCTCGCGCTCATCGCCGAAGGTTATTTTGCGCTGCTCGCCCGTCGTCTGCATTCGACGACGCTGGCGACATTGGAGGCGCGCGCCGAAAAGGACGCCCTGATCGGCGAACTCGAGCAGGCCAAGTCGATATCCGACGAGGCCCGTCATCGCGCCGAATCGGCCAACGTCGCCAAGTCGCGGTTTCTGGCGCAGATGAGCCACGAGCTGCGGACGCCGCTCAATGCGATCCTCGGGTTTTCCGAGGTGATGAAGAGCGAGATTTTCGGTCCCCACGCCGTCCCGGTCTACAAGGAATATTCGGCCGATATTCACAATTCGGGGGTGCATCTGCTCAATCTCATCAATGAAATTCTCGACCTGTCGCGGATCGAAGCCGGACGATATGAGCTCAACGAAGAAGCTGTGTCGCTGGTGCACGTCGTCGCCGACTGCCATCATTTGCTCAAGCTGCGTGCATCCAGCCGCGGCATCACCATCCACGAAGTGTTCGAGCAGGGCATGCCGCGAATTTGGGGCGATGAGCGCGCGATGCGGCAGATCGTGCTCAATCTGTTGTCCAACTCCATCAAGTTCACGCCCCAGGGCGGCGAGATCTGGCTGAAAGTCGGATGGACGGCGTCGGGCGGACAATATCTGAGCGTCAAGGATACCGGCTCCGGCATTGCGGAGGACGAAATCCCGATCGTGCTCGCGTCGTTCGGCCAGGGCTCCAACTCGATCAAGTCGGCCGAACAGGGTGCCGGCCTCGGGCTGCCGATCGCAAAAAGCCTGGTCGACATGCACGGCGGCACATTTACGCTGAAATCGAAGCTTCGCATCGGCACCGAGGTCATCGTCACCTTCCCGCCGGAGCGCGTGATGTCCGCGCTGGCGCCGATGGCCGAGGAGGCTCCGCCGCTGCAGCCGGAAGCCACCATCGACGAGCGGCGCCGGGCGCGCAACAAACCGATCATGAGTGCCGGCACCGGACTGTAACTGGAGCGCTTGCGTAGACCACCGAAACCATTTCACACTCCCTCAATGAGCAAAGAAACGCCGTGCATCGCAGTCTGTATGATCGATCCCAAAACCAGCCTCTGTTTCGGCTGCGGACGTACATTGCCGGAGATCGCGCGCTGGCACCGGATGGCAAGCGCGGAGCGCCATGCGGTGATGGCGCAGCTCGCCGCGCGGATGGCCGATGCTGGCCTGGCTCCGCCGGGAATGACGGCCGGTCCAAAACCCGAATGACCTATGAAACCATTTGCGACGCCATTTGCACGGGAGGCGAGCCATGAGCCGCGTTCTGCTTGTCACCCTGATTCTCGCTGCGACGGTCGGCGCCGTGGTCGCCTATGCCGACCCGGAACAGATCGCGCGGGCGAGCGACAGCGTCTCGGAAATGATGCGCAAGCGGGCTGCGTCGCCGGCGCGCGCCGTGCAGATCCCGCGCGGGCAGACCGGCGAGTTCGCGCTGCGCGCCAAGATCAACGGCGCGAACGCCCCGATGGTGATCGACACCGGCGCGACCTCGGTCGTCCTGACCTGGGAGACGGCGAAGGCCGCCGGGCTGCCGCTGGAGCTGCTCGAATATGATGTCGACGTCGAGACCGCCGGCGGACACACCAAGGCGGCGCGGCTGACGCTCGATCGTCTTGCGATCGGCAAGCTGGTCGAGCGCTCGATACCGGCGCTGGTGGTGCCGCGCGGACAGATGAAGACCAATCTGCTCGGCATGAGCTTTCTGGATCGGCTGGAAAGCTGGGAAGTGCGCGCCGACAGGCTGATGCTGCACGGCTATCCGTGAACCGTGTATTCGGCAAAAACCGAAGAGCCGGGGTATCGTCGACAGACCCCCGTGGGTCCTTGTAGTCGGACGGATCGAGGATTAATCTCTGGTCGGGGACAGGCAGACTCCCCTTAGACGCTCGCCGTCCAAGCTCTGCGCAATACTCGCCCAGGTCGAGGAGATTGCGCATGGATGGAGTTCTCCCGATCGCAGCTGCATCCGCTTTCAGACAAGCGCGCGATCCGGTTCTGCTACGTGTCGATTCGATCACAAAGCAATATGCGGATCAGGCAGTACTCTCGGATGTCGCCTTCGACATCCAGGCAGGTGAGATCCTCGGTATTATTGGTCCGAACGGCGCCGGCAAGACCACCTTGCTTGAGGCCCTCGCGGGCGTTCTCCCTGCGGAAGCCAACGACGTTCGATGGCGCGGAGAGCGCTTGCCGGCCTCACGCCGGCACGAAGCCATGTTTTACCTGCCTGATGGCGTGCGACCTTTCCTGGATCAACCCGTCACTCGGGTTCTATCGTTCATTGGGGGTGTCTACCGCAGATCGACCGGCGAGATCGAGGATGCCATCAAATCGGTGGGTTTGACGCCGGTCCTTCATAAGCGGGTGCACTCACTGTCGAAGGGCTACGGCCGAAGACTGATGTTGGCGCTGGGATTGCTTACGCCGCACCCGCTGCTGCTGATGGACGAACCGTTCGATGGCTTTGACCTCCGGCAGATCCGCATGATCGTCGATGTGCTGCGTCGAGAAGCCAGCGAGGGACGGACGCTTGCTCTAGCGATACATCAATTGCCGGACGCCGAGCGCGTCTGTGACCGCTTCGTTCTCCTTGCCGATGGTCGTGTTCGCGGTGTGGGGACACTGAATGATCTGCGCGCCCGAACCGGAATTTCCGAGGGAAGCCTGGAGGACATCTTTCTTGCACTCACCTGAAACATGTCACGTTCAGAACGCGCCCTTGCGGCCACTGCTTGTCAAGGAACTGTGGGAGATCCTCAGCGGCCGGGCGCTTTGGACCATGCTGCTGCTGATGTGCCCTTTGCTCGGATACAGTTTCCTCCAGGCCACTTCGCTGTACGGCGAGGCCAGTGTGGCGGGGCTGCGATCACCAGTGCTCGCGAGCAGCCTGTCGCCGTTGGACGGCGTCCTGGTCCCGACCCTGGGGGCCTCTTATGTCGCGGTCACGCTGCTCTTTCCCTTTGTTGCTATCCGTGTGCTCGGTCTGGAAAAGGAATCGGGTGCACTGCGTCTTCTGGTCCAACTGCCCTATCGTCCGCCTGCCTTGATTGCAGCCAAGCTCGCGGCGGTGCTCGCCGCTCTCGTGCTTTCATGCATCCCCGCGGTCTCCGCACTGGTTATCTGGGGCATGCAAGGCGGGCACCTGTCCGCACCGGAAACGTTGAACCTGCTTTTTGGACACCTGCTCTATGGGCTGCTTGTCGGCGCTATCGCCTTGTTTGCTGCGTCCGTGTCGGAAAGCGCAGCGACTGCCGCGATCGTTACGCTCGCCTTCACGATCGGTTCATGGGTGCTGGATTTCACCGTGGCCGGCCAACCCGGGTTTCTCGCATGGATTGCCCGCCTGTCGCTGACCCAGATATTGCGTACGTTTGAGCAAGGTCTCTTGTCGGCTGGGCTTGTCCTGGGTATCGGCGCGGCGATGTTCGGTTTCGCCGCGCTGGCAAACGTTTGGCTGCCGCCGGGAGTTCAAGTCCGCGACAAAGTCATGCGCTCGATCGCGTGGGTTGTTATCGTGGCGCTCGTGCTCGGCCTCGCAACGCAGATCAAACTCACGTTCGACGTCACCGAAGATCGACGCAACTCTTTTCCCGCAGCCGACCAGCACCTGCTCGCATCTTTGGCCCAGCCCCTGGTCGTGACGGTTAATCTGGCACCTGAAGACCCCCGCTACGCCGACCTGCAACGCAACGTGCTGGCGAAGCTCGAACGCGCAATGCCTGACGTGTCGATCCGACTGGCGAGCGGGCGGCAAAGCCAGGCAGCCACTGCGGGCGAGGATCGCTACGGCGAGGTCGAATACGCCTATGGCGCGCGATCAGACGTCAGCCGCTCGACCAGTCCCCGGGAAATCCTCCCCATGCTGTACGGCCTCGCAGGGGTTAGTCCCCCCGCGCCTGCCCCGGGAAGCGATTATTTGGGTTATCCGCTGGTTGCCGGCAGAGGGGTCGCTCTTCTTTGGTTCTTCGCCGGACTTCCACTCTGCATCGCCCTCGCCTGGCGGTGGAATCGACGTCTGCCCAAATCAATCACAGCAGAATCATGAAGGAGGTTCACCCATGAAGATGATCAAATGCATCAGCGTCATCACAGCCTCGGCGCTCGGCCTCATATCATTGGTATTGCCTGTCGCGGCAGAACCGCCGACCAAAATCGATTTCTCAGGCGAGACGGTTGGAGCGGAGCCTAAGTCGCTTGTTTCCGTCGTCGGGATCTGGCGGATTGAAAGCGAAGGCGGGAAGAACGTCCTGGCCGTCGATGGGCGACAATGGAAGGAAGGGCAGTCCTCCGCCGGAATCGCCGACAAGGCAAGAGCGCTCTACGGCGAACGCTATGCTGAATTTCTCGATCGGGTTCAAGCCTATGCGTACTACCCCTACACTGTCACCAAGGACGTAGAGAATTTTCGTGGCGGCGAGATCACCGTGCGGTTCGAAGGATTATCGGGCCGCATCGATCAGGGCGCCGGCATATTGTTTAATCTGAAGCCAAACGGCGATTATCTGGCACTTCGTGCGAATTGTCTGGAAAACAATCTGGTTCTCTGGAAGTTCGAAAAAGGCAAACGCTCATCGGTATCCTGGGTCCGGAACGCCCCGGCCGCCAGCAAGCAATGGCATGACCTTAAGGTTCGCGTTTCCGGCACCAAGGTGGAAGGCTATCTCGATGGCAAGCTCTATCTGGAGCACACGCTTCCTGAATCCGTGTCAGGCCGGGTCGGTCTGTGGTCCAAGGCGGACAGCTACATGCACTTCTCGGACTATACGGTGACTCCGCCCAATTGACCGATCAAGGCGGATTTTCGGTTTTGCGATCCGTATACGCGCAAAATTTCTGGTTTCGACATCACGCGGCGATGGGGGCGACAATACTATCCTCGACCAGCGCAATCGCATCGCGCAAGACATTCACGCCGGCGCCGGACTTGACGCCATTCTCGGCAAGGTGGCGGCGAAAGGCGCGCGCGCCCGGCACGCCGTGAAACGCACCGACGAAATGCCGCGTGATCGAATGCAGCCGCGTGCCTTGCGCGAGTTGGCTTTCGATATAGGGGACCATCGCCTCGAACACGTGCTTCATCGTCGGATGCGGCGCCGCTTCGCCGAATAGTTCGGGATCGGCGCCAAGCAACCGCCATGGCTCCTGGTAGGCTGCGCGCCCGAGCATCACGCCGTCGACAAAGCCGAGATGCGCTTTGGCCTCGCCGAGGTTTCCGATGCCGCCGTTGATGATGATCGGCATGTCGGGCAACGCGGCCTTCAGCCGGTAGACAATGTCATAGTCGAGCGGCGGGACGTCCCGGTTTTGCTTCGGCGATAATCCGCTGAGCCAGGCCTTGCGGGCGTGCACGATCAGCGCATCCGCGCCGGCCGCGGTCACACCGCGTGCCAGCGCATCCAGCGCAATTTCGGGATCCTGATCGTCGATGCCGATCCGGCACTTGACCGTGACCGGAACGTCAACTGCGCGCTTCATGGCTTGGACGCATTCGGCGACCAGCGCCGGCTCCGCCATCAGACAGGCGCCAAACCGGCCGTCCTGCACCCGATCCGACGGACATCCGACGTTCAGATTGACTTCGTCGTAGCCGAACGCCTCGCCAATTTTCGCGGCGGTCGCCAGATCGCGCGGGTCGGAACCACCAAGCTGAAGCGCCACCGGATGTTCGCAGGCATCGAAACCGAGCAGCCGCCGGCGGTCGCCATGGATGATGGCGCCCGTCGTCAGCATCTCCGTGTAAAGCCGCGCCCGCCGCGTCATCAGGCGATGGAAGACGCGGCAATGCCGGTCGGTCCAATCCATCAT
>Ga0209839_10001797_pt1 | contig 10789 bp, 13 predicted proteins | sample OrgsoiDNA2013050_FD_185800 | JGI IMG/M metagenome (GOLD analysis project Ga0209839, IMG submission 185800) | Permafrost soil microbial communities from the Arctic, to analyse light accelerated degradation of dissolved organic matter (DOM) -... | ecosystem: Environmental > Terrestrial > Soil >... | reverse complement strand
TTCCTCCTCCAGCAGGTACACGACATGGTGAATGAAAGCAAGAAATAAAGAAGACAGCGTTAATTTACTAGCAGGCTGCTGAAAAACTCCGCTCCGCGCCGATTTCGGGAAGGGCACGACTTCAGTCGTGCCGCTACGTGCTTTAGACTTAACCGCGCTTTAGCGCCTGAGGTTCGCTGGGAGTCGCCGAAATGAGTTTTTTAGCAGCCTGCCAGATCAAGTGGGACGGATTTCGGTTCTACTGGACGAGGTAAACTAGCGTCTATGCGCAAGCGCCTAATCACGCCGATTCCTCAAGATACTCCGCCACCCAACGAAGGCTGGCTGGACGTCGACGGTGCAGCCGTGGTCGAGATCACATCGGAAGATAAGGATTATCCGGTAGAGTCTGCGTTGCTCGCAGGGGAAAACCGGGGCTGGCGTGCCACCGATCCTGGCAGTCAGACGGTCCGGCTAGTCTTCGACAGGCCGCAAAGACTCACACGCATTGCGCTCGTCTTCGAAGAAAAGGAGACAGAGCGCACCCAAGAGTTTGTCTTGCGATGGTCTCCGGATGGCGGACGCTCGTTCCGAGAAATTGTGCGCCAGCAGTGGAATTTCAGTCCCCCTGGCTCAATACGGGAGGTCGAGGACTATCGGGTTGAACTGGCGGATGTCACGGTTCTTGAATTGGTCATTGTGCCGGACATCAATCGAGGAACGGCTCGCGCCTCACTAAAAAGTCTGCGCCTCGTTTGACTCGACGGATTAAGCTCGAAGGTCACTCCGAGTAGCCGTCGCCATTATCATCATCTTCTTTGCTGTCGTCTTCATCCTGTTCGTCTTCTTCCTCGTCTGGCTCTTCCCTAAAGAGGAAATCTGCGGCTGCCGGGCCATCTCCGGTTTCCGCGTCGAGCCATTCTCGATCGATTCGGTACATAACCATACCTAACCAATGGTACGCCTCGCCGGCGAGGAACTGTTCGAGCAGCAGGAGCGTTTCCCCCTCTTAACACCCGCGATATCAGCGACGATCACGATATTGGCGAATCTAAACCAAGTCCCTGGCAATTGCATTGCTCAGAGCGATTGTGTCTTCGGAGTTCAAACTCCAAATGTGGTCTCCTTCCGTGGCCACGTGCATCACTCTTACATCCCCCTTACCCTGAAGTGCTATTAGGAGATCACCCCTGTTTAGCAGGGGTAAGGCGCTAACCTCTTTCTTGCAAGTATTGCAGTGAGCGAGAAACGGAGTGTTCACCCTAAACTTCGTCATCTTGTGCCTCTCCTTATCGACCGGCCGTCATGCAATCGGCAATAGAAAGGCCCTCAGTTCCCGCTGAGGGCCTTTGGCTATCCGCCCCGTATTAAACTATTTTGGGTGCAATTGCTGCACAAATCCTAAGGTCGGCGCTGCTGCCGCTAGAAGATTTGTTCGAGCGGGCGCATGAAGTATCGAAGTGTGTGCTTGGGACGATTCCGTTCGCACCAGTCTGTTCACGTCGAGAGTGAGATTCCCTCAGCTTCGCTGCGTGCGCGAAACACCCCGCCGTTGAGTCCCACTCTAGTCTCGAAGCTCCCTCAAGAATGGTCACTTTTGCACAGGTTGCTTTATGAACTCTCGGCTGAGCGCCGACATGTAAGCTGTGAGAACACGGGCGCTCCTCTCAATCCGCTGCGTGTCTGTGGCCTCAGCCATGGCTGAGAAGAATCGCTGCCGCTTAGCAACGGGTTCGCTCGACGCTACTTTGTTGCACCTGACGGCGGAGTCACAATTTCCCGACTCCTATTCGACGGCAGTCACAGACTTCACCGAAATGGCATCGCCGGTGGCCGTGCCCGTAACTTTGGCCTGCTCCCAAGCCAGCTTGTTAAGTTTGTCCAACGTGGCTTGATCCGAGGTGTCAAGGGTATAGACCTTGTCCCCGACGACCAAGGCGTACTTAGCGCCTTTCTGCACGCAGGCCCGAACACAGTCTGCCGGGGCGATCCCTCCCTCCGTGTGCTTAGGGCCGCACATAGCATCGCTGACCTTTCCGGTAAATGTCTGGGTGCTGCCCGCGGCCATGCTGGGCACGACAGCCAATCCTGTGCTCAGCACCGCCGTCGCCATCCAAACTTGCAACATCCGCGAACGAGACATAAATTCTCCTCCTGCTTTGCGCTTTTGGTATTGGATGCCTCTCCATATAAACACGGAGTTCTTTTTTGATCTTGAAAACGCTCAGCAGGTTGGAGCCGACACTGCCGAAACAATGGTGACATTTTCAATCCCGCCCGCCACCAGGATGACAAGGCCCTGGAGGCTCGGGTTGCGCATCATCGACGTATTGGCTGAGGCAGAATCCCCGACTTCAAGGAGAAGCAATTCATCCAATCGGAACGGTTCAAGTCTGGTGATCCTCAACAAGTTTGCGCTGGAAGGAATGGCAGCCTGAGCCAGTTCCGATGTTCGGCGGACGACGCCAGTTGCCGCAGTCTAAGTTGTGAGCAATTGTGAGCAGAATCGGCGGGCCCCGCAGCTATATACAGGATGGGTATCAGAGTCACCGCACTTCATTTATGGACACACTCTCCCCACTGATCTTGCTGCACGGAAACGGATACAAGGCTCTAGCCGCAACAAATGGTAGCGATGATTCGCGGCCTGTTACGGGGGAATCTCAGGGCAAGGCGGTGCGCGTCGGAGAAGGTGACCTCGATGGCATGCCAGCAGGGGCTCTCCTCCCCAATCGGGATCGAACTTCATAAAGTCCCGAGTCTGCCAAACGTCGAACACTACAACTACAGCGAACAGATTCGCCGACTGCATTTGAATCTTGTATTGAACGCGGTTCAAGCGATAGGCGATCTACTCAGCTCACGATACTGGGACAGTCCTCACCGCCCTTTTCAGGTCTGTCTTTTTGGCCCAGCAGACCCACAATGAATTGTTCCAGAGTGTACAAAACTGACCACAATTCAAGGCTCAAATCAGACATACTCGTGAGCAGTGCTTCCAATTTTGGCCGGGATTGCCGGCGACGGAGGTTCTGCACCCATGACCGCGAAACTCGCCACAGTTGACGACCACATTTGGGCTCGTGTCGAAGAATCTGATGCCGTCCGCGATGGAAGCATCTTCCCCCCCAGCGCCAGCGGCAAATCGCAGGTTGGCGGCTTGCAATTTGGGTCCGGATACCTCTCACCTCATTTCGTCACTGACCCCGAACGCATGGAAGTTATTTTCGAGAACGCATACATCCTCATCCACGAAACGAAACTCAATTCTAAAAACGATCTGCTTCCGCTCCTTGAGCAGATCACGAAGAGTGGTAAACCCCTGCTCATAATCGCAGAGGATGTTGGGGACGAGGTGCTGGCTGCTCTCGTCGTGAACAAACTGCGTGGTCCGCTGCAAGTTGCTGCCGTCAGTGCGCCCGGCTTCGGGGATCAGCGCAGAAGTATGTTGCAGGACATTGCCCTCTTCACCGGTGGCAACGCCGTCACCAACGGTCTCGACATTCAGCTGAAGGACATAAAGATTTCCGACCTCGCTCAGGCCAAGAAGGTCGTTGTCGGCAAGAACAAAACGGTTATCGAGGGCAAGGTTATGCTCGACCAGCCTTGGTTTGAGCCTGAGGCGGGCATTCACTCAACGGGTCACACTCCGCCTGTGCACTCCTCTGGGACTGGAACGAGTCCTCTCACAATCTGCTTTCCCCGCGACGGTCGATAACGTCCGCAAGATAGAGAGAAGAGTTCTCTTGCCCACGTCTCCGCCTCGTCCATAAATTGGAATCCTGTCTGTGCTAAGGACAATCGGGCTCGACTCCGATTCCGCCCAACTCCCGTAGAACAAGCAGGTCAACAACTTAGCTGGAACCTGAAACTGGTCGCCCAAATGCAACTCCTGCCCTAGTCGGGATACCCTTGCCCGCCCTTCCCTTCTGACGAAATTATGTCCAAACCGTATCCTTTGCTTCGGGCATTTCGTTGCGCAGCCATCGCGCTGGTCGCTGCCGCAATACTTGAGGGATTTAGGCAGATTGCCGTTCCCGGTCTTTCCTCTTGGCAGTCGCATCTTGTGGCAATCTTGGCCTGCGCCGCCATTGTCTTCCTTCTGACCTCAGTACGATTCCCCATCGAACGAAGTATGCCGCGGCAATTCTCTCAACCTGACCAGCAGTTACACCACATCAGTGGGCGCAGGCGAGCGCAAGCTGCCATGGCAGAAAGCGAAAGGCGTTATCGCTCGCTGTTTGAAAACATGTTGGAGGGGTTCGCATACTGCGAGATGCTTTTTGACGACCGTGGCCGTCCCATCGATTTTGTCTATCTCGATGTCAACCGTGCATTTGGAAAGTTGACCGGCTTGGCAAACGTGGTGGGAAAAAGATTTACCGAGGTCATCCCGGGGGGCAACCCAGAATTGTTTGAGAGATACGGACGAGTGGTACTGACCGGTGAGCCAGAGAGTTTCGAGATCGAAATCAAAGCCTTGGGGATGTGGTTCTCCATCTCCGCCCATGGAGCCGGAAAGGGATGCTTTGTCGCTACTTTTGATAACATCACCGAACGTAAACGGATTGAGCAAGCGCTTCGGCAAGCGGAAGAAAAGTACCGGACTATCTTCCAGGGTGCTGTCGTCGGTATGTTTCGGAGCACGCCCGGCGGGCGGTACATCGACGTGAATCCGGCGATGGCCCATATGCTGGGCTACGACTCTCCTCAAGACCTGGTAGCGAGTATCACCGACATTTCCCAACAAGTGTATGTCGATCCCGAGAGCCGAGAAGAGTTGACGCGCCTGCTGCGAGAGCAGGGAATGGTCAAGAACTTTGAATGCGCGGTCCACCGCAAGGACGGCAGCAAGATGTGGTTCTCCGCAAATGTGCGAGCCGTGTCCGAAGATGGCGTACTGGTGGGATATGAGGGAACGAATGAGGACATCACAGCCCGCAAGGTCGCAGAGGAACGAATTCAATTCCTAGCCTACTATGATGCCCTAACGGGACTTCCCAATCGGACTCTTCTTCAAGATCGCTTGGGCAAGGCACTCGCTGGTGCTCGTCGGCAAAAGTGCAAGATCGCGCTTCTATTCCTCGATCTCGACAGCTTTAAAATCATCAACGACTCGCTGGGGCACTCCGTCGGCGATCTTCTCCTGCAAGAAGTGGCGGAACGACTTAAGAAATGGGGGCGTGAACAGGATACCGTCGCCCGTCTGGGGGGTGACGAATTCCTGATCACATTGACTCAAGTCAAGGACCTGGCCGACGTGGCGGTTGCCGCCGAGCGCCTCATGGATGCTATGACCGCTGAATTCGTCGTCCAAGGTCACTCCCTCAATGTCAGTTGCAGTATCGGTGTCAGCATCTTCCCCGAACACGGTACGGACTGCGAAACCTTGATCAAGAATGCCGATGCGGCTATGTATGGCGCCAAGGATAGCGGACGTAACAACTTCCGGTTCTTCGCGGAGGATATGAACGCCCAGGCTGTCGAGCGCTTGAGTCTGGAGAACAGCTTGCGATTGGCACTCGGCAAGAAAGAACTCTTTCTCGTGTATCAGCCACAAATGCACGCGGCCACAGGCAAGGTCACCGGACTGGAGGCGCTCCTTCGTTGGCAGCATCCGGACTTGGGTCTTGTGCCACCCGACAAGTTCATACGCATTGCCGAGAACAGCGGACTGATCGTGCCAATTGGCGAATGGGTGCTGCGGACGGCCTGCCGTCAGGCGAGGAAGTGGCAAGACGATGGCCTCCCCGCCGTTTCAGTAGCAGTCAATGTATCAGCGGTCCAGTTTCGCCAACAGGGTTTCTGCGAACTCATCCGAAGTGTGCTTCACGAGACGGGCCTCGCCGCGCACTGTCTTGAACTGGAACTGACGGAAAGCGTACTCCTGGCCAACGCAGATGTGACGCTCTCAGTCCTTCGGGAATTAAAGTCTATGGGGCTGACCCTGGCGATTGACGACTTTGGAACTGGTTATTCCAACTTCACCTCCTTGAGACAGTTTGGGGTTAGCAAGCTCAAAATCGACCGCTCGTTTATCAGCGACGTTGCCACGAATCCGGATGACTCAGCGATCACAGCCGCAATCATCAGCATGGCAAAGAGTCTGCGGCTCAAAGTGATTGCCGAAGGCGTCGAAAACGAAGCTCAAATGTCGTTCCTGCGGACCCACCAGTGCGACGAGATTCAAGGCTATTACTTCAGCAAGCCTTTGGCGGTCGACGACGTTGCCGACAAACTGCGAGGCGGGATCGCTGCTTGTAGTGGAGATTTTGCCCTTACAGTAGGCTAAATCTGCTCGCTTCTTCTGGGAATTCCAGTGCCGCCCAGAAAGCAAGGACTCATCTTGCACAAAACAAAGGAATGGTACGGCCCGTGCACTAGTCTACACAGAACGGTGCTTGCTAGAAGCAACGCCGGGAGGAAGTCATGCTGAATGTAACCGTTGCAAACATAGGTGAATTAGCTGTCGTTGGGTGCCAGGGCAGAATTGTACAAAGAGAATCCGCTTATAAGTTGCGCCAAGCCGTGACTTCGCAAACCGACGCCCGGATTGTTGTCCTTGAACTCTCGGAGGTGCGGGCCATCGGAGGCGGCGGCCTTGGTATGCTCGTGTTTTTGCAACGATGGGCGCGGGAACACAACATCCGTTTCCTTCTGTTCCATCCTTCCAAGTCAGTCCTGAGCAAACTAAAACGCGCTCGATCGCTCGCAGAGTTCTACATTTCTTCGAGCGCAGAAATGAGTGCCCTTCTGGCGTATGCCAACAGCCGATATGCGCTAGCGGCTTGAGGCGGTAAAACCTTCAGAATTTGGTCTGCCGATCCCGAGTTCATGCTCTCAGCAGCAAGCATCCTCTACTTGCGCCCAGGATGGGCTTCGGCGCCTTCGGAAAACAGATTGTAGGGCCAGACTTTCTTGTTCACCATCAGCTTTGGAGCGCTAGCCGGTTCGCGCTCTGCCGGGCTTGGCGCAGGATCGCTCTGTGCCGCTTCTTTCCAGTCCGCCGGAGCGTCCGCGATTCCCCAAACATTCCCGTGCGTATACAGCGAAGCTCCAATCAGAAAATACTCGCCGTCGTTGCCCAGCGGCAAACAGTTTGCTACCGTCGCGGTCACGCTGCCTCCACCGGGGAGATTACTCAGCATGATCGGCGTCCCGATCTGCAGCGCCTCGGAACTCCGGAACCCGCATCCCTGCGCGCTCACGATCAACACCATGCACTTGTCCCCAAACGGCCGCTTCCGGTCCAGGCTGATCACGCTGACCGGAATCTCCACACGCAGTCGCGTGCTTCGTCGCGTCGCTTTGGATGTCAGAACTTCCATCGTCGTTCCTTCAAGTATTGTGACAGACTCTCATCCCCACTCGATGGTGACCGAAGTAACTCGCAGCCCGAAACCACCGCGCATGCACCGTCCCAGAAGACATTGTGATCGGCACGAACGGGAAAGGCACGACTTCAAGTCGTGCCGTGAATCCGCTCCGATTAGCTTCGGCTTCAGCCGCTGAGGGCAGCCCCCTCCAACGCTCACCGCCCGGCATTGCGCCGCGCCTGTTTCATCCCTGCTCGAATCCCCTTCTCCACAACTCGCGCATATCCAGCCGCATCCATGGCGGACATCGTCGCCGCCGCAATCCCTCCCGGCGTCACTGCTTCACGCAGAAGTTCTTCCAGCTTCTGTCCGCTTTCACGCCAATACAGGATCCCGTCACTCAGCGCATGAGCCGCAGCAGTCAAAGCAGTCTTGCGATCGAGACCTGCCTCTCGCCCCGCTTTCGCCAATACCGCGAGCGCATGATATCCATGGCTGGACGAATACACCGCGGTGAACGTATCCAACTGACTCTCACGAATCTCGAGCACCGCTCCCACGCGCTCAAAGAACTGGTGCACGCGCTTGCGATCACGCGTCGTAACCCCGCGGTCAAAGCTCAGCGCCGTCAATCCGTGCCCCACGCGGCACACCGGACTCGGCATCGCCCGCACCCACCGCGCATTCCCTCCCAGCGAATCGCGCAACTTGCTCAGAGGAATTCCTGCCGCCAGGCTCACGCACAACTTCGGCGCCGCAACTCCGCAAGCCGCAACTTCACCGAGCATCTCCGCAACCGATGCCGGACGCACCGCCACAATCAGCATCTCCGCCCGAAGCAGCGCAGACTTCAAGTCGCGCTCCACGCTCACGCGCTCTTCTCGCCGCAACGCGCGCAGCTTCTCAGGATTGCGGTCATACACGACGATCTGCCCGGAGTATCCCGCCAGCCGCAACCCCGCGACCAGCGCGCTGGTAATCCGTCCCCCGCCAAGAAAGACCGTCGCTTTCATTCGCATTTCGCCATCGCAAAAAGCTCGGGAACGGCACGACTTCAGTTGTGCCGCAAGGCGCCGAAGATACCCGGCTTTAGCCGCTGAGGGCTTACCGGCTGGCCAGCCCGCCCGCCGTCTCTCCCCCATCCATCGTGAACACATGCCCCGTCACAAACGCCGCATCGTCTGACGCCAGATACGCAAACAGCCCTGCAATCTCCTCCGGCGTCGCATGCCGCCGCAGCGGAATCTTCTGGTTCACTTCCTCCAGCATCGCGTCGGAATATTCGGCGCGCTGCATCGGTGTCAAAACATATCCCGGAGCCACGGCGCACACCCGCACCTTCGGCGCCAGCTCCAGCGCCATCGACCGCGTCAGCTCAATCACTCCCGCCTTGGTGGCGTTGTAGTCCGCGTAATACGGATATCCCATCACCCCATTGGTCGACGCCGTTTGCAGAATCACTCCGCTGCCGTTCTCCCACATGTGCCGCGCCGCCGTCTGCGCCACGTAGAACACGCCCGTAAGATTCACCGCAATCACGCGCTCCCACTCTTCCGGAGTGATGTCGAGGAACTTGTGCCGGATGCTGATGCCCGCGTTGTTGATGAGCACATCGACGCCGTCCATCAGCCGGATCGCTTCGGCGAACGCCGCCTCCACCTGCATCAGGTCGGTGACGTCGGCGATGATGGCCTCAGAAACGCCGGCCGCGCCGAGTCCCGCCAGTTCATGCTTGACGCGCCCGCAAGCCGCAGCGTCGCGATCGAGCACGCACACCCGCGCTCCCTCTTCCAGAAACCGAGCCGCCGTCGCCGCCCCAATCCCGCTCGCACCGCCCGTGATCAGGACGCGCTTGTCTTTCAGTCCTCGCATAGAGTTCCCTCGCTTAGACTCTATTATCCGGAATGAGATTTGTCATTCCGGGAGCGGAACCATGTGCGGACAGCCGCCCAAGCCTGCCCTGAGCGAAGTCGAAGGGTCTGTCCGGCGGCCCGGGTGTATCGGGCCGCGGGGTTTCGATTTGTCATTTTGATTTGTCATCCTGAGCGAAGTTTTCGTCCGCGATGAGCGGACGAAAACGCAGTCGAAGGATCCCTGCACCCTTCAACCGCGCCCCGCCGCCTCAGGGAGTTCTCCCACGGATTGCACCTGTTTCTTCTTTCGCCCCGCTGGGGCTGGTCAGTTTCCACTTCACTTCCCACCGCTTGCGCGGTGGGCTGCACTCTTTCGCTCCTTCGGAGCTTCCGGGGATTTCACCGTTGCTGGCGGCTTGCGGTTGGTGACTGCGGCTGCCGGGACTTGCGCCGGCTTCGGTGCAACTGCGCTGCGGCCCGGTACTTCTGGGCCGCCTGGACAGCCGGGGGCGGCTGTCCCCACATGAGCAGGGGTGGCAGTTGCCGCGGTGGCGGGGAGCTGATGGGCTGCGATTACGCGGGCGGCTTCGGCGCGGTGCAAAACCCCAAGCAGGCACTTTGACTCTGATTGCTATCGTGCTCTTTTTCCACAGCCCTCGCCAATAAATATTTCATCCCTGTGACGCACAACCTTTACTGAGAAAACTCCACAATGCAAATTGGGAGCATGCCCCAAGCAACCACTCCCCCGCGAGATCCGGACGTCGACCTCCGGAAGCCGGCAGCCGAAAGCCGGAAGCCCAAAACGGGAAAACCCTCCACCGCCCAGGAAATTAAGTCCTTTGTTCGCAAGAATTTACTCGCAAGTCCTGAGTTTCCAAGATTATACGCAGACGTCGTCATCTCCTCCGCCCCTAACTCCCCTGAAGCCAAGATCTTAGCTCGCAACTACAAAAAAATTGTCGAGCACGTCAACGCTCGCATAACCAACGCTCGAATCCATAACGAGAGGACCAACCCCAACATGGCAACCTGCAAATCCTGCACTCATATCAAGGTCACCGGAGTCCCCTGCGGCTCCCCCGCTCTCCGCGGAGAGGAGTTCTGCTACTTCCACCAACGCATGCTCCGCGGCATCAAGGTCGCGAGCTCCCGTGTCTCCTACGCCGCCCTTCTCGAGGACGAGGAATCCATCCAGGCATCCCTCATGGAAATCGTCAACGCCCTGCTGCGCGGCACCATCGAACTCAAGCGCGCCGAGCTGATCCTCCGCGCCCTCAACACCGCCGTCCGCAACATCCGCCGCGCCAAGTTCGGCCAGGACACCAACAAGATGGTCCGCGAAGTCCCCACCGTCCCCGACCCCGGTTTTGAAGATGCCGACCGCGCCGAAGCCGCCCGCCAAGCCGACCGCGCCGAAATCGCCCGCGTAATCGCAGCTCATCAGCGCCCCGCCAATGCGTCCCCGGCCCAGGCGGCAACCGCTCGCGTAGGGACGGACGCATTCGTCCGTCCAGCCGCCACCCCTGCTCATGTGGGGACAGCCGCCCCCGGCTGTCCAGGCGGCCCAGAAGTACCGGGCCGCAGCGCAGTTGCACCGAAGCCGGCATCAACCCCGCCAGCCGCAGTCACCAACCGCAA
>Ga0209839_10001796_pt1 | contig 10789 bp, 10 predicted proteins | sample OrgsoiDNA2013050_FD_185800 | JGI IMG/M metagenome (GOLD analysis project Ga0209839, IMG submission 185800) | Permafrost soil microbial communities from the Arctic, to analyse light accelerated degradation of dissolved organic matter (DOM) -... | ecosystem: Environmental > Terrestrial > Soil >... | reverse complement strand
CTCTAGGGCCTTAACCGGCCGCTTCTCCTTTCGCTCGATCAGCAAGTGCCACCCCGCATGCGCTTAGTGGTTTCTATCCGGCTAAACCATTCCATGCGAACCAGGCAGTTCAATACTCGCCATCGGCCCAGCGCAGATCTCTGACAACCATCCGCCGCCACATTGGCGTTCGATCTCTTGAGCATCTTCACCAGGCAATTCGCCTCTTCGTAACTTTTTTGCACACGAAGACCTTGGTCTTGCTCATATCCGAGTTCATGGTGCTGTGCCGTCTGGTCTGGCGAGAACATGACCAGCGACCGACGTCCTTGAATCGGAGGGATTGGTTGGCCGGAACGGGCCACATGAGTTCGTGGCTCCTGCAATTTCGAGAATAGGCAAGTTGGCAAGTTGGCAAGTTTCGCTCTCGTGGTTCCCTGTGACAAGGGCCCGTGGGATTGACTGCACGAACCAAACTGCGAGAACGGGCCGAAGAGCCACCGAAGTACTTGCGGAGACGCGTCGGATCCTTGCCCACGACCTCAAAGTGCACTACCGGTAGTGACATCCAACGTACCTTCTGGCTCGGCTGGCAGGCGACGCGTCCGACATCGCAATCTTGGCGCGACGTGGGTCATGGACGCCAGACGCTGTTCCGCAAGTGCGTTCTCAAGAACCGATGGCCAAGGCCAACGATGCCCGTAGGTGGGACGGAGGCGATTAGCGCGGCAACCTGTTGACCGGCACCATCCTGCGCGAACTCGTCCCTCGTCAGGCCTTTATTGCGCGACCTTCGTAGGTGTAGCCGAATGGCTTTGGCTCACCCTTGAGGTAGTACGAATCGAGATGCTCAATCTTGAAGCCACCCGCCTGTTCGATCAGTTCAGAGATGCGACGGGTGAGGTGACAACCCCCGGCGACCTTCTTGTTGATCGGTTCGATGCGTCGTTGCCAGCGGGCGGTTCCCTCGTCCGGAGCACGGCCATGCTCGACGAAGTGGAAGGCACCGCCCGGCTTGAGGACGCGGTGCAACTCCTGAAGTGCGGCCTCGAGATCGGGGATCGTGCACAGCGTCCAGGTAGACAGCACCGCATCGAATGCGCTCGACGGCAGGTCCAGATGCTCTCCGGTCAGACCAGATTGCTCCACCGGTGCCCTGGCCCTGGCGATTCGGGTCTGGGCAATTCGCATGCACACGCTCGAAGGTTCTACAGCGAAGACCTTGGTGACCTCAGGCGGGTAGTAGCGGATGTTCAGTCCAGTTCCGAAACCGACCTCGACGACTTCTCCGGCCAGACCCACACAGACCCGTGTTCGGATCGTGCTGTTGGATTCACGGCCCATCACTTTGTCCTGCAATCTCGGAAGTAGCTGATCCTGGTAGAAGCCCATGCACCCTCCCGGAGCGATCACATTGCCGCCGTGACCGTACTTCGTACCAGGTCAGGACGCAGCCCGGCGGGCCTGGTGGCAATCCAAACCGTATCCGCTCCCCACAGGAATTCCCCTGTGCCCCTGAAACCTCCCGGCGCGACCGTCGGGCCGCGGACACGTACTCCATCTATGACGGTACCAACGAGCTCGGGATCGTCGGCTAGGTCAGGGGGTAGAGGGCAATACGTACTTCACTGTGCCCTTCTTCTGGACGCGCTCCGAGGATTGTGAATGAAGGGCACACAAGTCGCGGCCCCCTTCATCGACGGTCCATCTGTGCGCCGCCAGCAAGAGCCCAACCGATTCTAGGAATCCTCCAGCTGATAGGGGCGGGCTAGTTGGACCGTGTGCGATGGTGATCTCACAGTCAAGGAAGTCGCAGGAAATCTCGAACAGAGAGACGCTCATGAGTCACACACCCAATCCGACGTATTTGGGCCGAGCGTAAGCTCCGTCGAAGAACTCCAGACCATGAAGGAACGAACGGTTCATTCATTGACCGAAGGTTCCTAAGAGTGCCATACCCAATCTGGAATCGACACAAACGCTCCACCGATGCCGCCCAGTCGGCTCGGCCCCATGCCCCCGTGCCCCGAAACCTCCCGGCGCTACCGATGGACCGTGGACACCTGCTAGATCTACAGCGGCTTCGAGTCAACGGACCGCTCGTCTCACGGCGGTAGAGATAGATAGTGACCTAGCCAGGCAACTCGCCCAGCGTCTTGCTGGTACCAACGTCGAAGTTGTCAATCGGAGCGCTGATCACACCGGCTTTTCGGCCGATCGCATTTCGGCGGCAGCCTGCTTCGGTGTGCTCCATCACGTTGAAACCGCCAACACGCAGGACCAGATCTTCGCTGAACTGCTGCGCCTTCTACACCCTGGCGGGATATTCGTCGGATCGGACGGCTACGTCGACGAGCGAACCCGACAGGCACACCTCGACGATCTGTTCGTTCCTGTCGATCCCGAGAACCTTCCCAAGAGGCTTGAGGCCGTCGGATTCAGCGAGGTCAATATCGCCCGCGGAGACTACGATTTCCGGTTGTACGCTCGCAAGCCCGGATGAAGAACGTACAACCGGCCCAACGCGCGAAGACATGTGGTGCCGCCTGTGGTGCAAAATCCGAGAAACCAGTCGTCTGCTCCTCTTCGACGAGGGTGTCGTCGAGGTCGAGAATCACCGCCGAGAAGTCCATTGATTCAACGCTACCCAGGGTGATGGGAGTGCCTTAATTATGCTTGGTGTAGGTCGGCGTGGGACTCGAGTTACCTGCCGGGCGCGACGCTACGAGCAAGGATGAACGCTTGTGGAGTCGATTCGTGGTCGAGTTCGGGCGCGCGCACTGCTCGGGCGTGGACCTCCAGCCCGTTAGCGACCAGGGACCGGGCGACTTGGTCCGGGAGATGCCGGTAGCTGGTCAACGAGACGCCGGTGCCGTACGCGTCGACCCGGTGCACGCCCTCACCGTCGCCAGCCTGGAAGGCCAACAGGAGGTGACCGTTGCCACTGAGCACCCGCCGGAGTTCGGCGAACACCTCGTCGAGGTACTTCGAAGGGGTGTGAATAATCGAGTACCAGCAGACCAAGCCTTGAATGGACCCTTCCCGGAACGGGAGAGCGGTGAGCCGACCGTCCTCGAAGCGGATGCCAGGGTGCGCGTCGCGGGCGACCTTGAGCATGGCCGGTGACAGGTCCACACCAACGACATCGAGCCCTTGCGCTGCAAGGAATGCCGTCACCCTCCCCGGCCCGCAGCCGACATCGGCGACCTGGCCGGAGGCCACCCCCACATACTCGACGAACGCCGCCAGAAACGCCCGATCGACTGGACCCTCGAAGGCCGCAGTCAGCTCAGTTCCCACCAACTGCGCGTATTCTTCCGCCGTGGCGTCGTAGCCCGCTCGAGCCGTCGTTACGTGGTCCGGGTCCGTCACGCTTCAGAACCTACAGAACCCGGATCCGCCAATCCTCGCCTGGATCCGGCCGCCCGCGTGTACTAGCTCGAACACCGTACGAGGGTTCACGATCTCAGGATCATGGCTGAGATCGGCAGTGACGGGTGCGAGAGCCCTGAAATGTTGAAGCGAGTCCCAGGCGATCTCCGGTACGATATTTACGTGCTGAAAGCAACTATCGAGACTGATGCCGAGTCGGGCCCGACGGCCCGTTACGTCGACCGGTTCGACGAGGCGTTGCAGACCGTCGCCCGGTCGATCACCCAGGTCCGCCTGCATGAGCGGCTCCTGCGACTAGCGGGGCTCCGGCTCGACCGGGCCGGAGCCACCCTGCTTTTCAAGCTTTCCGCGAAAGGCGACTCGCTGCGAGTCACCGACCTCGCCGAGATACTGGGAGTCGACACCCCGACGGTGACCCGTAAGGTCCAGCAGCTTGAGCGCGACGGGATGGTCGTTCGCCGGACCGACCCCGACGACGGCCGAGCCTCGAGGATCAGGCTCACCCCGTCCGGTCGCCGGACCATCGAACGGGTGCGGCGGGCCCGCCGGACCTGGCTCGAGCAACTCTTGGAAGATTGGGACGACGACGACCTGTCCACCTTGGCCGACCTGCTCAGTCATTTCGCGGAGGACCTTGAGCGAGACCTGGACGACGCCCGTGACTGAGCTGACGACGGCGCCGGTCGATGAAGAGGCCGCCGGCGCCGAGCACCGCCGGATCCTGGTGATTCTCGGCGCTCTCATGATGGGGATGGCCCTGGCCGCCCTCGACCAGACCATCGTGGCGACGGCACTCCCCACCATCGCCGGAGACCTGCACGGGCTGAACCACCTGTCGTGGGTGGTGACGGCCTACCTCCTGACCACCTGCATCTCCACGCCCCTGTGGGGAAAGCTGGGCGACCTCTACGGCCGCAAGTCGCTCTTCCAGCTGGCCATCGTGATCTTCCTGGCCGGCTCCATGCTGTCCGGGCTATCCCAGTCCATGGCCGAACTGATCGCTTTCCGGGCGGTCCAGGGGGTCGGAGCCGGCGGGCTGATGGTCGGAGCCCAGGCCATCATGGGCGACGTCGTGTCGGCCCGGCAGCGGGGCAAGTACATGGGCTACTTCGGCGTCGTCTTCGGCGTCACCAACGTGGCGGGTCCGTTGCTCGGTGGCTTCTTCACCGAGCACCTGTCATGGCGCTGGATCTTCTATATCAACCTGCCGCTCGGCATCGTCGCTCTGTTCGTCGTGGCCGCTTCGCTCCACCTCCCGGTCAAGCGGGTACCGCACAAGATCGACTGGGCCGGAACTGCCTTCCTCTCCGTTGGCGTCACTTGCATCATCTTGCTCACCACCTGGGCCGGCTCTGAATATGCCTGGGGTTCGCCCGTCATCATCGGTGTCGGGCTGGTCGCTCTGGCATCGCTGGGCATTTTCTGCTTCATCGAGACAAAGGCCTCCGAGCCGATCATCCCTCTATGGCTCTTCAAGAACCGGACCTTTACCGCCACCTCGGGCGTCGGGTTCATCATCGGCTTCGCCATGTTCGGGGCCATCATTTACCTGCCCCTGTATCTCCAGGTCGTCCACGGAGCCTCGCCGACCCTTTCGGGCCTCGAGCTCCTGCCCATGATCGGCGGGATGCTGCTCACCTTTATCTTCAGCGGACGTATCGTGACCCGCACCGGGCGCTACAAGGTGTTCCCGATCGTCGGCACGGCTGTCCTCGCTCTTGGCCTGCTCTCGCTCACTCAGCTTGGACCGAATACCGCCTACGTGGAAGTGGCCGTTTTCATGTTCATCACCGGGCTCGGCTTAGGTCTGGTTATGCAGGTGCTGGTCGTGGCCGTACAGAACGCGGTGCCGTACTCCGCTCTGGGAGTGGCCACGGCCACTTCGACGTTCTTCCGGACCATCGGGGGAGCCTTCGGGGTGGCCGTCCTTGGTGCCGTCTTCGCCAACCGCCTGATCTCACAACTCAAGCTGCACGCAACATCGGCCGAGCTAAAATTGGTCAGCGGCTCGAACGTGACAGCTAACCCAGCCCAGATCGAACATCTTCCCGCCTCCCAACGCGCCTTTGTGGTCAGTGCTTTCAGTCACTCGGTCGAGACGGCTTTCTTGGTAGCGGTCCCCTTTGTCGTCTTCGGCTTCATACTGAGCTGGCTCATCAAGGAGATCCCGCTGCGCACGACTACGTTCGTCGCCACTCATCGGCCCGTCGGTCAACAACCGCAAGGTAGCGATGTGGGCGATGGTGCGGTTGACGAGTCCCCAGTGCCAACGCCGGTGGCCAGCCCCGGCTGGGAGAGCCCATAGGTAGCAGAGTGGCTCACTGCCGGACCCCTTTGAGGGACCGAGCGCGCAACGACAGGGGTCGCAGACCCCGAGGCGGTGACGGCAGCGTCGTCCACGTATTCTTAACCTTTTTGTCAGGGAACGCGTCGCAGAATCGATTGCCTCGGCTCCATGGTCTTGACCACCATGCGTCGGGTCCGCTTCCCTCCCGGGCCAGTAAACGACGCACTCAGGGTCATGGAGCCGGTCGAACCGCATCCCAGTCCCGACCGTTCCAGGCATCGTCTGTTTGCTGCATGCGCTTTGCGTTTTCGGTTGCCATGAGCCACTCTTCCATCGCAGCGCGGCCCCCGTGCGGGGAGCACCCTTTCAGGCTGCGCTCGCGAGACGCCGTGGAGAAATGGGCCATCGGTTGATTGGCTTGGCACCGGTCACCGCGCACCGATGTGCCGGTACGTGACAGGGAACATTCGCGGAGGGCGGGCCTTCTAATGGTCATGGTGGAGTAGCGCCCGACGCCGCGGGCCAGATGTCGAGCCGACCGGTCGCGCCCTCGGCACCGGGCTCCCGAGTTACAGTCGGCGCCTGGCGCAGAAGATGTCGCCGCCGCTTCTTGTGGGAGAACTGATGATGGCGCGTCACTGGCCGTTAAGCACTGCTGTCATGACTATTGCCCTGCTGGCCGGGATCGTGCTCGGGGTCTTCGGCGCTCCAGCCCAGGCTGGAGCGCCGAACCGCGGGCGTGAGTTCTATCTCGCCTTGGGTGGATCGGGTTCGGTCGGTGTGCAACCGACAAGGGCAGCGGTGCGAGGGCAGCCCACCGATCGCGGCTATTCCAACGACCTGCTTGGCCTGTTGCGGTCGCGCTGGAGCGACCTCCAGCTGGTAGAGCTGGGCTGCCCGGGCGAAACCAGCGCGACCACGCTCAACGGGGAGGACAAATGTCGCAGCCACCGGCGCAGCTCGCAGCTCGCAGAAGCACTCTCGTTCCTTGAGCGCCACCGCTCGACGGTTCTGGTGACAGTGGACCTCGGCTTCAACAATCTGCGGCCTTGCCTGGCCCGCGGGAGGGTCGACGGGCAGATCGACGAGGGGTGCGTGGACCAGAGCCTCGCCACGGTTAAGCAGCAACTGGCCGAAATCCTGAACCAGCTGCGGGCAGCGGGACCCCCGGATATGGACATAGTCGGTATTGGCCACTACGACCCGCTCCTCGCCGACTACTTGCGCGGTGGCGCCCCTCGCACGTTCGCGCTACAGAGCCTGGACGTGATCTCGCGCCTGAATGACACATTGCGCTCGACCTACATGGATGCCGGCGTGCCGATGGCTGATGTGGCAGCCGTCTTCGATCTGCCGGACCGGGGTGCGGTCACGGTGTCGGGACTCGGGAACGTACCCGAAGACGTTGCCCGAACCTGTGCCCTCACCTGGATGTGCAACCCGCCCCCGCTCGGCCCGAACCCACACCCGGACGACGCCGGCTACGAGGCGATCGCTCGGGCCGTCAGCGCTGTGGTGCCCTCAGGCTGAGCCTGGCGAGGGGCGCGCCACGGGACCCGTGCGCGCCCGGTCAATGCCTTGGCAAGGCAGGTCCGGGCCAGGAGCGCGGTGAGGGCCATTGAGGCGACGAACACAACGGCGACCGAAAGCACGATGACGAGCGGCCAAGGCAGTACGGAGTTGAGGTGCCTCCAGCCCCACCAACCAAGGAGGGTGATGAAGACCATCTGAGCCAGGTACACGCCGTAAGCGTTGTCGGACCCTGACCGTACGGCGGCCCGGGCCCAGGGTGCCCGGCACTTCGCCAGGCCCACGCCGATCAGGTAGAGGCAGGCGATGGCCCCGACGTTGAAGGGGATCACGATCGGCTGGAAAGGATCCGACGCCGACCCCAGCCACGACACCACGTGATCGGCGGCCAGGTAATACCACGCCTCGGCCACACCCGCGCTCACGAGGGTGCAGCCGACCACCGAGCGCGCATGGGAGCACAGCCAACGGTGCACGTCCTCGAGGTGGTAGGCAACCACCATACCGGCCACCAAGTAGAACTGGTATGACGTGATTTCGCGGGTAGCCCACCACCCCTGCATCAAACTCGGCAGCACGGCCCAGTGCATGAGTGAAACGAATACCGCCTGGACGACAGCGCTGGCGGCCATCAACGCGCCATGGTGCCCCCGAGTGCGCCGAAGCAGCCAGAAGAAGGCGGGGAAGAGCGCGTAGAACTCAAGCAGGACGACCAGGAAGTAGAGCTGATTGTAGCCCGTAACTGTCAGGTAGCCCAGGTGGGTGAGATCCGACGTCAGCGACGCCGACGAGCTCGACGTGAACATGAAGAAGAGAAAGTAGATCAGAGTCCAGCACATGTACGGGATTGCGACCATGGTCAACCGCCGGCTCCAGAACGACCGGTGCTCGATGCGCTCCAGATCGCGCTGGCTGTAGGCGAGCATGCAGGCTGAGACGAACAGAAATGCCTCGCGGGTCATATGTGTGAGCATCAGCCCCGCTCCGACCGCTACTGCTGTTCCTGCCGGAGCGAAGGCGATCAATGCGTGGGTCGTGACCACACCGGCTTGCTTGATGGGCCGCATGGCGTCGACGTGGTTGAGCCGCCGCCGCGTGCCGCGACCTGTCCCCGGCGCAGGGGGGGTGGCGTGCCGCATAGGGGATGGTTGCGGCCTCGACTCACTGTCCACGCGTTCGCCCGTTATGGTGGTCATCGAATTGCGACGCCGTGCTCTAAAGAGCAGCGAGGTTGCGCTGGAGCAGTTCGCGACGACGGACCTTGCCCGTGGGCCCGACCGGCAGCTGAGAGACGACATGGAAGTCGACGGGCTGCTTGGCCCGCACGAGAGTGGAACCGAGACCATCACGGATCCGCGCCACCGCCAGGTGCGCCGCGTCGGAGTCCGCGGCAACCCCGGCGTCGTGTAGCACCAGGAAGGCCACCGGCACCTGCCCCAAGACAGGATCCGGCTGGGCGACCACCGATGCCGCCGCGACGGCGGGATCGAACAGGATGGCCTCCTCAACCTCCCGAGGGAACACCTTCTCCCCGCCGCGATTGATCACGTCGTCAACCCGCCCGTCCAGATAGAGGTAACCATCCTCGTCCAAGTGTCCGAGATCACCTGTCCGCAGCCACCCGCCCGCATTGAAGCGTTCGGCGTTCCCGCCCTCACCGTAGGCAGTGATGACCGACGGACCGCGGATCTCGACCTGCCCCGCCGCCACCTTTCCCGGGGGGTTGTGGCCAGCAGGGCCGCTGAGCGCCACACTCGACTCGATGTCGTTTACGATGCGTAGCTGCACGCCGACGGGCAGACCAACCGAGCCGGGTTTGCCCTTCCCGAGGATGGGATTTGCCGTGATCTGGCCGCCGGCCTCCGTCATCCCGTAGGTCTCCAGGATCGGGATCCCGGTACGTGACTCGAAACGCCGCATGGTCTCGGGCGGCAGCGGAGCCGAGGCTGAGCGCACAAACCGGATACCTGGCGGGACGGCCTCGTCGGGCTCGAGTTCGGCCACCCGTGCGATGATGGCCGGGACCGCGTTGATCCAGGTCACTCGTTGACGCGCCATCGTCTCCCAGAAGCCTGTGCGGTGGAAGCGGTTGTCGAGGACGAGGGACGATCCGGCCAAAAGTGTAGCCAGTAGCCCGACCACCTCGGCGTTTACGTGGAAGAGCGGGAGCGGGCTGAAGCCGCGATCGCGCCGGGTCAGTCGATGGTGCCGGGCAGTGTGGATCGCCGAGTGCAGCAGCTGCCTCTGGTGCAATGGGATCAGCTTGGGTGCGCCGGTGGTCCCCGAAGAAGACAGCAGCGCGCCGCCGTGCTCCGACAGCGCCCATTCAGGGATCGGGAGCTCGCAGGTGGTGGCGAGGAAGATCGATGCACCCCGGGCCTCTGATGGGACGAGCCCAACGCCGGCGACGCCGTGCCCGTCGTGCAGGGGTCGGTCGGTGACGATGAAATCGGCCCGGACACGAGACGCGGCGGCCGCCACGGCACCGACCCCGTGGTCGAAGACCTCGGGGTCCAGGGGCGCCGCCCAGTGGCCCGAAGCGATGATCCCGAGGAAGGCGGCGGAGAACTCCAAGGGATCGGCGATCGCCAGGGCGACGGTGGCCCCGCACGAGAGCCCCGCCCGCCGGAGCCGCAGCTGCCAGGTCCCTGCTGCACGCTCCAGCGCAAGATACGAATATTGCTGGTCGCTGTCAGGACGTTCGAGATAGGCGCGGTCTCCCAGTGCGGCGGCACGGCGCCTGATGAGGTCGGCCAGCGGGGTGGTCTCCCCACTCGGGGACAACGGCGACCTGAGGGTGACGGTGTCGACAGCCATGTCAATGCATCATCCGGGGGTCGTCGTAGCACTTGAATTCAATGAGGTTGTCCGACGGATCACGCAACACGAACGTCCGGTGCGTCTCTGCCATCCCATCGAATCGGCGCGACACGTCTCGGAACATGGGCACCTTGCGCAGAACGCACAAGCGGTGGACCGCCTCGAAGTCGGTCGCCTCACGGAAGTTAATACCAAAGTGCCGGGGGTAGAGACTGAGCTCCTTGTCGGGCTCGTCGAGCCCCTGCTCGCTCAGATGACACACGACCTGGTCGCCGAAGAAGTCGAGCGTAATCCGGTCGTCATAACGGCGGGCCAGCTTGCAACCGAGCAGGCGGACGTAGAAGTCCTCGGACTCATCCAGGCTGTGGGTCGGTATCGCCAGATGGAACGCGTCCTTGGACTCCCTCATGACAGCGCCCTCTCGAAGCAGGTCAGCGTGTCGGCCCGGAGCCCGAGCCGAATCGTCTCCAAGCCGAGGATCGACGTCGCTGCAACGTTGCCGAGGTTGACGTCGGGTCCGAGGCGCTTGACGAAGATTGTCTGCAGGTCGGTGGTGGGCGCCTCGAATAGCAAGGTCTCCTGGCCCAGTCCGCACGACAGGAGCTCCTCAATGAGACCGAAGCGCAGCTCTCCGTTCGCACGGCAGATACCCGACCGGCCGCTCTCTCTGGATTCCAGGGTGACCAAGACCGCTCCGGAGTCGAGATCCTCGTGGATGCACTCGATCCAACGGCTCGGTGGGAGGTTCTCAGACCGCTCCGAGTCTTTGAATCCGACCTC
>Ga0209839_10001795_pt1 | contig 10792 bp, 5 predicted proteins | sample OrgsoiDNA2013050_FD_185800 | JGI IMG/M metagenome (GOLD analysis project Ga0209839, IMG submission 185800) | Permafrost soil microbial communities from the Arctic, to analyse light accelerated degradation of dissolved organic matter (DOM) -... | ecosystem: Environmental > Terrestrial > Soil >... | reverse complement strand
AAGCTGCCGGCGCCGGTCGGAATCTTTCCGCGCTACATCGAACCGACCGCGGCCTGAACGGTTGGAAAACGATGCTCGTCGATAGTCACTGCCATCTTGATTTTCCCGACTTCGCCGATGACCTCGACGCGATCGTGGCACGGGCCGCGGCCGCCGGCATCGGGCGGATCGTCACGATCTCGACGCGGGTGAAGCGTCTCGCCGAATTGCTTGTTATCGCGGAGCGATTTCCCGATGTCTATTGCTCGGTCGGCACCCATCCCCATCATGCCGACGAAGAAGACGGGATCCCCGCCGACGAACTGATCGAGCTGACGAAGCATCCAAAGGTCGTGGCGCTGGGCGAGGCGGGACTGGATAATTTCTACCAGCATGGCTCCAGCGAAGCCCAGGAGCGCGGCTTTCGCGCGCACATTACCGCCGCGCGAAAAACCGGCCTGCCGCTGGTTATCCATACCCGCGACGCCGACGACGACTGCGGCCGCATCCTCGAGGATGAAATGACAAAAGGATCGTTTCGTGCGGTGTTGCATTGCTATACCGGCGGCCGCGAACTGGCGATGAAAGCGATCTCGCTCGGCCTCTCGATTTCGTTCACAGGCATCCTGACCTTCAAGAAGTCGCAGGCTTTGCGCGATCTCGCGGCCGAACTCCCGGCCGATCGCATCATGGTTGAGACCGATTCGCCGTATCTGGCGCCCGGCAAATTTCGCGGCAAGCGCAACGAACCGTCTTATGTGGTTGAAGTTGCCAAGGTGCTGGCGGAAACCCGCGGCGTTTCGCTCGACGAGATATCGCGTCAAACCACCGAAAATTTCTTTCGCCTGTTCTCCAAGGTGCCGTCCGCGAAAGCGATGGCATGACGCTGAGCCTGACGATACTCGGTTGCGGATCCTCCGCCGGGGTGCCGCGCCCGGCACTCGGCTGGGGTGCCTGCGATCCCGCCAATCCGAAGAACCGCCGCCGGCGCTGTTCGCTGCTTGCCGAGCGGGCGTCGGACAACGGGGTGACGCGGATCGTGATCGATACCGCGCCCGATCTGCGCGAGCAGTTGATCGACGCCAGTGTCGATCACATCGACGCGGTGTTTCTCACGCACGAGCATGCCGATCAGACCCACGGCATCGACGATCTTCGTTCGGTCGTCCTGCATCAGCGCCGGCGCATTCCGGTCTATCTGAACCAATCGACCGCGAAGCATGTCCTGCTGCGGTTTTCATACTGCTTCGTGGCGCCGCCGGGCAGCGACTATCCACCGATCCTCGACAATCATTCGATCGAAGCCGGCGAAAGCCGCACCATCGAAGGGAAGGGCGGTGCGGTGACGCTTTCCGCCTTCATCCTGCAGCACGGCAATATTCCGGCCCTCGGTTATCGGATCGGCGATGCCGCTTACACACCTGATGTCAGCGACATCCCGCCCGAGAGCTGGCCTTTCCTGGAAAACCTCGATCTCTGGATCATCGACGGGCTGCGCTATGCCGGGCATCCCAGCCACTTCAGCGTCAACGACGCGCTGTCATGGATCGACCGCTTCAAGCCGAGGCGTGCCGTTATCACCAACATGCATTCCGATCTGGACTACGAGGTGCTGCGCCAGAGCCTGCCGCCGACCGTGATCCCGGCCTATGACGGCATGCGGCTGACGTTGGCGCGTGCGCGGTTTTGACTCCGCGTCTATGAGTTCAGGCCCCAAGCCCTCAGGCCGAAATCGCCTTCGCCGACTTGACCTCGTCGCGCAGCATGAACTTCTGGATCTTCCCGGTCGAGGTCTTTGGGATCGGACCGAACACCACGGACTTCGGCGTCTTGAATCCCGGCATCTGAGCGCGGCAAAACGCGATAATCTCGGCCTCGGTAGCGCGGGCGTTGTCCTTCAGTTCGACGAAGGCGCAGGGCACTTCGCCCCACTTCGGATCCGGCTTTGCCACCACGGCGGCAAACAGCACCGCGGGATGCTTGTGGAGCACATCCTCGACCTCGATCGAGGAGATGTTTTCGCCGCCCGAGATGATGATGTCCTTGGAGCGATCCTTGATGATGACATAGCCGGTTTCATCGAGCACGCCGAGGTCGCCGGTGTGAAACCAGCCGCCGGCAAAGGCTTCGCGCGTCGCCTTCTCGTTCTTGAGATACCCCTTCATCACGATGTTGCCGCGGAACATCACTTCCCCGACGGTCTCGCCGTCGCGCGGCACCTCGCTCATGGTTTCGGGATCGATCACGGTCACCGCTTCCTGCAGCGGGTAGGGCACGCCCTGGCGGCGCTTGAGTTGCGCGCGTTGGTCGGCGGCCAGTTCGTCCCAGCCGGGCTGTTCCGCGCACACCGAAGCGGGGCCATAGACTTCGGTCAGGCCGTAGACATGGGTCAGCTTGATCCCGATGCTTTCGGCGCCTTCCAGCACGGCAACCGGGGGAGCGGCGCCGGCGATCAATCCGACGACCGGCCGCGCGGTCGCGCGTTTCGGCGCGTCGGGAGCGTTGATCAGCGTATTATAGACGATCGGCGCGCCGCACATGTGGGTCACGGCGTGCTTTGCGATCAGCTCGAAGATCTTGCTGGGATCGACCTTGCGCAGGCACACATTGACGCCGGCCGCCGCCGCGATGGTCCACGGAAAACACCAGCCGTTGCAGTGGAACATCGGCAGCGTCCAGAGATAGACCGGATGCTGGCCGAGATTGGCCGCCAGGATGTTGCTGACGGCGTTGAGATAGGCGCCGCGGTGGTGGGTCACCACGCCCTTTGGGTTACCGGTGGTGCCCGAGGTATAGCTCAGCGCGATGGCGTCCCACTCGTCCTGGGGCGGTCTTGCGGCGAAGCTTTCGTCGCCCTGCGACAGCGCGTCCTCGTATTCGATCTCGCCGATCCGCTTTCCTCCGGCAAAGGCCGCATCGTCGACGTCGATGACGAAAGGTTTTGGTCCCGTCATCAGGGTCAGCGCCTCCGATATCACGCCGGCAAATTCCGGGTCGACCAGGATGATTTTCGCGCCGCCATGATCGAGCTGGAAGGCGATCGAGGCGGCATCAAGCCGGATGTTGAGCGCGTTGAGCACCGCGCCGGCCATCGGGACCGCGAAATGCACCTCGTTCATCGCCGGGATGTTCGGCAGCATCGCCGCGACCGTATCGCCCTCGCCAATATCTCGAGCTGCGAGGAACGACGCAAAACGCCGGCAGCGCGCATAGGTCTGCGACCAGGTGAAGGTGCGGCCTTCGTACACGGCGCTGAGATGGCTGGGATAGATGGCGGCGGTGCGCGCCAGGAAGCTCAGCGGCGTCAGCGCAACAAAGTTGGCTTGTGTCTTGTCCAAACCGATACTGTATTGGCTTTGCTTACCGTTCATCGGTCATCCTCCCTTTGACGCCGCTTACAGGAAACCGATCGAGATCCACGGAAAAACCGCCACGACGATCAACCCGATCAGCAAGGCGAGCAGATAGCCCCAAATGGGGCGAATGCCCTCGGCAGGATCGACACGGCCGATGGCGCAGGCGGCATAATAGCCTACTCCGAACGGCGGCGCGAACAATCCGATGCCCATGGCGAGGATAATGATCATCGCATAATGGACCTCGTGGACGCCGACCGCGCGTGCGATCGGAAACAGCAGCGGGCCAAACAGCACGATCGCCGGAATGCCCTCGAGCACGCTGCCCAATACCGTGAAAGCCGCGATCGAGACCGCGATGAACGCGGCGGAACCGCCGGGCAGGCCGGTCATCGCGGCCGCCAGCGCGCGCGAAAATCCGGACTGGGTCAATCCCCAGGCCATGCCGGTGGCGGTCCCGATGATCAGCAGGATCGCACCGGAAAGGCATGCCGTCTCCACCAGCATCGGCACCAGCCGCCGCCAGTCGAAGCGGCGATAGACCAGAAGACCGACAACCAGGCCATAGACGATGCCGATGGTGGAAACCTCGGTCGCGGTGGCGATGCCTTCGACCACGGCGGCGCGGATCACGAACGGCAGCGCCAGCGCGGGCAGGGCAATGACAAAGGACCTGACGATCTCGCCGCCGGTGGCGCGTTTGACGTGACTGAGGTCTTCGCCGCGATAGCGCCACCACACCAGCGCCGACAGCGTGATCGCCAGCACCACGCCCGGCAACAGGCCGCCGGTAAACAGTGCCGCGATCGAAACGCCGGTCACCGAACCGATGGTGATGAGAACGAGACTCGGCGGGATAGTCTCGGTTTGCGCGCCGGTGGCCGCGAGCAGGGCGACGAGATCGCCCGGCTTTGCGCCGCGCGCCTTCATTTCCGGAAACAGCACGGGTGCGACGGCGGCCATGTCGGCGGCCTTTGAGCCTGAAATGCCCGACACCAGGTACATGGCGCCGACCAGCACATAATGCAGCCCGCCGCGAACATGGCCGAGCAGGCTCGCCAGAAACGCCACCATGGCGCGCGCCATCCCGGTCATCTCGATCAACAGGCCGAGGAACACGAACAGCGGCACCGACAGCAGGATCAGGTGGCTCATACCCTCGTCCATGCGGCCGACCAGCACCATCAGCGGCGTATGCGTCGTCAGCGCCAGGTAGCCGTAAATCGCCAGGCCAAACCCGAAGGCGATCGGCACGCCGGTGAAGACGCAGAAGCCGGCGACGCCGACAAAGAAGATGATCAAATTGATATTGCCGAGCGGCCGCAGCCAGGGCTGTGCCAGCCAGAACACCGCGATCAACAGCGCGACCGACAGCACCGCGCCCAGCACGGTCCTGATATCGCCAGCACGTACCAGCCGCAAAAACGCAAACAGCGCCATCAGGCATATGCCGGCCGGCAACGCCGCGGCGCGCCAGAAATTGGGAATCTGCAGCGCCGGCGTGGTGATGAAACTTTCCTCGTAGGCGTATTCGTAGGAAGGCCAGGCGATCAGCAGCAGAAAAGCCAGTGCGGCGCAGGTCGCGACGAGATCGAGATAGGCTCGCATCGCGGGCTTCGCACTGGCGACGATGGCGGTCATCCGCATGTGCTCCGCCCGACGGAATGCAACCGCGGCGCCCAGCATGGCAAGCCACAGGAACAGGATCGACGCCAGTTCGTCCGACCAGATCAGCGGCTGGTGCAACCCGTAGCGCGCGACCACGCCGGCGAACAGGATCACGATTTCGGCGACGACCAGAAGTGCCGCCGGAATTTCAACGAGCCTGCCGAGCGAGGCTTCGAGCGATGCGGCAAGCCAACGGCGGCGAGGGGACATCGCCTCGCCGGCCGCGGCTTGCGTCAATTCGGCGTGAGCCATGGCGGTCCCTTTGCCGGTTTCCCTGTCAGTTTCTTGTTGTTGGTCAGCTTCTTGAGGACCAGTTACGACAGCTTTCCGACGGATTTTTCCAGCAACGCCCAGGCTTGGTCGCCGTATTTGCCCTTCCACTCGGAATAGAACCCGGCGGAACGCAGCTTTTCGCGGAATGGTGCGATTTCAGGCTGGTTGAACGTCAGACCCTTGCCGGCCAGTTCCTGCCGCAAACCGGCATTCAGTTTTGCAACATCGGCCCGCTCGTTGACGCCGGCCGCATTGATGTTCCTGGCGACGATCGTGCGGAGATCTTCCGGAAGTTTCTCCCAGGCACGGCGATTGGCAAGGAACCAAAAACCGTCCCACATATGATTGGTCAACGAACAGAATTTCTGCACTTCATAGAGTTTCGCGGTCGAGATGATGGCCAGCGGATTTTCCTGACCCTCGACGATCTTGGTCTGCAGCGCCGAATAGACCTCGCTGAAATTGATCGACGCCGGAGCGGCATCGAAGGCCTTGAACATCGATGTCCAGAGCGGCGAGACCGGAACGCGGATCTTGAAGCCCTTGAAATCGTCCGGACCATTGATCGGCCTGGTCGACGACGTGGTTTCCCGGAAGCCGTTGTCCCAGATCTTGTCCATCACGACGAGATTGGCCTTGGTGATTTCTCCGCGAATGTAGCCGCCGAGTTCACCGTCCATGGCCTTCCAGACCGTATCATAATCCGGAAACGCGAAACCGATACCGTTGATCGAGGCGGCCGGCACCAGCGTGGCGAGGATCAGGCCCGACAGCGTGAAGAATTCCACGCCGCCGGAGCGGATCTGGCTCAGCATATCGGTGTCGGAGCCGAGCTGGTTGTTCGGGAAAATCTGCAGATCGACACGCCCATTGGTTTCGGTCTTGATCGCCGCCGCCATTTCCTTGGCGCGGGCGTTCATGGGATGCGCATCGGGAAGATTGTTGGCATATTTGTAGGTAAATTCGGCAGTTTGCGCGCGTGCGACAAACGGCGCGCCGATGCCGCCCAGAACGGCTGACGCAGCGGATGCCTTCAACAGCGTGCGTCTTGAAAAGCTCATCTGGTTCTCTCCCTGATTATTCTTTTGAAATGCATCATACGGACCCGGCAGCACCAGGTCATCACTCGACTTCGGATGGCTTATTGCCTGCTTTCAATGCAAATACCAAGCCTTTGAAATCCCATGCGTTGGATCAACTTTTGCGCATTCTGATGCCCGCCATGGGCCACCGCACGATCGTCAAATATCGCCTCGGTTTCCGCGCAGCACGGCCATCCCGGCCAGTTGGCCCATGGGGCATTCAAGGGTGGCGTCACCACGCTGATCCAGCTGAAATATCCGGATGCCGGAACGGCCGTGGCTCGCTGGGGCTGAGGGCTTCAAGGCGCAGCCAATTAGCTTGAACGCCGAGCATTTTGGTACAAGTGTCTGATATTCCTATAGATATAAATATTCCATAATATACCTTATGCGAATCCGTCAAGTACATGGCAGAGACTCGGCGACTTAGTCGTCGGCGCGCCTGGCTCGTCATCCGCCATGAGATTTTATGGAAGCGCCGGGTCGAGCTCCTCCTGCTCCAACCACTTGGCTCCGTCGCTTTGCAGATAGGTTACGAGCGAGGATATTGCCGAGTTTTCGGCATCTCTCGGAGGACGGAAGGCCTCTGTTGGCGCGCGCCCGAACTGTTCAGCAAGATCTGGGGTCATCAGGTGGGGCGTTAATGGCCTCCCGACGATCCGCTCGATCGTACGGAAGATCCACGTCCCATCCGGATCAATGTCCGACCAATGGAAGAAAGGCACATCGCCAGGGAGCGCTCCGGCGAACGATTGCAGCGCCTGTTGTGTTGCCAATGACGGATATCCGCCGACGTAGGCCGTTACGCCGGCGCGAAGCGGATCCGCCTCAGTGACGTGACGGTTGAAGCTGGCAAAATTTTCGATCGTCAGAAAATATCGCGGTTTTTCGCGAAACCTCAGCCGACGTGCTTCGCTGGGCGGGATACCGAAATACAATGGCGCTGCGGCGGAAAGCTCGGCCGTATCGAAATCGATGTGACCCGACAGCAGCATAGGTGGAGCGAATTTCTCCAGCCCAAGGGTCCGTAGCGCATCCTTTGGGCGGGCACCGGGTGGAAGTTCGAGCGTCGAGCTCAGGAGCCTGACGACCGGTCCTTCCACCCTCTCCAACGCTTTACTTTCACCGGCGATACGGCGGGAAAACGTCCGATAGTCCGCACCTCGATGACGCCCTTCCAAAATAGCTTTAGCCAGGACGAAGGCAGTCCGCAGGCGGTCGACGTCATCGAGCGTGAAACCTTGCCAGGACCGCCCGCGAGTCCAGGCCGCCCGCAGCGATGCTACCGAGCTTTCAAACTCGGCAGGGAGATCGAACCCGCTCAGCAATCGGCGAGTAGCCTCATCGACAAGCTCGGCGATCGGTCGACGTTCGAGAAAGGCGTACATACGCGCGGCAGCCTGCAGTCTGACGTGTGCGATCTGGTCGCCATTTCGTCCCTTCCCGTTTGCGATCCGGACCGCCCCCGCCACCTCGGCTTCGCGGAGCTCCTTCGCGAACTTGTCGATTGCCACGACATCGGGGAAGCCCGAATAGTCGGGATAACCGATCGGACTGGCCGTGCCGGCCTCATACCGATCCAGCAGGTCGCTCATAAGCTCTCTGGCGTCGGTAAAGCGTGACGGCATATTATTCGGCAGCCGCCTTCTTGAGCTCGTCGTCGGACAACCGATCGGGATCCATCGCGCGAATTTCGCGTCGTGCGCGCTCTTTCAATTGGACAACTGTCGCTCGGGCGCCCTCCCCAATCCGGTCGACCTCGACCACCGAGTCGATGTGTTCGAGAACCGCAATTCGCTTCTCGTTGGGCGCTGCGATGATGATTTGCAGCCCGAGCTTTTTGTAGAAACTCATCATCTGACGCTGGTTTTTGCCGTCCATTTTTGAAAAGGCCTCATCGAAAATAGCGAGGGCCATTCCCGAAGGCCGGCCGGCGACAGCGTTTGCGTTGCCATATACCGAAGCCAGTGACGCTCCGATCGCAACATAAATAGGTACTTGCTGCTCCGCCCCCGAGCCCGTCCCGCGACGGGTTTCCCACCTCGTCGTTCGGCCGGTGACGATGTCCTGCATGTGAATTTCGAAAGTGAAGAAGTTGCGATAATCCTCGAATACGCTGAAGTCCTTCGCGGGATCTTCGAGCAAGGCCTCGATCTCCCGCAAGGTGTCGCGATGAGGAAAATCCTCGGGCACTTCGTTGCCCCTGAACAACATCTCGAGCGCCTCGGGGGAGGTTTTGCTGATTTCGATGATCTTCAGGATCGGCTGAAATTCAACCAATCTGGTATGGTGGAACGAATATTTCTCGTTATGAAACGGATGATCCGCCAAGCCACGGTTCATCGCTGCCAATTCGCGCTCCATCTTGCTTATCCTCGAAGTCAAGGCGTTGATGAATTCGCCGCGAAGCAACGTAGCGGCCTTATCGGCCGCATCGCGAGCCTGCCGTTCGTACCGCCGCAATTCGTTCGTTTCCATTTCCTCGATAAGCAAGTCCATCCACGGTTTCACCTCCCGCAGCGGCTCGCTTTCCGTCCCCACTTGCGAAACGACTCCGAACTTGTCGAAATATTCGCCCAGGGTCTGCCGAACCCGTCGTTCGATCCTGATGCGATCGGCCTCTGCGCCGTCAGCCGCCTTCCCAGCCGCGTCCGAAATAGACCGATGCCGATCGGCATCCGATCTCTTCGAAAGACCGTCGAATCGGCCGCGATAGGCGGTGCGGCCGGAGAGCCGGTCATAGAGAGGCAACGCCTTCCTGTACAAAGACCAAGCCACGCGTGCGCCAAGCCGTGATCCAGGAATCTCCTCGCCTCCCTCGATCACCCGCTTCGCCGTTTCGGCCTCCACCAAATGTGGAGTGAATACCTTCTCCTGCGTCTTGCGTTGTTCGACGCGATCGCTCCGAAGACTGCGCTGAACCTTCAGCTTGACGCGCAATCCGCCATCGCCCTTCCCGTCCAAAGACGCCATGCGCTGCTCGACCTCCTTCCTTTCCCGGGTCGATGTCTCGAACTCCGCAACGATTGCCTTAAAAGTCGGTGTCTTATCGTCGAAGAAGCGGCGGAGTTCGACGTACGCGGTGTCCGCCAGCTTCGCCGCGGCCTCGGTTCGTACGGACGTCTCCGAAAGCCGCTCGGCCTCTTCCGACATATCGCGCAACGCCTGGTTTTGGGCGGACTTCCCGATCTTGAACTTCGATGGATCCGCGGCCCGATGTGTCCGAACCAACCCGTCGTCGTACAGACCATCTTTCATCAGGGCGCGGCCAGGGTCGTTGAACTCAGCCATGGTTTCGGCCAGCCGGACAGATCCGTGCCTTCTGACGATGAAAGCCAGCGCATCTGCATCATCGGTTTTGAAAAGCGAGGGAAACGTGCCCGACTGGGGGTGTCCCCGAAGCACGTCGAGTTTGTTCAAACTGACCAAGGAAGCCCCTCGGAACTCGCGTCGTCCGTCTTTGAAAAGTGCCGTAGCGCGGCCGATGTCGGACCGGTCGACGAAGACAGCCTCCCGATCGCGGCCGAGGAGCCCCTCGGCCGCCGCTGTCCAAGCCACGTCAGCGATCTCGACCAAATCGCAGAGGACACGGGGCGACATCCCAGCTTGTCGCAACGCTCGACACAGGTGAACGGTAGCTGGTTCCAAATGCACGGCTCCGCCACCGCTGGAATGCTGCTGGAGACGATCTCTCAATTGCTGCGACTTCGTCTTTTCGTCTTCCGCCTCCCGGATAAGACCTCGGCGGGCCTCGTCCACCCTGTCCAGCAGGGATCGATCGACCGAAAGAAGCTTTGATTCCACATCCAGCAGGGCAATGGTCGATCGGTCGATCACCGCATCTTTGACTGCCCGCGTTAGCCCGGAAATGGCGGGGATGAATTCGTCGAAACCGAAAGCCTTCATCGCGCAAAGCGGTTGGAGCGCCCGAACCGAGTCCAACCTCTGCTCGAAAGCGGTTGTGGAACGTTGAGCGGTCTGCGCTGCCGAGGCAAGCGATTGGACGAGAGAATTTCTTCCGGTCTTCGCGTCATGCTCGGCGATCGCCCTCTCCAACCTCAAAATCTCGGCGTCGACCCCCTCCAATTCCTCTTCGAGAAAGTCGAGTTCGGCCTTGGCCGCATCGCGTTTGGCGGTTTCGTCGGTGAACCGCGCAAGCTGAGCAGCGTATGCCGCGCGCGCCGCCAACCAGGAGCCTCGCTTTGCGATCCACTGCTCGCAGGCCTTTCGCTCATGGGCCGCGGCCAGTTCTTCTACGATAATTCGCAACGCGAGGAGCGCGTCCAGCTTCTCGCGCATCGTTTTGATCGTCTCGTTGATGTTACGGTAGGTACTGATCGATTCCCGCAGCTCCGCGAGCTTCATATTGTTCTTTTCGAGAATATAGTTACGAACGAATTCCGTCGCCGTCTGGTCGTGGTCGAGCGTCATCGC
>Ga0209839_10001794_pt1 | contig 10792 bp, 10 predicted proteins | sample OrgsoiDNA2013050_FD_185800 | JGI IMG/M metagenome (GOLD analysis project Ga0209839, IMG submission 185800) | Permafrost soil microbial communities from the Arctic, to analyse light accelerated degradation of dissolved organic matter (DOM) -... | ecosystem: Environmental > Terrestrial > Soil >... | reverse complement strand
TAGCCACGAACTCCTGAGTAGCAAGCACAAGAGCAGCAGCCTCCCCGGCACCGCCCGGACTGCTGCCTCCGGACACAAGCAGCCGCGCGAGCGTCGGCGCCCATGCACACCGCGCGGGCAATCCCGATCGTCCCGCACGGCGCCAGGCGCACCGGACCGGCGTGATCGCCGCGTCGCCAAGGCAATCGCCGCGCCGCGCGTCGGCGGAAGGTCAAAGCGATCCCGGTGTTGAATCTTGGGTGCCCGCGCGGGCGACGGTTCGCGTAGGGTCGAAGGCTGAACCGAGGTCTTACTCAGAAAGCGATTGACTCCGGCGAGGTTGTCTTGCTGACGAAGTGTCGGCCTCGGTTCTTGCCTTCGAGGATCGGCCTGACTTGATAAGGAGCGTTTGCCTCCTGTTGACAGGGGGCGCCCACCGGGATGTTGTCGGCCGGTCCGCCACAACAACATAACCGCTGAGGAGGGGTCGAGGTGAGGAGAACCCAGAAGCGCGGTCCGGGACCGTCGCGCCTATTGCTGACGCCGGATCACGCCGGCAATGTGGTGGGGATCGATCCGCACAAGCAGACGCTGACCGCGACGGTCGTGGATCCTCGTGGTGGGATCGTGGCCTCTGAGCATTTCAGGGTGTCCGGTGGCGGGCATCGGGCGCTTGAGGCGTGGGGGCGGCAGTTCGGAGCGATCGCCCGCTGGGGCGTGGAGAATGCCGCTGGCTGGGGGCGTCACACGGCGATCTTTCTGGTCGGTCGGGGCTATGACGTGCGCGATGTGTGCGCGAACCGCACGCCGAGGTCCGACCGGGCGCGTCAGCGCGGCAAGTCCGACACGCTGGATTCCGAGCGGATCGCGCGGGAGACGCTGGCGCACTCACTGCTGCCCAAGGCGTTCAAACGCGCCGGGGCCGACCAGGGGCCTGATGAGCTGCATCAGCCGCTGTCGCTGTGGCACAACCGGCGCCGCTCGATCCTCACCAGCCGCCAGCATCTCGTAGGCGAGGCCGAGTACTTGCTGTGCGAGCTGCCGCTCGAGCTGCGCGAGCAGCTCCCCGACAGCAAGTCGGTGCGCCCCAGGCTCACGGCGTTGCAGCGTCGCAACCGCCGCCGGCGCTACGACCCGCCGACGCGGCTGCGGCTGCGTCTGCAACTGCTCGACGGCTATTACCAGCAGATCCAAGCGCTCGATCGCGAGGAGAAGCAGGTCGTCGCTGCCCTGGACGCGCTCGTGCGCCAGAGCGGCTCGACGCTGGGCGAGCTCTGCGGCCTCTGCACCAGGTCGGTCGCCGAGTTGCTGGTCGAGACGGGCGACGCCCGCCGCTTCACCGAGGGCGGCTGTCGCCGCTTCAATGGCACGGCCCCGTTGCCCGCCTCGACCGCGGAAGGGCCGGGCGAGCCTGTCCGCCACCGCTACAACCCCGGCGGCAACCGGCGCATCAACGCGGTGCTTCACCGGATGGCCGTCACCCAGCTGCGCTGCGAGCCGCGCGCCCAGACGATCTACGCCAACGCCCGCGCCAACGGGCATACCAAGAAGGAGGCCCGCCGCGTCCTCAAGCGACACCTCTCAGACGTCATCTACCGACGCATGATCCGTGACCTGGCCGCTCAGCCCGCCCAGCCCCTGATCGCTTCGTAGCCTCGCCCACCGCCGGCGCAGTCAAGGTGCAGCGCCCCACCTGACGAACGACCTTGACGGCGCCACCGGCGGGCGACACCCTCACGATCAGCAAGGGGCCCCGGGCCGGACCCCACCCACGCCACGGCCAATCAATCGGTCGCGGCGTGCTCTCGCATGCCCGCAGACGGCGTTACAACACGCCGATCAGCAACCAGCACGTTGCACATCCGGCCCTCCTCGGCCTCTCGCGCTGTCACACGAATCACGCGTGACGACCTGCCACTTGACATAGGAGTCTTCGTCCTGCTCCGCGCGCTTTTCGCGGGCGCGCAGCGGTTTTCGACCGATGTCGAGCCGCGCACGCACGTGTTGTTCGCCTGGCTGGCGCTGTTGTTGATCCGCGTTGCCGAACGCAAGACCGAGCGAACCTGAGTATCCAGGGCGTTCGACAGGCCGGTGATTGCGCCGGCGAGGTTCGCCGGTACCGTGAGCTCGAGCGCGTTGGTGCTCTGGACCTCCTGCAGACAGCGCAGTTGCGCTGAGCGAGCGAAGAACGATGGCCCGTTGACCTCCTCCCAGGGGTTGAACTTGTTGGTGTCGTCGTTCCAGTCCGCAACGATCCGCTCGAGGTTGCGCTGCGCGATCTCCTTCGCCATCGCCGGCGCCGCCGCGTTCAGGCGGGGCTGAGCCTGGATGAAGGCAAGGTTCTGCAGCCCCGGACCGTCCTTCTGATCGGTCCAGTCCCGCAAGGTTCCGTCAATCCGGTAAGCGGCCCGGTAGAACGCCGGTGCAGCAGCGTTGTCCTGGCAGATCTTCGAGAAGGCGACGTAGTCGCAGAGCTCCTGGCTGGAACCGTCGGGGTTGAGGAACACCGGGTTGTTGGCGATCTCGATCGCCGCGATCGCGCCGTCGCGAGTCCAGTGGTGCACGTAGTCCTGGTCGACCCGCGCAAGGTTCTGCGGGTAGCTCGGCGAGGCGAGGACGCAGCCCGGTTTCGAGAGGATGCCCCCATCGAGGCGGGTCAACAAACGTGAACCCGTCGGTCGCGACGTTGCGCAACATTAGCTGCAGCATGTGCGGCGCAACGACGCCCAAGTCGATTTGCGGCAACGCAGCCTGCACCCGCTCGTAATCCAAAGTGGTCATACGAGCTCCCCCTTTTCGCGCCCGACCGGATGGTCCGTTATGAACGGCGCAACGATATCGGAAGCAGACCGTCCGCTGTCAAGCGGTGCGCGCTCCAAGCGCACCGTCACTCGTCGAGCGTCCAGAGCCGCCCCTGTTGGCAGAACCCCGATCCAGAAGCTCAGCAACCGGTCGCGATGTGCGCGGACGCGGCGGTCACTTTCCCTCGCACGCCGACCAGCGTAGCGCGATCGCGTTGACGACTCCGCGGTCGCCCGCAACGGTGACAGGCCGGGCGAGGCGACGGACGACCGGATCGTCGACAACGCGATCGTGCCACACGTGGCGGCGGGAGGATGAAAGATCGTGCCCACAGCGGCGGCTGGACGCTCGAGACTGGGCGGATCCGATAGCGCGCCGCGGCGCGCGCGCCGCCGGATCGGGACGATCGCAATGTCGCCAACGCGATCGCGCAGCGTGTGCAGGCTGTCGGGCGAAAGCACTGGTGCGGACGGCCGCAGCGGGACGCTCGGCATCGGGCGATTCCGCAAAGGTGGCGGCGGCACCCCCGCCGGCCTGCTCGCTACTGATCGCGGGTAGCAGGTGGGAACGGTCGGCCAGTCGCGCTGGCAGGTGGACGCGGCGCGAGTCGTGGTCGAACGACTGTACGCTCACGTGCAGCCCCTCGAGCCAGCCGTGCGGATCTCAGGAGCTCTCGCCGGTTTCCACGAGCTTTGTGATGTGCCGGCCGGTCACGGTGACATGGGCCACGAACGTCGTGCCGGTCTCGGTGCATGGACCGACGGTCGGGGAGGGTCGGGTCCCGCCGCGCGCGATGCGGACGGTGAGGATGGCGCCACGGAGCGTCACGTCGCCCTGTTCGGTGTAGATGCATCCCCGGTGAGCCCAGAACTGCTCGATCCCCGAAGCTGTACGCAATCTGAACGTCGCCGTGGGAAGCACGGTGGCGATGGTCGCCGGCGCCGACCAGAGCTTGGCCGAGAGCGCATCATTGCCGGCGTTACGGAGCACGAGCCAGTCGAACACGGTCGTTTCCGGCGTCAGCACGGACGCCAGGCCAGTGATGTGGCTGCTCCGCGTCGTGAACCGGTAGGTGGAGCGCGTCCCGATCACGTTGCAGGCTCTGGCGCCCGGGCTCGTGCGTGGGATGGTCGCTGTCACCTCAACGGTCGCAACGGACCCCGACGTCGTGATCGGGCCTTCCTGTAGGAGCCTGCAGCCCTGCTCCGCAGTCCACGCCTCGACCTCGGGGGTCGTCCTGAAGTGAGCGCTGTCGGCCGGAAAGTCGATCTGGGCGCCCGCCGGGGTACCCCACAGGGCGGCGGCGGTCGCGTTATGGCCCGCATTGAAGGCAGCCAGCCAAGCGTTGGCAAGAGCGTGAGGGGTAGTGGCCGCTTCGCGCGGGTGCGACGCGCCGACCGGCCCGCCCGACCCACCGCCGGACCCGCTGATGACCGCCACGACGATGGCGATCGCCGCAATCACGGCGACGGCGGCGCCGAGCGCGCGAAGGCGCGCCCGTGGTTTGCGCCTGCCAGCACGAACCGACGTCGTCACCGCGGCGGCCGGGGTGGTCGCGGGCTCTGGAGTGGATGTCGGAACGGGGGCTGGCGTGGATGGCGGCGCCGGCGCCGTCACGGGGGAGGGCACCGTCACGTCCGGCGGGGGACGGGTGGTCGGGGGCTGGTCGGCGACGAGCGCTTCGGCGAATGCTCGCGCGAGCTCACCTGCAGATGCGAAGCGGTCCCCCGGCGCCTTGGCCAGAGCCCGTTTGATGATCGGGTCGAAGTGGTTCAGGTCGCCGCCGATCACGTCGGAGAGGCTCGGCGACGGGGTGGCAATGTGTGCCCACATCCGCGCGGCCTGGGACTCGAGCGGGTAGGGCACCTGGCCCGTGAGTCCCTCGAACAGCACGCATCCGAGCGAGTAGATGTCAGTGCGCGCATCGAGCTGCTTGCCCTCGATTTGCTCCGGGGCCATGTAGTCGACGGTTCCAACGATCATCCCCGTCGAGGTCACACCACTGCGCGAGTTGATGTTCTTGGTCAGGCCGAAGTCGGTGAGGAACGCGTGCTCCGTCTCGCCGTGGCGCTCGACCAGGATGTTGGCCGGCTTGACGTCTCGGTGAACGAGCCCCTGTGCGTGGGCGGCATCCAGTGCGTCGGCGACGTGCTCCATGATCCGGACCATGCGGGCGGGAGCAAGGCGGCCATCAGTGCGGATCACCGAGGCGAGATCCGACCCGCGGATGAGCCTCATCGCAATGAACAGCTGGGCGTCATCCTCGCCAACGCGGAGGACCGGGACCACGTGGGGATGCTCGATCGCCGCGGCGAGCTGGCACTCACGCAGAAACCGGGTCCGGAAGGCCGCGTCCGCTGCCAGTTCCGGTGCCACGACCTTGAGGGCGACGGCGCGATCCGGACGGGTCTCCCGGGCGCGATACACCACGCCCATGCCGCCCCGGGCGATCACATCCTCCACAACATAACCCGCAAACATGGCTCCCGGCGACAGCACGGCCATGCCCGGGTTATAGCGCAGCGTATCTGCGCGTCAGAGTCCCTCCTCGCGAAGCGGCCGTCCGCGCTGACCGACGCGCGCGCCGCCTCTCGCCGAATCTGAAGCGTGCGCCAGCCGCCGTCCCGACGACCGCCTTCGCCTTCCCGCCGGCTCCCGCCGTGCGACTGCGTTGGCGACAACTGAGCGCGCCGGTCGCGACGGGGTCCGCTCTGGAGGGCGTGATCGCCTTTCCCCTGAGCAAGTGCCATGTCGGCCTCGGCGACCGGGGTCAGGGCGGCAGGGTGATCATTCGGCCTATGCGGCGGGTTGGATTGGGAGACCCTCTGCGCGCCAGGCTTGGAATCCGCCGTCGAGGTCGGTGGCGCGGGCGAATCCGAGTTGCTGCTGCGTGGCCGCGGCGAGGCTTGACTGGTAGCCCTCGTTGCACATCAGAATGACGAGGTCCTCGAGCTGGGGGGCGCGCGGGTGCCGGTGTTCGCAGGCGGGATCAAGGCGCCATTCAAGGACGTTGCGAGGAATCACGAGCGCGTCGGGGACCACGCCGTCCTTGGCGATCTGGGAGTCGGCGCGGATGTCGATCAGCATCGCGCCGGCGCGGATCGCGTCGAGGGTGGCGAGCGGGTCGAGCCTGTGCAGGTGGCGACGCGCAGCGTTGAGGAGTTGATCGATCGTGGTCCGCGCCACCCTTGAAGGAGGCTACGCCGGTGAGGCGCCTGTGCGCGGCGCACGCCTCTCCCGTGGCAACGGCGGCGTCCGCCACCCGGCTCGACCAGCTTCTTTCCGCTCCGCGGCCGCGGAGCAACCCGAGGTCGGTGGACGCGGCATGGCGCTGGCGCAATTGCCCACCAGCAGCCGCCAGCAGGCGCCGGCGCCGGGGTCCGCTGCGAGCGGCCGACGCGGACGACCGCATTGCTCGGACCGACGTCAGCGGAGCTCACGATCGAGTTGGCGACACACGGATCACCCAACGACGGTCGACGTTCGGCTCGTTGTCGGGTAGCGGCCGCATCACCTCAGTCGCCCGCGACGGACGATCGGGAATCACCCGAGCTGCGAGAGCGAGCTGCGCGGCACGGTCCGGACGAAGCAGCAGTGGCGGCATGCTCGACGCGTTCGGTCAGCGTTCTGGCGACGGCGAGCATGGCACTGTCCGGGCGCCGCGCTCTCTGGGCCCGACGCGACGGTGCGCTCGCGCGCACGCGAGCGCGCAGGCCTTGATCTCGAACGACTGGGACTAGTGTCTGGTCGTGGATGCGGTCTGCACCGCCGCAGCGATCGCGTCCGCGACTGCCGCGGCACCGCGTGCCCCGAGCGAGATCGTGTAATGGTTGACGTCCGAGACGAGGACCGCCTGACGCCGGTCGTGGTCGGCAGCCACCCACGCGTTCGCGATCGGCAGCGGCTGCATCGGGTTCGGGTCGTCGAGCAGCCCGCGCGGCGCGCACAGGAGTCGAGTCGGGACCGCCAGGCGATACGCGGCGTCCGCGGCGGGGAGCAACTCGGCCGCATCGGCTCGCACGGCCAGCTCGACCACGCATGAGTGAAGCTCGGGCGCGGTGCCGACCAGGTCGTGGTCGGCATAGGCGACGAGGTCCTCGTCGGCGACGTCGCCGGCGGCGAGCGCCGGATGCGCCCGCCACCAGTCACGGTAGGCGCCGCGGTCGGCGAACCGCATATGCAGCCGCGCCAGCGCCGGTCCGAGGAACGCGTCGAGGAACTGCACCGGGTCGACGTTCTCGGTCCCCGGGATTGGGAGCCCGCCGTCAACGAGCACCAAGGCCTTCACTCGTTCCGGGTGTGAGGCGCCAAGCCGCGCGACGATGTATGCGCCGAGCGAATGCCCGACGAGCACGGCTTGCTCGAGACCGAGCGCGTCGAGCACCGCCAGGAGATCCCGCTCGTGCACCTCCATCCCGTAAGGGCCGGGCAGAACGCTGCTGCGACCGCGCCCGCGGATATCGAGCGCGACCAGCTCCGCACGGTCCCCGAGCGCCCGTGCGACCGGCAGCCAGGATCGGCTGCTGCCCGTGATCCCGTGGACCGCTATAGCGACCGGCTGCCCGGTGGACTCACCGAAACGGAAGCACGCCAGCGCACCACCACCGACCTCGACATCGCGGCGAGTGATCGCGACGGGCTCCAACATCCTGGCCGAGAAGCCTAGCCACCCCAACGCGATGCCGACGTCAGCGCAGGTCGCCGGAAGCTAGCGGCCAGTCGACGGGCGGGGACGCCGTCCCGCATTCCGATCGACCGCCCGAGTGCCACCAACAAGTGGCGGCTGCATTCACTCGGCGTCGTCGTCGGCCGTGCTTGCGCCCTGCTACGGGTGGGAGCGAACGCGGCCGAACTCCCGGGCGCTCGCGCGCGTCGAACGAGGCGTGCCCGTCGACGCCGGCCCCGGTCGCCTGCTCTACCAGAAGCGCTAGCGCGGACGCCCCAGCTCCGACGCTCCGCCCGCGTCTCGGTCCGCCCCACAGGCAAGCGCCTCATGGCCTCGCACGATCGCATTCGCCGCCGGCCTGGCCGCCGGCTCGCGAGCGGAATGGCGACGATGCGCTCGTCCGGCGCGACCCCCTGGTCCCCGCGAGCAGGGCCGGGAGCACCGGCGCCGGGTCCATCCTTATGCGTAGGCAAGATGCGGTCTCAGTCGCGGGATTGGCGCGATGAGCAACGGAGTGGTCGTTGCGCTCAGCGGCCCTGCCTTCCCCACGAGTTGCGAGACTTGCTCGCCTCGCCCTGGTCGACGTTCTCCAGCCAACCGGCGAGGGGCAGTCTCATCAAGAGCTCGCCCGGGTGGCGTCGGTCTATAGCGGCGACGGCTCTGTCGTCACGAGCCGTGCTGGCGCAACCAAGCGAAGCGTTTGATCCATGCATGGCGTCGCGGCGTAATGGTGGTGAGATGACACTCCTCGATCGACAGGACAGGCGGCGCTCGCCGCTGGCGAGCGGCTCTGTCCGCGAGCATCTGTTGAGAGGTGCGGCCGGGCTCAGTACCGCCGCGCTCGCGATAGTTCCGCTCGCGGTCGTTGGCCCGGTCTCACTCGTGCTGCTCCCCGTCACCGCGGCCGCCTGGCGGATCTCGCGGTCGCGGACCACGCACACCTGGTCGACGGTGACCCCGTCCCGCAGATCGCAGATGTCCCGGATCTCGGGCTGATCGACAACGGCTTCCACGTGTATTGAGTCGTCGTGCTGCTTGGGTTCCTGACGACCACGAGATCACAAAGGGAACGTCAGGTGGGGCAGCGACTGAGCGACGTGACGCTCATGGCCCAGCGACACGTGCGCGTGGTGGTCGAGAAGCAGCACAGCGGCTGCGGACCGTGCTCGCCGTGATAATCCTGCTGGGGCTGGCGATCGAGTACTGGTATGTGTCGATCGCGGTGCTTGGGATCGTGATCGCCGTCGCCGTGATGCGAGCTGCGCGGCAGCGTGAGCTCGCGCGCCACCGGCCCGGCCCTCGGGACCCGTGGCTGAACGAGGTCGCGGTCGCGCTCGCCGATCTGGGGCTGAAGGAGATCGCGCGCAACACGGGCAGCGAGCTGGGCGGTATCCCGATCGACGGGGACATCGGCCTGGAGGCCGACAGGCTGAGGGTGTACGTCACCCTCTTCTCAGACCAGCGTCGCGCGCGTGACGCAGAGCTCGGGTTGCGAGCGAAGCCGAAGGTCCGGGACGCGATGTCCACCGGAGTGAGCGCGATCGAGACCGTCGGTCGCGTCGTTTACGTCGGCAACGGTCGTGGTGGTGTGGTGGACGAGTTTCGCTTCGAGGAGGTCGTCCGCGTCGTCGGCCGGCTGACCGTGCCCCCGCCGCTGGCGGCGAGGTCGGTCTGAACGCCGACGGTCCGCCCGGCTTCGTGCCCGCGGCCGCCCCCGCGGATCCCGACGTGCTAGAGCAGTTGCGCCGGCTCGGGGAACTGCGGAGCTCCGGCGTGCTGACCGATATGAAGTTCGAGGCCAAGAAGGTGGAACTGCTCGGGCGCATCTGAGTGGCCGTGGGGTTTGATTGTCAGGGAGTCGGCCGTTCGGGCGACCTTGGTCTCATGAGCTCGGCAGAACTCATCGATCATGTCACATTCAACGTCCCCCTCAACTATGGGGACTACGTCGACGCCCAGTTCCTGCGCCTCGCCTGGACGGAGCGACTTACCACCATCGGCGGAGGCGGCTGGATCACTCGCGCCGAGCTTGCGGACGCGCCCGGTGAGGTCCTTGGCGGAGCCAAGTACTTCCACAGCGCCCGTAGCGAGGTGCTGGTGCGGGTCGAGCACGCGATCTGCCACCTGATCCTCCATGAGCGATCGCTCGTCGCTCGTGTGGCGGCCGTGTCTGCCGCCGGCGCCGAGCGGGCGTTGGCTGCGGTCGCGTCCGCGCTGCCGGAGGTCGATTCCACGGACCGAGAGGTCTCAGCGCGCTTCTGGTGGTGGGCCCAGCACGGTCTGTCGGAACTCGCTCGGATGCTTCCTTCACCGCCATGGATAGAGATCGAGGAGAAGAACTACGTCGATGCGACCCGCGAGCGGCTGGAGGTTCTCTGGGGTTGGCAGCGGCAGCGCCGGGCGGTAGTCGACTGCTGCTCTGGCATGGCGACCCCGGCACCGGTAAGACGAACGCGATCCGCTCGCTGCTCGGCGAGTGGCGCTCTTGGGCTGAGTTCCAATTCGTCACCGACCCAGAAGCTTTCCTCAGCAACCCCGGGGTATCTGCTGGCGACGATCGGCGGACCGCACGTTCCCGCCAGACCGGGCCGGCGGATCGATGGAAGATCGTGGTGCTCGAGGACGCCGGCGAGTTCCTAGCGACCGACGCTAAGCACCTCAAGGGCCAGGCCCTGAGACGCTTGCTGAACGTGTGCGATGGCGTTCTCGGACAGGCGATGCGCGCGTTGGTGCTGGTCACGACGAATGAGCCGCTGGGCCAACTGCATCCAGCGCTTACCCGCCCTGGTCGCTGCCTGGCGGAGGTCGACTTCGAGCGTTTCGATCGCTGGCACATCGCCGCATGGTCTGCGGTGCGCGGCGCAGCACCACCCGACCGGCAGGTAGCCTCGCTCGCCGAGCTGTATGCGCACGTCCACGGCCGCCCGGTGGCTCCAGCGAGGCGCGTGATAGGTCTTGCGCCCACCGCAGCGTAACCATCGCGAGAGCGCTTCGCTCGCCCGCCTTCCGCTCAGGAGCGAGCGATCGGTCGGCCTCCGGCGCCGGCGCATCCTGCGACCGATGCAGCGAGAGGGGCACATGTCCCGTCGAGAGCTCCAAGTCGGCTGCGCATGACGCGATTCACATGCGCGATGCAACTTACGGCGCCGCGCGTTCACGCACAAGATCGCGCGCGGCCGCGAGGGAGTCGTCGATCTACTGAGCGGCAACCCGTGACCGCTTCAGGGATCCGCGGGCCCACATTTGCGGCGCCGGCGTCCCTCAGTCGCTTCGCGGCGCGCTGGTCCGGCTCCGTCGGCAGGGCCTGTAGAGGGCCGAGCGTCAGTAACCAGGGCTCCGGGGCGA
>Ga0209839_10001793_pt1 | contig 10793 bp, 8 predicted proteins | sample OrgsoiDNA2013050_FD_185800 | JGI IMG/M metagenome (GOLD analysis project Ga0209839, IMG submission 185800) | Permafrost soil microbial communities from the Arctic, to analyse light accelerated degradation of dissolved organic matter (DOM) -... | ecosystem: Environmental > Terrestrial > Soil >... | reverse complement strand
AAGTCGGCGTCATCACCCTCGACGACGAGAGCGGGCGCAACGCTCTCAGTGCCCAGATGGCCAACGGCATCGTCGCCGCCCTCGAGGGCCTGCGAGCCGAGGGCGTGCGAGCCGTTGTGCTCCGCGCCGCGGCGGGACTGCACGTCTGGTCCGCCGGCCAAGATTTACGACAGCAGCGACTATCTCGAGGGTCTCAAGGCCTTCGCCGAGAAACGGAAGCCGAACTTCCATGGCACCTGACACCACCGAACCCGGGGCATCGACCGCCGGCGTACCGAGGTCGGTGTCGATCAGGCCGACCTGCGGACAAAGACCGCGGAGGCCGACCGCGGCATGCTCGGCTTGCAAGTCATATTCCTCGAGCAGTGAGGATGACGTGCTCGACTGGAAGGCCTGCGGCTGCTCAGCGGACAGCCGGCGGGTAGGATGACACGCCGCACCGTGGCACGGTCGCAGCCGCGCGGTGGTATCGGGAAAGGAGCGGAACTGGTCATGAGCGTCGATCAGCATCCCGGTGTCGAAGTGATGGAGGATCCGCTGAGGAACAAGCGGTCGACACTGGGCGCCGGTCGTCCCACAGGTCGGTCTCGAAAAGGCGTGCCGTTTCTCCCGTACGGCCGGGACATCCGGTACGGTGCGGTCGTGGAGCTCGGATACGCGCGCGTTTCGACGATGAAGCAGAGGACCTCGACCGGCAGATCGATGCTCTCGAGCAGCCCGGGCAGGTACGTCGCCGAGGACTACGCCCAGGTGCTCGACGACCACCACGTGCTCGCGTCGGTCGGAACGGTTGGAGACTGCTACGACAACGCGCTCGCCGAATCGTTCGTCGACAGCTACAAGACCGAGCTGATCGCCGACCGCTCGGCGCCCTCATGAGCGTGGTGAACATCGCGATCTGGATGCTCGTGGGCGGGCTGTGGTTCAAGGTCCTGGGCTACTGGTAAGGATCGGCGTGCACGACGTGCTCATCCTCGGGGCAGGGCTGGCTGGGCAGCGTGCCGCGCTGGCGGCCGCGGAGACCGGGGCGTCGGTCGCGCTCGTCTCCAAGGTGCATCCCGTGCGCTCGCACTCCGTCGCGGCCGCGGGCGGCATTAACGCCTCCGTGGGCGAGGGGGACTCCTGGGAGGCCCACGCGCAGGACACCGTGAAGGGGTCGGACTACCTGGGCGATCAGGACGCGATCGAGGTGATGTGCCGGGAGGCGCCTGCGGAGATCGTGCACATGGAGCGCCTAGGCGTCCCGTTCCACCGCGACGGCAAGGGACGGCTGGCCACGCGGCCGTTCGGCGCCGCCTCGCAGCCGCGCACCTGCTACGTCGCCGACATCACCGGGCAGGCGCTACTGCACGTGCTCTTCGAGCAGCTGCTGCGCCTCGCCGAGCGGATCGACCGCTTCGAGGAGTGGTTCGTGACGCGGCTGCTGCTCGACGACGACGGCGCCTGCGTGGGCTGCATCGCGCGCAACGTGCGCGACGGTGAGCTGCGGGTGCTCCAAGCCAAGAGCGTGATCCTCGCCACGGGCGGAGCCGGCCAATGCTTCCAGCCGACCACGAACGCATTCATCTGCACGGGCGACGGCGTCGCGCAGGGCTACCGCATCGGCGCGCCGCTGATGGACATGGAGTTCAACCAGTACCACCCGACGACCCTTGCGCGGGTGGGCATCCTCATCACCGAGGGCGCCCGCGGCGAGGGCGCGCATCTCTACAACGCCCGGGGCGAGCGCTTCATGGAGTCCTACGCGCCCAACAAGCTCGAGCTCGCCTCGCGCGACGTCGTCTCCCGCGCGGAGCAGACCGAGATCAACGAGGGCCGCGGCTTCCCCGACGGCACGGTCGCGCTGGACATCACCAAAGTGCCGCGCAACCGCACGCTGGAGGCGCTGCGCGAGATCGTCAACATCGGGCGCGACTTCGCGGGCGTCGACATCACCCGCGAGCCGATCCACATCTGCCCGGGGATGCACTACATGATGGGCGGCGTCAAGGTCGACGTCAACGGCGCCTCGCCCGTGCCCGGCCTCTACGCCGCCGGGGAGACCGCCTGCGTCTCCGTGCACGGCGCCAACCGGCTGGGCGGCAACTCGCTGCTCGACACGCTGATCTTCGGCAAGCGCGCCGGCGAGCACGCTGGCGCGCGCGCCCCGGAGGTCGAGCCTCCCGTGGTGTCGGACGCTGTGCTGGCCGACGAGGAGCGGATGATCGCCCGGATCATCGGCCGCGAGCCTCGCGGCCGCAAGGTCTCCGAGCTGCGAAAGGAGCTGGGCCGCACGATGCACCAGCACGTCGGCGTGTACCGCGACGCGAACGGGTTGGGCGCCGCGCACGACGCCGTGCGCCGGCTCAGAGAGGAGGCGCAGACCACCTGGATCGACGACCGCGGCACGCTCTTCAACCAGGACGTGCTCGGCGCGCTCGAGCTCGGGCACCTGCTCGACGTCGCCGAGTGCATCGTCGTCGCCGCGCAGTCCCGCACCGAGTCGCGTGGCAGCCACTTCCGCACCGACTATCCCGCGCGCGACGACGCGCGCTGGCTCCGGCACCAGATCGTCGCGGCGAACGGCGACGGCCGGCCCGAGATGTCCTCCGCGCCCGTCACGACGACCCGCTGGCAGCCCGAGGAGAGGACCTACTGAGTGCCCGAGTACACGCTGAGACTGCAGCGCTTCTCGCCGCAGACCCGACCGGAGCCGTGGTGGGAGGAGGTCACCGTCGAGCTCGACCGGCACCATTCGGTGCTCGACGGGATCCTCGAGGCCAAAGAGCGCGACGGCACCATCGCGATCCGCTACTCCTGCCGGGCGGCGATCTGCGGCTCCTGCGGCGTGCGCATCAATGGGCGACCCGGCCTGGCCTGCCACACCCAGCTGGGGGAAGCGGCCCAGGCCGCCTCCGGCGGCGCGATCGTCATCGAGCCGATGGGCAACATGCCGGTCCTCAAGGACCTCATCGTGGACATGGACACCGTCCACTGGCGCAAGGTCAAGCAGGTGCGGCCCTGGCTGGTCGCGGCCGAGCCCCAGCCCGAGCGCGAGTACATCGTCCCCCACGAGACGATGGTCGACGTCACCCAGACGATGGCCTGCATCCAGTGCGGCGCGTGCGTCTCGGACTGCCTCTCGATGGAGGTCGACCCCCTGTTCGTCGGCCCCGCCGCGCTGGCCAAGGCCTACCGCTTCGTGAGCGACCCGCGTGACGCCGACGACCGCGGGCGTCTGCGCGACCTCGCCGAGGACCCGCACGGCCTGTACGACTGCACCCACTGCTTCAACTGCGTCGATGCCTGCCCGAAGGGCGTCGCCCCGATGAACCAGATCATGCGCCTGCGGCGGATCGCCGGCTCCGACCTCGAGATCGACGACGCCAACAACGGCTTGCGCCATGAGCACGGTTTCGTGGACAACGTCCGCAAGAACGGCCTGCTCCACGAGGGCGACCTGTTGACCGATTCCTACGGCGGCAAGCTCAAGCCCCGCACCGTGTTCGTCCTGTTCGATTCCCTGCCGGGGATCCTCCAGGCGCTGCGCCGGCGCAAGTTCTCCCTGCACGCCGCCTTGGGGCACCCGCACCGCGACGCGCGGCGTGGCCACCAGCGCTACTTCGACCGGATCGAGGCGCGGCCCGAGCGCGTCGAGCTCAACCTCTACTTCTCGGGGTATGAGGACGACCCCGGAAGCACGCCCTCCGTGCCGACCGGGGAGGACTCGGCCGCCGTCGCGTCGGGCCCCAACCCACGCAAGCTGCGCGATCGGCCTGGAGCGACGTCGTGAAGGTCGCCTACTGGCCCGGTTGCGTGAGCCGCGGTTTCACCCCCGAGCTGCACGGCTCGATGGCCCGGATCGCGCCGCTGCTCGACCTCGAGCTGATCGCACTCGACCGCGCCTGCTGCACCGGCGCCGGCGTGATCGCCGAGCACAACCAGGAGTTGGCCGACACGCTCAACGCCCGCACCTTCGCGCTCGCGCAGCAGACCGACAGCGCGATGATGATGAACATCTGCTCCACCTGCCAGGGCGCGATGAGCGAGTGTCAGGAGCGGCTCGACGCGAACACCCCGTACCGCGAGCACATCAACGCCAACCTCACCGAGGAGCGACTGTCCTACGAGAAGGGGATCGTCAACAAGAACCTGCTCTGGGTGCTCGTGGAGAACCTGGGGCTCGACGAGCTGCGCAGCCGGGTCCGCAGGCCCCTCGCCGGGCTGAAGGTCGGGCCGTTCTACGGCTGCTACATCGTGCGCCCCCGCGACCGCCTCGACATCACCGAGGACCGGCCGCGCGATCGCTACCTTCATCAGGTGATCGAGGCGCTGGGCGGCACCGTGACCGACTACGCCGGCGTCTACAAGTGCTGCGGCTTCCCGATCATCACGATGAACCGCGAGGCGTCGCTACGCCAGGCGGGGATCCATCTCGGCGACGCCGCCGACGCCGGCGCCGACTGCCTCGTCGTGCCCTGCCCGCTCTGCCACCTCAACCTCGACCTGCAGCAGCCCGCGGCCGCGAAGGCGGTGAAGCGCCCGCTGGCCATGCCCGTGCTCCACCTCCCCCAGCTCCTGGGCCTGGCGCTCGGCCTCGACCCGGCCGAGCTCGGCCTGACCCGCCACGTCGTGCGACCCGCCGCGGTCATCGACTGGTCCCAAGCCGTCGTCGCCGGCGCGCCAGTCGGCGGTCACTAGGCCGCGTGCGGGAACGGCCGTCGACACCGAACCGATGAAAGGCAGAACCGATGAGTCCCCGCGAGCCAGAGCCCACCCCATTCCCGGAGGGACGGGCACCCGTGACCGGGTGCTACAAGTTGCCGGCGGCCATCTTGCGCAGGTCCATCGCCTTGTTGTAGGTCTCCTCGTCGACGCCCATCTCGTACGCGACGTCGCGCAGCATTCGCCCCGAGGACGCGGCCTCCTTGACGATCTCGGCGCCCTTGTCGTAGCCGATGTAGGGGTTCAGCGCCGTCGCGGCCGCGAGGGTCGACTCGGCGGAGCGCCGGCAACCCTCCTCGTTGGCCTGGATGCCGTCGACGCACTTCTCTGCGAACACGCGGGCGGTGGCCGTCAGCAGCCGGATCGACTCGAGCAGGTTGCGCGCGATCAGCGGCACCCGCACGTTGAGCTCGAAGTTGCCCTGCGCGCCGGCGAGCGTGATCGCTGCGTCGTTTCCGATCACCTGGGCAGCGACCTGGAGCACCACCTCGGGGATCACCGGATTGACCTTGCCGGGCATGATCGAGGAGCCCTTCTGGAGCTCGGGCAGGAAGATCTCGCCGATGCCCGCGCGCGGCCCTGAGCCGAGCAGCGCGAGATCGTTCGCGATCTTCGTCAGCGACACGGCCAGCACCTTCAGCGCCCCCGAGAGCTCGACCAGCGCATCGCGGTTGGCCTGGGCCTCGAACGGATCCTCGGGCGCGCTGATGTCGAGACCCGTGACCTGGATCAGACGGGCGCGCACGCGCTCGGCGAACTCCTTGTGCGTGTTCAGGCCGGTGCCGGTCGCGGTGCCGCCGAGTGGGATCTGAGCGACCTGCGGGAGCGCGTTCTGGACCCGGCGCGCGCCGAGCCGCACCTGCGCCGCGTAGCCCGAGAACTCCTGGCCCAGCGTGACCGGGACGGCATCCATCAGGTGCGTGCGCCCCGACTTGACGATGTCCTTGAACTCGTCGGCCTTGGCGGCGAGCGAGGACTCCAGCTGCGCGAGCGCCGGCAGCAGGTCGTCGGTGCACTCCGCCAGCGCTGCGAGGTGAACGGCGACGGGAACACATCGTTCGAGGACTGCCCCATGTTCACGTGATCGTTAGGGTGCGCGCCGGCGCCGGCGAGCGTCGCGATCACCTCGTTGGCGTTCATGTTCGAGGAAGTGCCAGACCCGGTCTGGAACACGTCGATCGGGAACTGATCGTCGACCGACCCCTCCGCGACGCGCTCGGCGGCGGCGGCGATCCGCTCGGCAAGCTCGGGTTCGAGCAGACCCAGATCGGCGTTCACCCGCGCGGCGGCGCCCTTGATCCGCCCGAGCCAGCGGATCACCGGAACCGGAATGCGCTAGCCCGAGATCGGGAAGTTCGCCACCGCCTTGGCGGTCTCACCACCCCACAGCTGCTCCTTCTCCTGAACGCCCATGCCTGTCCTTTCGCCGAGTCCGTATCTACGGTTACAAAGCTACCCCACCTCGCGCGCCGCGGAGAATTCGCGCGAGTCCGCAGCCCGCGGTAAAGTCGCCTCGACATGGCGGAAGCTCCGGCATGACCGGGGATGGCTCGATCCGTTGCAAGGGCTGGCAGCAGGAGGCGGCGCTGCGGATGCTGGAGAACAACCTCCATCCGGACGTCGCCGAGAAGCCCGCCGAGCTGGTCGTGTACGGCGGCATCGGTAAGGCCGCGCGCGACTGGCCGAGCTACCACGCGATCGTGCGGGAGCTGCAGCGGCTCGAGGAACTCCGAGACACTGCTGGTGCAGTCCGGCAAGCCGGTCGGCGTGTTCGAGACCCACGAGCACGCGCCGCGGGTTCTGATCGCGAACTCGAATCTCGTCCCCGCTTGGGCCACATGGGAGGTGTTTCGTGAGCTGGAGGCAGCAGGTCTGATCATGTACGGCCAGATGACCGCTGGGCTATCGGGGAGCTCAAACCGCCTCAGCGCCACCGATTTGTAGCCAGGGACGCCGCGCTCGAGGCGTTCGCACACGCTGCACGGCTCGACGCGCAGCGGTTCCGCGCGGACCTGGACCGTCTCGTGAACCAGGATCCGACGCCGCGTGCCTGACGCTCCCGCTGCCCGCGGCCTTATCGACACTTCGGTGGTGATCCAACTGGAGCGGATCGACCCCGAAGCCCTCCCGACGGAGATGGCCGTCGCCGCGATCACGCTAGCGGAGCTGGCGGCTGGTCCGCACGCGACCGATGACCTCACCGAGCGAGCCCGGCGGCAGGAACGCCTCCAGCTCACGGAGTCGACGTTCGATGCACTCCCGTTCGACGCCAACTGCGCACGTGCATATGGCCGGGTCTACGCCGAAACGCTCGCTGCAGGACGGAAGGCCCGCGGAAAGCGTGCGCTAGACCTCCTCATCGCAGTGCCGCGCTGGCCGCCAAGCTCCTCCTCTACACCGCCAACCCAGCCGACTTCGACGGTCTGGACGCCCTGATTCAGGTGACGCCGGTCGAGGCGTAGCCCGAGCGAGAGTCCGGACAGGCCTGACCCCGGTCCGGGACATGGGCAGGCAGGAAATACAAGCGGTTGCGGACCATCAAGCGGTTCAAGCGGTGGTGGACCGGACTGCTCCAACGAGCGCCCGGCCTCTTCGCCCACTGGCGAGTGGTCCGCTCCTACTCCTGAGGAGCTGGTGAGAAGAGCCCGGTGACGGGAGACTGTCACGCCGGGTCTGAGGGAGCCCGGGGGTGCGATTCCCCCGGGCCACCCGACTCGTGGGCCAGCAGTCGTCTCGGCGTCTCCGGGCAGTGGGCTTCTCACCGGTAGCGGATCACGTCAGTTGTCAGGACTGACGTCGATCAGGACTGATAGCGGGGTAGCCACCTGGTGCGGTGGATGGCCTGGTCGATCTGGTCATCGGTGAGCACGGGCGCGACGGCATCGGCAACTGCGGCCTTGGCGACGGCGCTCGCCACGACTCGTGCGGTGTCGGCGAGCTGAGCACGGTCGGGCAGCAGCGTCCCGTGCGGGTCGCGGCGGATCGTGGCGGCATCACCGACGGCGGCGGCAGCCGCGGTAATCATGGCGTCGGTGACGCGAGTCGCGCGCACGGCGGTCACGGCCAGGCCGACTCCGGGGAAGATGTAGATGTTGTTGCATTGGGCGACGGGAATGCTGGCGCCGTCGACCTGCATCGGTGCGAACGGGGATCCGGTGGCCACGAGAGCGCGGCCTTCGGTCCAGTCGGCGAGATCCTGTGGCCGGGCCTCGCTGCGGCTGGTCGGATTGGACAGCGGCATGATGATCGGCCGCTTCGCGTGCGCGTCCATGCGGCGGACGACCTCTTCGGTGAAGGCACCGGTCGCGGTCGACAGGCCGATGAGTGCGGTGGGGTGCACAGCGTCGATCGCATCGATGAGGTCGGCTGGGCGGCCAGCTTCCCTGCTGGGCACGGCGCCCGGCGGCTGGGCGAGGCGGCGCTGCGCAGGGGCGAGGTCCGGGCGGTCTGTCGTGAGCAGGCCCTTGCTGTTGAGCACGCAGATCCTGGCGCGGGCGTTCTGCTCGGACAGGCCGTCGGCCATCATCGACCGTAAGACCTGCTCGCAGACTCCGATTCCAGCCGACCCGGCACCGAGCATCACCACGGCCTGGTCGCGCAGCGGCGACTCGTTGGCAGCTGCCCCAGCGGAGAGCGCGGCCAGGACAACGGCAGCAGTGCCCTGGATGTCATCGTTGAAGGTGAGCAGCTGGTCGCGGTAGCGCTCCAGGATCGGCAGGGCGTGCGGGGTCGCGAAGTCCTCCCATTGCAGCAGCACGTCGGGCAGTTCGGCCCGCACTGCCTGGACGAACCGGTCGATGAAGTCGTCATAGTCGGCACCGCCGATACGGCGGTGGCGCCAACCGAGGTACAGGGGGTCGTCGAGGAGCTCGGCGTTGTCGGTGCCGACGTCGAGGAGCACCGGCAGGGTGCGCCCAGGGTCGATGCCACCCAGGGCCGTGTACAGCGACAGCTTGCCGATCGGGATGCCCATGCCGCCGATCCCCAGGTCTCCCAGGCCGAGAACCCGTTGCCCGTCGGTGACGACGATGGCGTCGACTTCCTGCCGAGGCCGGTTGCCCAGGATCTCGCCGATACGGTCGCGGTCGGGATAGGCGATGAAGAGCCCGCGCGGACGGCGGTAGATCTCGCTGAAGCGCTGGCAGGCCAGCCCGACGGTCGGGGTGTAGAGGATCGGTAGCATCTCCTCGGTGTGGTCGGACACCAGCCGGTAGAACAGCGTCTCGTTGGTGTCCTGCAGCGCGCGCAGGTTAATGTGCCGGGCGACCTCCGTTGGCTGCTCCTGGTAGGCCTGGTACCTGCGTTGCACCTGCTGCTCCAGCGTCTCGACCACGTCCGGCAGCAGGCCACGCAAGCCCAGCTCTGAGCGTTCCTCCTCGGAGAAGGCGGTGCCCTTGTTCGTCAGCGGATCCTCCAGCACTCCCACACCAGGACCGTGATCGACGCTCATGACCTGTTCCGCTCCTTGCCCGATGCGACCGCGGCTGCGACCGTGCGACCTGTCATCCTACCCTCCCCCTGTCCGCTGAGCAGCCGCAGGCCTTCCCGTCGAGCACGTCATCCTCCTTACTTGAGGAACACGACCCGCGAGCTCGGCATGCCGCGATCGGCCCCTGCAATGCTTTATCCGAAGATCGACGTGATCGACGGCAACCTCGCACCCCCGCCGACGGTCGATGGCCCGGGTTTGGTCGTGTCAGGTGCCCTCGAACATCGGCTTCCGTTTCTCGGCGAAGGCCTTGAGGCCCTCGAGATAGTCGCTGCTGTCGTAAACCTCCCGTCGCAGCCCCTGAACGCGTTCGTACACATGCGCCGCGACGGGCTGGTAATCCGTAAGAACGCGGAGCTGCTCCTTGATGACCGCTATCGCCAAAGGCGACTTCGACGCCATCGTCGCGGCCAGATCGAGGGTGACGCTCTCGAGCTCGGCCGAACCCACCAGTTGGTTAAGCACCAGCCATTCCTTAGCCGTTTGGGCGTCGATCGGCCTGGCGGTGAAGAACATCTCCTTGGTTAGATTGATGGGCAGCCGTCCGAGGAAGTGCAGCAGCCCAGCGGTGTTGTAGGGCAGTCCCAGGTTTGCGGGAGTGATTGCGAACGTCGCCGTCTCGTCGGCGATCAGCAGGTCGCAGCTGAGCACGAGCTCGAACGCTCCGCCCCACACCGAACCGTGCACCATGGCGAGGACCGGAGCCGGGAAGGTGCGGATGGCGCGGAGGAGTTGTTCGAGAGGGTCGTTGTAGGTCAGCGGATCGCGCCCGCCGCCGGGAAGCTCGTCGATGTCATGGCCGGCGGACCAGACCCGCAATCCCGCCGCGGCGCGAAGCACAACGGCGCGCACGCCCTCGGCTCGCAGGCCCTCAAGGGCGGCAACGATACCGTTGACCATCTGGGCACTGAGGGCGTTGCGCCTGCGCTCGTCGTCGAGGGTGATAACGCCAACTTGTCCGAGGACTTCCGTCCGGACGACGGCGCCTTCGAGGCCAACGGCCCCGGCCGGGGCCGCGCCGCCCCCGGTGCGCGCCTCACGATCGTGCTGAGTCACAGGCTCTCCTTCTTCGCGTTAACAGAATGCTGTTGGGATGATCTCCAGTCAAGCTCTTCAGGTGGCCGCTCTCGGTGCCAGCCGTAGGGTCGATGACGCAGTTGACAAGCGCCGGCGTTGTCTTGACGGCGCCCCAAGCGATCGCGGCGAACGGTCTTCCCAGGTTAACGCTGAGTCTACGCTGAGCCGCGGGTCGTTTCCGGACGAGCAAACTCGATCGCCAGCAGCGCGTTTACGCCAGCGCTCCAGACCCGCATCGATCCGGTCTTCTCGCCGCGGCCGCCCACCCGGATTTTGTCCGTCAGGTCGGGGCGATCAAGGCCCGCAAGGACGGAGACAGCGGTTCCTGAGGCACCACGCTCTCTGCGCTCGGGTGGCACACGCCACCTGAGCCGGGGGACGCCGCTCAGCGCCAAATTCTGTTCCGATCCTCGCCAAACCCCTACTCAGACGACCCCGGTCGCGGGGCGCCGAGTTCGAGAAGGTGCGTTCGCTTGACCGTATAGATCGCGGATCGGTCCGGGCTTCTCACCACCGGACCAGC
>Ga0209839_10001792_pt1 | contig 10794 bp, 8 predicted proteins | sample OrgsoiDNA2013050_FD_185800 | JGI IMG/M metagenome (GOLD analysis project Ga0209839, IMG submission 185800) | Permafrost soil microbial communities from the Arctic, to analyse light accelerated degradation of dissolved organic matter (DOM) -... | ecosystem: Environmental > Terrestrial > Soil >... | reverse complement strand
AGGCAAACTCGTTTGCCAATGCGATATTGACATCGCGATACGTCGTTTCGATCAGCTTGACAAACTCAGCCTCCTCACTTGAAGCCATCATCAGAAGAGGGGCGTCCAGGACCGAGCGGTAAAACGCGGCTGCGAGCGTGGCGCTCTGCTCATTGATGCCACCTACAATCTTTGGATAGCTCTGCAGATCGCGGAAAATGTGGCCGGAAGAGACGCGCTCTGGACTGTAGGCAAGGTAGAATTCTTGCCCTGCCGTGAGTTGTGAAGTCTGCTCAAGAAGCGGGGCCATCCTACCCGTGGTTGTGCCGACGGGTACCGTTGTTTCGTAGATGAGCAGTGTGCCAGGCTGCAGACCGCTACCGATCGCCCGCGTGGCTGCGTCAAGATGCGTGAAGTCGGGTCTATGCTGCGCGTCGATGATGACAGGCACAATGACCACGATTATTCCAGCTTCCTGGACAGCTGCACTTGTATCAGAGGTCGCGCAAAGCAATCCGCGTGTTACCAGGTCAGCAACGCTTTCCGCCAGCCCTGTTTCCTCTTGAACATGCGCCTTGCCTGCATTGACGGTCTCAACTACTTGCGGATTAATGTCGCAACCGATGACACGATACCCATAGCGCGCATAATGTACGGCAAGGGGTAGGCCGATCTTGCCCAGCCCAACAACGGCAACGGTCGCCTGTCGTGAAGAGAGAGGGAAACTGGTGTTGCGCATACTATACCTCGACCTTCATGCTTGTTCCAACTTCTCTGTCCCGCGTATCTTGTGGCGCAACAGATGCGCAGAGCTGGTGTACGACCTGCAAAACGGCTAATCCGTCTTCCCCCGTCACCGTGGGTAGGGAGTCGTCTGTGATAGCTTTAAGAACATCGGCATACTCTAATTGCAATGGTTCCGCTTTCTGTACTTTGAGGCGCGTCATTGTCCCCTCGCTTACACCGGCAAGCGAGCGTAGGGCATCCCAGTCCGTTGGCGTATAATCGTTCTCATAGAAGTAGATTTCCTGTGTCAGATAGTTGATAAGAAACATGCCGCGCTCACACGTAACGGTCAGTTCGCGCACTTTGGTCGGCGTCAACCAATTGACATCGAGCACGCCAATAGCACCGTTACCGAAACGGAGAATGCCGAGCAGCAAATCCTCGTGCGTGCTATGAATGCGCCGCTGCGTCTGTGCATAGACATGTTCCACCTCGGCATTCACCAGGTAGCGCATCACATCAATATCGTGCGAGGCAAGATCAAGGGTAACGCCCACGTCCCGAATACGCGGTGGAAAGGGTCCAATACGGCGCGCATGCAGGTGAAATATCTGGCCTGGCGAGTCGGTACGTAGACGCCGCTTGAGCTCGACGATGGCCGGATTGAAGCGTTCGACGTGTCCAACAGCAATCTTTGCTCCTCTTTGACGCGCAAGCTCGAGCAACAGCATGGCTTCTTCAACGGTGGTCGTGATGGGTTTTTCTATAAGCACATTGATGCCGCGTTCCAGCGCAAATGCCGCCACCTCGTAATGAAGATGAGTGGGCACAACGACGGCTACAAGGTCCGGTCGTGTTTGCTCGATCATCTGACGGTAATCGGCATAGGCCGCCACGTGAAAGCGATTCATGGCGTGCTTGAGCGCTGGCTCATGCGGGTCCGCAATGCCTACCAACTGGACACGCTCTTCATCGAAATCCGTCAATACGCGCAGGTGATTCATACCCATGGAACCTGCACCAACGACTGCTACTTTTAATCGCATAGAGCAACTACCTTCCTTGCAATGGTGCAAAGGTTCTCCTGGCTGAGCGCTGGATGCACTGGCAGCGAGAGGACCTCTTGCGCGGCGCGCTCGGTCTCTGGCAAGCACGCAGTGGGGTTACTTCCTCTGACAGACGCTCTCTTCCCAGGTGTCAGGATGCGCATAAGTGTTGCATTACGCCGGTAGAACGGTTGTCGGTGAATGGGTAAAGGATAATGAATAGCGGTCTCGATGCCTTCAGTGCGCAGTTGTGTTGCCCAGTCATCGCGCTTTTCCGGTATTCTGATCGTATACTGGTGATACACATGGCGCATTTCGGGATGCGCTACCGGTGTAGTTACATATTCTTTGAGACAGCCCGTCAGATATGTGCCATTCGCAATGCGCTGTCTCGTAAAAGCTTCTAGTTTTTCCAACTGGACGATGCCTATTGCGCCTTGCAGTTCTGTCATGCGCAAGTTATAGCCCAACGCGATATGATAGTACCGCGCCTCCTGCCCATGATTGCGTAACAAACGGATTTTTTCCGCAATAGCCGGATCATCTGTCGTTACCATGCCCCCCTCACAGGTCGTCATGTTCTTCGTGGCATAAAATGAAAAACATCCGGTTCCGAAGCTACCTATAGGCTTCCCATTGAAGGTTGCGCCGTGAGCCTGACACGCGTCCTCGATTAAGGCAAGCGAGTACGCATCCGCGATCTGCATCAGGCGCTCCATATTGCAGGGGCAACCGTAAAGATGTACCGGAAGAATAGCTTTTGTGCGTGGTGTCACCACTAACTCGACCTGTGCGGGATCTAGCGTATAGGTATCAGGCTCGATATCAACAAATACCGGAATTGCACCGGCGAGCAAGATAGCATTGGCCGTCGCAGCGAAACTAAACGCGGTAGTGATGACCTCATCACCAGGACCGATGCCGTGCGCGAGCAGCGCCAGGTGCAGCGCTGCTGTGCCTGAAGAGACAGCTACAGCCTCCTGAACCTGACAGAAACTGGCAAAACGCTGCTCAAATGTTGCAACACGCTCTCCTTGAGCGAGGCGACCTGATGCGAGAACCTGAAGAACAGCAGTTTCCTCTTCAGCTCCCATCAGAGGAGCCGCGATAGAGATCATCATATGCTCTCCCAATGGTATTGCACGATTCCATTCTGTGGTGTCTCTTTTAGGAGCTTGAGTTGCTTTCTCTACTCTTCCAGCACTACTGCTTTTTTTCAGGAGAAGCGATGGACATAAAGCAAGTGAGTAAAAGAATGGTGGCTTGATACTTCTTATCCCTGCAACAGTATACCCAAGAGTGAAAAGAAAAATCGCTGGTTAACAACTACTTTTAAGGCATTTGATAACCGACTTTATCGATTATTGCTTTCTCAACTTTGAGAGAGTATGACCCGTCCAATGCGGTTATGATAATCGCATTATCCTCGGGATAGTTCAGGTAGCATGGCTGGAGAAGGGATTTGGCTGCTGAGATATTTTGTCCTGGAAGCGGTAAGTTTCACTCGCACTTTGCCTTCAGCAATAGTTTTCGTCACCGCTAGCTAGACAGAAAGAACTTTCTATAGTGTATACTTACAAGGGGAAAGGGTTATTATTGCTCTACGCTGAAATAGCTCCTGGTGCCTCATCCCTTCTTAACCAGCCGTTTCTTCGGATCAGTCTCAAGTATTTTGTCTTCATTGATGTCTGCCTTTTTAGTATGGACATGTAACCTTCTTCGTAGAGTAAAGTAGAGTCGAATACAGTAAGGAACGTTGTATGCAGAAGACGCAACCCGTCCGTCTTAAACAACAGAAAGAGAGTGAGACATCCATCTCTCATTTCTCTCTGTTGAATTTGCTGCCACCAGGACACACACTGGTCTTGAATCTGAAAACACGTACGCTCTCGTTATTACGTGAAGGACCGATACAGGTTATGGAGCAGCAATTAAGCGTCAATGAGATGCGTGTGTTTGTACCAATTTTAGAAGCTTTTCCGCATTGTTGCCCTTATGAGATACTCCTTGCAAACCTTGCTTTGAACACCGTCAGTTCAGTAGCTGTAACGCGCTCTCGCCAGCGCTTGCAGGAAGCTATGGAGCTTGGAACATGGCAACAGGAACTCAGGCCCATTCGTCGCGCACTTTCTTCGTTGCGCAACAAGCTGTATAGCCTGGATCTGGAGATCTCGACTGTACGCGAACGCGGTTGTAGCCTGACCAACTTGACATAGCCGCACCTTCAAATTTGGTAACTACTCAGGAGCCCTTGGAGATGGACTGGACAGAGATGGTAGACTGAAGGCATGAGAGAAGAAGAAGCCAGAGAACTGGAAGAAGCGTACGCCGAGCTCAAAGAACAAGTGGCTCAGAAAGACCATCGAATTGAGGAATTAGAAGCGTATCTGATGAGGGCGTTACTGCGCATTGAAGAGCTGGAAAGACGGGTAGCCAAAGATAGCCACAATAGGAGTAAACCGCCTTCCAGTGATGGTTTGGGGCGCAAAGCTGGCAAGCCCCGCAAAAAAAGTGGAAAGCCATCAGGTGGACAAATGATTTCCATTTCACCTCTCAGGTATACTGTCTAATGTTGTGTTACAACGAGCTTGAGTACGCTTATACTTTCTTACCCCAAAAAATATGAGCATCTGGCATCCCTCATGGAGGAAACAAGCATAGGATGTGCAGCCCACAAAGCTGGATACAGGAGGGAAGTTGTACACATGGATACTAGCAAAATGACAGAAATTTCTCGCTCTTTATCTGATCCACTTATTGCAGTGAATGAAGGATATTCTACGCGTGAATGGCAACAACTGGCTCAATGGAATGCGACACAACACGAGTATCCGCGTCATACATGTGTTCCACAACTGGTTGCAACGCAGGCTGCAAAGCAGCCCGAAGCGGTAGCGCTTGTAGAACGGAACAGGATGCTCACCTATCGAGAGCTGAATCGACGAGCTAACCAGCTTGCCCACCACCTGCGCGCCCTCGGCGTCGAGAGAAATTCTCTTGTAGCGCTCTGCATGGAACGGAGCGCGGATCTGGTGATCGCTCTGCTGGGCATACTCAAAGCTGGTGGGGCGTACGTCCCGCTGGACCCAACCTACCCGGCTGAGCGTCTCGCCTTTATGCTTGCAGATAGCGCGGCACCCGTGGTCGTGACGCAACAACACCTGGTGAGCCGACTTCCCGCCCACAAAGCGCAGCCTGTCTGCCTGGAGAGCACAATGCTACAGGACGTGAGCGATCCCGTTGTTGCGCAGACAGGCGACGATCTGGCCTATGTTATCTATACTTCTGGTTCAACCGGTCGGCCTAAAGGCGTGCAGATCACCCATAGTAGCCTGCTCAATCTGGTATTCTGGCATCAGCGGGCCTTCGAGGTAACACCAGCCGATCGCGCTACCCAGCTCACCAGCCCTGCCTTTGACGCAACCGGCTGGGAACTCTGGCCCTACCTGACAGCCGGAGCCAGCGTCTCCATGCCCGATGAAGATGTGCGCACCTCTGCGTCGGAATTGCGCAACTGGCTACTCAACAAGAACATCACGATCTCGTTTGTGCCAACGGCGCTGGCGGAGAACCTGCTCTCCCTTGAGTGGCCGCCGACGACCTCATTGCGCTATCTCCTCACAGGCGCAGACACGCTGCAGCGCTATCCGGCGCAAACGGTACCCTTCGCACTCATCAACAACTATGGCCCAACGGAGGCAACTGTCGTCACTACCTCCGGGCGCGTTCCCCCAACGTCCAACGCGCAAACGCCGCCAACCATCGGTCGTCCCATTGACAATATGCAGGTCTACATCCTGGACGAGCAACTGCGCCAGGTGCCTAACGGCACGCCGGGCGAGCTTTATATTGGAGGCGCAGGCCTGGCTCTGGGCTACCTCAATCGCCCCGAACTCACCGCCGAACGCTTCATCCGCCATCCTTTCAGCGATAATGCGAGTGCTCGCCTCTACAAAACGGGCGACCGGGCGCGCATGCTGGACGATGGGCAGATTGCCTTTATGGGGCGCACCGATCATCAGATCAAGATACGCGGCTATCGGATCGAGCCAGGCGAGGTGATGGCCGTGCTCAATGAGCATCCCGCCGTTCAAACGAGCATCGTGGTGGCGCGCAAAGACACCTCCGACGATAACAGGTTGGTCGCGTATATCGTGAAGGTTCCTGACGCGGAGCTGAGCGCGGGTTCATTGCGCGATGCAGCGCTGCTGCAATTGCCCGAGTATATGCTTCCGGCAACCTTTGTGCTGGTAGACGCGCTGCCCCTGACGCCCAATGGCAAGATCGATCGCGAGGCGCTTCCCGCCCCAGATGAGGCAAACACACTGCGCGATGGCGTTCTCGTCGCCCCCACGACGGCAACTGAGCAGCAGTTGAGCGAGATTGTAGCACCGCTGCTGGGGCTCGAACAGATCGGGATCGACGATAACTTCTTTCTGCTCGGCGGACACTCGTTGCTGGGCACGCAGTTGATCGCGCGCATCGCGGGCACTTTCGGCGTCGATCTCCCCCTGCGTACCCTGTTCGAAGCTCCGACGCTACGCCAGTTGAGCGTCGAGATAGAACAACTCGTTCTCGTAAAGATTGCAGCCATGAACGAGGAAGAGGTTCTGCGCCTGCTCGGACAGGGGTAGCGCCTCTCCTCATTCCAGCTTTCTGCACACATGCGGAGGGAAAGCACCATGACTCTAAATACAGGCACATCTGCGCAGACGGGCAAAAAAGGCATGCCCTTGAGCCTTTACCATCTACTTGATCCTGAAGTTCTCGCCAATCCTTATCCGTTGTATCAGCGCCTGCGCAACGAGGATCCGGTACATTGGGACCCCTTTCTACACGCGTGGGTGGTGACGCGCTACGCCGATGTGGTTACAGTGTTCCAGAAGTTCTCCGCCAATCGCACGCCGACGCCGGAGCAACTGGAGGCGCTGGGACTGGGGACGTTGAAGCCCCTGGCCCAGGTAATGGTGCGTCAGATGCTCTTTCTGGACCCCCCGGCGCATGGGCGCGTGCGTGGTCTGGCCTCTAGAGCCTTTACACCGCGCCGCGTTGAGGTGCTCCGCTCGCATATCCAGGATATTACCGATGGCCTGCTAGACACCGTGCAGGCTAATGGCGAGATGGATATCCTCGCCGATATCGCCGTGCCATTGCCCGCGATCGTGACCGCCGAGTTGCTGGGTCTGCCTACCTCCGATTGGCGGCAATTGACGAAATGGTCCTCGGACTTCGCCCAGATCCTCGGCAACTTCCAACACAATCCCGATAGCGCCGCCGTCGTCCTGCGCAGCCTGGAGGAGATGCTTGAGTATTTCCGCAATCAGCTGGAAGATCATCGCGCACATCCCCGCGACGATCTGATGACCGCGTTGATAAGCGCCGAAGTAGATGGAGATCGACTCACCGACGACGAGATTATCGCGAACACGATTGTCACGATGGTTGGCGGTCAGGAGACCACCACCAATCTGATCGGCAACGGCATCCTCTCCCTGCTGCGCCATCCAGAGCAATTGCGGCAGCTGCAGTCCGATCCTTCTCTGGCACCTTCAGCCATTGAGGAACTGCTGCGCTTTGAGAGTCCCAGCCAGCATACCGCTCGCCTGGCACCCGAAGATACCGAACTGGGTGGGAAGAGCATTCGCAAGCGCCAGGCGGTGATCGTGGTCATGGGAGCCGCCAATCGCGATCCAGAGCGTTTCCCCGATCCAGACCGTCTCGATCTGAGCCGCGCAGATAACCGCCACGTTGCCTTCGCGTGGGGCGGCCACTTCTGTTTCGGCGCTCCATTGGCGCGCATCGAAGGGCAGATTACCTTCAATACGCTGCTGCGCCGTATGCCCAATCTGCATTTGAAGCCAGAAACTCTACAATGGCGCGAGAATATGGGCCTGCGTGGTTTGAAAGCTTTACCTGTCGCATTCTAGTAGGGATAGAGCTGGCCCCCATCCGGCTCGGGGAACGCGATCATGCTAGTGGCAGCGTTCTCGGGGAACCGGATGGAGGCCAGCCCCATCCCTACTGATTGAAGGCTCTTTAGATAAATCTACGCCTCCAGCCCTTCGCCGGTCTCGCGGATCAGTTGCGCGACGACCTCCTTCAGGTCGCCTGTGCGCTGGAAGGTCGCTAGCTGGCGATCAGCGCTGGAGCCATCTTGCAGAATCTGGTAAGCGTATTCGACCTCGCGGCGACTGCCCAGCTCGTCGACGATATCGCCGATGAACCACTCGATCATCTCGCGGATCAGGTCGCGCGCGGGCAGTTCCTGCTGCTTGCCAAAGTCGATCAGCTTCCCGTCCAGGCCGTAGCGCACGGCGCGCCACTTGTTCTCCTCGATCAGATCGCCCGGATAGACGCGGAAGGTCAGGTTGTCGCGGCGCAGCCTCCACAGCCTGGCGATGATCGCCTGCAGGAGCGCGGCGATGCAGATGGCCTCGTCGACGCGCGTACAAACGTCGCAGATGCGGAACTCCAGCGTCGGATACGACCAGTTCGGGCGCACGTCCCACCAGATCTTGCTGCCATCGGGAATTGTGTTGGTCTGCACAAAGGTATCGACGAGCGAGGTAAAATCGGCCCAGGATTGGAAGACGCGTGGCACGCCACTGCGCGGGAAGTTGCGAAAAATAATGCTGCGGTAAGACTTCAGGCCGGTGTTGCGCCCCATCCAGAAGGGCGAGCTGGTCGAGAGGCAGAGGATGTGCGGCATCAGGTAGCGCGCGACGTTCATGGCGTCGATCAAGAACTCGCGATCCTCGATGCCGATGTGGACGTGCGTCCCGAAGATCAGCAACTGCTGCGCCAGCTCCTGCATATCCTCGCGCACGCCCATATAGCGCTCCAGTGGCGTGATCTCCTGCGTCAGCCAGGATGAGAAGGGATGCGTGCCAGCGGCGGCTATCTTCAGCCCCTTCTTCCCCACCAGGTCTATCACCACGCGGCGTTTGCGCGCCAGCTCGCCGCGCAGTTCAGCAGGCGTCTGGCAAACGGTGGTACCGATCTCGACGATGGATTGGTGCAGCTCCGGTTTGAGCTGCTCGCTCAAGACGGTGCGATCGTCCTTCAAAAGCTCGGTAATGTACGAATGCAGCTCGCCCGTTTGCGGGTCGATAATCTGGTACTCCTCTTCAACTCCCAGGGTAAGCGATGGCGCTTTCACGGGGTGCTCTCTTTCCTCGCCTTATGGACGATGCTCTTCCATGACAAAAGAATTGCTAAAATCTTAGCACGCGCGTCACAAGAGCGTCAATGATGGCAATGAGGACGTATATATCAGGTCGCTTCAGCCCCTTTCAGCCTTCCAGACCCAATAATGTAGGGGCGCGATTTATAAGCCCGCCCGGTATGACATGATTTTTCTTACATATAATTCATATCGTGCGCAGCGGGCTTATAAATCGCGCCCCTACATTATTGGGTGCGGATGAATATGTTACCGCTTCTTCACCGATACGTTCACCGCGCCACCGGGTCGTAGCGCCAGGTGGTGTATCGGGTCGGGTTCGATCGATTGGCCGGGGACCAGGTAGAAGCTGGTGCGCTGGGCAAGCGTGGCGAGCAGCAGGTGGCCCTCCATCATGGCGAAGTAGAGGCCAATGCAGATGCGCGGCCCCGCTCCGAAGGGGATGTAGGCATAGCGCGGAAGCTGCTTCTCCCGTTCAGGCGTGAAGCGCTCGGGATCGAAACGCTCGGACTGTGGGAAGTACTCTTCGCGTCGATGCAGTGTGTAGGACGAGAACAGGACGACTCCATCTTTGGGCACAGCATAGCCATCGATCTCGACATCACGCAAGGCTCGACGCGAGGCGATGTAGGCTGGCGGATAGAGACGCATTGCCTCTTTGAAGACCTGCAGGCAGTAGGGTAGCTGTGCCAGATCGGCATAGGTGGGCGTGCGACCCTGCAAGACGCTATCGACCTCATCCTGAACGCGCTGATAGATCTCGGGATGGCGGCAGAGCAGGTACCACGCCCAGGTCAGGGCCGTCGCGGTGGTCTCGTGGCCCGCGCCGAAGAGCGTCAGGCACTCGGCCATCAACTGCTCATCGCTCATGGGCTGCCCGTCTTCGTCCTTTGCCTGCAACAAAATGGAGAGGAAGTCGTTGCGCTCGCTCGCATGTGCCCGCCGCTCGTCGATGAAGCGCCGGATGCGCCCGCGCAGTACATCTACCGCCTTATGCGCGCGAATGTTGCCGGGCAGAGGCCAGTTGTAAGGCGCGGGGAAGAGGACCGAGAGCCTGTGGGTGATGTTCTCGAAAATGACAAGCATCGCCTCGCCCAGTTCGTCGGTCTCGGTGAAGACATCGGCGTCGAAGAGCGCCTTGCCGATGATGCTCATAGTAAGGTTGGTCATTTGCTGGTTGATGTCGATGATGCTGCCATCACGCCAGGTCTGCTGAATCTGCTCGCCGTAGTGTCCCATCGTCTCGGCGTAGCTGGCGATGTGGCGCGGCTGAAACGGCGGTGCCATGATCTTGCGCTGGCGGCGGTGCAGATCGCCCTCGCTACTGAAAATGCCATCGCCGATCGCGGGCCGAAAGGTATTGTGAATGGCCAGGCCCTTGTCGAAGTCGTAGGCGTGCTCGACCAGAATGCTCTGCACGTGCTCCGGTCTATTGAACATAATACTGGGAAATGGTCCGAAGTGCATACCGCTCACATCGCCTGCGCGGGCCAATCGCTGCAACAGGCCCAGGCGATCCCTACCGAACGCTGGCAGGTTCCCGATGAGCGGGTAGCTGGGAATAAAGTGAACCGTCTTTGGTTGCTGTATCTTTGTCTCGATTGCCATAGAATGGGTACTCCTGATACACCCGCCTGCATATAGGGCGGACCCGTCACACGTTCCTTATAGATGTACGACTCCGCAGCAGGCCGGGGCTGGTATAATGCTTTCCTTCAATATATTTATCTAGAGCTATTATAGCATTTTATGGGTGAGCATAGCTCCCTCCAAAAGATGGATGGGTGAACGTCATTTTTTGCAAAAGGATTTTCCTAACCAACCAATCGATGATGTAGGGGCGCGGTTCACAAGCCCGTT
>Ga0209839_10001791_pt1 | contig 10796 bp, 8 predicted proteins | sample OrgsoiDNA2013050_FD_185800 | JGI IMG/M metagenome (GOLD analysis project Ga0209839, IMG submission 185800) | Permafrost soil microbial communities from the Arctic, to analyse light accelerated degradation of dissolved organic matter (DOM) -... | ecosystem: Environmental > Terrestrial > Soil >... | reverse complement strand
AGCGATCACCTTCACGGCCACCTGGGGGGCCGGCAACCAGGAGCTCGTCACCCTCGCACAACAGCGCGCCGCAGCTAACGGTGGGTAAAGGCCGACTCGAAGCGTTCAGCGACGGCGTGTTCTCCATCGCCATCACCCTGCTTATCTTCACCCTCAAGGCCCCGGGCGACACCCGCCACCTAGGCCATTTGCTAACTGGCCTGTGGCCTTCCTACCTGGCCTACATCGCGAGCTTCCTCCTCGTCGGCCAGGTCTGGGTCAACCACCATGCCCTGCTGAACCACGTCCATCGCACCGACAGCACCTTCGCCGTCATCAACCTTCTCGTCCTGCTCGACGTCGCCGTCCTGCCCTTCCCACAGCCATCGTCGCCGCCGCGATCCATGACAACGACAGCCTTCGCACGGCCGCCATCCTCTACGGACTCACCCTCGCCGCCGGAGGCGTCTTCTTCAACCTGCTCTGGCACTACTCCCGACGCCGGGAAGACCTCAACCCAGCCCTCGAACCCGGCCAGATCCGCAGGATCAGCCGCCGCTTCATTCTTGGCCCCATCAGCTACCTCGCCGTCACGATCGTCGCAATCGTCGCGCCCGCCGCAGCACTTGTGCTCTTCATCTTCCTCATCGTGTTCTACCTCGTCCCCGGTCCCCAGCATCACGCGGCAACACCTGCAACCGCAGACACCAACGCTGGATGACATGCAACTGCCTCTACTCGACCGCTCCCCCCGTAGAGGCTGGCCGACTTGCGCAACGTAAGTCGGCTCACGCGCAACGCCAGGTGACCGACGACCTCATCGAGGATGATGTCGCGCACTTCCGGCCAGGCTATCCCCCTCCCAGCCTGTGCAAACGAGTTCGGACATCCGTGCAGGCGACTTCGGAAACTGACATCAGCTGCCGGGCCGGAGCGCGACGGGTTCCGTGGTGGCTGCCCGGGTCACTCCTCGTAGCCAGTACTACAGATCAGGCCACGGCCTAACTAGGCGCGCTCACCATCAAGATCGTCCTATTGCCGGTTTCCGCCGTACCTTGGCTGAACCCCATCCCCGCCAGCGCCGGACTTGGCGCTCATACGCAAACTGCATTCTGGATCTTTGACGACGACCTGGTGAAGGTTGAGACCCTAACCGCAGCGCTGGATATCACCCGGCATGACGAGATCGAGATCTACGTCACCGTGTTCGATCAGATGCGGCAGGCAGCAAGGTACGGCCACAGCGCCAGAGCGCTCATTCTCAAAGCTCGCGACGAACTGCTGTAATAGTCAGCTTGCTTGCACCGCAGCGTCTACGACCAGTCCTGCGCATGGTTTCCTCCGGTTCGCTGGGCCGGTCACGAGCGCCTCGCTGTAGCCCGCGCTTGCGGCCAGGCTTACTCGCGGTCCGCGCTGAAGGCGGTGTCGAAGGCCACCTGCGGCGGGTCGTAGTCGAAGCCGCGCAGGAACGCCAGCGCGCTGGGCGCCCCGGTCAGCCGGTCCATGCCCGCGTCCTCCCATTCGACCGAGACCGGGCCCGCGTACCCGATTGAGTTCAGCATCCGGAACACGTCCTCCCAGGCCACGTCGCCGTGACCGGCGGAGACGAAGTCCCAGCCGCGGCGCGGGTCGCCCCACGGCAGGTGCGAACCGAGCCGGCCGTTCCGGCCGTCCAGCCGCTTACGGGCCTCCTTGCAGTCCACGTGGTAGATCCGGTCCCGGTACTCCCACAGGAACGCGACAGGATCCAGGTCCTGCCAGACGAAATGGCTCGGGTCGAAGTTCAGGCCGAACGCGCTCCGGTGATCTACGGCCTCCAGGGCGCGGGCGGTCGTCCAGAAGTCGTAGGCGATCTCGGTCGGGTGCACCTCGTGGGCGAAGCGCACCCCCTCGGCGTCGAACACGTCCAGGATCGGGTTCCAGCGCCGCGCGAAGTCGGCGTATCCCGCTTCGATCATCGAGTCCGGGGTGGGCGGGAACATCGCCACCGTGTGCCAGATCGACGACCCCGTGAAGCCCACCACCGTGCCGACGCCGAACGCGGCGGCGGCCCGTGCGGTGTCGGCCATCTCGGCCGCGGCCCGCTGCCGCACGCCTTCCGGGTCCCCGTCCTGCCATATCCGCTCGGGCAGGATCGCCTTGTGCCGTTCGTCGATCGGGTCGCACACGGCCTGCCCGACGAGATGGTTGGAGATGGCCCAGCAGCGCAGGCCGTACTTGTCCAGCAGGGCGTGCCGCCCGGCCAGGTAGCCGTCCTCGCTCAGCGCGCGATCCACCTCGAAGTGGTCGCCCCAGCAGGCCACCTCCAGGCCGTCGTAGCCCCACGAGCTGGCCAGCCGGGCCACCTCCTCCAGCGGCAGATCCGCCCACTGACCGGTGAACAAGGTGAACGAATGCGGCATCGTCACTCCCTGTGATCTAAACCTTGGGGATCTAAATCCTGGTCCACGCGCTTGCGTGCGCCGCGCTGTGCTGCACGGCGGCCAGGACCCGCTGGACCTGCAGCCCGTCGGCGAACGACGGCTCCGGATCGCTGTCGGCGGCTATGTCGGTGAGCAGGTCGCGGGCCTGATTGACGAACGTGTGCTCCCAGCCCAGCACGTGCCCCGGCGGCCACCACCCCTCCAGGTACGGGTGATCGGGCTCGGTGACCAGGATGCGCCGGAACCCGGCCGTCGTCTCGCTCTCGGTGCGGTCGTAGAAGTTCAGCTCGTTCAGCCGCTCCAGGTCGAAGGCCAGGCTGCCCAGGTCACCGTTCAGCTCGATGGTCAGGGCGTTCTTCCGCCCGGCGGCGAACCGGGTGGCCTCGAACAGGGCCACGGCGCCGGACGGCAGCCGCCCCGTGAACAGGGCCGCGTCGTCCACCGTGACCGGGACCTTCTCCGCACCGCTGCTGGCGCCGGCCGGGGACCGTTCCGTTACAAAAGTCGTCATCAGCCCGGACACGCCCGTCAGCGGCTCACCGGACAGGTACTGGGCCAGATCGATGGCGTGCGCGCCGATGTCACCCAGCGCGCCGGAGCCGGCCCGCTCCCGCTGCAGCCGCCAGGTCAGCGGGACCGCCGCGTCGGTCAGCCAGTCCTGCAGGTAGGACGCGCGGACGTGGCGCAGCGTGCCGATCTGGCCGTCCATGATCAGGCGCCGGGCCAGCGCGACGGCGGGCACCCGGCGGTAGTTGAACCCGACCATGGCCCGTACGCCGTTCCGCTCCGCACGGGCCGCGGCGGCGGCCATCGCCTCGGCTTCGGCCAGCGTGTTGGCCAGCGGCTTCTCGCACAGCACATGCTTGCCCGCCGCCAGCGCCGCGATCGCGATCTCGGCGTGCGTGTCGCCGGGCGTGCAGATGTCCACCAGCTGCACGTCGTCGCGGTCGATCAGCGCACGCCAGTCGGTTTCGGCGTGCCGCCAGCCGAACCGGTGCGCGGCGGCCCGGGCCGCCGCGCCGTCCCGGCCCGCCAGCGCGGCCATCCGGGGCCGGAGCGGGACATCGAATACCTGGGCCACCGTCGCCCAGGCCCGGGAGTGAGCCGCGCCCATGAACGCGTAACCCACCATCCCGATACCAAGTTCTGGCGTGTCCGGCTGGCTAGACCGTGCGGGCATAGGGATCCCAGTCCTCGGGCAGCGGCGGGGGCACCATGAAGCCCGAATCTACCGGCTCGAACGCGGTCCCGCCCAGCGACGCCTCGACGGCCACCATCACCTCCAGGACGTGCAGCGCCAGCTCGCCGGAGGCGCGGTGCGGCTGCCCGGCCCGCAGGCTGCGCGCCATGTCCAGGACCCCGAGGCCGCGCCCGGCCGAGGCGCCGACCGCTTTGTGCGTCTCCCAGCCGTCACCGCCGCGGCGGTGAATCCGGATGTCCCCGGTGAACCGGTTCGGGTCGGGGAAGGCCATCGTCGCCTCGGTCCCGGTGATCTCGACGAAACCGGGCCGGGGCAGCGGAGAGTCGAAGCTGAACAGCAGCGAGGCGGCGGCGCCGCCGGCGTACTCGACCAGCGTGCCGACGTGGGTGGGGACCTCGACGGCGAACGTGGTCCCGGCCCGGGGCCCGGACCCGATGACCCGGCTGGCCACCGCCTGCCGCCCCACCGCGGCCACCCTCGAGGCCGGGCCGAACACGGCGGCCAGCGCGGAGAAGTAGTACGGCCCGAGGTCGAAGAGCGGCCCGGCGCCCGGCTGGAACAGGAACTCCGGACTGGGATGCCAGCTTTCCGGGCCGGGACTCTGCATCAGGGCCAGCCCGGTCTGCGGCGTCCCGATCGCGCCGGCCTGGATGAGCCGCCGGGCGGTTTGCAGGCCCGCGCCGAGGACCGTGTCCGGAGCGCAGCCGACCCGTACCCCGGCCCGTTCGGCCTGCTGGAGCAGGGCCCGGCCGGTGGCGGGGTCGGTGGTCAGGGGCTTCTCGTTCCACACGTGCTTGCCGGCTGCGATCGCGGCGGCGGCGACCTCCGCGTGCGCGCCCGGCAGGGTCAGGTTCACGGCCAGCTCGACGCCGTCGCGACTGAGGGCTTGCGCCAGGGTGCCCGCGGCGGGGACGCCGTACGCGGCGGCCTGCCCCTTGGCCCGCTCCAGGTCCAGGTCGGCGCAGCACAGGACCCGAATATCGGGAAAGGCGGTGAGGTTGCGCAGGTACTCGTCGCTGATCGTGCCGCAGCCGACCACGGCCACACCGAGTGGCGGGGGCATCGTCACGCCCATCCGTGACTGGTGAGCCAGGTGACGCTGTCCGCGACCGCCTCCATCATGTCCGTGGCGCACGCGTCCAGTTCGACGACGTTCCACTCCACCGACGGGCTCGCGGCCAGGATCTCCGCGACCGGCATCTTCCCGATCCCGACCGCCGTCATGGGGTCGTTCTTGGTGATCGGGCCGTCCTTGACGTGCAGGTAGCGGACGCGGTCGCCGAGGCGGCCCAGCAGTTCGGGGACGGCCTGGCCGCCGACCGCCGCCCAGTACGTGTCCACCTCCAGCAGCACGGCTGGGTCCAGCTGACCGGCCAGCACCTCCAGCGCCGGGCGCCCGCCGATCAGCGACGACAGCTCGAAGTCGTGGTTGTGGTAGCCGAGGCGCAGGCCGCGGGCGGCCGCGCGCACGGCGATCTCGTTGAGTTCCCGCGCCAGCGCCCGGGCGCTATCGGCGTCGGCGAACCGCTCCGGCGGCATGTGCGGGACGATCACCGTGTCCGCGCCGACCACCCGGGCACCGCGGAACGCGGCGTCGGCCTGCTCCCCGAACGGGCGGGCGTGCACGCTGCAGACGGCCAGGCCCGCCGCGTCCAAGTCCGCGCGCAGGCCGTCCGGGTCAGAGATCACGTCGAACGGCTCGACCGCCCCGTAGCCGAACCCGGCCAGCCGGCGAAGGACCCCGACCCGGTCGGCGGCCAGTTCCTGCCGCACGGTGTACAACTGCAGCGCCAGCGGATTGCTCATGCGTGCCGTCCCGTCTTCCCGGTGCCGCGCTGCAGAGCGGCGGCACCCGCCCGGCCACCTGCCGGCGGTCGTCGGCGGTCGTAGGCGGATAACATTTTTCGAAAAATTATCGCCCGTTTCCGTGCTTAACGTACGGCGGGTGGTTTCCTGGGTCAATGGCTTTGCTGGCCCGTGTTCCCGGCTTGCTGGCCCCCCCGGCCGCGAGGGTGAGCGGCCGGGACCCCAGACTTTTCGAAAGGAGCTGCCGATGCGCCGTGACCCTGGCCGCAGCACGCTGACCGGAATCGCGGCGGAGGCGGGCGTCTCAATTTCCACCGTCTCGAAGGTGCTCAACGGCCGCACCGACGTCGCACCGCGGACCCGCGACCGGGTCGGCCACCTCCTGCGCGGCCACGGTTACCAGGTCGCGCCCGGCCTGCGGGCCGGCGTGGTGGACCTGCTGATCGGCAGCCTGCACGGCCCCTGGGCCGAAGAGCTCATCCGCGGGGCGGTAGAGGCGGCGCGTGAGGCCGCCCACAGCATGGTCGTCACGACGGTGAGCAGCCCGGCGGAGTTCGGGCCCTGGCTGGACCAGGCCACCGGGCGCGGTACCGACGGCGTGCTCAGCGTGCTCTACCTGCCGAGCGCGGCCGAGCGCCGGCGGCTGACCGCGGCGCACATCCCGCTGGTCGTCGTCGACCCGCCCACCGAGCCGGGGCGCGACGTCCGCTCGGTCGGGACGACCAACTGGCAGGGCGGCATGGCCGCGACCCGCCACCTGGCCGAGCTGGGCCACCGCAGGATCGCCGCCATCGGCGGCCCCGAGCGGTTCTGGTCGGCGAACGCCCGGCTCGACGGCTACCGGACGGCGCTGATGCGATCCGGCCTGCCCGTCGATGAGGAACTGGTCGCCCGGAGCGAGTTCGCGGTCCCTGATGGCCGCCGCGAGGCGCTCCGCCTGCTCGCCCGGCCGGATCCGCCCACCGGGATCGTGGCCGGCAACGACAACCAGGCCTTCGGCGTGCTGCAGGCCCTCGGCGAGCGTGGCCTGCGCGCTCCGGGCGACATCAGCGTGGTCGGATTCGACGACGTCATCGCGGCCTGGGCGACTCCGCCGCTGACCACCATCCGGCAGCCGCTGGCCGCGATGACCGCCGCGGGCTTCCGGATGCTGCGGATGGGAGGCGATAGCGGGGCGGGCCGCGTGGCCCAGCCCCAGCACATTGACCTGGCCACCAGCCTGGTCCTGCGCGAGAGCACCGCCCCGCCCCGGGATTAGGTGCGCGCGGTGGCCTGCTCCAGGGCGCGGCGCACGAGCACGCGGGCGAGGTGCTGCCGGTAGCCCGCTGACGCGTTGTTGTCACCGGGCGGGCTGGTGCCCTCGGCGGCCAGGGCGGCCGCCTCCCGCGGGCCCGCTCCCCCGGCGAGAGCCTCCTCGGTGGCCCCGGCGCGCAGCGGGGCCGGCCCCATGTTGACCAGGCCCACCGAACCACCCTGCACGGCCACGCCGACGATGGCCCAGTCGATGCCGCGCTTGGTGAACTTCTGGAAGCCCCAGCCGCCCGTGGCGGGCTTCGGCACCCGGATCTCGGTCAGCAGCTCGTCCGGGGCCAGCGCGGTCTCGAACAGGCTCTGGAAGAAGTCGCCCGCCGCTATCTCGCGCTCGCCGGACGGCCCGCGCGCCACCAGGGTCGCGTCCAGGGCCAGGATCACCGCCGGCAGGTCGGAGGCCGGATCGCCGTGCGCGACCGAGCCGCCGATCGTGCCACGGTGGCGGACCTGCGGGTCGCCGACCTGGCCGGCCGCGTGGGCCAGCAGCGGCAGTTCGCGGGCGAGCAGCCCGGACGTCTCCACCTCACGGTGCCGGGTCAGGGCGCCGATCGCCACGTGGCCGCCCCGGTCCTCGATGTAGGACAGGCCGGGCACCCGGCCGAGGTCGATGAGCACCTCGGGGGTGGCCAGCCGCAGCTTCATCAGCGGCAGCAGCGAGTGGCCGCCGGCCAGGAACTTCGCCTCGTCGCCGTACTCGGTCACCAGGTCCAGGGCTTCCTCGACCGATCCGGCCCGCTGGTAGCTGAAAGGTGCGGGGATCACCGGGCCTCCTCAGTTCTCCGCGGCCGCGGAGAGCGCGGCCCGGACGATGTTGTGATAGCCGGTGCACCGGCACAGGTTTCCTTCCAGCCCCGCGCGCACCTCGTCCTCGGTGGGGTGCCGGTTCTCGCGCAGCAGCGAGACCAGCGCCATCACCATGCCGGGCGTGCAGAAGCCGCACTGCAGCCCGTGCTCGGCGTGGAACGCGCGCTGCACCGGGTGCATCGTCCCGTCCGCGCCGGCCAGGCCCTCCAGCGTGGTGACCTCGGCCCCGTCGGCCTGGGCGGCCAGCACGGTGCACGACTTCACCGACTCACCGTCCAGGAGGACCGTGCAGGCCCCGCACGAGGTGGTGTCACAGCCGATCTTGGTCGCGGTCAGCCCGGCGCTGTCGCGCAGGAAATGCACGAGCAGCGCGCGGTCCTCGACGTCGGCCCCCACCTCCTGGCCATTGACCGTGATGGTCACCTTCACCGTGTCCTCCCGTTCTGCGCGGCCTTCTTGGCTCCGGTCTGCTGCGCTCCGGTCTGCTGCGCTCCGGTCTGCTGGGCTCCGGTCTGCTGCGCTCCGGTCTGCTGCGCTCCGGTCTGCTGGGCGGCCGTCTTCTGGGCGGCGGTGATCGCGGTCCAGACCCGCTCGGGTGTGGTGGGCATGTCGATGTGCCGGACGCCCAGATGGGCGAGGGCGTCGACCACCGCGTTCTGCACCGCGGGCGTCGCGCCGATCGTGCCGGCCTCGCCGATGCCCTTCACCCCCAGCGGGTTGAGCGTGGTCGGCGTCTCCATGGCGATGAGCTCGAAGCTGGGCAGCTCCGCCGCGGTAATCGCCGCGTAGTCGGCCAGGTTGCTCGTTATGGGGTTGCCGTCGGCGTCGTAGACCACCTCTTCCAGCATCGCCTGGGCGGCGCCCTGGGCGATGCCGCCGTGCCGCTGGCCCTCGGCCAGCACGGGGTTGAGCACGGGCCCGGCGTCGTCCACCGTGACGTGCCGGACGTGCCGGACCTTTCCGGTCTCGGTGTCCACCTCCACCACGGCCACGTGCGCGCCGAACGGGAACGTGGCGCGGTCACCCTTGAACTCGACGTTGGCCACCAGCCCGTCCCCGCCGGCCTGCCCCGCGACCTGAGCCCAGCTCAGCGCGGTCTCCGGGTCGCCGCGCACCTGCCAGCGGCCGGTATCGGTGTCCAGCTCCAGGTCATCCTCGGCGGCCTCGAGCATCGCGGCCGCGACGCGGCGAGCCTCGTCCTTGACCTCGCCCGCGGCCTTGTGCACGGCCGACCCGCCGAGCTGCAGCGACCGTGAGGCGTACGTGCCGACGCCGGCCGGGATCAGGTCGGTGTCGCCGTGGATCACCGTCACCTGGTCCATCGGGATGCCCAGCTCGTCCTGGACGAGCATGGCCCACGCGGTGTGGTGGCCCTGGCCGTGCGCGGAACTGCCGGTGTAGACAGTCGCGGTGCCATCGTCGTGGACGGCGAGGCGGGCGGTCTCCCCCGCCTGCGCGTCACCCGCGGTGATCTCGACGTAGGTCGCGAGCCCGATGCCGAGCTGCACCGGGTCGTCACTGGCCCGCCGTTTGGCCTGCTCCGCGCGGAGGCTCTGATAACCGGCCGCCTCCAGCACGGTGCTCAGCGCGTCGGCGTACCGGCCGGTATCGTACTGGGCGCCGCTGGCCGTGGTGAACGGGAACTTGTCCGGCGACACGACGTTCAGCCGGCGCACCTCGGCCGGGTCCATCCCGATTTCGGCCGCGAACAGGTCGACGGCGCGCTCGATGGCCGCCGTGGCCTCCGGCCGGCCGGCTCCGCGGTACGCGGCGACCGGCGTCGTGCTGGTCAGGGCCACCCGGAAGGCGGTCTCCACCCGGGGGATGTCGTAGACGCCGGCCGCCATCAGGCTTGTGAGCGTGGGCAGGAAGCCGCCCATCCGCGGGTAGGCGCCGCCGTCCTGCACGATGTCGATCCGGTAGGCGAGGATCCGGCCGTCCCGGTTCCCGCCGATGGCCAGGGACTGCACCTGGTCCCGGCCGTGCGTCATCGCCACCATGTTCTCGCTGCGTGTCTCCACCCAGCGGACCGGCCGCCCGGTCTTCCGCGCGGCCCAGGCGACCGCCACGGCCTCCCGGTCCAGGCCGATCTTGGCGCCGAAGCCGCCGCCCACGTCGGGCGCGATCACCCGGATCGCGCCCGGGTCGAGCTGCAGCGCGCCGGCCAGGATGACCCGGGCGAGCTGGGCGTTCTGGGTGCTCGCCCAGACCGTCAGCTTCCCGTCCTGCCAGGCCGCGGCGGCAGCACGCACCTCCAGCGGCACGACCGCGACGCGCTGGTTGACGATCGTCCGCTCGACCACCACCTCGCAGCCGGCAAACAGGGCGCCGTCGAACGCGGGGCCGCCACCCTTCCGGGCCCCGCCCGCCGCGGCGACGTTCGATCCGGCGGGGGGAAAGAGCAGCGTGTCACCGGCCAGCGACGCCTCCGTGCCCACCACCGCGGGCAGCGGGTCGTAGTCCACGCTGACCAGCTCGGAAATGTCTTCGCCCTGGTAACGCCCAGCGGGCCCGTCGGTCAGGACCAGCGCCACGGGCTCGCCCACGAACCGGACCCGGTCGGCCGCGAACATCGGCTCGGCGAACGGGCCGCCCAGCGGGCCCGGTCCGGCCTCACCGCTTTCGGCTCCGGCTTCCTCCGCCGCCGCCCCGGCCGCCTCGGCCGCTGCCCCGCCGTCCGCTGCACTGGCCGCCCCGGCCGCCGCACTCGCTTCTTCGGCGGCGACCAGTTCGGCCTCGTCGGCCTCGGCGTTTTCTGGTGCCTCGTTTTCTGGCGCCTCGGCTCCGGCCAGGTCCTGGGCGGTCAGCACGGCCAGCACGCCCGGCTCGTCCCGGGCCGCCGACGTGTCGATGCCGGTGATCAGAGCGTGTGCCAGCGGGCTCCGCACGAACGTGGCCTGTACCGCGCCGTCAAGCTCGGGCACGCGCAGGTCATCGACGTACGTCCCGCCGACGGTCAGCAGCCGTGGATCCTCGGTCCGCACCACCCTGGTGCCCAGGATGCTCATGTAACCTCCGCAGCGTCGCCAGCAGCCGGAACCCCGGTGCCGGGCCACGCCCGCCGGGGTGCTTTTACGCTACTCCGGTACCCCCGCCAGATGCAGACCGGCCAACCGTGATCGGGCAACATCTTTCCCGTGCCGAAACAGACGTAGCGGGGAGTCTCAGTCAGTGCAGGACGACCGCGCCGGGCAACCCGTTCAGGCCCTTCCAGCAGGCCGTTCCCGGCAGTCAATCCGTTCGCCTGGCAAATAGTTGTGATCAAACAACTG
>Ga0209839_10001787_pt1 | contig 10811 bp, 10 predicted proteins | sample OrgsoiDNA2013050_FD_185800 | JGI IMG/M metagenome (GOLD analysis project Ga0209839, IMG submission 185800) | Permafrost soil microbial communities from the Arctic, to analyse light accelerated degradation of dissolved organic matter (DOM) -... | ecosystem: Environmental > Terrestrial > Soil >... | reverse complement strand
AATGCATTAAACTAGGCTGTTAGGCAGCGCAGGCGGCGCAATCGCGCGCAGCCTGCACAATCCGACAAAGAACGGCTAGCGCCGCAGAAAAGGAGCCTGTTCCATGACTTCCGGAATGCTCTTCGCGCTCGCGATCAGCGCGCTGGTGGTCGCGGTGCTGTTCGGGCTTGTACGGCGGCAGCGAAGCGGCGGGAAGTCGAAACTCGGAGGAGAGTCGCCCAATACGGTCGCGCAATGGACCGAGGGCGAAACCACCAGGCTGCTGTCCAGCGCCGAGCTTCCGGGCCTTTATCTGTTGCGCTCGCGCTTCCTCTCGAAAGCCGAGAACGTCGTCTACCTTCTGCTCAAGGCTGCATTTCCGCGGCACGAGATTTTTGCGCGCGTACGTCTTGCCGACGTGCTGCAAGTGAAGATCGGACCGCAGGGAATGGAGCGGCTGCGCGCATTTCGCAAGATCGCCAATCAGCATGTGGGCTTCGTGGTCTGCGATCGCGACATGACGATCGTCGCCATTGTCGACTCCAAAGAGCCCGAGCAGGTGCAGAATCCGCGCGATCAGAAGCTGGAGATCATCAAGCAGCGGTGCCTGCAGGCGGCGCAGGTGAAATATCTGTGTGTGTATCCGCCGACGCTGCCTCGCTACCGTGAGCTGCGTGAACAAATCCTCGGACCGGCGGCCGATCTCGTCTGATTTCGGCTGCCTGGGCGACGCAAGCTCATCGCGAGCTGTCGCCTTTCGCGAGCGTTGCAACTCGAGGCTGTGTGCCGCCCGATGCCGAACCACGCATCGCGAGCCAGGTGCCCCCCAGTATCATCGAGCCGCCCAGAAGCATGTTGACGGTAAGCGGCTCGCCCAGGAATAAATACCCCCAAAGCACGCCGAAAAGCGGTATGAGAAAAGTCACGCTCAACGCGCGCGCCGGGCCGATATTCGCAATGAGCTTGAAATAGAGCAGGTACGCGACGGCAGTCGATCCAACGGCCAGCGCCAGCACGCTCGCGGCGACGGTCGCCGTCATCGTCCCTTGCATGGGAGACAACGGCAGCGCCGGCGCGAGGATAATCGCCGCAACGAGCTGACTGTATAGTGCGGTCGAGAAACTGGGCACGCCGGCCATCCGCGACTTGGCGTAGACGCTGGCAATGCCGTAGCACAACGCCGCCGCAAGGCAGGCGAACACCGCCACGAGGGCGAGCCCGGTCAACGGCTCGGGCCTCCATCCGACGAGCAGCACGACACCCCCGAGCCCGAGCCCCATTCCGGCAAGCTTGGATCGCGGCAATGGATCTTTTAGCCAGAGTGCCGCGGCGAGCGCGCCGAAAAACGGGCTGGTTGCATTGAGGATCGCCGCGGTCGAGGCGGCGACGTACTGTCCGGCAAAACAGAACAGCGCGAAGGGAAGCGCCGAGTTGACGACACCGATGAACACGAAGTCTCGACCATGCTCACGCCAGGCGGGCACATTTCGACGCGAGAGCGCGAGCAGAAATAACACGGCGAATGCGAGAGCGACCCGGCTTTCGGCGAGCCAAAGCGGCCCGACCACGGGCACGGCGACGCGGATGAACGCGAACGACCCGCCCCAAAGCGCCGCCAGCGCGAGCAGGCGCGCGAGGTCCGCCGTCGACACCTTCAGGCCGCGGCGGCAGCCGGCAATGCGGGTACGAGTGCGAGCTGGCCGCGACCACGCGCGAAAGTACGCTCGTGTTCGAGCAACCATGCCTTGCGCCACAATCCGCCGCCGTATCCGGTCAGCGTTCCGTCGGCACCGATCACTCGATGGCACGGCACGATGATCGTCAGCTTGTTGTCGCCGTTGGCGCGCCCAACCGCACGCACAGCCGCGGGTCGCCCGATTTTCGCCGCGACGTCGGCGTAGGCCAGCGTCTCGCCCGGCGGGATCGCCAGCAGCGTCTCCCAAACGGCGCGCTGGAAAAGCGAGCCGTCCAACTGCAACGGAGTCGTGAACGTCAGCGACCGGCCGGCGAAATAAGCGTCGAGCTCCTCGCCAATGCGGTCGAGATGAAGATGCTCGCCCGGAACGACGTGCTGCGAGAGACGGCGTCGCAGCGACTGGACTTCGCGCTCAAGCCCGCGCCGATCGACGAATTCAAGCAGGTACAGACCGGCGTCGTTGGCCAGCGCGAGCATCGGCCCGAGCGGCGTCTCGAACCATTTTGCGTACAGGCAGTTGACGTCGCGCGAGAGGCTCGGCGCGGTGCCAAACACTTTGGCGAAGGCTTCGCGGAAACCGCTGGACGATTCGAATCCCTGATCGAGTTGCAAGTCGAGCATGCTTTTTCCTTCTCTGACGCCGGCCAGTGCCATGCCCATGCGCCGCGCACGGTGATAGGCGTGAAAGCTCATGCCGCAATAGCGTTGAAACTGGCGGCGAGCGGTGGATGGATCGATTCCCATGCGCGCGAGATCCGATTCGGACAGCTTCCCCGATGGATCGGCCTCGACGGCCGCCAGGAGTTTTGCGACCGTCGCCGCCGGCTTGCCGCGTGCCTCGAGCGGCCGGCAGCGCAGACATGGACGGTACCCCGCGTAGAGAGCGTCGTGCGTGCGCGCATAAAACTCGACGTTCTCGCGCTTCGGCGTGCGGGCGTGGCACACCGAGCGGCAGAAAATGCGCGTGGTCTTCACCGCGACATAGAAAATACCGTCGTACGACGGGTCGCGTTCGGCGAGTGCGCGGTACATCACTTCAGGCGATGGGAGCTTGGACATGGACGAATTATAGAAGCGCCAAGGACGGCGTGTCGCCGGAATTCGGGCAGCAAATTCCGGCATGTGCGCTTGCGTCTCGCCGCAGCGCAGCGCCGGTCGTCAGAAAGCAGAAAGCTCAGGCGCCGAGCCGCGCACCCTGGGCCGCTTTTTCGCTCGGCGGTGCATGACCGCCGAGAAACAGGCGGTTGAGATTTGGATCGCCCAGCAACTCGCTCGCCGGCCGGTCGAGTGCGAGCCGGCCCATTTCCAGCACCAGCGCGCGGTTGGAATATTTGAGCGCGGTGCGAACGTTCTGTTCGACCATCAGCACCGTGGTGCCGTTGTCGGCGAGCATGCGCAGCAGCGTCATCACCTCCTGGACCAGCTTGGGCGACAATCCTATAGACGGCTCGTCGATCAACAGCACGCGCGGTCGAAGCAAGAGCGCGCGTCCGACCTCAAGCTGCTTTTGCTCGCCGCCGGACATCGTCGAGGCCTGATTGTCGATCCGCTCCCTGATCCGCGGAAATCGCGTGAGCACTTCTTCGATGCGTCCTTTCAGCTCGCCTCGCGGCAGGGTGATGCCGCCCAGCTCGAGGTTGTGACGGACCGAGAGCGAGCCGAACAGATTCCGTCCCTGCGGCACAAACGCGATGCCCTCTGCCAGCAGGTCGCGCTGCGATTTGCCGTTGACACTCTTGCCCTCGAATCGGACCTCGCCGCTGCGGGGCACCAGCATTCCGAACAGCGTCTTGAGGACGGTCGATTTGCCCGCGCCGTTGGGCCCGATCAGCAAGGTGATCTCGCCTCTGCGGGCGTCCAGCGTCAGCTCGTTCAGGATCGTGACGCTCGGAGAATATCCCGCAACGACCCTGTCGAATTCGATAATGCTATCGGCCACGTCGGCCTCCTTGACTCATATTTCAGGTGCGCACCTGGTCGACGATTCAGTTACCCAAATACGCCTCGAGCACTTGCCGGTTTGCCTGCACTTCGGAAGGCGGTCCTTCCGCGAGCACCTTGCCTTCGACCATGCAGATCACGTGCGGGCAAAGCTTCATGATGAAGTCCATGTTGTGCTCGATCACCACGAAGCTGCCTCCTTGCGTCTTGTTCAGCTGAAGAAGGAGCTCGTGCAATTGATCGACGAGGCTCGGGTTGACGCCAGCGCAGGGCTCATCGAGCAGCACCAGACGCGGCGCCGGCATGAATGCCATGGCGATGTCGATGAGCTTCTGCTGGCCGTACGAGAGATTCCCCGCCGGGAGCTTCGCGACGTGCTGCAGACGGAACATCTCGATCATCTGATCGGCGTGATGACCGCATCCGGCGTCGGGCTTGGCAAACAGGCGGCCGGACATGGTGCCCTTGAATTCCTGCGCGGCGGCGATGAGGTTGTCGCGCACCGACAGCTTGACGAAGACTTGCAAGCTCTGGAACGTCCGCCCGACGCCGCGGCGCGAGAGGTCCAGCGGCGACATGCCGGTAATGTCCTCGCCGCAGAATTCGACGGCTCCGCCGGTCGGTTTGATCTGGCCGAGAATGCTGTTGAAGAGCGTCGTTTTGCCCGAGCCATTGGGTCCGATCACACCGACGATCTCTCCGGGACCGACCGAGAGTGTGACGCCGTCGACCGCCTTGATGGCGCCGTACGACTTCTTCATGTCCTTGACTTCGAGAAAGGGGGTCATGGCGCGCTCCGGCCCGACTTGAAGCGATCGCCAATCGACAGCAATCCTCCCGGCAGATAGACCATCAGCACGATCACCGAGAAGCCGAAAATCGCCAGGTACCAATCCTGCAGGAAGCGCAGCCATTCCGGCAGCAGCACGACCACGATCGAGCCGAGCACCGGACCGAAAAAGCGTCCCGAGCCGCCGACGATCACCGCGAGCAGCATCATCAGCGATACCGAAAGGTGGAACTGCCCCGGCTCGATGAAATTGACCAGCGCCGCCAGGTAGACGCCGCCGATGCCGGCACATGCCGCGCCGATCGCAAAAGCGAGCAGCGTATACGCCGTGATGTTGACGCCGGTGCTCTCAGCCCGGATCGGATTGTCGCGCAGCGCGGCAAAGGCGCGGCCCCAGGGTGAGCGCAGCAACCACCACAGCACGGCAGCGAGCAATATCACCGACACGAACGCGAAGTAGAAGAACGGCAAGGCGCCGTCGAGGGAAAAGCCGAAGATCGACGGTCGCGGAATGTTGGAGATGCCGAAGGTCCCGCCGGTAAGCGCTTCTTCGTTGCGCATGACGAGGAAGACGAGAACATTGAAGCCGAGCGTGGCGAATGCGAGGTAGTGGTGCTGCACCCGCAACGCCGGGAAGCCGAGGATCAGCCCGACGACAAAGCACGCAATCGCCGCGATGGGCAGCGCAAACCAGAACGAGACGCCCATCTTGGTCATCAGGATGGCGGCGACGTAGGCGCCGATGCCGTAGAACGCCGCCTGTCCGATCGACATTTGTCCGGCGTAGCCGACGATGAGGTTGAGACCGAACGCCGCCATCAGATACACGCAAAGCAGCGTCATCAGGTAGATGCCGTAGCTTTTCAGGAACTGCGGCAGGATGGCGTACAGCAGTAGCGCGATCACCAGTCCGATTCGTTGTGGCTTGCTCATACCTTGCGCTCCTCGGTCTTGCCCAGCAGACCTTCGGGCCGGAAGATGATCACGACCAGGAACAGCATCAGCGCGACGCCTTCCTTGTACGCCGGGGAGATATAGGCGCCGGTCAGGTTCTCGAGCACGCCGACCAGGACCCCGCCGAGCAGCGCACCACGGGTCTGGTTGAAGCCGCCGATGATCGCCGCGTAGAACGCCTTCAGGCCGATGGACTCGCCCATGTCGAACTTGGCGAGGTAGGTCGGGGTGACAAGCAGCGCCGCAACGACGGCGAGCACGGCATTGATCAGGAAAGTGTAGAGGACCATGCGCCCGACGTTGATGCCGAGGACCCTGGCCGCGTCGGTGTTCTGCGCCACCGCCTGCATTGCCCGGCCCGTGACGGTACGGTTGAGAAACAGCTGCAGGCTGACGACGATGATGCCGGCAAGCACCAGCGTGCCCACGTCCATGTACGACACCTTGAGCGCCCCGAGAGAAAGCAGGCCGTCCGGAAAAATGCTGTTGAATGGCTGCGCTTGCGCGGTGACGCCGGCCTTGACCAGCTGCTTGACGCCGATCGACAGCCCGAGTGTCGCAATGACCAGCGGAATCACTCCGTGGCGGATCAGCGGATCGACCATGGCGCGTTTGAAGGTGTAGCCGAGCAGGACCATTGCCACCAGGCAGGTGAGCAGAAACGCGAGCCACATCGGCAGGCCGGCGGTATTGATGAAGAACAGCATCAGGAACGCGGGGACCATGACGAACTCGCCCTGCGCGAAGTTGATCGTTCCCGACGCTTGCCACAGCAGCGTGAACCCGAGCGCGCAAAGCGCGTAAATCGCGCCGGTCGCGGTGCCCGAGATGATGAGTTGCAGCAGGTCAACCATGGCCATCCCCCAATCTGATCATCCGGCGCGAGACTGCACGCGAACCGGCCGCCGTGCGGCGGCCGGCCGCGCTGCGGCGCTTATTGGATGGGCGAAACCGGAGGCAGGGTCGAGGTAACGATTTGCTTCCCGCCTTCAACCTTGACCAGGAAGCTTTCGCGATCGAGGTCGCCATTGGCGTCGAAGTGCACATCGAGCAGCACGCCGGGAGAATCCTTGACGCGGATCGTCGCTCCATGCATTGCCGCTGCGAAGGCCTTCCCATCGAACTTGCCGATCTTTTCGGTGATCGCCTTGACCACGTACATGCCGCTGTAACCCTTCATTCCGTTGTGGTCGCTCTTGTACTTGTATTCGGCCTGGAATTTCTGGTCGAAGGCTTTGATTGCCGGCTGCGGCGCGTCGACGGTCAAGCCGACGTGTGCGACCGCGCCGTTGGCCGCGTCGCCCGCGAGCTCGATCACTTTCTGCCCGGTCAGCGTCGTTTCGCCGATCACGGGTTTGTCGTAGCCTTGTTTTTTTAGCTCGCGAAGCGCGCGTGCCGACTCCTCTTCGTTGGTGTAGACGAATGCCGCGTCGGCATTCGACTGCTTGACCTTGAGGACCGCGGCGCTAAAGTCGACCTGGCCCGGGTCGGTCGAGATATCGGCCGCAACCTTGATGCCTTCCGCCTCGAGCGCCTTCGCCATCGAATCGCGCCCGCCCTTGCCGAAGTCGTTGTTCACCCAGACGATGGCAACGCTCTTCGCCTTGACCGTGTTCTTGATGTATCGCGCGAGCTTCGGCATGGCCGTGGTCTGCGTGAACGAGGTGCGAAATACGTATGGATTGCCCTGCTGCGTAATGTTCGCCGCTTCGCCGCCGGTGAAATTCGGAATTTCGGCGCGCTTGGTCTCGGCCATGCTGACGATGAACGAACCCGAGAACACCGGGCCCATCACCACGTAAGCCTTGTCGTCGACCGCCTTCTGCGCCAGTGCTTTCGCGGTCTGCGGCGCGGATTGCGTGTCCATCGACGTGTATTGAATCTTGCGGCCGAGGATCCCGCCCGAGGCGTTGATTTCCTTGACTGCGAGCTTGACGCCGTTGTCGAAATTGGTGCCCGCGGTCGCGCCGGTTCCGGACAGCTCCACCAGGCCGACGATCGGGACCGGGCCCTGCTGGGCCAAGCTGGCCGTTGCGACAGCGACGCCAATTGCGCCGGCGAGCATCAGATTGAGTTTTTTCATGATTGCGGCACTCCTCCAGTCAAAGTGTTGTTGTGAAACAGGCTTGTTCGGTGAAACGAGATTGATGGGCATGTTCGCGCAAACGATGCGATGCGGAAAGCAGGGGAGTGGCGCGCGGCTTGTGAATAGCAGCGCTCGACAGGCGATGGATCTCGAGCCACGACTTACTCCTCCTGATTGTCTGGGCGATTAACGCACACTTGTTCGACTATCGAACTTATTATGGATAGCGTCGCGGGTGGCGGTCAAGGGCGATTATCGAAAATGCGGGCGATTAACGAACAGACGATCGATCAACTGGACGCCACCGCGCGCTGCTCGCCTTGATGCTTCGGCGAGGCGGCCGCGCTGCCCGACACGGCTGTCGCAAGTCGGATTGAATCGCGGCAGACATTCAATCGCGGGACGTCGGCCATGAACGCGCGGTCCGGTTGCCGCAAGCTGCCGCCCGACCTCAGGCCATGTACGTCGTGTAGCCCCAGAGAAGCAGCAGCGAGCCGCCGACGGACATGAACCAGCCGGCGGGATGAAACTTTCCATCGGGCGATTTCCAGATGAGATCGCCGATCACGCCGCCGACCACCGAGCCGCCGATGCCCAGTCCGACGGTAAACCAGAATCCAAGCGGAATCGTGCCGGGAAAAATCCAGCGGGCGAGAACGCCGACGATGAAGCCGACGATAATGGTTCCGATAATGCTAAAGATGCCCACGAAGTGTTCTCCTCTCTCAACGATCGCGCGCCGTCCGGCATGCCGGACGGCGTTCACCACCGCCGTCACCAGACTGCCCTCAATCGCGGTCAATTGATTATCATTGGTGACTTCGGATGCATCCTAGCATAGCGCTCGCGAGGTAAGTTTGGACCGGTTCCGAGCGACCAAGCGCTGTCCAGCCGCCACGGAGATGCCCATGCGCGCCACCCCTAGCTTCATCGTTGTCGCAGCCAGCCTGTCCTTCGCTTCAGCCGCAGTGCATGCCGCTTGCGATGCAAGGAGCCCCGATCATCTCGTCGCACTGATCGAGCTCTATACGTCGGAAGGATGCGACAGCTGCCCACCCGCGGACAAGTGGTTTTCGCGGCTGGGCGGCGCAGACGTCAGCCGCGACGCGATTCCGATCGCGTTTCACGTCGACTATTGGGATCGGCTGGGATGGAAGGATCGCTTCGCCAGCTCGAAGTACACCGACCGCCAGCAGGAACAGATGCGCCGCCAGCGAGCGACTTTTGTTTTCACGCCGCAGGTCCTGCTGCAAGGCAGGGATTTTGCGCAATGGCGCGCGATGGGAGAGCCGGCAGCCGCGATTGCGGCGGTCAATGCGCGTCCGCCGCGAGCAACGATCGAGCTGGCCGTCGAACCGCAAGGCGCGCAGGCGACAAGCGCGATCGTCGACATTCACGTCAAGGTGCCCGACGTTCGCGATCGGAGTCACGCGGTCGTCGCTGTCGCACTCGTCCAGAGCAAATTATCCAGCGACGTCAAGGCCGGGGAAAACGCAGGCAAGCGGCTCACCCACGATCATGTCGTGCGGCAGTGGCGCGAAGGCATTTCTTTGGACGCGGCGGGCGAGGTGCGTCAACGATTGCAATTCCCGCTGCCCGCCGATTCGGGCCCGCTCGAGATCGTCGCATTCGCGGAAGACGGCGCGGGTGGAGACGTGTTGCAAGCGCTCGCGTTGCCGGTGTGCACACGTCCGTGACCGCGACGATGGAGACGCTCAGCCGGCAGTTGCGATGACGTTGGCATCGCAGCACCAGCAGGCAGACGTTTCGCCGCAACGGTGAGGTCTGCGCCGGGGCGACAATCGCTTGCCTTCGGCATCGGGTTTCCCGTAAGCTTCCCGGCATCGCGTAGCTGCCTTAGCCATATTAAGGCCGGCGGAGGCCAACAAAGGCCGATTGGGATGGGCGCTGAAACTGTCGGCCCAAAATCTCTCTGCCGGGCAGCCGAAGATTTCAGCAGGACTTTCATCTCTAGGAGGAGGAACGATGAGTACAGCCAGTCGTCCCGCAGGCCCAGCGCATGTCCAACTGAGCTCCAAGACCGAAGAGCGCCGCGTCATTTTCGCGTCTTCGCTTGGAACCGTGTTCGAATGGTACGACTTCTATCTATATGCGATTCTCGCGCCGTTCTTTGCGGCGTTGTTCTTTCCCAAGGGCAACGACACCGCCGCGCTGCTCTCGGCGTTCGCCACCTATGCCGCGGGATTCCTGGTCCGGCCGTTTGGCGCGATCGTCTTCGGGCGCATCGGCGACCTGGTCGGCCGCAAATACACGTTCCTGGTGACCATCGTCATCATGGGCTTTTCGACGTTCGCCGTGGGGCTGTTGCCAACCTATCAGTCGATCGGCTGGCTGGCGCCGATCCTGCTGGTGACCTTGCGCCTGCTCCAGGGCTTGGCGCTCGGCGGCGAGTACGGCGGCGCGGCGACCTATGTTGCCGAGCACGCGCCGCAGAACCATCGCGGGTACGACACGGCCTGGATCCAGACCACGGCGACCGTGGGCTTGTTCCTGGCGCTGATCATCATCTACGTCTGCCGCTTCAGCGGCTGGATGGCGCCAAAGGACTTTTCTGATTGGGGTTGGCGGATTCCGTTCCTGGTCTCGCTGATCCTCCTGGTCTTCTCGGTCTACATCCGGCTCAAGCTGAACGAGTCGCCGGTGTTCCAGCGGATGAAGGCCGAAGGCAAGGGCTCCAAGGCGCCACTGCGCGACAGCTTCCTCAAATACCCGAACAACAAGTACGTGCTGCTGGCGCTGCTGGGCGCCACCGCCGGGCAGGGCGTCGTCTGGTACACCGGTCAGTTGTACGCACTGTTCTTCCTGGTCATCACGCTGAAGCTCGACGGCGCGACGACCTACATGCTGATTGGAGCTGCGCTGGCGATCGGGACGCCCTTCTTCATCGTGTTCGGGGCGCTGTCGGACAAGATCGGGCGGCTCAAGATCATCCTCGCCGGTTGTTTGATTGCGGCGCTCACGTATTTTCCGCTGTTCAAAGGCCTGACGCACTATGTCAATCCCGCGCTCGAGACGTTCCAGGCAGCTAACCCGATCACCGTTGCGGCGAAGGATTGTCAGTTCCATATCTTTGTCGGCCCGTGGTCGAGGTTCAGCGAGTGCGACAAGGCGAAGGACTTCCTGACCAAGTCGGGGCTGTCGTTCACGTCGACCGATTTGCCCGCGGGTTCCGCCGACAATGTCATTACCAAGATCGGTAACACGGAGCTTAAGGGCGCGGACGAAGCGCAATATGTGGCTGCGCTCAAAGCCGCGAGGTACCCGACGAGTGCGGACAAGTCCCAGATCAACTATCCGATGACGCTGCTGATTCTGGTCATCATGATGATCTACGTAACGATGGT
>Ga0209839_10001785_pt1 | contig 10818 bp, 5 predicted proteins | sample OrgsoiDNA2013050_FD_185800 | JGI IMG/M metagenome (GOLD analysis project Ga0209839, IMG submission 185800) | Permafrost soil microbial communities from the Arctic, to analyse light accelerated degradation of dissolved organic matter (DOM) -... | ecosystem: Environmental > Terrestrial > Soil >... | reverse complement strand
GCGCCAAGGAAACGGCGGCGTTGCCGGTCAATTGTTTCGGATGTCTTGGTCTCTTCCATGGTCAGTCTCCGTCTTTCGATAGGGCGTCACGTGTAATGGGAAGGCGGCGTGCGCACCACGCGCGCCGCTTCTCCCCTCAGATTGACTGACGCAGCGATTTGAACGCAGTCCGCATCTCTCCAGTAAAGAACTCCGGCTGTTCCCAGGCGGCGAAGTGCCCCCCTTTGTCGAGCTTGTTGTAATGGATGAGCTTGGGATACGCCCGCTCCGCCCAACTGCGCGGAGCTGCATAGATCTCGTCCGGAAAGACGCTCACGGCAGTCGGGATCGTGACGCCCCTGACGTCGAAGAAACCTCCGCCCGTCGAAATCTGCGTGGTGTCCCAGTAGAGGCGCGCCGAGGAGATCGCGGTGTTCGTCAACCAGTAGAGCGTGACGTTGTCGAGCACGTCGTCCCTGGTCAGCCCCTCCGTCTTTCCATCGAAGACGCGTGAGATCATGCCGTAACTGCGGATGTCGTGATCCAGCATCCACGCGGCGAGGCCGACCGGCGAATCCGCGATTCCGTAAAGTGTCTGTGGCCGGTTCGACATTTCCTGGGCGTAGGCCAGGCCGTGCTTGTAGAAATCATCGAGCTGGTCCCACGCATGTTTTTCATCGGCCGAGAGGCCGGCGGGCGGCGGGCCACCAACCGAAAGGGCTTTTGAAACATCGGCTGGAACCGTGGCCGCCATATTGGTGTGAATGCCGAGCAATCCCGGCGGCTGTTGCAGCGCCATCACCTCCGAGACGGCATTCCCCCAATCCCCGCCCTGCGCCACGTACCGTGTGTAGCCGAGGCGTTGCATCAACGTCGCCCACGCACGAGCAATGCTGACCGGGTTCCACCCGGGCGCAGTCGGCTTGCCTGAAAACCCGTAGCCAGGCAGCGACGGGACCACCAGATGGAAAGCTTCCGATGCGCTCGCGCCGTGCGCCGTCGGATTGGTCAGTGGATCGATAATCTTCATCTGCTCGATGATCGAGCCGGGCCAGCCGTGGGTCACGATCATCGGCAGCGCATTGTCATGTTTCGAACGAACGTGAATGAAATGAATGTCGAGCCCGTCGATCTCGGTGATGAATTGTGGCAGGGCGTTCAGTTTCGCCTCGATCTTCCGCCAGTCATAGTCCGTCTGCCAATAGCGCGCGAGTTTCTGAACAGTCGCGAGTTGGACGCCCTGCGATGGATCCGTGACCGTTTCCCGTTCAGGCCAGCGGGTCGCTGCGATGCGTCGGCGGAGATCGACGAGCGTTTCCTCCGGAAAACTGACGTGGAAGGGACGAATGGCGTCCGGCTCGGCCGCAATGGCCAAATTTCCGGGAAGCAGGTTGGCGGCACCGGCGACAGCGATGCCCATCGCGGCGGTGCTCAACAGCCTGCGACGATCCTGGTTGATTGCTTCGGTGATTGGTGTCGTGCGCATCGGAGAATCTCCCTGGTTCAATGATCGATCGGGTCAGTACATTGCGGTTCAGTCGAAAGCATCCGAGGCATTCGCCGGATACGTCAGTCGTCGGCAACACTGACCTAGCGGCCGGGAGATTGCCTGCTATGGCTTGTTAGGAGCTGTTAGCGATTACGAGCAGCAGCCATGCTGTAAGGCATGGTCTTGTAACTTTTCCGAGAGCCCGCGGCGCCGCCGTTTTGTGGCATTCCTATGGTCGGGAACCCGATATCGACCTAGAATGGCACGCGGGGCCGACGGTTACGAAGATGACGCCATGATGACAGCGACGGCGCTGGCCAGAGAGGTCATATCGTTCGGTCCGTTCAGCCTCGTCGCGAGCGAAAGACTCCTCGCAAGAGAGGGCGCGCCCGTGGAATTGAGCGCACGCGCGCTCGACATTTTAATTGCCCTGTTGTCCCGTCCCAACGAGGTCGTCAGCAAGACCGATCTATTGGCTCAGGTCTGGCCCGACGTGACAGTGGAAGAAGGCAGTTTGCGTTTCCACATCGTCAACCTGCGTAAGGCGCTGGGCGACGGAAAGGACGGCGCGCGATACGTCACGACCCTGACCGGGCGAGGCTACTGCTTCGTGGCCCCGATTTCCCGATCGAGCGATCGGGGCCAGGTTCTCCAAGGTAACGCGCTTGCGGCGGCGGCCGTCAGTTTTCCGCACGCCAACCTGCCCGGCCGCCTGACCGGAATGGTCGGACGCGACGATGACGTTCTCAAGCTGTCGGCCCGGCTGAACGCCACGCGCTTTGTCACGATCGTCGGCTCCGGTGGCGTTGGCAAGACCACGGTTGCGGTAGCCGTCGGACATCATCTGATCGAGGCCTTTTCAGGCGCCGTGCTCTTCGTCGATCTCGGCATGCTGAACGATCCTGATCTGGTAGCCACGGCGGTAGCTTCCATGCTGGGGCTATCGGTTCAATCCGCGGATGCGGCACCCAGCCTGATCGCATATCTGCGGGACAAGCGAATTTTCCTGATCCTCGATACCTGTGAGCATCTGATCGACGCGGTGGCAGCGCTGGCGTCTTCTATCTTCAACGCCGCACCGCAGGTCCACATCCTGGCGACAAGTCGCGAGACTCTCCAGGTCGAGGGGGAGCACGTCTACAGACTGGAGCCGCTTGCTTGTCCACCGGACGATACGGGGATCACGGCGGCGGTTGCGCAGACGTTCCCCGCGCCAAAGTTGTTTGTCGAACGCGCGGTGGCGAACGGCGCGCACCTCGACTTCAGCGATGCGGAAGCCGCAATCGTGGTAAGCATCTGCCGAAAGCTCGACGGCGTGGCGCTGGCGATCGAGCTGGCCGCAAGGCGGGTCGAAGCCTACGGTCTGCATCAGACCGCCGCCCTTCTCGACCAACGACTGACGCTGCTGTGGGTGGGGCCGCGCACCGCGCCGCCGCGTCAAAAGACGCTGCATGCCACGCTGGACTGGAGCTACGGGCTGCTTTCCGAAACAGAACGCCAGGTGCTGCGCCGGCTCGCCATATTCGTCGGGCATTTTACGCTCGATGCGGCGCTGGCAGTCGTGACCAGCGCAACCCTCGATCAAGCGGTTATTTTCGGCGCCATCGACAGCCTCGTCGCCAAGTCGATGGTCGCACCCCGCCCGATAGGGGCCATGATGCGCTACCGGCTCCTCGATACCACGCGCGCTTACGCCCTCGAAATGAGCATTGACGACAGCGAGGTCGCTGACCTCGCCGTGCGCCATGCGGCCTACTACCGGCGATGGCTGGAGCAGGCCCGGATCGAATGGTCTACCTTGTCGACCGGGACGGAACGCGCGCCGCACTTTACTGGTCTCAACAATGTCCGCGCGGCTTTGGAATGGTGCTTCGGCGTCAACGGCAATGCCGAAATCGGCATTGGACTTGCCGCCGCTGCCGCGCCGGTTTTTTTGGCGATGTCTCTGTTTACTGAATGTCATCGCTGGTCGGAGCAAGCGATTCTCACTGTCGACGATAAGGCTCGCGGTGGGCCCGAGGAGATGCATCTTCAGGCCGCGTTGGGACTATCGTTGATCTTCACCCGCGGGGAAAGCGAGGCGGCGCGTGAAGCCATCAGCAGAGGCCTTGCCATCGCCGAACAACGTGGCGATGCCCCCGACCAGCTGCAATTGCTTGGCCTGCTGCACATGTTCCACCACCGCATCGGAGATTTCAGAACCGGTCTCTCTTACGCAAAGCGCAGCTCCGCCGTTTCCAGGACCATCAAGGATCCCGCCGCCATCGCGTCGGCGCATTGCATTTTAGGGGTTTCGCTTCATCACATGGGCGACTTTAGCGGCGCGCATTTGGAGCTTGAGGCAGCCCGAGGGCATGGACCAGCTTCGCAGCGGACCAGCACGATCCATCTCGGCTTCGATCACCACAATTGGGCAAGTGGCACCCTGGCAAGGAACCTGTGGCTGCAAGGTCATCCGGCCCAGGCCGTGGAACTCGCCCGCCAAACCGTCCAAGACGCCGCACGCATGGGTCGCCCGCTAACGCTATCCATCGCTTTGAACTGCGCTGTTACCGTGTTCCTTTGGCGTGGAGATCTCCAGAGCGCCGACGAGCACACAGACTGGCTGATCTCTCATGCCGAATCCCACTCACTGACGCCCTTTCTTGCCGTCGGACGAGGTTTTAAAGGGGAGCTGGCCATCCGCCGGCGCGATGCAATAGGCGGGGTTGAAAACCTGCAGAGCTGCCTGAAGGAGCTCAACGCCGCCCGTTACAAGCTGCTGGCCACGTCGTTCAGTATCTCACTCGTTGAAGGACTTGTGGCGACCGGTCGGCTCACGCAAGGCATCGCACTGATCGACGAGAGGATCGGACTGGACCAGGCAGACCAAGCCCTCTCTTACATGCCGGAGTTGCTGCGCGTGAAGGGAGGCCTGCTTCTATCAATGCCGCGGCCCAGCGTTGAAGATGCCAAAAAGTGCTTTATGCAGTCGCTCGAATTGAGCCGACGTCAGGGCGCGCGGGCATGGGAGCTGCGCACCGCGGTCGATCTGGCAACTCTGGTTGCCGATCAGGGACGACGCGAGAACGGCCGGGCGCTTCTGCAGCCGGTGTTTGAGCAGTTCGTGGAGGGCCGGGACACGGCAGATCTGAAAGCCGCCGAGCGCGTGCTTTCGAACCTGGGCTAAATGGTTCGCGCTGCCATTGGCTTGAACAGCGATGAGGGTTATCGCCCCTGCCGGGCCAGGAACCAATCGACGATGCGCGCAGCGGCCACTTCCGATGTCTCCTCCACTCCCGCGACGTGGATATCAGGCGCCTGGGGCGACTCGTACGGGCTGTCGATGCCGGTGAAGTTCGTGATCTCGCCAGCCAAGGCCTTGGCATAGAGGCCCTTTGGATCGCGGCGGACACACTCCTCGAGCGGTACGTCGACAAAGATCTCCGCGAATTCGCCCGGCGCGAGCAGTTCACGCACCATGTCGCGTTCGGCGCGGAACGGCGAAATGAAGCAACTCAGCACCACAAGACCCGCTTCGACGAATAGCTTGGTGGTCTCACCGACGCGGCGGATGTTTTCCACGCGGTCCACCTCGGTAAAGCCGAGATCGCGATTGACGCCGTGGCGGATATTGTCGCCGTCGAGCATCATGGTATGGATGCCACGCTGGTGCAGCGCTTTCTCGACCAGATTGGCGATCGTGGACTTTCCGGAGCCGGAGAGCCCGGTGAACCACAGCACGCAGGGCATCTGGTGCTTGAGCGCCGCCCGCGCGGTTTTGTCGACGAGGTGGCTGTGGCGATGGATGTTGGTCGCCCGGCGAAGCCCGAACGCGATCATGCCGGCGCCGGCGGTAGCATGGGTGAAACGGTCGATGAGAATGAAGGCGCCGGTCCGGCGGTTATCCGCATACGCGTCGAACGCGACCGGGCTCGCGGTCGACAGATTGCAGAAGCCGATTTCATTGAGGCCAAGGGTGCGGCCGGGCCTTTGCTCCAGCGTATTGATATCGATCTTGTGCTTGAGCATGGTAACCTGGGCTGGCAGCGTCTTGGTGCCGATGCGCAGCAAATAGGACCGGCCCGGCAGCAGGGGTTCCTCGTTCATCCACAAAAGATGCGCAGCAAATTGGTCGGCGACCTCCGGCCTGCCCTGCGGCGGGACGAGGACGTCGCCGCGACCGATGTCGATCTCGTCTGCGAGCGTGAGCGTGACCGCATCGCCGGCGGTCGCGCTGTCGCGGTCGCCATTGAAGGTGACGATGCGCTCGACGCGGCTGACCTTGCCCGAGGATGCGACGACGACGTTATCGCCGACGGCGACGCGGCCCGATGCCAACGTGCCGGCGTAGCCGCGAAAATCGAGGTTCGGACGGTTCACCCATTGCACCGGGAAACGCAGCGGGAGCCGTGCGGCGGTCTGTGCGACTTCGGCTGTCTCGAGATGATCGAGCAGCGAGCGACCATCGTACCATGGCGTGCGCTCGGACCTTGACGCAATATTGTCGCCGTAACGCGCAGACATCGGGATTGGCGTGACGGAGCCGAAATTCAGCGGCCTGACGAAGTCGAGATATTCCGCGACGATACGATCGAAGACTTGCTCGGACCACGCGACCAGATCGATCTTGTTGACCGCGAGCACAACCGAGCGGATGCCAAGCAAGGCGCAGATGTAGCTGTGACGCCGGCTCTGGGTGAGCAGGCCTTTGCGGGCGTCGACCAGCACCACCGCCAGATCGGCGGTCGAAGCGCCGGTCGCCATATTGCGGGTATACTGTTCGTGGCCCGGCGTATCGGCGACGATGAAGGCGCGCCGCGGCGTGGCGAAATAGCGGTAGGCAACGTCGATGGTGATGCCCTGCTCGCGTTCGGCCTCGAGGCCATCGACCAGCAGCGCGAGATCCGTCTCTTCGCCAAGCGTGCCGTAGCGGCCGCTGGCGCGCGCGACGGCCGCGAGCTGATCGTCCAGCACAAGCTTGGAATCGTACAGCAGCCGGCCGATCAGGGTCGACTTGCCGTCATCGACCGAGCCGCAGGTTAAAAAACGCAGCAGGCTTTTCGCGCTCAGTCCCGCCGATGCGGCGGACTCGACGCGTGCATCAAGAGGCATCTGCATCAGAAATACCCCTCGCGCTTCTTGCGCTCCATCGACGCGGTTTCATCGTGGTCGATCAGCCGGCCCTGGCGCTCGGACCTGGTGGAAGCCAGCATTTCGGCGACGATGTCGTTGACATCGACCGCGTCGGACTCGATGGCGCCGGTGAGCGGATAGCAGCCGAGCGTGCGGAAGCGAACCGTGAGCATTTCAGGTATTTCGCCAGGCTCGAGCGGCAGGCGATTATCGTCGACCACTATCAGGGCGCCGAAGCGGCGCACCACCGGCCGCGGCTTGGCGAAATAAAGCGGCACGACGGGAATATCCTCGGCCGCGATATAGGACCACACGTCGGTCTCGGTCCAATTCGACAACGGAAACACCCGAACCGATTCGCCCTGATGGATCCGGGTGTTGAACAGGTTCCACAATTCCGGGCGCTGGTTGCGCGGATCCCAGACATGATTGGCGCTGCGGAACGAGAAAATCCGCTCCTTGGCGCGGCTGCTCTCTTCATCGCGGCGCGCGCCGCCGAGTGCGGCATCGAAGCCGTGGGCGTCAAGCGCCTGCTTGAGCGCCTCGGTCTTCATCACCTGGGTGTGCAGGGCCGGACCCGAGGCGATCGGATCGATGCCGCGGGCGATCCCCTCGCGGTTGACGTGGAGCAGCAGATCGAGGCCGAGCTCACGGGCCATGAGATCGCGGAATTCGATCATCTCCCGGAATTTCCAGGTCGTATCGACATGCAGCAGCGGGAACGGAATCCTGGCAGGGAAGAAAGCCTTGCGTGCCAGATGCAGCATGACACCGGAATCCTTGCCGATCGAATAGAGCATGACCGGCTTGCGGAACTCGGCCGCAACCTCGCGCAAGATCTCGATGGATTCGGCCTCGAGGCGACGCAAATGCGGCGTGAGTTCACGACGGGGCGACGCGGAGGCCTTTGCCGCATAGCGACGGATGGCGGAAGCGAACCGAATTTCGTCCGCGCCCCGAGCGGACTCGGCGACGGCAGGTTCTTTCGCCCAGGTTCTGGAAGCCACCTCAACGCGAGGCATGTTCACGACCATGTACCGCGTAAAACGCGGCGGACGACGCCATGCGCGATGAGCCGAGGGGCGTGTCCCTGGATATCATCGATGACGTCCTCGTAGCACGCGTTCAGCATCACAGCTTCCGGCAAGACCTCTTCCCAATGGCGCATCAGCTTCGGATTGCTGCTGCAATCACGGCCGAGTCCCGCAAGGTCGCAAGTGTGGCGCTGCGGGTCCGCAACAGCAAGCCGCAACACGACAGACAGGTATCGACTGGATCACAACGGGCGTGATCGCGGTCAAATTTGACCTAAACATGCGTCGTTTCGGACAGAACTGTGATCATGTTCTGACCAAACGAGGCGATCAGGTCGCGCAAACCGCGGCATGGACCGGATTGCCAGTGTCGCCAGCGATGTCAAGAGCTTCGAGCAAAGGTTCCAGCAGAGCCTTGTCGGGACGCCAGCGACCGACCGAGTCGCGATAGATCGGCCGGCGAACCTGGGTTACGCTGGCGGTACGGACCGGACGTTTTGTCTGGTGGAACGCCAAGCACTGCTCTTCCCATTCCAGACCGCAATGCGCGATAACCCGGCGGGCTTGCCCCTCGATATCATCGACCACATCCTCGTAGCGCACGTCCAGCATGACGCCGTCCGGCAACACCTCTTCCCAATGGCGCATCAGCCCGGCGTAGGCGCTGTAATAGCGGCCGAGCTCTGCAAGGTCGTAGGTGTGCGACTGTTCGTCGGCGAACAGCAATCCGAAACACGACAGGCAGCTGTCGACCGGATCCCGGCGGGCGTGGATGATGCGGGCATTCGGCAGCGCCAGATGAATCAGGCCGACATGGGAGAAATTCGTCAGCATCTTGTCGACGATCCGATCGACGCCCGGCGCCAAGGCTGTGACGCTTTCGATATAGTCTCGGCCCAATCGGCCAAGCTCGTCCTGCGAAACCGTCGATACCATCTCCGAAAACTGTCTTACGGTGCCGGGATCGACAGCAAGGCGCCTCACCACCGCCCTCTGCAACGCGTCGATCTCTCCGGCGCCGAATACCCGGGAGTGGCTCGACAGGATCTGCTCCAGCAGCGAGGAGCCGGAGCGCGGCATGCCGACGATGAACACCGGGATCGAGGATGGATCGCCGCCGCCACGTTTCGCTTGCATCAAGCCGGGCGTGAACAAATCCCGGATTCGATCGAAAGCCGCCAGCGTCTTCTTCTCATCATAGCTGACCTTGCCGCGCTTGAGCCGGTTGCCTGCAAGCAGGTGTCGGAACGACCGCTCGTTCTGATTGATATCCGTGAGCGCCTTGCCGAGCGCGAAATGCAGCGCGATCTGTGCATTCTCGTTGAGCGAAGATGCGTCCTCAGCCAGCTTCTCCAAGGCGGCCAGCCGCGGGTCGTCGGCGGTAAAGCGTCTCAGGCGGGCAAGATTGAGATGAACCATGGTGTTTCGGGGGGCCCACGCCAGCGCCTTTTCATACGCATCGCAGGCGGCGGGAATATTCCCCGTCACCATGTGCGCGGTACCGAGATCGTTACGGACCACGGCATTCGAGGGATCGATGGCCAGCGCCTTCTCGTATTCAGCGATGGCTTCGGCGTGGCGGTCGAGCGCCAGCAGGGCTTTGCCGAGGTTATGGTGCGCGTCGGCATATCCCGGTTTGAGCGCGACCGCCGCTTGATAGCACTTGATCGCGTCCCGGTAGTGTCCGCGGTTCCGTAGCACGTTGGCCAGGCCATGGTGGGCTTCTGCGAAGGAGGGCCGCAACCGCAGCGCCTTGTCGTATTGCACGATTGCCTCGCCCTGGCGACCGAGTTCATGGAGGACGTCACCCAGATTGCAACAGGCCTCGGCATATTCCGGTTTTGTCGCGACGGCGCGCTGGTAGTGGATGAGCGCGGCATCGTTCAGCCCGAGCTTGTGAAACACGCCGGCGAGGTCGTTATGGACCTCGGCATCGTCGGGCCGGATTTCCAGCGCCTTCTGGTAATGCGTGACGGCCTGTTCGGGACGGTCGAGAACACGATAGGCATTGCCAAGGCTGGCGTGAGCTTCCGCCAGATCCGGTTTCAACAGCAGCGCCTTCTTATGATAAGACAGCGCCTCTTCCCATTTGCCGAGCCGCTGCAGCGCCGATCCGACATTGTTGTGCGCCTCGGCATGATCAGGCTCGACGGCAAGCGCTTTCAGATAATGCGCGATCGCAGCCTTCGGGTCGCGTAGCGCTTTTGCCAGGCTGCGATGGGCGTCGACGTGATCCGGATCGATGGCCAGCGCGCACCGGTAACGTTCAATGGCTTCCTCGAAGCGATTGAAGGCGAAAAGGATCCTGCCGATGCCGGCTTGGGCGTCCGCGGAATCATGCGCCACGTGAGCGGCCGCACCGAGCGCCAGCAGCGCATCGTCGATCCGCCCCAGTTGCCCGCTGATGGCACCGATGCCGCACAGCGCGCCAAAATGGCCGGGCGCAATGGAAAGTGTCTCGCGATAGAGGCGTGCGGCCTCGTCCAGATTGCCTTCCCGGTGCAAACGTGTTGCGAGCTGGAGTGCATCTGATGCCGAGAGCCCGCCGTGAGGTTCGGGTAAAGGAGTTATCGCGGTCAATTTGGAGTCTCGAACTGCGTGGCCTTCCATCGTAAGCGAACTGTCTTGTTGGCCCGGTTGGGACGTTCTTGTTCTCGATCACAACGTTGCAATGAAAAGTGAAGCGTCGCGGCGGCGTAAATGTGGCCGAGGCAATTCACTGTATCGGTCTTACATATGATCTAGGGTGATGACGGTACTCCATGGGGCTGGTGCCGCCGCCGAAGTCCATCGCGCGGGCAACGGCGCCCCTCGCGATATGTTGCCGAGAGTCTACGGTTGGCTCGAAAGATTATCAGGCGGCTGCGGCTCGAAAGCGATGTCGCCGCAAATTTTTGCAGTTGCTTCCTCTAGTTCGCCGACGTCAGGACAATGCGATGAGCTAATTGTTGGACGTGCCGGCTAACTGCCTATAAGGCCCGGCAAAAGCAGTCCCGCCAGGAGGTCTGCGACGCGCATTCAAAGTTTTTCCATTGGTCAATTCGGATCACCCAGGCGACGCTCGCAGCCGGTCCGTGCCGCAGTTTGCGCCACCGAGTCGCCTCGTTTGATCAGAACATAATCACAGTTCCGTCCGAAACGACGCACGTTTAGGTCAAGTTTGCCCCCGATCAATCGGTAGCGCGGCGCATGACAACCGCT
>Ga0209839_10001784_pt1 | contig 10819 bp, 7 predicted proteins | sample OrgsoiDNA2013050_FD_185800 | JGI IMG/M metagenome (GOLD analysis project Ga0209839, IMG submission 185800) | Permafrost soil microbial communities from the Arctic, to analyse light accelerated degradation of dissolved organic matter (DOM) -... | ecosystem: Environmental > Terrestrial > Soil >... | reverse complement strand
CCCGTCGGGGCGCCGGCGCATGCATTCGTAGCAAAGGACAAGCCGGGCCTTCCAGTCAGCGGCCGGTCCTCAACCGCTGGATCCACGCGGACCACAAGCCGGTGCGATGCGGTCTACCGCTTGCAGGCTGTCGATCGCTTCCACCACGAGCAAGCACTCGATCGTGTCGCCCCGTGTCGCGTTGGTGCTAGCCGTACGAGCTGGGTTTTGGCTAACGCTGGTGGCTCGGCCGGTCGGTCGAGCGGCGCAAACCAGGGCTCGGTCGACCGTCGCCAGCGGCCCTGCCTTGAGCGCAATGCAGGGCGCGCGGGTCGCCTTCGAGGAGCCCTCCTCTCAGTCGAAACCGGGGCTGGTGAACTCGCCGCCGATTGCCGCTACGAGGCCGTCATATGGAGCCGCTGCCGACGTCGGCTGCGGCGTGGCTGTTGCTTCCAGCTGCTTGCTGACGGCGTGCTCTTGCTGTCTGAGCAAGCGGTGAGCGCTTCGATCGTGGCTGCCGCAAACAGCGGTAAAGCAGCCTCGTTTGGACGGCGGCCATCCATTGCTGCTTCTTGTCTCGTCTCGATGGCGCGACCGGCGTCGGCGAGCTGTTGCGCTCCGACGCGGTGCGGAACTGAACGACCAGCGGGACGCTGCATTCTGGGGCGGGGCCGTCCGGTCGGGGAACGCTCAGCGCATCGGGCCGGCCTCGTTGGCTGGGTCAATCGCGACGACGGCGACGACAGGGTCCTGAGCAAGGTGCTCCTCGCCATCGGTCCACAGAAGGAGTGCCCGATGATTGTCGGATTGTTGTCAGGCGAGTCCAGCGGCTTCTCAGCCTGTCCCGCTGACCGTCATCTGCTGAAGGGTGACCATTCCGTCGGACCAGGCCCGGAGGCCGTAGCCGCCTGCGAGCGGCGGGACGATGGCGGTCGTGACACCGTAGGAGTTCTTGGTTGCCGTCACGACGGCGGCGGCGAGGTCCGGGATCGTGATCGTCGGCGTGCCGTCCAGCGTGATGCTCATCGTGTTGCCCTTCAGGGTGATGCCGATGACGTGGGGTGCGCCGTACCAGCTGAAGCCGGACGGGGGGGTTACCCTGGCGAGCGGGCTCGATAACTCGAAGTCGCTCTGGTCCAACCTTACGATCAGCTGCCCGAAGGCGTGATCGAGCTGGATGGCGTAGCCGGTCAGCTTGCTGGCGGAGTCGACGCTCGCTCGAACGTAGACGCCGTAGCCGGCACCACTGAGCAGGGTGGCGTTCGAGGTGACGGTGTAGTCGGTCGCGCTGGGTGAACCGGCCAGCACGCGGCGCTCACCGGCTCCGGTGTTCATGGCGACGCGGCCGTCGGGGTAGGTGGTGATGAGGTTGCCACTGCGCACCGCGGTCCAGCTGTTGACGAGCGTCGTGGTGGGTGGCAGCGGAGCCGCGAAGAACGCCGGGGAGCTCTGGGACAGCACGGTCCAGGCGGCGGTTGTCGAGGCTGGCCACACGTGGTACTCGACCCCGTGGCCGTTGTTGAACGCGCGGTCGGCCTGCAGCGGGCCTTGACCTTGACCCGAGGTGATCGCCGCCCAGCTGGTGATGCTCTTGTCAAGCGCGCTCGTGTCCTGTCCGAGCGCGGCCTCGGCTAGGCGCATTTCGCCGCTGCCCTCGGCCCAGAGAACGTCTGGCGTGCCGGCGCCGACGTAGGGCGCATAGCCGGAGAACGGTCCCGCGGCGGAGTAGGTCATGTTGTAGGTGGCCGCATCTTTGGACGTTGCGACTGAGCGATTATTGATCGCAAAGTTGCCCTGGGCATAGGCCAGCACCTGGGCGGCTAGAGCGGACCGATTGGTGCCCTGCAGGTACATCGCGCCGAGCGCCTGCACGTCGAGCGTTTGGGTGTTGTCGTTCAGGCCCTCCAGGAAATGTGTGCCTGTGGAGTCGGTGACGAGCAGGTTGGCATCGATCGCTGCAGAGATCGTCGCCGCCGCGGCCTGATAGTGCGCAGCGGCCGACGTGCTACCTGCGCTTTGAAGCTCGCTGGCGAGCCGCGACACGAAGACGTATGCGATCAGATTGTGCTGGGTCGACACCCACGTGACGTCCGGCCCGCCCTTGATCAGACCGCTGGCGGTCTGCAGCGAGAGCAGATCATCGGCGGAGCGCTGCTCCGTCGTCAGATAACGGCCCGACCCAAACGCCAGGTCGTAGGTGGAGGCCGCGAGCCCGACCCACGCGACCGTGCCCGAGCGGAAGGTCGGGGCGCTTTCACCGGTGGTGGTGTTGAAGGCCAGTTCGATCGATCCATCGGTGTGTTGGAGGGCGTTGAGCTGATCGAGCAGCTGCCCTGAGTTCGCCTTATCGCCCGTGGAGGCAAACGCTGCAGCCGCGACTGCTGAGTCGTAGGTCCAAGACCAGTTCAGCAAGCTGTTGTAGGAAGGATCATCGGCCGGGATCTGATAGGAGCGGACGAGCTGCAGAGGAAGCGCGACGGAACTCGCGGCGCTGGCTCTCGCGAGGGTCCCGGCGGGGGCCGGCGGCCCGGCGGCGATCTTGGCCAGCTGTCCGGGCGGGGAGCCCGGATCGCCGATCACCGTGCTCATCACGGCATCGGCATTGAAGTGAGCGTGACGACGCTTCGGGTTAGCAAGGTGGCAACGCCGGCGAGCCTGACGCCAGTGCTTTGCGCAGGCCAGCGGCTTGGTCGTGCCAACCTGCCGGGCAAGCCATCGGGCGAGGCGGGTTCGCGGTCTGCGGCCGGTTTTCGGCCACGCCTTATGAACCCGTCCACCGACTCGCGGGCCATGGCCGCGGGCACGGTGATGTGACGATGAGCTCTTGGTGGAGAGAGTGGCTTGGGCGCGGCCCACGTCCGCGACCGACCCATATGCAAGCGTGATGCCCACGCTCGTGAGCGTGGCAACGATGCTGATGGTGATCAGCCGCCGCTTCGCAAATCTGCACATTCGTCCCGCTCCCGTTGTTGCCCTGGAGGTCTGTTCGCCGGATGGCTGTGATGGACCGCCTCCGTTGTTTAGTGATTGATCGACGCCGAACGGCCCGGAACGCGACCGTAGAGAGCCCGGTGCATGTCAGTAGAACCCCGCACATGCTGGCGCGGCAGCGGCGGCCCGGCGTCCGCCTGCTTGCGACGGCGTCGCCGGGCCAGGGGACGAGGTCACGCAGCGCGCCGACGGACTTGTCAGTCGTCGTCCGCCGCGAAGCCGGTGCGGGTCATGACGCCCCACTCGTTCTTGCCGCGCATGTACTTGACCAGGCCCCGAAGGCGCCAGACAGTCGTGAGCTGACGGTAGCCGGCGCCCTCGGTCACCGACCACGCCGCCAGGCGCAGGCGGTCGCGCAGACCCCCGTAAGCGCGATAGCTCCATTCCTCGAGCGCGATGGTGAACACGGAGATCACGATCCCAAGGCCGTAGGCGACGGCAAGGAAGAGCACCGCGAAGGACCAATCGACGGCTCCGAGCGCGAGGCTGACGACCAACCCGAGAAGCCCGAGCGCCTCGACGACCGGCGCTAGGAGCTCGACGAGCAGGAAGTAGGGGTACGCGACCAGGCCAAGGGTGCCGTAGTGGGGGCGACCAAAGACTCGGCGGTGGCGCCACAGCACGTCGGCGAGCCCACGGTGCCAGCGATCTCGCTGGCGGCCGAGCACGCGCAGCGAGTCGGGCACCTCGGTCCACGCGACTGGATCTGGGATGAACTCGACGCGGCCGGGGCCGCCGTTCTCGTATGCCCGGCGGCGCAATCGCGCCACTAGCTCCATGTCTTCGCCGACGGTGGCGTGCTCATAGCCCCCGGCCGCGAGCATCGCGTCGCGCCGAAACATGCCGAAGGCACCCGAGATGATGAGATTTCCGCCCAGGCGGTTCCAGCCGAGCCGGCCAGTGAGGAACGCGCGCAGGTACTCAACCGCCTGCAGAGCGGGCAGTGCGCGACGCGGGGCGTGCGCCTGCACGACCCGGCCGCCGCTGACGCGCGATCCGTTGACGGCGCGGATCGTGCCGCCGGCGGCCACCACGTCGTCGCGGTGCAGGAACGGGCGCACCATCCGTAACAATGCGTCTGATTCGATGATCGTGTCGGCGTCGATCGCGCAGACAAGCTCTCCCGAAGCGACGTTGAGCCCGGCGTTGAGCGCATCGGCCTTGCCGCCGTTTTCCTTGTCGACGACGACGAGGCCGGGGCTCGTGCGGGAGCGGTAGATGTGGTGGATCGGCTGTGACTCGACGCGGCGCTGAAAGATCGGGTGAACGGGGAGAAGGTCAAAATCGCTTTGAAGGACCGCGATCGTGTCGTCACTGGAGCCGTCGTTTATCACGACCACCTCGAGGTTCGGATAGCGGAGCGTCAGTAGCGACCGGAGACTTTGGGTGACGGTCAGCGCCTCGTTGTACGCCGGCGCGAGCAGACTGATCGTGGGCGCTGCGGCTGATCCGAGAAGTCGCCAGCGGCTCTCGTACCAGGACTCGAGGAGGTGCCAGCGCATTTCGAGGCTCGAGGCGACCAGCACCACGACGAGGAATCCGTTGACGGCCAGGAAGTAGGCGAGCACGCACCATTGCTCGCTCACCAGCAAATTGCGAAGCGCGGTGATCATGCGGGCGCACCGGGACGGCTGAGGATCAAGCGAGCCATGTCGCCCGCGAAGCGGTCGTCGTCCGTGAGCATGCGCTGCAGCAGTAACTCGCCGGGCGCGCCGAGTCTGCGCAGCGCGATTCCAGCTGCGCTGCGTACCTCCCAGCTGCCATCGCGGAGCGCCGCGACGAGCGGCGCGGCGGCTGCCCAGTGGTGACCTTCGCCGAGCGCGCGGGCGGCCGCCGCCCGGACCTGCGCCGCCGGATCTTTGAGGCCCGCGGTGATCGCCGCCACGGCGTCCTCACCGCCCAGCGAACCAAGTAGTTCCGCGGCGCGGCAACGTGTGGTGGGATCCTCGTCTCGCAGCAGCCGAAACCCAGCGTCGAGCAGGCGCGGGTCACCCAGCGCTGCAGCGACCTCCAGCCCGGCCACGGCGCGCGGGCCGGTCGCCGTGGCGAGGTAGTCCTTGAGCGGCTCGACCGCGGCCTGGCCGAGGCGAAGCAACGAGTCCTTGACGGTGAACCGGCAGAGGGTGGCCTCGTCGCCCAGGAGTGAGATCAGGCGGTCGAGAATTTCGCGCTGCGGGTGCTCGGCGCTCCAGGCGGCGGCCTCGGCACGCAACTCGGGGTGCCGGTCGTCGAACATTCTCGGCATGTGATCCTCCCCCGCGCCCAGGAGCGTGTGGATTCGGGCGCCGCGCAGACGCCGTTTCCATCGTCGCGAGCGGCAGAGCCGGCTCGCGCGGTCGAGGATTCCTGCGCGGCGAGCCAGCTCGAGCAGCTCGTCGCGCTGGGCGCCGGCGACGCTCGGCTCTAGGTCGCCCAATAGGCGCAGGCGCGCGGCGAACGGTAGACCTTCGAGCAAGGCGGCGGACAACTCGTGGCTCGGTCGGTCGATGAGGCCCGCGACGATCCCGGCGCGCGCCGCCGATAGGCGCGACCCGAGCCGGCGCTCTCGCGCGGCGAACCACGCGCCATGTCCAGTCAGCAACGCCAAGCCCACCGCCAGAGCGACAGCCTCGACCGCGATCACGATCGATACCAGCTGCCGGGAGACCACGGCCCGCTCAGCGCTCCAAGGCGCGGCGTACCCGCTGCAGGAGAACCGGCACGCTGAAGGGCTTGGTTACGTGGTCGACTGCGCCCGCCTCGAGGGCTGCCAGCACCTCGGCCTCCGAGCCGCGGGCTGTGAGCATGATCACGTGCATTCGCTCAAGGACGCCACGTTCTCGTAGCGTCCGCAGTACGCGTAGGCCGTCGACGCCGGGCAGGTCCCAATCCAGCAACAGCAGGGGCGCGCGGAGCTCGGGTTCTCGAGCGCCGAGCTCAGTCGCGGCCATCACCCCGTCGGTGATCCAACGGGTGCGGTAGCCCCTGGTCTGGAGTGCGTGCTCGAGCAGCTGACCGAGCACCCTGTCGTCTTCGACGATGACCACATCAACCCTGGCCGGGCCGTCCTCGAGCGCGCGCCCAGCCGGCACCACACGGTCGCGTCCCTCCGCCTTGGCGAGGTAGAGGGCGCCGTCAGCCGCGCGGTAGAGCTCCTCCACGTCGGTGCCGTGGGTCGGATACGCCGCGACCCCGACGCTGAGCGTGACCGCGATCCGTCCGTCATCGAAGCGGCGTCCGCGCACATCCTCGACGAGGTCGCCAAGACGCTGACAGGCGTCGTGCTCCGCCAGTCCGTACATCCCGACCACCAGCTCGTCGCCCCCCCAGCGCGCGACGACGTCCTCGCCGCGGAAGCACCGCCCCAACACCGCACCGAGCTCTCGCAGCACCGCGTCGCCTCCCGCGTGGCCGTAGACGTCATTGATCGATTTGAATGAGTCAACGTCGAGAACGGCGATCGAGGCCGGCTGGTGCTGTCGCTCGGCCATCCGTAACAGGCGCTCGATCACCTCGACCGACCTGCGGCGGTTGGGCAGGCCGGTGAGGCCGTCGGTCTCCGCCAGCGCCCGGTACAGCCGCACGCGCTCAAGCCGGTTGGCGATTCGCGCGACCACCTCAGGACCAACGAACGGCTTACTGAGGTAGTCGTCCGCGCCGGCGTCGAAGACCGTGCGGACCGACTCAGCGTCCGCGCGGGAGGTGAGGAAGATGATCGGGAGGCCCGCCCGCCGCGGCTCGTTGCGGATCGCCCGGCACAGCTCCGGGCCGGAGATCCCGGGCATGTCGAAGTCGAGCACGACGAGGTCGGGGGATACCTCGTCGAGACGTTCCCAGAACTGCGCGGGATCCTGACAGGTCGCGACCGTGAAGTCGGCTTCCCCGAGCACGGATTGGAGCGCGGCGAGTACGGTCGCGTCGTCGTCGACCGCAAGGATCTGCGTGCCGCGCACGCGGACGCGCTCACGCAGGGCGATCGCCGCGGCGATCACGTCGGACGGCTCGAGCGACTGGGCCAGGAAGCCGCGTCCCCCTCGCCGCGCCACCTCGACGCGGTCGACCGCCTCGTTGCCGTCGGTAACCACCATGACGGGTCGGTCCGCCGACGCCTCGCCAAGGTACCTCAGCGCGGCGTTCGCGTCGGTTCCGATCGATAGGTTGAGCACCACGACCTCGGGCGTGGCGTCGGCGGTCAGCCGATCGGCGGACACGAGGTCAGCAGCCAGCAACGCGCGCACGCCATGGGCCCGGGCCGCGGCGAGGCTGCTTTGCCCGCGCTCCGCGTCATCGTCGACGAGCAGAATCACCACGGGTCCGCCGGGCTCCGGCGCGGGCGGAGTCGCCGCCGGCGGGGCATCACGGTCGGCCTCGAGCTCACACCGCAGCGCGAGCGCAAGCTCGCTGAGCCCTGGCAACTCATCCGAGGATGGGGCGCCGTCGGCGCCTAGCGCGTGCTCGAGGGCGCGGGCGTGCTCGGAGGCGAGCGCGAAGCCGAGCGTTCCCACCGATCCGGCCAGCTTGTGGGCCTCGCGGGCGGCGCGCTTGCGCGCCTCCTCGCTGAGCGAGCCGGTGAGTGCGTCAGTGACCGCTTCGACGATCACCTCCACTTGGCTGAGAACCTCGGCCCGGTTCTGCTCCCAGACGGCCTCTAGCGGGCCGGACGGGCTCACGATTGCGCCGCCAGCAGCCGGGAGACCTTCGCGGCCAGGCCCTGGTCGATCCGATTTTTCATCTCATGCGATCCTGACGCGGTTGGCGGGCAGGCCATCCCGAAACCCGGGGAGAGGGTCGTGCTGGCCAACCGTCTCAAACCGGTGACTGTTCCTACTGAACAGCAGGGGGACGCCTCGCTCGACGAACGGGCGCAGCGTCCCCCGCGCCGGGCAGCGCGCCAGGTCGTCGATCTCGAGCCGCGCGCCAGTTGCGCTAGCTGCACCCGCGAGCGCCTCGACGAGCTCACGCGGGACGTCGTCCTCGCTCAACCCCATCTCCGGAAGGACGCGGAACGGGCGCGCAATCACGATCGGCTCCGGGCGATGCAGGGCCATCGCGGTCGCGATGACGAGCGCGACGATCGCGACCCGCGGGTTGAGCTCCCCCGCCTCGATCAGCGCCCGGATCTCGCCGGGCGGGCTGGGTCCGCTAGGCATCGGGACCTGATCGTCGGCCACGTAGATCGCCTCGACGCCGGTGACATCGGCGGGCAGGTCCAGACGCCCGTTCATGTCGCGCAGTCTGGCTTCAACCGCGCAGTGCCACTGGAGCCCAGTCTGGTGGCGAAGCTCTCGAACCGCGGCGAGAAACGACGGAACCCATTCTGTGTCGCTGCGAACCTGACCGACGAGGGTCAACTCGCGCGACCCGATTCGCTCCGCGTGAGCGACTGCCTCAGCGAGCGTGCCACGGCCAACCGAAATCGACGCGTTGGCGCGGATGCTCGGCCGGATGACGTCGGCCGGCGGGGCCATGTTGGAAGTGATCTGGTGCGCGGGTTGCATAGGTCCTCATCTCGATCTTCGGTCCCAGCGCCGAGAAAGCTCACCGGGGATTCGCGCACAGATCGGGAGCGAACTACGCACGAGCGGAGGCGAGCGACTGCCCCCAACGGGTTGAATTCTCGGAAGCTGGCCGCCCGCCGTAGATCCTCAAGGGATTTGATTCATGGGCCGATACGGGAGCAAAGGGTGCATCCGATCGCCGCGTCACAGGACTCTCGCCTGCTGAATCTTCGGTTGTGACGCCAGATCCACGATGCCGTCAGCCCAGGCCTTCTCCGACCCCGGTTGCTTGCGTGCGGTGCCGTCACCCAAAGCGCAGCACCCCAGCCAATGAAGGAGATGCGTCGTGCGATTGCAGTTTTCCAGGTCCGGCGGGCCAGGATCATCACCCAGCCGCGATAGCGGCCATGCTCCCACGACTCGATTTGGACTGCAGGGGCCGGCTCGCAGGGTAGCGATTGCCGGTGGACTGATCGTGCTGCTGCTCGTCGCCACCGTCGGGATCATGCTGTGGCGCTACGGGGCCGCCACGAGTCTGGCCCGCGATGCTCTGGCGAAGGAGACCGCGGTGGCGGTATCCGGGGGGGCCAATGAATTCTTGGTCGAGCGGGCGTTGCTGATCGGCCCCGACCGGCGTCTTGATGCTGCGCAAGTCTCTCAACTGCACGCGGAACAGCAGGGTTTCCAACAGGCGATCGGACAGCGGTTGCCCACCCTGCGCGGCTACGGAGGGGCAGATGTTGCGCTGCGCGCCCGGGTCCTTACGGGCAATGACAAGCTTATAGCGCATGGAAACAGTGTGCTTGCGGCGCTTGGAAACAGTGCCGCGCCAAGATTGGGGACCGGTTCCGCGGTTCAGGCGGTGGCCGCGTATTTTGCACAGTTGCGGAGCGTCAAGCAGTCGCTGGACGCGCTCGTCGTGGAGGACCAGCAGCGGTCAAACGCGGCGGCCGCGCGCGCCTCGAGCGCCGCAGGCAGTGCGCAGCTTGCCGGAATCGTGGTCGGTCTGCTCGCCCTGCTGGCCTCGTTGGGATTGGTTGTGTACATGGTGAGGCTGCTGCGCAGAGTGTTCGGCCGCCTGAGCGCCGTGGTTCCGAGGCTGAACGAGGCGTCGATCGAGATGCGCACCTCGATCCAGGAGGCCGCGGCGGCCACCAACGAGCAGTCGGCCTCGATCGCGCAGGCCGCGGCGACGATCGACGAGCTCGGCGCCACGGCCGGGTCGATCGCCGCCAACGCGGAGAACAGCAACAGCGCGGCGCACCAGACCAGCGACACGATGCAGCGGATGCAGCAGCAGGTCAACGCGATCGCCGAGCGGTCGCTGGCGTTGGGCCAGGGCAGCCAGAAGATCGGCGAGATCCTGGAGCTGATCAACGACATCGCCGACCAAACCAACATTCTGGCCTTGAACGCCGCGATCGAGGCCGCCCGTGCCGGGGATGCGGGACGGGGGTTTGCCGTCGTGGCCAGCGAGGTCCGCAAGCTGGCCGAGCGCAGCATCCGCTCGACGGCTTCGATCCGCGAGATCGTCGGCGAGGTGCAGGATAAGACCAACGCGACGATTCTGGCCACCGAGCGGGGCAGCAAACATGCCGACGAGGTTGTCGATCTAATGCGCTCGACCAGCCAGGAGCTCGACGAGAGCCTGCTCGCGACCGCGCAGCAGCAAGAGGCCGCGGAGCAGGTTGCCGTGGCGATGGGTGAGATCCGCACCGCCGCTCAGCAGCTCTCCAGCGAACAGGAGCTGAGCCTGCAGACCACTCAACGCGTGGAACGCACCTCCTCGGAGCTGCGTGAGCTGCTGATTCAATACGGCGTTGCCGTGACCAACGGCGGGGCGGTCAACGGTTCCGCTGCCCAGAGATCGCCATGAGCGGTGTGTGTGTGCACGTGCGCATCGCCGATGAGCACTATGCCGTTCCTGTCGAGCACGTGCTGGAGGTGGCGAAGCTAGGGGATTGGACCGTCGTCCCGGGGGCTTCGCGGTGGCTGCTGGGGGTGATCAACCGCGACGGACAGGTGCTCCCTCTCGTTGATCTCGCACAGCTGCTCGGCACCAGATCGACCGGCCGTCCGGCCTGTCTGCTCGTCGTTGAGGACGGCGAGCGCCGTGCCGGACTGGCCGTCGACGAGATCATCAACGTGCGCCCGGCACCCGCGAGGATCGAGGCGACGGAGTCGAAGCTACTGAGCCGAGCGGCGCTGGTCGAAGGGGTGCTGGTCGGCATGCTCGAGATCGGGCTCGTGCTCGACGAGGCAGCGGATTGCGATGGGGACGGGCATGGCCATTGACGGCGAGCTGCTGGAAACTTTTCGCGAAGAGACGAGCGAGCGTCTCGATCGGATCGTGCAGACGCTGCTGGCGATCG
>Ga0209839_10001783_pt1 | contig 10823 bp, 10 predicted proteins | sample OrgsoiDNA2013050_FD_185800 | JGI IMG/M metagenome (GOLD analysis project Ga0209839, IMG submission 185800) | Permafrost soil microbial communities from the Arctic, to analyse light accelerated degradation of dissolved organic matter (DOM) -... | ecosystem: Environmental > Terrestrial > Soil >... | reverse complement strand
TACATCGCGCGATTCCAGGCCGCGGCGGCCAACCTGCTGGCCGGCCTGACACCCGCAGCCGGCGAGCCGGCGCTGTCAAGCCCAGGCCGGGCCACGGCCCAGCCAGCCTAACCGCACGACTCCAGCCGCCCGCCGCTCCGTCCCTCACAACCTCGTAGGTGACGAAGGTGAGGCCGTCGCCGATGGTGGTCACGTGGACGAGGCGCATGGGCTTCTGGTCGCTAGTCCCGCCGAAGAGTCGCCGCTGGGGCGCTCCCTCGCTGCTGGCTGGAGCCAGGGGCGCACAGGCGGCGGTGGGGCGCGTCGAGGCCGTGGCCGGGTGGGCTGAGGTGCCGCGAGACACCATGGCCGGAGCGGCCGGGCTGGAACAGACAGAGGTCGCCATCGCCCCCTCGCCCCCCTCCCGATCCGGGCCCAGGTCGCCACCCTGACATTGCGCCTCCATGGCGAGCTCGCTTGTCGGTCGCCGGAGGTCAGCGCTTGGCGATTGCTTCGCGGACGGCGGGCACGACTTCGTGTGCCCAGAGGTTCAGTGTCGTGTCGCTGAGGCTGTCGCCAGGAGGGAGCAAGTAGATGAAAGCGGCGGCGCCGTGTTCAAGCACGGCGAAAGTCAGTTCCTCTACCCACTGGGTCACTCCGCCCCCGATCCAGCGGCCCTCGTCGTCGCGGGTCTCTCCTAGCGGGACCCGGGTAAGCCGCCCTGACACGTTGTAGATGGTGTCGACATCAGTAGGGTTTCTCCCTACCGAAGCAGCCGCTTCGTCGATGATGGGCCTTGACTCGGCAACCCGCGTGCTGCGCCAGTCGGCGAGGTGTCCTGGTATCCATCCGTCCGCCTGTCGGCCGGTTACTGCCAGCGCCTTCGGGCCGAGCGATCCGATCCAGATCGGTGGCGTTGGTGCGGCCGCGGGTGTCAGCCCAGTGACGTGGTAAAACTCGCCGTCGAACGTGACCGGATCGCCGCCGCCGGAGAGCGCTCTCACGACCATGATCGCCTCTTCCAGCGCTCGTACTCGGGCTGCGGGCGACAGGCGGGTGACACCGAGGGCGACGATTTCCTCCCACAGCCCGCCCGCACCCATTCCGAGAACGACACGACCGCGAGAGATCGTAGACAGTCCCGTGATGGTCCGGGCGAGCACGGGAGCGGGACGGCTTAGCAGGTTTGTCATGATCACCGCTCCGGTGATGTTGCTGGTTGCGCCCAGAACGAACCCCAGCGCAGCAGGAGCAGGCGGAGATGATCCACTGGGATGGCAGGAACTTTCAGATCCGCCTGCGCAGGACGGCTTGAGACTCGATCGTCGCTCCGGCTCGGGTCATTGGGCGCTCAGCCCAGAGGCGGCTGCCGGAAGCACGGTCCTAGTTGAGCCGCAGTCGGCCCCCGGAACGCTGCGCCAGCTCGTGCCGCAAGGCCGCACGCGACACGTACCCGATGATCGCCGGGATCTGCCCGGCCAGGTTCTGGTCCGCCCCTGCCTGCTGGGCGGCCGGGCCAAGCGCGATCCGCACGTCTACCCCCGCCTGCTGGGTGGCCGGGCGCAGCGCGATCTGCACGCAGCCGCCGGGGAAAACGTCGTACCAGGTAGCTCCGAACCCGGGACCGCCGCCCAGGGCGCGCAGCCGGCTGATTCCCGGCTCGGTGGTCCGGACCGCGGCGGCCCGGCCGACGGCGCAGTGCCCGGTCAACGTCAGCTGCAGCGCGCCCCGGCCAGCCCGGTCGTTGTCCAGCGTGATGACCGATGTGCCGCGAAGCGCCTCGGCCCGGCCCAGGCTCCAGCCGGTGGGCAGCGACCGGATGCACACCACTTCGGTAGCTGTGGGCACCGACTGGGCCTCGGCCAGCAGCGGTTCCAGGGCCTGGCAGCCCATATTGGTGACGAGCAGTGCCGATGGCTGAGTGGTGTCGTTGACCAGCACATTCGCCAGGGCGAAGCCGAGCAGGACGACCGCCGCGAGGACGGCAGCTGAGGAGGCCACCCGGCGCGTGCTCCAGCGCTGGATCCGGATAGGCGCAGGCCGGTGCGGCAGTAGCCGAAGGAACTCCTCGTGCAGCTCGCCGCCGCTGGCCCGGATCTCGTGCCGGAGCTGGGACGGCAGCGCGAGGCCGTGGGCCGCGGCGAACGCCTCTGAGATCTCCGCCGGGCTGAAGAACCGCAGCGCGCGCTGGTAGACGCGCTCGGCACTGCTACGCAGGGCCAGGCACAGCATCATGTTGGCCAGGTCGACCGCCTGCCGCCACGGTGTCGGGCGTACCTCCGCGAACGCGACATCGATCAAGAGCAGACGGCCGTCGCGGACCAGCAGGTTGGCCGGCTTGACGTCGCGGTGCGCGAGCCCCGCGTCCCACATCCTGCGGACGATCAGCAGCCCGTCATCAATGACCTGGTCGTCCACTGCGGCGTCACCCAGCTCGGCCGAACCGGCAAAGAACTCAGTGAGCAGCAGGTACTCCCGTTCCGGCGTCAGCTCGACAAAACCATACGGCTGCGGGCTCGGCAGCCCGGCGTCCCGGCAGACCCGCAGCGCATAGTCTTCCTGCTGTACCAGGCGGCGGACGCCCTGGAACGACCGCTCATCCTCCAGCCGGCCGTACCGCAGCTGCCGGCCGAATTTGTACCAGCGGTCCGCGCGCACGTGCGAGCGCGCGTACAGCTTGCCGAACAGGTATCCGCCCGGCTCGCCGGCCCGCCGCAGCCGCATCGGGCTGGACCCACCGGAACCAGCCAGCCCGAACGGCTCGACGCCGGACACCTCGATGCCCATCTGCTCCTTCAGCGCGCGCCTGATCGCCTCGCCGCGTGCGCCACCGAGGTCGAGATGCGCACCGTGCGCGCCGCCGTAGACCACCGGGAACGACTCCTCCGGGGCGAACAGCCGCATCCCCAGCAGCGGTACCGTCACGCCGAGGACCGCACCGAGCAGCAGGTCGGTCGGCGCGTCCACGCCCAGGCGCATCCGGGACAGGCTGATCACGACGACGATCGAGAGCGCGGCCCAGCCGCCGCGCCGCCGCCAGCGCCCGGCGGGCACCAGCGTATATAGCGCACCGGTCAGCACGGCGCACACCTTCTCGATCTCGACCGACGGCATCGAGAAGCCAGCCCAGTGAAACTGGATCGGCACGCCGAAGGGCAGCGTCCGGTGCACGGCAAACAAGATGATGGCCGTCAGCGCGCCCATGACCTCGTAGCTGACGATCAGCACCGCCAGATACCGGAACCGGCGCAGCACGACGAGCGCCAGCAGGAGCGCGTATCCCGCGAAGATCGTCGCCGGTGCCGCGCCCGCCTCAGCGATCACGCGGGCAACCGCCGTGAATCCCGGAACCGGTGCGCTGGCCACGTGCCGGGTCATGGCATCGTCGATGACCGTGACATCGATCGCCCAGCGGCTCAGGCCGCCAGCGAATATCGCGATGACCCCGCCCACCGCGACGATCGCGGCAGCCAGCCAGATATATCCGCTGCGCTCGATGTGCCGGGGCAGCGGAGGCGGCGCGCCCGACGGGCGGCGCTGGCGGCCGGCGGGCAAGACGGGCGTCCGCCCTGACGCGCCCTGGGCGGAAAGCGGCGGGCCAGTGCTCACACGTACCCCCGGTGCTGCAAGGACCGCCAGGACAGCCAGCCCGGCAGCACCGGCAGCCAGTAAGTCGCCAGCCGGTACAGCAGTACGGCCGAGACCGCAGGTCCGGGCTGCATGCCGACACCGGTCAGGCCGGCGACCAGCGCCGCCTCGATCGCGCCGAGACCGCCCGGCGTGGGAGCGGCCGCCGCCAGCGCGGCGGCAGCCAGATACACCGCGCCGAGCACGACCAGGCCGGGGCCCCCGCCGAACGCCTGGACCGAGGCGGCGAGCGCGGCGATGTAGGCGAGCGTGATAAGGGCCGAGCCGCCGAACAGCAGGCCCAGCTTGACCGGGCTCGCGGCAGCCTGTCGCAGGCTGCCCGCCGCCGAGCGGGCGCCGGGAATCAGCTTCTTGCGCGTCCAGCGCCGCCCGGGCCGTGTCGCCAGGACCACGCCGATCAGCGCGATGATCACCGCCAGGACAAGCAGGATCTTGCTGCCGGACGGCAGCTTGAACGCTTTCGTGAGGTCGTGGCCGGCCAGCGCGAAGAAGACCACGATCATCGCGACATGCACGACGGCGCCCGCGAGGGCGTTCACGCCGACCGCCGCGACGCTGGCCGGGGCGTCGGTACCGCTTTTCTGCAGGAACCGGGCGTTCAGCGCCATCCCGCCGACGTTGGCTGGCGACACCCGGTTGATGAACGACGATGCACCCTGGGCCAGCACGGCCGGGCCGAACGGGACGTGGCCCGGCACCGAGCCGATGAGCGCTATCGCGCTCGCCACATAGGTCAGCGCGGACAGGCCGATGATCACGGGCAGCCAGGCCCAGTTAGCGCTTTGCAGCGCGTGCCAGCTGCTGCTCACCTGGGCGATCTGGGGAAGCAGGAAGTAGAAGGCGCCGGCCAGGGCGGCGATTACCAGCAGCGTGCGTGGCCGCACCCGCTGCAGGCGGACGAGGTCCTGGTCGGCGTCGTCGCCGCTGGCTGCGACTGCGGCCGCGCGGGTATTCTTCAGCAGCCCGTCCTGGCCCTTGATCGCGTGCCGGGTGCCCGCCGACAAGGCGAGCGGCTGCAGCAGCGGCACGGCGGTGGCCACGCCGGCCGGCCCGATCGTGGCCGCCGCGGTCGCGACGGCACGGTCCGGGCCGATCCGGCCAGCCAGCGAGGTGAGCAGCTCGGCCACGTCGATGGCTCGCTGACGGCTGGTCGCGGCGAGCTCGGCGAAGCTGAAGTCGACCAGCAGAGCGGTTCCGTTCTGGCTGAGCATGATGTTGCTGCCGTGCAGTGAGCGGTGCGCGATCCTGGCCTGGTGCAGTCGGCTGACCTCGCGCCACAGGCTACGGGCGAGCTCATCGGTGATTCGATCGGCTGGGACGTCGTCCAGGGACTGGCCCGCGACCAGGTCCATGGTCAGCAGCACGGACCCGTCGTCGGCCCTGATGACCTGGCCGACGTGCGGCACCGTGACGCCGGCCCGCTCGGCCATGACGGCCACCAGGGCCTCGTGCTCGACGGCCTTGAACAGCGAGGCCGCGGGCCTGGTATCGCCGACGCCGCGCAGCCGGATGCTGCGATAGGCCCGGTACAGCAGGTCGGCGTCCCGGTGGTCTGAGCCAAAAACCTTCACGAACAGGGCACGTCCGCCGTCGGTCACCGCCTCGAACGGCCGCGATCCCTTGGCGGTGACGAGGGATTCGCTCACCCGGCTGACCGGCACGCCGCCCGCGCGCAACGCCACTGCCACCCCGGTGGGGCCCATCCGCCGATCCGGCACCCCGAATACCAGAAGCAGGCCCGCCCCCGCTGTTACCCCGACGGCCAGCGCCAGCACCAGCTGCATGGGCAGCAGCCCGCCGGTGATCAGCCGGGCCGCGCCGATCAGCAGCAGCGTGGCCCAGGCCACCCGGCGCCACGGCCGGCTCAGCCAGGGCGCGGCGGCCACCGCGACGGCCACCAGTCCCGCCAGGACGGCCGGATCGGGGAAGCCGGCGCCGGTCAGCCAGGAATCCTGGCGCGGCCCTGCGGGCGCGGGGCCGCCGGGCCCGGCCAGGTAAGTGATTCCGGCCATCACGGCGGCCGCGGCCGCGAACCCGCCCGCTACCGTCACCAGGACACGGAACCGGCGATACCGCAGCGCGGCGACCAGCAGTACCAGTGCCGCCGCCGCGATCGTCACCTGGACCAGGCCAATCAGCACCCGCCCAGCCGCAGTCGCTGGGCCCACCTCGGTGATCGCGGCCGCAGCCGGCCGGAGCAGGGCAGGCAGTAGCGCAGCGATCGTGGCCGCGGCGGTCAGTACCGAGCCCGCGGCGATCAGCCGGATCACATCGCCCGGATGCCGGTACCGCGTCGGCGCCAGGACCCGGCCCCGCGTCGGTGTCCTGGACCCGCCGGCGGCCAGCTGTATGCTCGGGGAATGCGTCATGGGCAGTAACCGCCGGCCGTGGCCGCCACGCCGATGATCCGGCCGGGACACGGCACAGAGCTAACCCCGAGCCGATCCGATGACCACGGTGGCCGGCTCAGACTGGCGTCGCCCGGCTGGATGCTCGTCGGCCTGGCCTGCCTCGCCCTGGCCATCGCCCTGATCGCCGTCGTCGCGCTCACACCGTCGTGGGTGCGGCCAGCGGACCACCAGTGGCTCCGCTGGATGCTCGATGTCCGCGTGCCGCCGGTAGTTTTCACCGCGAAGGTGCTCAACGTGGTCGCCGGCGGCACAGTCATGTGGGTGGTCCGGGCGGCGATAGCGGCCGCGCTCGCGATCTGGCGGCGCTGGCGGGCGCTGGCAGTGTTCGCGCTGGCTGAGCTGTGCGCGGAGCTGTGCATCGGGCCGGTCAAGGCGCTGGTGGACCGGCCCCGCCCGGCCGGATCGCTGGTCGCCGTCACTGGCCAGTCAATGCCCTCCGGGCATGCCCTCATAGCGGCGGTGACCGCCGTCGCGCTGGCGCTCATCCTGACCCGGCCCAGCAGATCCCGGCGGCTTGCCATCGTGGCCGCCGTGGCCTGGTCAATTCTCGTTGCGCTGAGTCGCACCTACCTGAGCGCACACTGGCTGACCGACGTGCTCGCCAGCCTGTTGCTCGGGACAGGCTGGGCAGCACTGTGGTTCGGCGTGCTCGCACCCAGCCAGCGCACGCCCTATCCACGAACCACCGTCTCTCCTGCCCGTGAACCCCGACACGGCCGCCCGCCAGGAGGCCAGCCTTCCCCCCAGCGATTATTAAGACACGGTCCAGCGGCGGGCGCGGTGCGGCCCTCCGGCGGCGCGGGGCGTCGGTGCCGAGCGCGAGGCCACGCCAAGCTTGCTGCGCCGGCAGCAAGCGAGCGGCCGATACTCACAGGAACTGTGTCGTCACGCCGCAGGACGGCTCGTACGCCGCAGACGGAAACCGGGCCCCGCTGGCCAAAAGGTGCTGCCATATTTCGCCTCGGTTAGCTGCGCGCTGGGCGCCACCAAGGTCCGGAGCAGCCGGAATATTGATCTCGTTTACACGCGAACAAACGAGCGCCACTTCCTTTTCGAAGCTACGCCCGATCCGCCAGGCAAACAAGGAAATCAGGAGACGAGGCGGCGCGGCGGAGAGCATGCGCCATCCCGCAAGCTCCTCAGGAACACCCCGCTACATGAAGCCTTTCAATCCAGCCGGGCAGTTCAGAGGCCTCTTCCGATCTGCTGATGGTGGCCGAATCGGCATCTTGATGCCTCTAATAAGTGGCACTATGATGTCTATGTGCGTACTACCCTGACCCTTGACCCCGACGTTGCCCAGCTCGTCGACGAGGCCGCCCACCGCGCGCGGACATCGAGGAAACGGGTGATCAACGATGCCCTGCGGCGGGAGCTTTCCCAGCCGCCGTCACGCCGGGAGCCCTATCACCTTCCTGCTCACGAGGCGACGCTGCAGCCCGGCTTTGACCTGGCCGGCTTCAACCGCCTGGCCGACGAACTGGAGGACGAGGCGATTCTTGCTGCCGGGAAGCGCCCCGGATCGTGATTATCCCCGACGTCAATCTGCTGCTCTACGCAGTCGTTTCGGCCTTTCCGCAGCACAAGGGCGCCCATGGGTGGTGGGAGGAAACAGTCAACTCCTCCGCGGAGATCGGCCTCACCTCCCCGGCCATCTTCGGGTTCGTCCGGATAGCGACGAATCCGCGAGTGCTGTCCCCGCCGCTGACGGTCGATGCCGCCACGGGATATGTATCCGAGTGGCTCGGCCAGCCCAACATCAGCCACCTCATCCCTGGCCCGAGGCATGTTGAAATTGCCTTCAGCCTCCTGCACAGTGTCGGGACCGGCGGAAACCTCACGACGGACGTTCAGCTAGCCGCATTCGCGTTCGAATACGACGCGGACATGTTTTCGAACGACACCGATTTCGCCCGCTTTCCCGGCCTGCGCTGGCGCAATCCGCTGGCCTGACCGCCGCACCTCATTTTCGGTCCGTGACCTGCGCAGACGGGTCGGCAGAAGCTCACCTTCAGCCTGCGACAGCATCCCCTGGAGCGGGTGGCTGCGTGCCACTGTTATACTTAGAGTAACTAACCTACTACAGAAGGCAAGGTATGTGCACGAGGGTGTTCTGGTCGGATAACAGCGTGGCCAAGGTCTCCTCGCGCACCATGGACTGGCAGGTCAGCGACGAGCCGGTGCTGTGGGCTGTGCCCGAGGGCACGAGGAGGGTGGCGGGCGGCGCGTCCTGGGCATCACGATTCGGCGTCGTGGGGCTGAGCATGTGGGACTGCGGCACGACCGACGCCGTGAACAGCGCGGGCCTGGCCGCGCACGTGCTCTACCTGGGCACCGCCGACTTCGCGGCGCCGGGCAGCCCGGGCGCTATCCCGAACCTGCTGTGGGCACAGTGGGTCCTGGATCACTGCGCGACGGTGGACGAGGCAGTCGCGGCGCTGCACGATCTGCCGATAGTGTCGGTTCCGGTACGGGGCCAGGATCTCGGCTGCCATCTCGCCCTGGAGGACGCCAGCGGCGATTCGGCGATCGTGGAGCCGATCGACGGGAAACTCCGCGTGCACCACGGCCCCCAGTACCAGGTGATGGCAAACGATCCGATCTTCGACGAACAACTGGAACACCTGCGCCATTACCGCCCCTTTGGCGGCGACCGGCCGCTGCCCGGCGGAATCGAGTCCACCGACCGCTTCGTTCGCGCGGCCTATTTCCTGCACTATCTTCCTGAGCCCGCGGATCTCGCCGAGGCCATAGCCGGAGTGGTCAATGTCGCCGGCACCGTCTCGTGCCCGCCCGGCGCGCCCTATGAAGACTTCGGCGTGTACCCGACCTGGTGGACCTCGGCCATCGACCTCACCAACCTGACCTACTACTTCTGGTCTCATTCGAGCCCGTCCCTCATCTGGGCCGAGCTCTCGGCCATCGATCTGCGGCCCGGCACCCCGGTCCGTTCGCTGGATCCCCGCCAACCCGGCCTGGTCGGCGACGTGACCGGCCGGCTCGCCCCGGCCGCACTGACCTACTGACGCATACGCGCGCGGAGGGCGGATTCCGCGGAAAGATCGCCCTGCTGGAGAGACGGATGCCGTCTGGCGGTGCCGAACCGGCGGGCCAGCCGCCGGAAGCGGGCTCCCGGGCGGCTGGCGGTGCGGGAGACAGCCCACGCCGCTTCGACCATCGCCGATCTCAGATGCGGGTTGCCGTTGCGGATGGCGGCCTTCTTCCGCTTGCCGGCGGACTCGTTGGCACCGGGTGCGAGCGTTGCCCAGGCGGCCAGCTTCGCGCTCCCTGCTACCGTCCAAGTCACCGGACAGATCCGGGACCTGGTTCACGCCCGCAACCGGGCGGGCCGGGATTCTAGGTGCGCGCTGATGGGAGTGCAGGTGGCTGACGAGGCGGTCGTAGCCGATCTGGCCCCGACCGGGATACTGCGTGCGTCGATCAATCTGGGCAACCCGGTGCTCGCTCAGGGCACCGGGCAGGCGCCCGCGGGGGTGACCGTCGACCTGTCACGTGAGATCGCGGCGCGCCTGGGTGTGCCGGTGTCGCTGGCGTGTTTCGACGCCGCTCGCAAGTCATTCGAGGCCCTGCACACCGGTGCCGCGGACATCGGTTTCCTGGCCATCGAGCCCGCCCGCCAGGCCGAGCTGTGGTTCACCGCCCCGTATGTCCTGATCGAAGGCGTCTACGCGGTACCCGCGGAATCACCGATCACGACGGCTGTTGAGATCGACCGCCCGGGAGTTCGGATCGGGGTCAAGGAGGGTTCGGCCTACGACCTGTACCTGACCCGCACGCTAACCCACGCCGAGGTCGTGCGCGGTGGCGACGCGGTTGAGGTGTTCCGTGAGCACCACCTCGACGCGGTGGCGGGCATCCGTCAGCCGCTGACCCGCCTGGTCGCCGCCGACCCGGCGTTGCGGTTGGCCGAACCCCGCTTCATGCAGATCCGCCAGGCCGCCGCCACCACCCTGGATCGGTCACCGGAGGCCAAGGCGTTTCTGCGTGCACTCATCGAGGACCTGAAGGCAGATGGGTTCATCGCGTCAGCCCTGGCTCGCTCAGGTCAGGACGCCACCGTCGCCCCGGCATCCTGACCCGGCTACGCGGCGCAGTTGTGGAAATTTAGTTCCGCAGGCTATGGAGTGACGCCGCCGATGTCCCTGAGCCGACCGTGAATGTGCCTGGCGTCGTGGTGACGTCGGCGGTAGTCAGCGTGACGGAGGCCGTGTCACCAGGCGTAACGTGCCATTCCCCGGCGGGGCCTGGCCGAGGACCCTGTCATCGGCCCGATGGCGTTCGTGGCGGTCGGCATGTCGGAGGTTTCCTCTTGCCTGATCGGCTCGAAGGTGACGCCCGGCTACCACGTCGGGAAGGGTGAGGAGCTCGGTTACTTCCAATACGGCGGCTCGACTCACTGCCTCGTTTTTCGTCCGGGCGCGATCGCCGAGTTCGCCCTCGCGGCCATTCCCCAGCCGCACGACCCAAAGGCGCCGCTGATGCTCGTCCGCTCGAAGCTCGCCATCGCCAACGCGGCGGTCTGAGACGCGGCGGGTAGCCGCGAGCCGATCAGCCAGAGGCAACTGCCCGCCCTACGGCCCACGAGACCGCCGGTGGTCGCTGACATTCCAGGCGGTCACGCCTTCGTCCCTAACATCACAGCCACCGATCTCACCGCACGTCTCCGCAGCTACTAGGGTACGAGGATGGCGCTTGCCCCTGGGCTGCTTTCTTTCGTGCAGATCGTCGTCGCGGACACTGATACAGCGATGGCGATGGGCAGTG
>Ga0209839_10001781_pt1 | contig 10833 bp, 7 predicted proteins | sample OrgsoiDNA2013050_FD_185800 | JGI IMG/M metagenome (GOLD analysis project Ga0209839, IMG submission 185800) | Permafrost soil microbial communities from the Arctic, to analyse light accelerated degradation of dissolved organic matter (DOM) -... | ecosystem: Environmental > Terrestrial > Soil >... | reverse complement strand
GGTGCCAGACGCTGCGTAATGACTCAATTGTGATCGAAGGTCCGTTTAGGCAGGGGAAAATCGTACCAGCAGTTCGAATCCCTTTCGCTCCGCCAGTAAGTCTCTGATATAACTAGAGAAAATACATCTCGTGGAATTGTGCGGCGACTTCCGCAGGTTAGCGGCCGAACTTACGGCAGCTGGCCACTGAGAGAGCGAATTCGGTGCGATTTCTGCAATCAGTCGAGGTCGTTTCTCAGAACACGACTTTGCCAGTGTCCTTCTCTACCAATTATCGCGCGATCTCGCCTGGGTTCTGCTGACTGCGCGGAAGTGGAACGCCGCATTTTAATATCCTCGGTCAATTTCAGCGCAATCTTACTGATGCAGCGCCGCGAGCGGCAGAATGTTAAGCTGCTGACGAAGAACGCCGGCACTCGCCAGACTCGACGATGACACGAACGAACATCAGAATGGAGCCGCCGGTCTCGAACAGGACTGGCATTCTGGTGTCCTGCGCGAGCCTTATCGCGCCGGCACATTCGAGAAGAGCGCGCCGAGGCCCTCCGCCATTGTCGGGTGCGCGATAATCGCATCGCGCAAGCCCGTGTAAGGCATGCCCGCCAACATTGCGGTCTGGACCACGGCCATGACTTCACCGGCCTCGGCGCCGATCATGGTGAAACCGAGAATGCGGTCGCCGCCCGCCTCGACCAGTGTCTTCATGAAGCCGCGCGTCTCCGATATCGTCCGCGATCGCAGCACGGCGGCGATTGGCAGCTTCGCCACGCGAACGGCGATGCCCTGGCGCTGGGCTTCGCCTTCGCTCAAGCCAACGCGCGCGAGCGGCGGGTCGGTGAACATGCAGTACGGGACGAGCCGATCACGCTTCGTGCGATCCCCGCCGCTCAGATTGGCCGAGATGATTCGGAAATCGTCGAACGAGACGTGGGTGAACTGTGGGCTGCCAGCGGCCTCGCCAATCGCCCAGACGTCGGGCGCGCTCGTCTCGAGCCGGTCATTTCCAGACAACACCCGGTACCGAGGAAATGAGAATCGTGGAGTCCGCTTCGTTGCTCTCTCACCCTCTGTGCCGGTTTGAAGCAATTTCCGCGCCTGAAGGTCCTGCTCAGTGTTGCGGCGTGCCATGCGGGGTCGAGACCGTGACATAGCGACCGCGCGCTCAATTCCAGACGCCGGTCCGTCGATCTTCGACGTGTTTGACCTTGTGGCTGGCGCGCGGCAGCGTCGCGACCCCGTCGCACTTCCGCTTCGTCAGAAGCGCTCACGATCGCCAAGTTTGAACCAGGCGTCTAGACACCGAGCCATCCATCAATCCGAGCAGGCCAGGCTGAATCTCCTGCAACACAAAATGTCTCGCGGCGATCAGCGGCCAGCGATGTGCTTTCGACTGTCATCGAGCGCCTTCCATCATGGCTCGCTGCTTCGCCAGGGCATCAGGCGCCCCGGCGACGGACGCCTTTACATCGAGCCGATGCGACAAAAAGCTAAGCGTGAACGCGACAGCGGCCAGAGCCACGCCGATCCACGGCAACTCGCGATAGGCCAGACCGTTGGTCAGGGCGAGACCGCCGATCCAGGCGCCTGCGGCGTTGCCGAGGTTGAATGCACCCTGATTGAGGGTAGGGGCGAGATTGGGCGCCTGCGCTGCTTCGTTGACGACGCGCATCTGCAATGGAGATATCAGCGCGAAGGCCAGCACACCCCAGCAGAAGATCGTCACGGCCGCCGGCACCAGCGAGGCGCTCGTGAGCGTGAATAGGCTCAAGACCGGAATTAGCAACGCCAGAATGCCGATCACCGACGGCATCAGCTTCCAGTCGCCGAGCCACCCTCCAAGGAAATTGCCCGCAGTGAGTCCAATGCCGAACAGAAGCAGCATGAGGGTAACCTCGTGCGGTGAGATCAACGTCACGTTCTCCAGGATCGGCGTGATGTAAGTGTAGACACCGAAGAGGCTCGCGGACACCACCACGCTGATCAGCATCGCTAAAATCACCTGTGTGCTGCCAAGCGACCTTGCTTCGTGAATCAACTGCATGCGGGGAGTGGGCATGTTGCGCGGCAGCCAAGCGTAGAGGGCAAATGCCGCGGCGAAGCCAATGACGACCACGGCCCAGAACGTATTCCGCCAGCCGACAGCTTCGCCGAGCGCGGTGCCGAACGGAACGCCGAGCACATTGGCGAGCGTGAGACCAGCGAACATCATTGCTATCGCCTGTGCCTTCTTGTGCTCCGGCACCACAGTAGCGGCGACCACGGCTCCGAGTCCGAAGAATGCGCCGTGACAAAGCGCCGTTACAATTCGCGCGGCCATCAGCAAGGCATAATTCGGGGCCAGCGCGCAAAGCAGATTGCCGAGAATGAAGATGCCGGTCAGCAGAAGCAACGCCTTCCGCCGGTCCATTCTTGCCGTTGCAACGGCAAGAAAGGGAGACCGAACGCGACGCTCAACGCATATCCGGTCACAAGGAGACCGGCCTGGGGGATCGTGACGCCAAGATCGCCGGCAACATCCGGCAACAGCCCCATGATGACGAATTCAGTGGTGCCGATGCCAAACGAAGCCAGAGCGAGAGCCAACAAGGGAAGACGGCTCGTGGAGGCAGGAATTTTAGGTGCGAGAGGCATGATTGCACTTCAGCAAGACGACCAGTGTCCGGCTCGATGGACTGATGAAGCGTCACACCTCCATCTAAGCTGTTTGCTTCCACAAGCATTACCGTCAGAGTTGAGGATAGTCGAAGGGCCTGCCGGCACCATTAAATTGCTGTTCAGAAAACTAAATTCGATTTCATGCGAGCAGTTGGGCGAGCGAGCAAAGCGACACCGAAACTTTGCGCCTCGATAGAAAGCGCCACCTTCAAAAAGGTGCCGGCTCCTGCGGCAAAAAGATTTGTCGCCTTGGGCGCGGGTTGAGCGGGGATTTCAGGAGTCCAGGGCAGGCTTCGAGCCGTTGATGAAGAACGCCATTCCCTCGCTTTCCTTGGAGCCGATTTCGAGGCCGTGGACGGGCCGGCTGTTCTTTGGACGGCTTCGGGGCGCAATCTCACGATGCAGTGTCTGCGTTCACCGGCAGGGTGAACTGAAAAGTCGCGCCGTCGGGCACGTTTGCGGTCGCCCACAGCCGGCCACCGTGGGCTTCCATGATCGAACGGCAGATCGAGAGCCCCATGCCCATGCCGCTGGATTTGGTGGTGAAGAAGGGGTTGAACAGCCGGTCGGCATCCTCGGCGAAGATCCCTACGCCGCAATCCGTCACACTTACGTACACTTGGTGCGCCTCGTCCTGGCGGGATCGGATCACCAGTTCGCGCGGCCGATCCGTGACCGATTGCATCGATTCAATGCTGTTCATCACCAGGTTGATAATCACTTGCTGCAGTTGAACCCGATCACCCAGGATCATCGAAAGAGTGTGTGCTAACTCCATTTGCAACGACACCTGGTGGCTGACTAGTTCACGCTCCACCAAGGCGGTGACCTCCTTGACAACGTCATTGACGTCGAGCGGCACCTTCTCAATGTCGGTCTTTTTCGCGAGCGCCCGGACGCGACGGATCACCTCGCTCGCCCGGTTGCCGTCATCTATTACCCATTCCACCGAGCGGCGCACCGCGTCTAGGTCGGGAGTTCCACGGTCGAGCCAGCGCAGACAGGCCTCCGCGTTGGCGACCACGGCGGCGAGCGGCTGGTTCACTTCATGGGCGATCGAGGCTGTCATCTCCCCCAGCGTCGTCACGCGCGTTACGTGTGATAGTTCCGCCTGAGCCTTGCGCAGTGCTTCTTCGGCGTGCTTACGCTCCGTCAGATCGAGCACGAAGGCGACGCCCTCGTCTTGGCTGTCGCCGAACGTCGTCGCGCCGAGCAGAACCGCCACGCGGCTGCCGTCTTTGCGAAAGTACTCTTTCTCACGCGGTTGAACGGTTCCAGCGGCCTTCAGCTCTGCTCTGGCCTGGTCGTCGGCGTCGTGCCATTCGGCCGGTGTCAGCTCCCTCCAGCGCAGCCGACCCGAGACGAGATCCTCGCGGGCATATCCGACAATATCGAGAAAGGCTTCGTTTGCTTCGATGACCCGGCCCTGAAAATCCCAGATCATGATCCCGATGATGTTCGAGTCGACCAGGCGGTGGATCCTGGCCTCCCGTTCCTGGAGATCGTTGTACAAACGGGCGTTCTCAAGCGAGATCGCCGCTTGCGATGCCAGCAGTTCCAGTACCGAGATCCGGGCGGACGTGAACACGTTCGATACCAGGTTGTTCTCAAGATAGAGTACCCCGATGAGCTTGGCCTGCTTCACCAGGGCTACGCAGAGCACCGACCGGGCATGCTTCTGGCAGATGTACTCATCAGCCGAGAACGGATTCTGCGCCAAGGCGTCATCAATGATTACGCTTTCCCGCGTCCGGATCACGTAACGGAGCACGGATTCGGGAAGCTCCGCCGGTGACACGGCCGTCTGGCGCAGCGTGACTTCGACCTGGCCCCGACCGGTCGTCGCTTCCGCCGCGATCCGTGGCTCGTCGCCCTGAAACAGGATGAGCAGGCCACGCTCTGCGCCGGCATGTTCGACCGCGATCCTCATGAGCCTCTCGATGAGCTTGTCGAGGACGATCTCGCCGGAGACTGCCTGCGCGGCCTTGAGCACCGTCCCGACATCCAGCTGCTCGACGCGCGCGCCAATGGTAGCCGTGGGAGATGCAGGGGCTGGGGCCTCGCGGAGATACGGATGAAGCCGTTCGAGTTGCCGCACCTTTCCATCGGCCCCCCAACGCAGATAGCCGTAGTGGGCGTTCCGCAGATAGACATGCGCAAACTCTTCGAAGCCACGCGCGGCGTAGAAGCGCGCGGCCAGTTCGTAGGCGAGCGCCTCGTTGTGGACAAAGCCGTTGGCGCGTGCCGAGCGGATCGCCTGTTCGTAAAGGTCCATGGCATCGAGAGCGCGACCTTCAAGACGAGCGATCTCGGCGGCGACCAGCGTCGCACGGTTCGCGAAATTCTCGGGGCAGTTCTCCGCCCACACCTCGAGCTGCTTGTGATGGGCAGTCAGCGTCTCCAGATGGAGGGCTCGCTCGCCAGCTGACGCCGCGTCGCACTGCGCTGCTCGCGCGAGTGCGTCATAAAAATAGTATTCGGCCACCTCAAAAAATGAGGGCGACGTCCAGAGCAGCGGTTGCGCCTTCGACGCTGCCTCGATAGCGGAAGCATAGTCGTTTGCGTAGACTCGTGCTTGCAGCTTGCGAACCCAATACCAGCACTCAGGAAGCGCCAAACGTGGATCACTCTGCAAATGATCTTCGAACTGGCGCTCGTTGAACCCTTCATCATTGAAGGAGCCGAATTCTGGCGTCAGGCCGCGCAGAGTCCGGATAAGGCCGAGCTGCGCGGTGATGATATCGATAACGAGACCAAACCGCGCCTTCCGCGCGAAGTCGAGCCCATTGTCGGCTTCGCGCTGTGTATCGCCGAGCGAATCTCCGGTCGCGAGAAGATTCGTATTCAGGTTGTTGCAGCTGTAAGCCGCAAAGGTGAGGTCGCCGATTTTAATTGCGGCGTCAAAAGCGCGACGCACCAAATCCCGGCCGGTTTGGACATGCCTCGTCCAAGGCATAACAAGATTCCCAAAGGACATGTAGGCACGGGCTTGGTAGCGATGCAGTCCACGCTTCTCAACCAGATCGTAGCCAAGCCTGCCGAATCGGAATCCAGTCCGGTAATCGCCAAAGTGCGGTCCGAGAATCATACCAAGCCAGACATAGGCGAAGCACGATCCATCGCTGTTACCGTGCTCGAGGCTGAGATTGACCATCCGGCAAATCACGAGTGAGAGCAGGTTCTCGTCGGTAAACAATGCCGGCGTCACGACCTCCGTCAGAACATCGAGCGTCGCGTGTACCTCCGGATTGCGCATCAACGGCAAGTCGACGAGTTCCTCTATGGAGCGGCTCCCAACCTGTTGCCATATCCGATCATATTCTCGCTGGACCTCGTCCGTTATCGGATGCGGCGACCAGTGAACACCGCTCCTTTGGAGGTATTCAAGGCAGACCTCCACTCCGCGGTCGCTCCGATCCAAGGTCGTGTACAGCGTCAACCGCAAGCACGCTACGGCGGCGATGTCGATGAGGTTTCCGGCGCGATGCGAAAGCATGATGAGCCGTTCTTCCGCCGCCGCCAGATCGGCGGTCAGCAACTCGCACTCAGCCCAGTGGTACTCAATCGAAAAAATTAGCTCGTATTGCCGTTGCCAACTGTCCTCCGTCAGCAGCGCGCGGCCGGCTGCGAGATAATTCAGCGCCGAGGCATAGGCCGTTGAAGTCTTTGCGCGCTTGCCTGCAATAAGATTGAGTTCGGCGACCCGGTCCCGCTCTTCCCGCGAATGGATCAGCGCGGCACCGCGGTCCAGCTGGTTTACAATCTCGAAGATCTTTTCCTCTAGCTCTTCTGACGGTGCTCGTGACGCAAGCACTCGGCCAATCCGAAGATGTGCCTCCGCGCGCTCGTTTTCAGGGATGAGCGCGTAGGCCGCTTCCTGAACGCGGTCGTGGAGGAACGCGTAGGAACTGTCTAGGCGGAGGATCAGTCCCGTGCGGGCAGCCTCCCAGAGAGCTATGTGGAGCCCATCTTCCGATACGCCGCGAACCAAGGTCAGGGTGGCGATCTCGGCCACGTTCCCCAGACAAGCAAGTTGCTGGAGTGCCTGCTGCGTCGTGTCTGGCAACCGCTTCAGCTTCGCGACCATGAACTCCACCACGTTGTCGGTGTAGCGTTTGGCGCGGATGCGCGCTAAGTCCGAAATCCAGGCCGCCGCGTTCGCGTCAAATGCAAGAAGCCCTTCCTCGGCCAGCCCCGTGAGGAATTGGATCGCGAAGAACGGATTGCCGCCTGTCCTCTCGTGCACCAGCTGCGCCAGAGGATGGGCGGAATCCCGATTGCAGTGCAGGGAATCGACCAGGAGCCGGCCGACATCGTCAACCTCGAGAGGCGCCAGCACGACTTCCTGGATCCGTGCTCCCGCCTTGCGGATTGCATCCAGCGTCCGCATGAGCGGGTGAGACGGACTGACCTCGTTGTCGCGGTAGGCCCCAACCAGCAGGAGGTGCCGCACATCCGGATCGGTGATGAGGTGCTCCAGTAGTTCGAGCGTTGCCGCGTCCTGCCATTGCAAATCGTCGAGGAACAATGCGAGGGGGTGCTCCTGCCGCGCGAACACCCCGACGAACCGTCGGAATACCATCTGGAAGCGGTTCTGTGCATCCTGCGGTAGGAGGTCCGGAACGGGCGGCTGTTTCCCGATGACGAACTCGACTTCGGGGATGAGGTTGACGATAAGCTGGCCGTTCGGGCCGAGCGCCTCCGTTAGGGAGTCCCGCCACGGCCCCACCTCCGCTTCGCTCTTGGCGAGGATCTGACGGACGAGGGTCCGGAAAGCTTGTGCCAGTGTCGTGTACGGGATGTCGCGCTTGTACTGGTCGAACTTGCCGGAAGCGAACAAGCCGCGCTGCGGAACGAGCGCCTTGTGCAGCTCGTTCACCACGGAAGATTTGCCGACGCCGGAATAACCGGATACGAGCACGAGTTCTGGTTTGCCGTGGGCCACGACGCGTTCGAACGCTGCGAGCAAGGCATCGATCTCGCGCTCCCGCCCATACAGTTTCTCCGGGATCAACAGCCGGTCCGACTGGTCGTGGCCGCCCAGCGGGAACGCGTCGATGCGGCCATGCGTCTCTAATTCCGTCTGACTTCGCCGTAAATCGGCCTCGGTCCCTGCGGCGGTTTGGTAGCGGTCCTCGGCGGTCTTAGCGAGGAGCTTCATCACAATAGCCGAGAGCGTCCCCGGGATGCCCACGACTCGCTCGTTGGGCGGCACCGGTTGCCTCGCGATATGCCAGTGCACCCACTCCATCGGATCGGCGGCGGTGAAGGGGAGCTGCCCCGTCAACATTTCGTAGAAGGTGACGCCCAGTGCATAGAGATCGCTACGAGCGTCCACCGAGCGGTTCATCCTGCCAGTTTGTTCCGGCGCCATGTAGGCGAGCGTCCCGGCAATCACCTCCGGCGGCGCGGGCGCTTGATGCTCGCGCGGCAGACGAGAGGCAATGCCGAAGCCCGTCAGCCACACGCCGCCGCCTGCCGCGTCCACCAGGATATTTTCTGGTTTGATGTCCTTATGGACAAGGCCTCGCGCATGCACTCGGCGGAGTGCCCCCGTGAGAGGGATCGCGATGCGCAGGAACTGCGATACGTCCAGCGGTCGGCCAAGCAGTCGATCGACCGGCGCACCGCCAGGATCCTCAAGCACCAGCGACATGCGGTCATTGTAGTGCGTCAACGCGACCGGTCGCGCCGCCCAGTCAGCGTCAAGTTCGGCTTTGAGCGCATATTCGTGTTCAAGCCGCTCGATGGAACCGAGCGAGGTTCCTTCCGCGGCTACCAGCAGGATTGGCGCCAAGCCGTTGCCGGAGCCCCGGTAAAGAGCGAGGTCTCCTCCCCTCAGCGGCGAGAATACGTAGCCCGAGAGCTTCTTCACGTGAGCCTCCTGGAGGAGGATTAATTTGAGATGTTGATTAGTTACGTTTGATTTCGCCCGTCAACCCAAAAGCCCGGCCCTCGGTTTTTGAAGAATGCTTTCTCACTGGAACGGTCCGCACCGAAGCGCACTCTAACATAAAATTTAATGGCTTCGGCGAACTGCGAACCTACCTGGGCTTCACGGATTCAGGCAGGAGACTGCAATGAACATCATCATTCGAGCCGCGTCTATTACTGGGGCGCTCTGGCTGGCAAGCATCGCGGGATAAGATTCGATCCCGAACTGCTTTATGCAGGCGCGATGTTTCACGACATGGGCTTGACCCATCAGCACAGCAGCGTGGATGAGCGCTTCGAAGTTGACGGCGCGAATGTCGCCCGCGACTTTCTGAGAAGCCACTACAAGGCTCCTGTCAGCCCCGACGACGCCAAAGCGATCGTGGACTATCTGGCTCGCACCAAAGGCGCTTCATAGATGCGGTAGATCGTCCCGCGAGTCCTCAGCTCGCACCACTAAGCGTTAACGAATCCGAATGAGCTCGCAATGACGAAACCTGGAATTGGCGTTGGAATTTTGGCAACGGTCTTCTGCTTCTCAGTCGGGGCGCAGGCCATCAACGTAATGGTCCTCGATCAAGCCGGAGCCCAGGCGGTCCTGCAAGCAGCGAAGGAGAGCGCGCAGCAGCGCAATGCGCCCTCGGCAATCGCAGTGGTTGATCCCGCCGGGGATTTGCTTGCTTTCCAGCGGATGGATGGCGTTCGCTCAGCAAGTGCGGACCTCGCCATCGAGAAGGCACGAACGGCCGCGCGGCTACAGCGGTCGACGGCGGAGATCGAGGACAACATAAATCAGGGTCGAACGGCCTTCGTCACTGCCGGCATCCTGGTGCTGCGCGGCGGCATGCCGATCCGTGTAAACGGCGCAGTCGTGGGCGCAGTCGGTGTGGCCGGCTTGAGCAAGGAGACCGACGCCGAGATCGCGAACACCGCGGCGGCGGCGCTGAGCCACCGATGACGGCTCTGCGTGGGTGATTGGAATTACTGTTCGTGTGGGCCTGTCGGCGCGGAAGATGATGCGATCGTGAGTTCGGGCGTGTGAACGCCGAACGAGGTGCGACGCCCCCATCAGTCGCAACGGCCGAGATGGCCGATCCTAAACCTAGGTATGCTCTTCTCAACCAAATGTAACAGGGGGGATCAACCTCCCTGCAATGGTCCGATCCATCTCTCAATGATTACGCTTGGGATGTGACTTGGGTAACCGAAAGGCAGCAGGAGCTATCTGGAAGTGCCACACGGAAAAATACCAAGAGGTGAGGGACGAGTTATGGGCTGGATGTTCGACAAACCGGACGTCTGATTACCCGATTTCAGAAGCCGGCCAACCACTGTGAGCCGCTCACTCCGAATGATTCGACGGCCTTACGCGACACCCTTCGACCCGGTGATGTTTTGCTAGTCGAGGGCAAAGGTCGTATTTCCGGCAGCATCAAATATCTCACTCAATCGACCTGGTCGCATTCAGCATTGTACGTCGGGCCGATGGCGGGCGCCGCAACCGACGGCAAGCCCCATGTCCTCGACGAAGGTGTCGTGTCGGCGCCGCTGTCGAAATATCTGCATTGTCAAACCCGTATCTGCCGGCCGGTGGGACTGACCGAAGCGGACCGCCGTTATGCCTCCGAACGCATTGGTCTCGGCTACGATTTCAAGAACATCATCGACCTAATGCGCTATCTATTACCGTGGCCAGTGATGCAGCGTTGGCGCCGCCGAACGAACACGCTCGGCTCCGGCGATGCGAGCCGCATCATCTGTTCTTCGCTGATTGCGCAGGCATTCGAAGCCGTGCGTTACCCCATCCTGCCCAGGATCACGCGTGTCGGGAGCGAGGCCGCACGGCGCGAAATCGCCGAAATCCGTCACTCGTCACTTTATGCGCCGCGCGACTTCGACCTTTCGCCGTACTTCATGGTGGTGAAGCCCACGCTCGCGCGCGGCTTCAACTACAAGGACATGCACTGGGCCGACGTTTCCTATCCGGCCGCGGCCTTGCGGATGGTTGAAAAACGCATCGGGATGACGGCCGCGTCGACGATGCTACCCGACGAGCAACAAAGGATTCGGCGCGTGGCGTGACCAGCCCGCTTCGGCGACCAGAACATCGAGGCCCAGCGTCGCGAGGTCGTCCGCGAACGGGTCGACCTTCATGTCGTGCGACTGGTAAAGCATCTTCGCATAGGTGTGGCACTCGTCACACGTCTCCGCCTTGACCACGCCCGAATCGCCCTCGATTTCCTT
>Ga0209839_10001780_pt1 | contig 10837 bp, 4 predicted proteins | sample OrgsoiDNA2013050_FD_185800 | JGI IMG/M metagenome (GOLD analysis project Ga0209839, IMG submission 185800) | Permafrost soil microbial communities from the Arctic, to analyse light accelerated degradation of dissolved organic matter (DOM) -... | ecosystem: Environmental > Terrestrial > Soil >... | reverse complement strand
CCCGCGATAAGCCGTGGTCTGTCCCCCAATAATTACAGGCCCCTTTTGATAACGATTGCCGACGGCGAAGCAATTCATAACACAACGACGGAGTAACCCATGATCCCCGACGAGAAGGTCTTTCAAGCGTGGTTACCACGCATGCTGAGCGTGCTGCGTATCGTCACGGCGCTGCTGTTCATGACGCATGGGACCGCAAAGCTGTTCGGGATGCCGCATCAGGCGATGTTCGACAACCTCCAACTGATGTCGCTCATCGGGGTTCAGGGCATGCTCGAATTCGGAGGAGGCTTGCTGCTCGCTATCGGACTGTTCAGCCGACCCGTCGCGTTTGTTCTATCGGGCGACATGGCGGTCGCGTACTTCATGTCGCATTGGCCGAAGAGCTGGCTGCCACTCCTCAACGGCGGCGACCTTGCGGTCCTGTTCTGCTTTGTATTCCTCTATCTATTCGTGGCGGGTCCAGGTCCTTGGAGCGTCGATGCGCGACTTCGTAGCAGGTAGGTCTCCGCGACGCTCGGATGATTGGCGGGAATCACAGCGTCGTCATCCTCTCGTAGGATGGGCCACGGGTCAAAATAGGAGTGCAATTCCATGAAAGCGCTTTGTTCCACCCTGGTGGCAGTCGGGGCCGCGGTCGCGACGATGCTCGCGCCCTCCGCGGCCGCGCAAGTCTGGCCCATCAAACCCGTCAAAGTCATCGCGGTCTTCCCCGCCGGCGGCTCCGTCGACCAGGTCGCGCGCATCCTCGCCCAGCAGCTGATGTTGCAGACGGGCCAGTCGTTCATCGTCGACAACCGCGGCGGCGCGTCCGGCTCGATCGGCACCGCGGCGCTCGCCAAGTCCGATCCCGATGGCTACACCATCGGCGTCGTGTTCGACACGCATGCGGTGAATCCATCGCTGATCGCCAACATGCCGTTCGACACGCTCAAGGACCTGACGCCGCTGATGCTGATCGGCACCGGCGGCATGGCGCTCGTCACCAACGTCGCGCAGCCGTACAAGTCGTTCCGCGATGTCGTCGCGGCGGCCAAGGCCAAGCCGGGCAGCGTCGCCTATGGCACGATCGGCGCGGGCAGTATCGGCCACCTCACCATGACGCAGCTCGGCAATCAGCTCGGCGTCGAGTTCAATCACATCCCGTATCGCGGCGGCGGGCCGCTGATGAACGATGCCATCGGCAACCAGGTTCCGCTGGCGATCGGCTCGGTGTTCCTGGTCAGCCCGCACGTCGCATCGGGACGCGTGCGCGCCATCGCGGTGACGTCGGCGAAGCCTGATCCGATCCTTCCCGGCGTCGAGCCGCTCGCGGCGCAAGGCGTGCCCGGCTTCGAGGCGTACACGTGGTGGGGCGTGTTCGCGCCGGCCAACATGCCCGCCCCGCTCGCCCAGCGCATCTACGACGAGCTCGCCAAGGCTGTTAACGCACCCGCCGTGCACACCAAGCTCGTCGAGCAAGGCATCGACGTGACCGCCGCGCCGGGCGACCAGCTCGACGCGTTCGTGCGCAAGGAAATGGTTCGCTGGGCCAAGGTCGTCAAGGACAACAACATCAAGTCCGGCGATTGAGCGTAAGAGGTTTCGAGCGCGCTGACCGGTCCTTAACCCCGCATTAACCCCTTCTCCCCGCTCCCCTCGTTGACAGGTCGAACGAACCTCGAGGGAGCAGCGAATGAAGAAGCGGATCGCGGTATCGGTGGTGGGCGCATGGTCCTTGCTGGCAGTTGCCAGCCACTACGCAACGGCGGAGAGCGCCGACGGAATCAACGCGGAGGCTTCCGCGCCCGGCAAGAAGCAGATCGTGCCGCCCCTGCGCGCCGAGGCCGCGCCCAGGCCCTCCCCGCGCCAGGATGCGCCGACCCAGAAGGAGCTCCCGATGCTCATCGCGCGCTACTTCGAAGGCAATGTCGGCCGCCGCCTTTATATCCAGGTCGACAAGCCGCTCTACAAGCCGGGTGAGACCATCTGGTTCAAGACCTGGGACTTGAAAGCCCGCGCGCTCAACGGCGCCGACACCAGCCAGACGACCGTCGAGCTGGTCTCGCCCAAGGGCGCGACGGTGCTCAAGCGGCGGATTCACACCACCGCGGGCAGCGCCGCCAGCGATTTCGATCTGCCGGCCGAGGTGCAGGGCGGCGAATACACGCTGCGCGCGATCGCCGGCGATGGACAGCGCGCCGAGCGCGCGATCATCGTCTCCGCGTACGAGCCGCCGCGCCTGAAGAAAAAACTCGAGTTCGTGAAAAAGGCCTACGGCGCGGGAGATGCGGTCAGCGCCACGGTCACCGTGACGCGCCCGACCGGCGAAGCGCTCGGCGGCAAGACGCTGACGGCGGTGATCACCGTCGACGGCGTCGAATTGCCGCGGGTGAAAGTCACCAGCAATGCCGACGGCGGCGCGCTCGTAAAATTCGAATTGCCCAAGACGATTGCCGCCGGCGACGGCTTGCTCACGATCCTGGTGGAGGACGGCGGCGTCACCGAGTCGATCTCGAAGGCCATCCCCATCCTGCAGAAAAAACTCGCGCTGGCTTTCTTTCCCGAGGGCGGGAAAATGGTTGCGGGCCTGCCGACGCGACTCTATTTCGAAGCGAAGACACTGCTCGGCAAGCCCGCCGACGTCGAAGGCCGTCTCGTCGACGATCTCGGCAACGCCGTCGCCACCTTCGGCACGTACAAGAACGGCCTCGGCCGCATGGAGTTCACGCCCGCGACCGGGCGCAGCTACCAGGCCGAGATCACGCGTCCCAGCACCGTGACGGAAAAGTACGCGCTGCCGCTGGCCGAGGACAAGGGCTGCGTCCTGCGCACCTACGACGATTTCGACGGCGCCGAAAAAGCGCTGCGCGTCGGCGTGCGCTGCACCGAGCGACAGAAAGTCATCGTCGCGGCAACCGTGCGCGACCGCGTGCTCGACGTGGGCAGCATCGAGGCCGGCGACGATACGCCGGGAGTGATCTATCTCGCCGCGGCGGACGACGCCATCCAGCAGGCGGCCGGCGTCGCGCGCGTCACGGTGTTCGACCGCGACTTGAATCCGCTCGCGGAGCGGCTCACCTTTCGCAACCGCCGCGCGCGTCTCGATGTGAAGGCCGAGCTGGACAAGAAGAGCTACGCGCCGCGCGGGCAGGTCGCGCTGGCGATCACGACGCGCGACGCCTCGGGCAAGGCGGTTGCCGCCGAGCTTGCCGTATCCGTCGTCGACGATACCGTCATCTCGTTTGCCGACGACAAGAGTGGCCACCTCCTGTCGAAGCTGCTGCTCGAGCCGGAGCTGCCGGGCAAGGTCGAGGAGCCGAACTTCTACCTGGATCTCACCGAGGCGAAAAGCGCGCTGGGGCTCGACCTGCTGATGGGCGCGCGCGGCTACCGCCGCTTCGACTGGGTCGCGGTCCTCCGGTCGACACCACGTTCGAGCAGTGTGGCGAGCGCCCTCGGCGGGATGCGCGCGATGGATGATGCGCAGCCGTTACGGCGCGGCATGATGCAAGCCCTGCCCGCTCCGATGGCGGTCCCCGCGCCCGCCGGGGCGATGCGCCCTCAGGTTGTCGCCGCCAGTCCGCCGCCGCGCGAGGAACTCGCTCAGGCCCTCCAGATTCGGGAGCCCGTCGCGCGCGACCGCAAGGCCATGGCGGACCAATTGCAAGGCGGCGACGCCGATGCGAGGCAGGCCGGCGTGGAACTGAAGAACGAGATGCGGGTGGACAAGGAGTTCGGGCGGGCCCTGGCCAAGCAAGCGGTGGCGATGCCTGAAGAGCAAGCCTGGGCGCCGGTGCGTGTCTTTCCCGTGCCCGTCTTCAACGCCGACTACGGCGGCGTGCGCAACGACTATCGCGAGACCGTGTTCTGGGCGCCTTCGGTGAAAACCGACAAGCGCGGCAAGGCCACGGTGAAATTCGTGCTGTCGGATGCGGTGACTTCGTTCCGGGTATTTTCCGAAGGCGTCGGCGGCGGCCTCGCCGGGCGCGACGAGACACTGCTCAAGTCGTCGCTGCCGTTCTCGCTCGCCGTCAAGCTGCCGCTCGAACTGTCGGCCGGTGACAGGCCGTTGATCCCAGTGACGCTCACCAACGACAGCGCGCAGTCGCTGGACGTGAAGCTCGACGCCGGATTCGGCGCGCTCATGAGAGCCTCCACCGAGGGCGCCAGGCCTGGAAGCGGCGGCACCCTCGCCGCAGGTCAGCGCAGGAGCCTGTTCTTTCCGCTCGACGTCACCGGAACGCGCGGCGTGTCGGACGTTCATCTGACGGCCGCGGCAAGCGGCCTCCGGGATGAAGTGCTGCGCAGCATTCCGGTGGTGCCGGTTGGCTTTCCGCAACTGTTCGAAAAATCCGGACAGATCACCGGCACAGTGAGCCACGAGATCGACCTCGGCACAGCGCGCAAGGGCAGCGTGCAGGCGACGGTGATGGTCTACACCTCGATGCTTTCCACGACCGTGTCCGGGCTCGACGGCATGTTGCGCGAGCCCTCGGGATGTTTCGAGCAGACCTCGTCGACCAACTACCCGAACGTGATGATCATGCAATACCTCAAGGCGCACGATGTGGCCGACACCGCGCTCGTGGAGCGCTCGAGCAAGCTGCTCGACAGCGGCTATCGGAAGCTGACCGGATACGAATCGCCGAAGAAAGGCTTCGAATGGTTCGGCGGCGATCCGGGCCACGAGGCGCTCACCGCCTACGGGCTGATGCAGTTTGCCGACATGAAGGATGTCTACGGCGCGGTCGACGGCGCGATGCTGTCCCGCACCGGCGCGTGGCTCAAGACCCGCCGCGACGGCAACGGCGGATATTTGCGCGATCCGAAGGCGCTCGACAGCTTCGGCCGCGCATCACCCGAAGTGACCGACGCCTACATCACGTGGGCGCTGGTCTCGGCCGGCGAGACTGGTCTCGACAAGGAAATCGCCCGGTCGATGAAGCTGGCCGAGACGACGCAGGACGCGTATCAGCTGGCACTCGCCACCGGCACGCTGCTGCAGCGCGACCCGCGCGCGGCGCCATCGACGGCGGCGCTCGCCGCGGCGGCGAAGCTGGCCAAGATGCAATCGAGCTCCGGCGCCTGGACCAACGCCGATCACTCGATCACGCATAGCGGTGGATCCAACCTCACTATCGAAACGACGTCGCTCGCCATACTCGCGCTGCTCAAGACCGATCGCAATCTCGAGGAAGCGCGCAAGGGCGTCGCGTGGCTGCAGAACAACCGCAGCGGCTTCGGCCAATGGGGCGCGACGCAGGCGACGGTGCTGGCGCTGAAAGCGATGAACCGCTTCGACGATGTCACGCGCGTTGCGCCCCGGTCCGGCGCGGTCAAGCTGTCGATCGATGGCGTGACGGTCGCCGAGCAGACATTCGAGGCGGCCCGACGCGAGCCGATCGTGTTCACCGGCTTCGACGACAAGCTCGCCGCGGGAAAGCACGTCATCACGCTCAGTTCGAGGAACGCCGATCCCCTGCCCTACTCTGTCGCCGTCGAATACCGCACGACGGAACCCGCGTCATCGAAATCGGCCGTCGTGCGCCTCGACGCCACGCTGGCGAAGACCGAGCTCAAGATGGGTGAGACCGTGCGCCTCGACGCCGTCATCAGCAACACGACGCAGAGCGGGCAGCCGATGACGATGGCGCGCCTGGGCCTGCCCGGCGGGCTCACGTTCCAGAACTGGCAATTGAAGGAGCTGCGCGAGAAGGGCCAGATCGCGTTTTTCGAAACCCGCGCAAGAGAGGTCATCCTCTACTTCCGCGACATGAAGCCGGGCGAGGTGAAAAAGCTCGCGATCGATCTCGTCGCAAGTGTTCCGGGCACCTATACGGGACCGGCGTCGTCGGCGTATCTGTACTACAACGACACCGACAAGAGCTGGGTCGCGCCGCTGCAGATCCGCATCACGCCTTAGGGAGAATTGCCGAATTGGATGACCCCCAACGTCGTCATTCCCGCGAAAGCGGGAATCCAGTGTCGTTGGTCCGAACGCCACTGGGTCCCCGCTTTCGCGGGGACGACGACAACGAGTGCCCCGCACTTTGGCTGCGCTCAGCACGAGGTCGCTAGAATCCCGTCGCCAGTCATCGACCAGCGTGATTCAGTCATCTCAAGCAACGACCCTGATCCAGAATTCCGAAGGCCTGCCGAAGTCGTGGTCGTACAGAGGCCCGGAGTTGACCGGGTCGTAGGGAGACAGCAGGACGTAGTCCGCGCTGGTCCCAGGTGCAATGTCGGAGGTCGGGTGCGGAAAGGGCGCGCCGTCGGTGTGAGGCCGGTGATTTACCGCGTCGTTGTTTACGATTCGCAGTGTGTCTCCGACGGAGGCAACGACGATGCTCGCCGCAGTGTTCCATACGACGCTGAGCGTGCCCGGCGGAATGAGAAACTCGACAATACGCGACCCGCCGCCCGATGACGACGGTCCGGTCTGGAACTGCTCCCAGGTGTCGCCGAAGATGTCGCTCGCGGGCGGTGTGGGACTTATGGGCGCCGACGCGCCGCCGAAGAGCACGATGCGCGACCGCGCGCTGTCGTACGCCGCCCCGTGAAACGCGCGCGGTCCGGGACCCATGTCCTGCCGCGCGGTCCAATGCTTGCCGTCCCACTCCCAGCTGCGGGAGAACACTTCGGGAGGCGATTTTCCGGCGCGAAACTGTATGCCGCCGTAGAGCGCGGACCGCGCGCCGTTGAAGACCATCGTCGCCGCGAGGCAAGGATCCGGCCCGAAGTTGGATTCTTCCGTCCAGGTGGTTCCGTCCCACTCCCAGGTATCGCCGAGCACCAGCGGCGCCCCGGCTGTACCCGCGAGGCCGCCGAAAAGCACGGTGCGCTTACGGATCGAATCGTAGGACATCGCGGCGAGCGAGCGCACGGACGGGCCGGTGTCGGCCTGCTGCACCCACTCCGCCCCGTCCCATTCCCAGGTGTCGTTCAGGTAGGGGCCGGTGCCGATCTGGCCACCGAAAAGCACGGCGCACTGGCGGCTTGCGTCGTAGGCCATCGAATGCTGGAAACGCTTCGCGGGTCCCGAGTCCTCGACCTGCGTCCAGTCGCTGCCGTCCCATTCCCACGTGTCGTTGAATAGGATCCCATTCCAACCGCCGAACAGGACAACACGAGATCGCGCGCTGTCGTAAGCGGCCGCATGAAACTTGCGGGGGCTGGGACCGATATCCTGCACCTGGGTCCAGTTGTCGCCGTCCCACTCCCACGTATCGCCGAACAGCGTGCCCGCGAGCGAGTCGCCGCCGAACAGCACGACGCGCTTCCGCCCCGCATCGAACGCCATCGAATGCCCGACGCGCGGGAGCGGACCGATGTCCTGCTTCTGAACCCAGAGCACTTTTGCCATCGCTATTCCTCTAGAAGGTCAGCGCAGTCCGGAACGGGCAGGTCCGCCAGCGCGGACGCCCACGGTCAACTCTAGCATCCCGCGGTGGAGATGTTCACTACATCTGGTAGCTTTCCGCGCAGGTGTCGAACGGCAATTTTTCCCGATCCACGGCAATGGTGGCCCGGACGGTTTTGTGCCATTGTTCCATCCGTGCCCCAGTGCCGGATCGCCGATGCAAGGATCCTTCGCATGTGCTCGCGCGAAATGCTGCATGCGCGTGTGTCCATGCGCGACATACGGGGCTGGCGATGTAATTCGGATCGTTCGTTTCAGTCGACGGCGACACGGGGAATTGACCTATATTGAACCAGCGGCAAACCATGGCTAAGTTGCGCTCAGGATGGGCCGTTGCGGCGTTGTTTCTGGCGGGCGTATTTTTCCCCGCCGTCGCGCAAGCCGTCACGTACGCGCACACGCCCATCGCGTTTTCCTGGATCGATCCCACAAGCCACACGCTGCTGAGCGCGGCGAGCGCTCCCGCCGCCTTCCGCACGCTCGCCGGCTGCGGAACGAGCACCCCCGTCATCGACGATACGATCAGCGATCCGTTGTCGCTCGGATTCAACTTCCAGTTCGCCGGCGTGGTCGTGGACAGCGTGCGCGTCGTGTCCAACGGCCGATTGCAATTCCTCAACCAGAACCCCGCCAACGGCACCGTCTTCGACAACACTGCGTGCGGCTTCGGCACACCCGATCAGTTTCCGTTTCCAAACGCGAGCGTTCCGTACACGATGAAGGTGTACGGCGCGGACATCGATCCGAGCAATATCGAGGAAGCCGTAGGCTATGCCACGCGCTGCAGCCTGACCGGCGCCGGATCGGGGCCGTTCGGCAGCCTGCCCTGCTCGGTCAGGTATGCCACGACGGGAAGCGCGCCGAATCGGCAATTCGTCGTGACATGGAACAACGTGCCCGAGTGGACGAACGGAAGCACGCCGCAGGGCAATTTCCAGCTCCAGGTGATCGTCCGCGAAGGCGGGACCTTCATCTATCAGTACGGCACGAACAGCTCGGTGTCGGTGGCGGAAATCGGCTGGCAGGCCGACCCCAGCGTGGGCGACTTCGACCTGCCCAATGTCGGCGCCCGTCCGCCGCAAAATCGCGCCGAGGAGTTTTACGCACCCGTACCGACGAGTGTCACAGCCACGGGCGGCACGCCGCAATCGACGGTGATCAATACCGCGTTCGCGGCGGCGTTGCAGGTGACGGTACTGGATCAGCTCGGCTTCCCGCTCGCGGGAGTGACGGTCAACTTTGCGGCGCCGGGCAGCGGTGCGAGCGCGACACTGTCGTCCGCCAGCGCCGTCACCGATGCGAGCGGCGTCGCCAGCGTGACTGCGACGGCGAACGCCATCGCCGGCAGCTATTCCGTGACGGGGAGCGTCGTGGGCGTGGTGACGCCGGCGACGTTCAGCCTGACCAACACCGTCGGCAGTGCGTCGACGATGACCGCCAATGCGGGCACCACGCCGCAGAGCGCGGCCATCAATACCGCGTTCGCCAATCCGCCCGCGGTCACGGTGCGCGACGCCGGCAACAATCCCGTCCCCGGCGTGAGCGTGACATTCACTGCGCCGGGAGCGGGCCCGTCGGGCTTGTTCAGCAACAGTACGACCACCATCGTGGTGGTGACCAATGCCTCGGGAATCGCATCGGCGCCCTTCACCGCCAACAGCATCGCGGGCGGGCCTTACACGGTCACCGCCGCGGCAGCCGGTCTTACGACGGTCAATTTCTCGCTGACCAACACCGTCGGCGCGCCGGCGTCGGTCACCGCCAATCCCGGATCGACGCCTCAGAGCACGACCATTAACACCGCATTCGCCAATCCGCTGTCGGTGACGGTGCGCGATGCGGGCAACAACCCCGTACCCGGCGTGGCCGTCAGCTTTGCGGCGCCGGGCAGCGGCGCAAGCGCGACCTTGTCTGCGCCGAGCGCGGTGACGGACGCAAGCGGCGTGGCAAGCGTGACGGCGAGCGCAAACGCCATCGCGGGCAGCTACAGCGTGACGGCAAGTGTCGTGGGTGTCGTCACGCCGGCGACGTTCAGCCTCACCAACACGGTGGGCGCGGCGGTATCGATGACGGCCAACCCCGGGACGACGCCGCAGAGTGCGACGATCAATACCGCATTTGCGAATCCGCTGTCGGTGACGGTGCGCGATGCGGGCAGCAACCCCGTCCCCGGTGTGAGCGTGACATTCACTGCACCGGGAGCGGGCCCCTCGGGCTTGTTCAGCAACAGCACGACCACCATCGTGGTGGTGACGAATGCTTCGGGAATCGCATCGGCGCCCTTCACCGCCAATAGTGTCGCGGGCGGGCCTTACACGGCGACCGCCGCGGCGACCGGATTGTCGACGGTCAATTTCTCGCTGACGAATCTCGTCGGTGCGCCCGCGTCCGTAACCGCCAACGCGGGCAGCACACCGCAAAGCGCCACCATCAATAGCGCATTCGCGAATCCGCTTTCGGTCACGGTGCGCGATTCGGGCAACAATCCTGTGCCGGGAGTGACGGTGAGCTTTGCGGCGCCGGGCAGCGGCGCGAGCGCGACGCTTACCCCGCCCAGCGCGGTCACCAATGCGAGCGGCGTGGCAAGCATCACCGCCACGGCGAATGCAACGGTCGGCAGCTACAGCGTGACCGCCAGCGTTGTCGGCGTCGTCACTCCAGCGGCGTTCAGCCTGACCAATACCGTGGGCGCGCCAGCATCGGTCACCGCCAACGCGGGATCGACGCCACAGAGTGCGACCATCAATACCGCATTTGCCAATCCGCTGTCGGTGACGGTGCGCGATGCGGGCAACAATCCGGTGCCGGGAGTGGCGGTCAACTTTGCGGCGCCGGGCAGCGGCGCAAGCGCGACGTTGTCGTCGCCGAGCGCGGTGACGGACGCAAGCGGCGTGGCGAGCGTGACCGCGACGGCGAACGCGACGGTGGGCAGCTACAGCGTGACCGCGAGCGTCGTCGGCGTCGTCACTCCGGCGACGTTCAGCCTGACCAATACCGTGGGCGCCCCGGCGTCGATGACCGCCAACGCGGGGACGACACCGCAGAGCGCGACCATCAACACCGCCTTCGCCAATCCGCTCGCGGTCACGGTGCGCGATGCCGGCAACAATCCGGTGCCCGGCGTGAATGTGACGTTCACCGCGCCCGGCGCGGGACCGTCGGGACTCTTCAGCAATAGCACCACGACCATCGTTGTGGCGACCAATGCGTCGGGAATCGCGTCGGCGCCGTTCACCGCCAACAGCATCGCCGGCGGACCTTACACGGTCACTGCCGCGGCAACCGGGTTGTCGACGGTCAATTTCTCGCTGACCAACACCGTCGGCGCGCCGGCGACGATGACCGCCAATGCAGGCACCACGCCGCAAAGCGCGACAATCAACACCGCCTTCGCCAATCCATTGGCGGTGACGGTACGAGATGTCGGCAACAATC
>Ga0209839_10001778_pt1 | contig 10840 bp, 6 predicted proteins | sample OrgsoiDNA2013050_FD_185800 | JGI IMG/M metagenome (GOLD analysis project Ga0209839, IMG submission 185800) | Permafrost soil microbial communities from the Arctic, to analyse light accelerated degradation of dissolved organic matter (DOM) -... | ecosystem: Environmental > Terrestrial > Soil >... | reverse complement strand
GGCTTTGAGCTGCAGCCCGATGATGATGCAGGTGCAATGCGAGTGGTGAGCTTAGTTCGCGAAGGCTCCTACAGGTTTAATGGAATTACCGCCGCCACTATCAATCACGACGAGGCCTGGCATTTTATCCAGCTCGGCAAATATATAGAGAGGGCCTGCAATCTCTGCGTCCTGCTTGACGCTTATTTTGTCATCGACAAGCATGCTGATGATTTGGATTGGGTGGGTCTGTTAAGCAGTTGCGCTGCGTTTGAAGCTTATTGCAGGGCATGCACCGCCGAACTCAAACCGGAACGGATAGCGAATTTCCTCCTGCTGAAGCCCGAGTTCCCTTATTCGGTCCGTTATTCGTTGGACCGAATGCATGAGGCTTTGACTGCAATCAGCAATCTTTCTTTGAGCCGCAGGACCGAAAAGGTGGAAAGATTGATCGGGCGTTTGCGATCGATGGTCGCCTACGTACAGGTTGACGAAGTCATTGCCGAATTGCACCAATATCTTGCGGCAATTGTCGAGCAATGTCGCGAACTGCATGCGGCTGTTCACGAACTCTATATCGAATATCCGATTGAGGGTGCTTTCCAAAACTAATGCTCTACGCCATTCGCCATTTCACGTGCTATCGCTACAGCCAAGTCGTCTGGCAGAGCATGATGGAAGTTCGCATGCACCCCAGAAGCGAAGGTAACCAGCGCTGTTTTGCTTTTCAGCTATCGGTCAATCCGCGAGCCCGCATTTTTGGCTATACCGATTCCTATGGCAATCTGGTGCACCACTTCGATTTGCCTTCCCGCCATGGCCAGCTCACCATCATCTCGGACGCTCTGGTAAATATTGACGCTCAGCCCTCGGTTCCCGAGCTCATGGACTACGAAGGGTGGAGTGATCTGGAACAGCTCGTCGAGAGAAAAGATTACTGGGACATGCTGATGCCGAGTCATTTTGCGTGCCCATCCCCGGAGTTGGAAGAGTTGGCAAAGGAGATCGGCGCGACGGAAAGGGATGGCCGAAGCCCTCTGGCATTTCTCCAGGATCTTGCCGCCGGTGTGCATCGCAGTTTTAACTACGTCAAGAAGAGCACTGCGGTACGTTCGCCGATTGAGCATGCCCTTCGGTTGAGACAGGGTGTATGTCAGGATTTTGCTCATGTCATGATTGCACTCGGTCGAAATGCCAAAATTCCGTGTCGCTATGTCAGTGGATACCTTTACCGCAGCAGCGAAAATGTGCATCCCGCGGCGGACGGCGCTACGCATGCCTGGGTGGAAGCCCTTCTCCCCGGCGTTGGCTGGGTAGGTTTCGATCCGACGATTAATCGGCTCGTGGGTGAGGGGCACATTCGCACCGCAATCGGTCGCGATTATGCCAGCGTTCCGCCCACCATGGGCGTGATGAAGGGAAAAGCTGACACGCAACTCCAAGTTCGAGTTCGGGTCACGCCGTCCCAAACCCTGCTCCCTCCCGACGAGGAGTTTGCGGCGGACAAAGAGTGGTCCCAATTTCTTGACGAGTCCCGGCAATTGCACTGGGTCGATGCTCAGCAACAGCAGCAGTGAAGTAAGAACGAACCAGAAACTCCAGGCGTGGGCCCCATGAGGGTGGATGGTCATACAGGTTGCTCTCAATCACCGGACACAATACCGTTATGGCAAGGCGGTCTCGGTCGGTCCACATGTTATACGGCTGCGTCCGGCCCCGCATTGTCGAACACCGATCCTCAGATACTCGCTTGACGTCACTCCCGCCCGGCACCTTCTCAACTGGCAATTCGACCTCCACAACAATCATCTGGCGCGGCTTCTTTTCCCGGACAAGATCAACGAGTTTATCGTTGAGGTGGAACTAGTCGCGGAGCTATCCCCTTTCAATCCGTTCGATTTCTTTCTGGAACCAGGGGTCGAAGACTACCCTTTCGAATACTCTCCGGAGCTTGCCAAAGATCTCGAGCCCTATCGTTGGGTCGATCCGGCCGTTGATCCGGCCGGTCCTCTGCTCCAGGCTTTTCTTGGGAGGTTTTCCCGCGAGAAGCGAGGAACGATCAGCTTTTTGGTTGACTTGAATCGGCGGGTGCGAAACGAAATTGAATATGTGACGCGGCTGGATCCGGGCGTCCAGACGTGCGAGCAAACTCTGGAAAACGGCACAGGCTCCTGCCGTGACTCTGCCTGGCTGCTGGTGCAGATCCTCCGGCATTTGGGAATCGCGGCCCGTTTCGTTTCCGGATATCTGATTCAGTTGGCAGTGGACGGGAGCACATCGGAAGGCGCGAGTGGTCCGCAATCTGACTCGGCGGATTTCCATGCCTGGGCAGAAGCGTTTTTGCCGGGAGCAGGCTGGATTGGGCTGGATCCGACCTCGGGACTGTTCGCGGGCGAGGGTCACATCCCGCTCGTCTGCACCCCGAACGCTTCCAAGGCCGGCGCTATCGAGGGCACGGTCGAGCGGTCCGAAGTGGACTTCAGCTATTCCATGTCCATTCACCGCTTGAATGACGTACTACGCCCGTCCAAGCCCTTTACCGAGGAGGATTGGCTGCAAGTCGGGCGGCTGGCGCATAGCGTTGATGCGGACCTGGAAGCGCAAGATGTACGCCTCACCATGGGCAGTGAGCCCACGTTCGTCGGCATCGACGAGCCCGAGAGCCCGCAATGGAACATCGATGCTCTCGGAAGAATGAAGCGAACCCGGGGATTGGCCCTTATCCGGTGTCTCCGCGAGAAACTGGCGCCCGGCGCGGTACTTCACTACGGACAAGGCAAATGGTATCCCGGGGAGCCGTTGCCACGTTGGGCGCTGAACTGCTCCTGGCGCGTTGACGGCGTCGCTGTTTGGGAGAACATCGATCTCATCGCCCGAGAAGATGCTGGCGATCACAAGGACGGTATTGGCAGGGCCGATGCTTTCAATTTCATACAAGCGCTATCGCGTCGCCTTCAGGTGAGCTTTGAAAACGTGCTGCCGGCCTACGACGGCGAAGCAAAGTCGACGGAGCCGGACGGGTACATTTTGCCGATTCGCCGCCGTCAACTGGCGGGCCGGTTGTGCTGGTCGAGCCAGTTGTGGTTCGCCCGCCCGGAGCGTCTTTTGCTGTCGCCCGGCGATTCCCCCATCGGCTACCGAATACCGGCCGCGGCGATGCCATGGGTAGCGCCTGATGAGCTCGAATACGAGTACGAGCCTGCGCCGTTTGCAGCCCGGATCAAACTTCCATCCCGGGCGAGCCGGAGGATGGACCTCTTCCAGAGAGAACCCGCAGCCGATCCGCTGCCCGCTCTCTCGAGCACGGCGGAAAGTGCGCCGGAGTTGATCCGTCCGGCCCTGTGCGTGCAGGCTCGAGAAGGCCGCCTGCATGTGTTTCTGCCGTATACATCCACGCTCGCGGACTATCTCGACCTGCTCGCCGCCAGCGAGGACACGTGCCAATACCTGCACCGGCCGGTCTGGCTGGAGGGCTACCCGCCGCCGCCCGATCCACGATTGCGGTCATTTAGCATCACTCCTGATCCCGGTGTTCTGGAAGTAAACCTGCCGCCCGCGACCAACTGGGGCGAACTCGAGCAGATCAACACAGTGCTCATCGAGGAAGCGCGTCATAATCGGTTGACCGCTGAAAAATTTGCGTATGATGGGAGTCATATCGCTACCGGCGGCGGCAACCATATTGTGATCGGCGGAGCGACTGTGTTGGACAGCCCTTTCCTGCGGCGTCCGGATCTGCTGCGCAGCATGCTGGCGTTCTGGCAGAACCATCCGTCGCTCTCGTATCTGTTTTCTGGCATGTATGTCGGGCCAACGAGCCAGTCTCCGCGCGTAGACGAGGCGCGCACGGATGCCTTGTACGAACTGGAGGTCGCTTTTGCTAACTTGTCCTCGAACGATTGCACGGCGATCATGATCGATGGACTGTTTCGCAACCTGCTCGTCGACATCACTGGAAACTCGCATCGCGCCGAGTTCTGCATCGACAAGCTCTATCCGCCGGAGGGTCTCGGGTTGCGCCTTGGCTTGCTCGAATTGCGTGCTTTTGAAATGGCTCCGCATGTCAGAATGGGTCTTATAGCGATGTTGCTGATCCGCGCGTCGGTAAGCGTATTTTGGAAGCGCCCATTCGAAGGCGGCTTGGTCCGTTGGGGCACCGCGCTGCATGATCGTGCTATGCTGCCGCACTTTGTCAGGCGAGACTTTTCCGATGTGCTCAGCTATTTGCGTCAGTTCGGCTATGATTTTGAGGAGAAGTGGTTTGCGGCGCAGCTCGAGTTTCGCTTTCCGAAGATCGGGTCGATCGCTGCCGAGGGGGTCGAACTTGAACTGCGGGAGGCCCTCGAGCCCTGGAACGTACTCGCCGAGGAGACTACTTCCGGCCGAACGGTTCGCGCCGTGGACTCTTCCTTCGAACGGATCCAGGTGGAGCTGTCTGGAATAGGCACGGAATCCCGTTACGTGGTTGCATGCAACGGTCGCAGGGTTCCGCTCCGTCAGACGGGCGAGCCGGGAGAGGCTATAGCCGGCGTCAGGTACCGTGCCCGCCAGCTATCGGCGGCGCTACATCCAACGATTCCCGTGCATGCGCCGCTGATATTCGACATTATCGACTCCTGGAAAGAGCGTTCGATTGGCCGATGCGCCTACCACGTGGGATCACCCGACGGACACGCCTACAGCGCTCGCCCGGTAAATGCAACGGAGGCCGCAAACCGCCGCCGACAGCGCTTCCAGAGATCCGACCCTGCGCCCGGGATAATGGCAGTGCCCGAGGAAGAAACTAACCCGATCTTTCCTATGACTCTGGACCTGCGCTTTCCGCCGCCCGGACAAAAGACCCGAAACGTGAAGCCGGGGCTCGTTCCATGACCGTGGATTTAAATCAAACGCCGCTCCGCTACGGGGATGCCTATGACGAGCTATCGGCCGATGGCGTGACTCCTCGGCCGCACTGGGCACAGTTGGTGGAGTCGCTGCAGGCGCTCGGGCGGGAGGAACTGGGACGACGCTGGGACCGCGCCGAGCGTCGCATTCGCGAGAACGGGATCACCTACAACGTTTACGGCGATCCGCTCGGGGCCAGCCGGGCGTGGAAGATCGACATCGTTCCGCTGTTGATTCCGGCGGATGAGTGGCGCTACATCGAAGCGGGCATCATTCAGCGGGCCCAGTTGCTCAACCTGCTCCTCGGGGATCTCTACGGGGTCCAAGATCTGGTGGCGCGCGGCCACTTTCCTGCCGCACTTCTCTACGCGAACCCGGCATTTCTCCGGGCGCTCGTGGGCGTGCGTGTTCCTGCGCACAGCTATCTGCATATGCTGGCCGTCGATCTTGCCCGCTCGCCCGACGGCCAGTGGTGGGTGCTGGCCGATCGCACCCAGGCGCCTTCGGGAAGCGGTTATGCGCTGGAGAATCGCACCATCGTTTCCGATGTTCTGCCCGATCTCTTTCGTACCTCGAACGTATTGCGCCTCGCCCCATTTTTCCGGGCGCAACGAGAGGCGCTCACAAACCTTGCGCAGCGGGACAATCCCCGAATCGTATTGCTCACTCCCGGGCCCCTTAACGAGACTTACTTCGAACACTCCTACATCGCACGTTACCTGGGTTTCACTCTGGTACAGGGCGCGGATCTGACGGTGCGCAAACGCCGAGTGTATCTCAAGACCGTCGATGGACTGGAAAAAGTCGATGTGATTTTGCGTCGGGTGGACGATAGCTTTTGCGACCCTCTGGAACTGCGGGCCGATTCGCTTTTGGGTGTGCCCGGCCTCGTCGACGCCATCGTAGCCGGTAATGTGAAAGTGGCCAACGCTCTGGGAAGCGGATTGATTGAGACGGCTGCGATCATGCCCTTTCTCCCTGGACTCTCCACCCAGTTGCTGGGCGAGAAGCTTAAACTTCCTTCCGTCGCTACCTGGTGGTGCGGGCAGAACTACGCGCTCGATTGGGTGCTCGACCATCTTGACCAGGTGGTAGTGAAACCGGCGTTCCCCTCGCGTGGTATGGAACCAGTATTCGGGGCCGAACTCCCGAATGCCGAGAAGGGCGAGTTTGCCGAGCGGTTGCGGGCCCGCCCACACGAGTATGTGGCGCAGGAGCAGGTCGCTTTGTCGACGGCGCCGGTGTGGGACGACGGGCGTCTGAGCTCGCGCAGCGTGGTGCTGCGTACCTACGTTCTCAATACCGGAAATGGGTGGATTGCGATTCCCGGCGGCCTGGTGCGAGTTGCCGAAGCGGAAGGGTCGGTCGTCTCGATGCAACGGGGAGGACACAGCAAGGATGCATGGGTTCTGTGGGACAGCCCCGTCGACACTTTCAGTCTGCTGCGCCCAAGGAACGAGCCCGTGGAATTGAACCGAATCTCCCGAATTGTGCCGAGCCGTATCGCCGACAACGCGTTCTGGTTGGGTCGGTATGTTGAGCGCGCCGAAAACATTGTCCGAATCTTACGCGTCATGATCCCTCGCGTGCGGCGTGCCGAGGACGCGGAGCTGGTCTGCCTTATCGGCCTGCACAAGTGTTTGGGGTCGCGCCACAGCAAGTTGCCGAAGCCGAAACACAGGCGTCCCACGCCCCTTGAACTTGAACGGGAAATAAACTCGTTGTTGACGGACCCCAAGCGGCCCGACAGTCTGGCTAGCACTTTGGCGGAAGTATCCCGGATTGGTGGCAACATTCGTGAGCGCTTATCGGGCGACATGATGTTCCTGATCGGCCGGCTGCGGGACTCGATTCAAATCGGGCAGGGCATTCCGTTTCTGGAGTATCCGTCGCTCCTGACCGATTGTTTGGGGCTGCTTTCAGCATTCTCCGGAATGGAGCGGGAGAACATTAACCGCGGATTGGGCTGGGTGTTCATGACCACGGGCCGGCGTCTCGAGCGCGCGATCTATCTGACTCGGCAATTGAGCGAGATCACTACGCCGCTGACGGAACCGGACTGGTCGCTTTTGGAATGCCTGCTCGAGGTTGGAGACAGCGCCATGACCTACAGAACCCGGTACTACACGACGCTGCAGCCCTTAGCTGTTTTGGATGTGCTTATGGCGGATGAGACCAATCCGCGTTCCCTGGACTTTCAGCTGAGCCACCTCGCTGATCTTTATCAAAAGCTTCCCCGGCACGTCCCAGTTGACTTACAGGCGATGCGGGCCGCGCTGGCATTGTTACGCAGTTTCGATTTGCGAAAGTTAAAATATCCAGTGCCAGGTGCCGTCGCGCAAAATGCTTCGGACGGGATTTCCCGGCTGGCGAGTTTCTTCCGGGAGTTGGAAGGGCTGCTGCCTTCCTGGTCGAATAATTTATCAAGCAGATACTTCAGTCACGCCCGCACGTTGCCGATCACCATAGGGCAGTGATTTTCCTGGGACAATGATCTTCGAGATGATGACCTTCGAGACGACCATCTTCGAAATGATGATCTTCGAACAATGATCTATAGAATCGTTCACCGGACGACATACCGATACAAACATCCCGTCTCGGTGGGAACCCATGTGGCGTGCCTGAAGCCTCGAGCCGTGCCGCACCACCAGTTGTCCCGAAGCGAGCTAAGCATCCAGCCGCGGCCGGCGACGCGCACCGAGCGCCAGGACTCTTTTGGAAACCGTCTGTGTTTTTTCACTATTCAAGAGCCGCACCGGGAATTGATGGTGGAGGCGAGCGGCGAAGTCGTCATGGAGGGAAACCCGACACCTTGGCCCCAACTGCTGATTCCTTGGGAAGAAGTAGTGAGATCACTTCCCACCGATCTAAGCGCAAATGGCCTGGAGGCCTACCAGTTCGGATTTGAATCGCCACGCATTCGTACACGGCCGGAGTTTGCCGCTTACGCGCTCCAGTCGTTTACGCCGGGGCGGTCTATGCCGGATGCGCTTCTCGATCTGACCGCACGCATTCACAAGGATTTTCAGTTCGATTCGAAATCGACCAACGTCCGGACGACACCCGAAGAGGTCTTCAAGAAACGGCGAGGGGTGTGCCAGGATTTCGCCCACTTGCAAATTGCCTGCCTCCGCTCACTGAATCTCTCGGCTCGCTATGTAAGCGGATACCTTAGAACCTATCCCCCGCCCGGGAAAGCGAGGCTGGTGGGTGCCGATGCATCCCATGCCTGGATCTCGGCCTATTGTCCAGGAATCGGCTGGCTGGACATGGATCCCACGAATAACGTTGTCCCCTCGGACGGACACGTCACGCTCGCCTGGGGCCGGGACTACAGCGACGTAAGTCCTCTGCGGGGCTTAATTCTGGGCGGTGGAGCACATACACTCAAAGTCGCCGTTGACATGGAACCGGTCGATTCCTAGATTTGTCGGACTCTGGAGCTAGCCGGCCTGGGGCACACCTTCCGCGATTTCATCAGTCCAGACCTTAAAACCCTCCAGAGTATTTGGGCCGAACGTGGTGGCGATGGCGACATCGGTGGCGTCGCGGCCTCGCGCAATAAGCACTCGTCCAATCCTGGGCACGTTGTTTCGCGGATCGAAAGTGTGCCAGGCGCCACCCAGATAAACTTCAAACCATGCCGCAAAATCCATGACGCCGTAGGGCGGTGGCGTCCCCATATCGCCAAGGTATCCGGTGCAGTACCGCGCCGGGATGTTCATGCAGCGGCAGAAAGCGATGGCCAAGTGCGCGTAGTCGCGGCACACGCCCACACGTTCGTTGAACGCCTCCCAGGCCGTTCGCGTGGACCGTGCTTGCTCATAATCGAAAGCGATGTGGTTGTGGACAAAATCGCAGATCGCCTGCACGCGTGACCACCCTGGCGTGGTCCCGCCGAATCGCGACCAAGCTTCCCAGGACAGTAGATCCGTCTCGCAATACCGGCTGCCCAAAAGAAAGACCAGGGTATCTTCTGGCAAATCCTGTAAAGCGTGCTGTTCAGCTGAGAGCATCACCGGGTCGGGTTTTGCCGAATCTCGAACGACTGCAGTGCTTTTCAGACAAATCCTCCCGCTGGGCGCCACAATCCGGGTGCACCAGTTTCCAAAGCGGTCTCGATACGCCGTCACCGGTATTTTTGGTTCGGTGGTCAGAATGTCGGGAGTGACGATATCCGACGCTCGAGAGTAATGGACATTGACCATAAGGAGCATCGGCGTTTCCTGTGGACAATAAAAGGTAAATTCGTAGCCGACCTGAATCAACATGCAGAATTCTCCGTCAACAATCTCAGGATTGTCGGCTGTCGAATACGGAATGGCGCGCCGGCGACGTTTCAACCGGACCGTCTCGTCCGGGGGGATAGATGCGGTGGCCACTCCTACGGTTGCGCAATTGGCTTCACCGCTCCGACTTCCAAGTAACCCCAAACCCTAGTGTACAGAGGAGTCTCGAACTCGGGGGCCTTGCCAGGGATGAGAGGCTAACCTCCGCGCCCGCCTAGCGAAGAACCAAGCGGGCCTAGCTGCCAGGAAACCGGGGGCCGGCGGCGCTCCTTCTTAGGCACTGATGCCAGATTGAACGGTTAAAACAACTTTTCCTGGCGCATGTCCTTCTGCCAGATAACGGAGAGCTCCCGCCTCGTCGCTCAACCGATAACGTCTATCAATGACCGGCGGAAACCAAATCCATCTGGTTCATATTCGCCGGAAAGAAACCCGTCTTCTTGCGACCAGTCCGCGACAGTTGTGGCCATTTTACGCACTATCGGCCATTAGACTGGAGTTTGGCAAGACTGTAGATTGGTTGCTGAAATTTCAAACAGAAATCGGGCAACTAAAAGAGCCTGGTGGTACGTCTGAGACACCGACTAGGATCAATTTCTCAGACCTCCAGAATTCGCGGTTAACTCGGTTGACGTACCCCCAGCTTACATTGTACGAGGGCACGATGAAACGGAATGGGATCCCGGCTCGCGAATGCAACTCCACTGGCTGCGTTTGCGCGAAGAACAACGGAGCGACCAACAACAACAGTATGAACGCGAGAAATTTGGAAAGTGGCACTATAAACTCCTAGATGCTTTTGCCGATCAAGCCCGGTTGGGCGTGCGTACTTCTGCCATGGTGTAGCTCAGTCGTCATCATCGAATGGCCTCCCTGACAACCCACCTGACTGGACCTCTGCGCTTCGTGCGGAACGTGGATTGATACGACCGGCTTGTCATGCATGGTGATTCAGGGCTGCACGAAATCCGGATCGATGGCATTCTCGAGGGTGTGTTGAAACGCATTCCATGGGCAGGTCATCTTCTGGTCAACTGTACTGCAACCGGATACGAAAACCGGAGACTTCAGGGGAGGCGAGTCCAGCGCCAACGGCATTGTCTTACGCATTTGTTCCAGGCTTTGCGCGACATAGTAAGTACTGACCACCATTTCTCCCTTGCCGTGCTCCCAAAGTTCAAACACCAGCGCACTCCCCGGCGGCGTGTCGTTCGGCTGGTAGCCATCGAGCAGCCAGTCAATCCCCAGCATGCCTGCGATATTGGAGATGTTTGTGTCGTGTCCGACGAGGATAAGGACCCGGTCGCCCACCTCGCCCAGGGATCCGGTTACAGCGCTGCCTTTGACCGCTTGTTCCACGGACCTCAGGACATGGCTTAACAGGTTCGAGCCTTGAACGCGAGCAATGTACCGTGTTTGTCGTGCCAAGTCGGCATAGGCGGCGTGGAGTCTCATGATTTCCATCAGCTTTCCGGCGTCCAGTCGTCCCCAGCCGAGATCTTTGCCCTCCATCCCATTCACGTACTCAAGGAGGAAGTCTTCCGACAAGGTAGACCCGATTCTGAGTGGACCGCGCAGATCGGCCGAGTGATCGCCCTTGCTCGCCTCAAGCGATGACGGCTGATTCAAGACCGATTGTTTGCCGGGCTTCTCTTCCGCCGGACACGACACACCCGGGGCGC
>Ga0209839_10001777_pt1 | contig 10842 bp, 5 predicted proteins | sample OrgsoiDNA2013050_FD_185800 | JGI IMG/M metagenome (GOLD analysis project Ga0209839, IMG submission 185800) | Permafrost soil microbial communities from the Arctic, to analyse light accelerated degradation of dissolved organic matter (DOM) -... | ecosystem: Environmental > Terrestrial > Soil >... | reverse complement strand
GCGCCAGTCCATCGCCGAATCCGGTGGCACAGAGGTGAAGAACCTGGGTGACGGGCTGATGGTGGTGTTCGCCACGGCGTCGGCGGCGATGTCGTGCGCGGTGGCTATGCAGCAGAGCGTCGAACGCGACAACCGCAGCATTGGCTTCAAGCGGCATTCGGTCGGCCTGCGGGTCGGGTTGAGCGGGGGCGAGGTCACCAAAGAAGAGGACGACTATTTCGGGGACCCGGTCGTCGAGGCGGCCCGGCTGTGTGCGACCGGCGACGGTGGGCAGATCCTGGCCGCCGAGGTGGTGCGGGCCATGGCAGGCCGGCGCAGCCCCCACCGGTGCCGCGGCCGCGGGCCCCGGGTCCTAAAGGGTCTGCCCGATCCGGTGGAGACCGTCGAGGTGCTCTGGGAGCCCCTCGCCGGACCGGTCCCCGGTGGGGTGCCGCTGCCGGTGCGCCTGGCGCGGCGGCCCACAGTGGGTGTGGTCGGGCGGGAGGCCGAGCTCCAGGTGATGGCCGAGGCGGCCAAGCGGGTGGCTGGTGGCGAAGGCCGCGAGGTGCTCCTCGTCTCGGGTGAGGCCGGTCTGGGCAAAACGACGCTTGTGGCCGAGGCGGCGCGCGCAGCACGTGACGACGGGGCCTGCGTGCTGTTCGGGCACTGCGAGGAAGATCTCGCCAGCCCATACGAGCTGTTCGCCGAGGCGATCGGACACTACGTCACCCATGCCCCTGAAGACCGACTTCTCGCCCATGGCGAGGCGCACGGGTCGGAGCTGTGCCGGCTCGTGCCCGCCCTCGCCACCAGAGTCCCAGACTTGCCCGCGTCGAAGGCCACCGATTCCGACACCGAGCGCTACCTTCTCCTCCAAGGGGTGGTGGAGTTGCTCGCGTTGGCGTCGCAACACCAGCCCGTCGTGCTCGTGCTCGACGACTTGCAATGGGCTGACACCGCCAGCCTGGAGTTGCTGCGCTATCTCATAGCGGCCGACCAGCCCTTGGCGGTACTCGTTCTGGGAACCTATCGCGACTCCTCGCTGTCTCACGCTCATCCGCTCCTCGATACCCTCGCAACCTTGCGCCGGCAATCCGGTGTCAAGCGCATCGAACTCACCGGGCTCGACGACGTCGGGGTGGTGTCGTTTATGGAGGCGGCCGCCGGCCACACCCTCGACCAGTCCGGGGTGAGTCTCGCGCACGCGGTTTATCACGAGACCGACGGAAACCCCTTCTTCGTGGGCGAGGTGCTGCGCCATCTGTCGGAGACCGGGGCGATCTACCGTGACAACAACGGACGGTGGGTGGAGTTCGACAGCCTGAATGACGTGGGTCTTCCCAACAGTGTGCGCGAGGTGATCGGAGCCCGGGTCGGGCGGATGGGAGAGCCCGCCGGACGGGTGTTGTCGGTGGCAGCGGTCATCGGTCGTGACTTCGACCTCGACGTTTTGGCCCGAGCGGCCGACATGTCAGAGGACGAACTGCTTGATGTGCTCGACGCCTCGGCGGCGGCCGCTTTGGTACGTGAGGCACCACAAGCGGGGCGCTACAACTTCGCCCACGCTCTCACCCAACACGTCCTCTACGAGAGCCTCGGACCCACCCGAAGGGCTCTGGCGCACCGAAAAGTGGCCGAGGCCTTGGAAGACCTCTGCGGCGGGCGCCCAGGAGCACGCGTGGGTGAGCTGGCCCGCCACTGGTTCAACGCCACCCAGCCCAAGGACCTGGCCAAGGCCCTCGACTACTCCCGCCAGGCGGCCAACGCCGCCCTCGACAGTCTGGCCCCCGGCGACGCCCTCCGCTACTACTCCCAGGCCCTCGACCTCTACGCCCAAGCCGACGATCGCGATCCGGTGCTCGGACTCGATTTGGCGATAGGGCTCGGCACCGCCCAGCGGCAAACCGGGAACCCAGAATTCCGCGACACCCTCCTCGAAGCCGCCCGCCAAGCGGCCGCGCTCGGTGACACCCATCACCTCGTCACCGCCGCCCTGGCTAACGACCGGGGTCTGTTCAGCACGACCGGGACCGTTGATGCCGACAGGGTCGAGATTCTCGAGGCGGCTCTCGCGCTTCTCCCCGCCGGCCATCGCGACCGAGCCCTCGTGCTCGCCACCCTCTGCAAGGAACTCATTTTCGGGAGTTCGATAGAACGCCGCCAGGCGCTCGCCAACGAGGCCGTCGCCATCGCGCAATCCCTCGGTGACAACGCCGTCATCGTGCGTGTCATAAATAGCGTCGCGCAGGGGCTCCAAGCGCCGCCCCTCATGGAACAGGGAATGGTCTGGACGACCGACGCCCTGGCCCGCGCCGAGCAGCTCGGCGATCCACAGCTGCTGTTCTTCGCGGCCTCCCGTCGCTGTGCGTTCAGCGCCAGTGCCGGAGACATCAGAGAAATGGACCGCTGCCTCGAGATCATGGACACCCTGGCCGAGCAGTTGAACCAGCCCACACTGCACTGGCTGAATACCCTTGAGCACGCCACCGCGGCGGTGATTGCAGGGGACACCGACCGGGCAGAGCAGCTGGCGACCGACGCCCTGCAGATCGGCACCGACGGCGGTGAACCCGACGCCGCCTCGATCTTTGGCGCGCAGCTCCTCACGGTAAGCTTCCAACGAGGGACGATGGGCGGACTTGTCCCACTCATCGAGCAGGTAGCCGCCGACAATCCCGGGGCGGCACCCACAACGATTTCGGTGATAGCGGCAGCCCACGCAGAGGCAGACCGCCTCGACGAAGCGCGTCGCCAGTTGGAGTACTTCGCGTCCAACGATTTCGAACTCCCGATCGACATGATCTGGATCAACGGGATGTCCCTGTATGCAGAGGCCGCCATCGAATGCCGAGACGCCGAGTACGCCGAACCGGTCCTCGACCGGCTCACTCCGTATGCTCATCGTTTGTCCTACAATCCCGCGACGGCCGAAGGACCGGTCGGCCACTTCCTCGGTGGCCTCGCCGCCGTCCTCGGCCGCTACGACGAGGCCGACACCTACTTCGCCCGAGCTGCCGCGTTCAGCAACCGGGTGGGTGCGAAGTTCTTCGCCGCGCGCACCAACCTTTTGTGGGCAAGGATGCTGGCCAAGCGCCGCGCTCCCGGCGACGCCGAAAAGGCACAGCAGCTGCTCACCAAGGCGCACATCGTCGCAACGGCCCAGGGTTACGCGACAGTGGAACGAAGAGCTGGCGAAGCACTCCTACTGTTAGATCCATGACCCCCGAGGGGCTAGCAAGTTCGCACCTTGCGACCCGTCGCCAGAGTGCACACGCCTGCTCGCGGACACCTGCTTTAGGTCATCATCTGGATCTTGCCTCACCGCAGGTGCTACCGAATGCGGACGTAACGTTCTTTCTGGTAGATCGTCCCTGGTCGGTGCGCTGGTGAGATTTCGGCACCCACAGGCTTACAAAGAGCCATTACAGCCATGTCGAAGCCGTGGCGGCAGTGGGATCCCTCAAGATCTGACCACCCTCCCCCCGGAACTCGCTGAGCGTTCTAAGCAATCTGCGCGCAACTGGCGTAGCGTCCTTTAGCTGGCTTGATCCTCAGGGAGGGGAACCGCCAAGTCGGCATCAAATGAGAGGGGAAAGATGCTTCTACTCACCACATACAGAGTTAAGTCTCATCTATCGCGGGCCGACTTCAAGCGGCTGATGGATGAGTTCGGCAAGCGGGGACCGGCTCCCGGCGAGGTCGCTCACTACGTACACACCGACGGTTCGGGGGGTTCGATTCTTTCGGAGGTCAGTGACATCGGACCCAGTTACGAGTCCCTTTTGGCGTACACCGAATACATGGAGTTCGATGTTACTCCGGTGCTGAAGATTGATGATGCCGTTGGTCCGCTTCTCAGCTATGTGGGCGACGGCTGACGTTCTCTGGCGGTGGAAGGGCGGATTCGGGAGGGCTTCGGCCCTCTCGTTCCGCGTCAGTAGGATGAGGCTCAGTCCATGCCTCGCAGCGCGGCCGTCGCACGTCGTTCCACGGTCCCGTAACCATGGGCTGCTGCTGCGATCTGTGCCCTGGTGAGGAGGTCTTGTGCCCTCTCGGGGTCGCCTGGAGCCTGGCGCTCCACGAACATCTTTCCCCACAGGAGGTCTGTCCGGGCAGCGAAGAATTTGGCATCCATGCGCTCGTTCATCGCCGCAGCCTGGGCGAAGAACGTGTTCGCATCGTCGAAGCGGCCGAGGACCGCTGCGAGGCCGCCAAGGAAGTGACTGACCGGGCCTTCAGCCGTGACGCCACCCGTCGTGGACAACTGGCCGGCCCATGGAACGAGTCGTTCGAACAACGGCCCGGCGTATTGCGGCGCCTGGCAGTCGATAGAGGCGTCGGCGTAGCAGACCATTCCGGTGAGCCAGAGCGGATCCAAGGGAAGATCGAAATCTACGTCTGCGAACTCCGCCAACAGGCGACACGCGTCTTCGACACGGTCTCCCTCGGCGTGCGCGGCCGCCAGGATCCCAGCCATCACCCCTGAAGCGATCCCGTTGGTTTCGGCGGCCCATTCCTCAATGAGCGGTATGAGATCGCCCACAGAGCCACGTTGGAAGTTCACCATCATGAGCTGTCCACCGAACAGGACGTCGGCGTCGGGTTGGCCGCTGTCGATACCGAGTTGGAAGGCGTCTGTGGCTAGTTGTTCAGCCTGATCGGTGTTCCCCGCGATCAGGGCCCGCATGGCACGGTCGAGAGTGATGCCCCACTTTAGGATGGGCAGGTCGAGCTGCTCGGCGATCGATTTGGCGATCCCGATAGATCGGTCCATCTCCTCCATATCGCCGGCGCGGGCGGAGACGACATCGCGCCAGTCCGCCGCCCAGAACAAGAGGGTCGGGTCGCCGAGCCGCTCGGCCCGGACCAAGGCGTCGGCTGTCCGGGCCAGCGACTGTTCGAGTAGGGCCGGCACGAAGAGCGGGGTAAAGACGTGGTTCAGAACCCGCACCATGGTCGCGTCGTCACCGGAGGATTCTGCGATGTCGAGCGCCTCCTCGGCCAGGGACTGGCGGCGCTCGAGTGGGCTCCCCCAGTGGAGTTCCGCGCACAGGGTCGCAAGTACGAGCGGCCTGTCGGGGTGCTCAGCAGGTAACCGATCTAGGGCCATCTCTAGGATCTCGACCTTTTCGGCGTCGAGAGACCCGATGGAACTGACCATTCCCCTGTCGTTGGCGAGTGCGGCGGCGGCAAGCCGCCCCCCGTCACCCAGGTCGGCTGCCTGACGAGCGGCAGCGAGGAGGGTGTCGCGAAATGCGGGGTCCCCGGTCTGACGCTGGGCGGTACCGAGCCCGATAGCAAGGTCGAGTCCGAGAACCGCATCAGGGTCGGCGGCCTGTGCGAAGAGATCGAGCGCATGTGCGTAGTAGCGCAGAGCGTCGGCTGGAGCCAGGGAATTAAGGGCGGCGTCGCCTGCCTGACGCGAGTAGTCGAGGGCCTTGGCCAGGTTGGGTTGAGTGGCACTGGACCAGTGGCGGGCAAGCTCGCCCACACGCGCTCCCGGGCGGTCCCCGCAGAGATGCTCAAGGGCTTCGGCCACCTGTCGGTGGACCCCGGCCTGACGGTTGGGACCCATGTCCTCGTAGATGGTGCGCTGGACAAGAGCGTGAGCGAAGTTGAAGCGACCGGCGGTGTCTGTCAGTTCCCGCACCAATGACGCGGCCGTTGCGGCATCGAGGATGTCGAGAAGGTCGTCTTCTGTGATCTCGGTGGCTCTTGCCAGGAGGTCGATGTCGAAGTCTTGGCCTATCACGGAGGCCACGGACAACACGCGACCAGCATCATGCCCGAGTCGTCCAACCCGTGCGCCAATCACCTCGCGGACGCTGATGGGTAGGGCCATCTGATCCAAGGATTCTTGTGCCGTCCATCTTCCCGTCGCGTCTCGGTAGACGGCCCCTGTCTCAGAAAGGTGGCGCATCACCTCGCTCACGAAGAACGGGTTACCGTCCGTCTCGCGGTAAACGGCATGGGCCAAGCCCACCGCAGCATCGTCGAGGCTGTACCCCGCGGTGGCCTCCATCAACGCCACCACGCCGGTGTCATCGAGCCCGGCCAGATCGATTCGGGAGACGCCGCCTTGTCGATGGAGTGCTGCTAGGGCGTCGAGTAGAGGGTGCGACTGTGACACCTCGCTGTCGCGGTAGGTGCCGAGGACGAGCATACGCATGGCCTGGGTGCCCGCCGCGAGGTGGTGCAGTAATAGCAGGCTTCCCTTGTCGGCCCACTGCAGGTCATCAAGGGCGAGGACGACGAGTTGGTGATCTGACATCGTGGCTAGCAACCCGATCACGGCGGCGAAGAGCAGGTGGCGTTCGGTGTCGGAGTCGGTAGCCTTCGATGGTGGTAGGTCTGGGATTCTGCTGAACAGTGCCGGTACCATGCGGGCCAACTCGGACCCGTGGGCCTCGACGTGGGCGAGGATCTGGTCTTCGGGCGCGTGGGCCACGTAGTGGCCGAGGGCTTCGGCAAAGAGTTGATAGGGAGTGGCGAGATCCTCTTCGCAGTGGCCGAAGAGGACAAAGGCGCCGCGGTCGAACGCAATCCGGGCCACCTCGGCAACCAGGGTCGTCTTCCCCTGGCCGGCCTCGCCTGAGACGAGCAGTACCTGGCGCCCTTCGCCGGCAGCGACCTGCTTGGCTGCGTCGGCCAATTGCGACAATTCAGCCTCCCTTCCAACCACCCCCACATTTGGGCGAACGACCAGACGACCCGGGAGCGGGATCGCCTCCGAATCGGACCCTTCGAGGGGAGCCCAGAGCACCTCGACGGCGTGGACTGGGTCCAGAAGCCCTTTCAACGCGAGCCCCCCGACCGGTCGGCAACTGTGGCGGCTGCGTCGACCCGCCATCAGTCGCACAACTTCGGCGGCCATGATCTGCCCGCTCTCGCAGGCAGCGCAGAGCCGGGCCGCCTCGATCACCGGATCCCCGAAATAGTCGTCGTCCTCCAGACTAACCTCGCCGCCACTGAGGCCCACTCGGAGCCCGACCGAGTGATCGTTCCCCCGGTTGTCCTGCTCGACGCCCTGCTGCATGGCCACCGCACACCCGAGGGCGGCGGAGGCCGAACCGAAAACCACCATCAGCCCGTCTCCAAGATTCTTGACCTCGGTCCCACCAGTCTCGGCAAGGGCCTGGCGAAGGATCGAAAAGTGTCCTCTACGGACGTCGTCAGCAAGCTCGGGTGACAGGCGCTGGGTCAACTCCGTCGAGCCCACGATGTCCGTAAACAGGATCGCCGCGCTCTCCGTCGCCACTAGAGCCCTTCCGCTGCCTGCACGGCACTACCGTAGGCGACCGCATGAGGTGACTCATAGCGTCCACGCAGCTCAGTTGGGTTGACCCGAGGCCTCGCGAGTGATGTAGCGCATGCGCGTCCTGTTGGGTTGCGCCGCCGAAGTAGTGGCGTAGCCCTCGAGCTCAGTGAGTCGGAAAGGTTTCGAACTGTTCGGCCGCAGAGCACCCAGCGATGGCGCAGCTTCACGTAGAACTCCATCGTGGGCGCCGGAAGATCTGGATCCAAGAAGTTTCCGACCGCTATCCGGATAATCGCATTCTGCCCTTCCGGGATCCAGTAGACGGTGGAACCACACGTCATGCAAAAGTGGTAGCTGATCCCGTCCCCGTCAGAATTGCCGACACCATCGGTTTCCAGGCCGTTGTAGACCTTGGTGTCACCGCTGATCTCAAGGTTCTCACCCGCGGCGAATACGCACCGACCTGATAGACGCTCCCCGTCCGTTTCTGGCAGAAGTCGCAATGGCATGCGGCTACCCGCAGCGGTTCCTTCGAAACGGCGATCTGGACTCGACCACAGGCGCACTGAGCGACTCGCGTTGTCATCTGGCAATCGTTGCGCGATATTGCGTCGGGGGACGATTCAGAATGCGCGCCAATGCATGCCGAGCTTGGGTTTCACTACACGGGTCTGCCCTCAGCAGAGGAGTCGACCGGGTCCTATGGATCAGAGCCGGACGGTCCGCCGTGCTGGATGAGTCGCCGAGCTAACGACGGATCGGCCGCCAAGACGGAATCGATCTCTCGGGAGTCCAGCACGAGGACGTCGAGAGGGGTGATGGCGCCCAGGGACGGCATGCACCACCCGCGGTAGGGGCTCGCACCGAGTCGGCACGGACCGCGGCACTGGCCTCGGCACGGATCGGCACGGATCGGCACGGATCGGCACGGCAGGGAACGGATGCCCGAGTCCGCTCCCGCTCCCCGCTCCGGATGCAAAGCCCCTACCGGGCCGCTGTGCCTATGATCAATGATCACTGACACACGTTCTAGAAATTGCCCCTCCGCGGGGCCGCCCACCCACACCGCCGGCCGGTTGGGCCGGCTGAAAGGGGGACCATGGGTCTCGAAGAGATCGACCTCATCGACGGGCGCAACTTCGTGGCCGGCGTCCCCCACGAGTGGTTCCGCCGCCTCCGGGCCGAAGCCCCGGTGTACTGGCATCCCGAGAAGGCCGCCCACCGGGGTGGCTTCTGGACCGTCACCGACTACGACGATTGCGTCACGGTGAACCGGGACTGGGAACGCTTCTCCTCCTACAAGCACTCGGCCCTCTTCACCGACATGGACGACGATCAGCTGGCCCAGCAGCGCATGATGATGCTGAACATGGACCCGACCATGCACACCCGGTACCGCCGCCTGGTCAACAAGGGCTTCACCCCGAAGCTGGTGCGTGACCTGGAGCAGCAGATCGTCGGGTATGCCGACGGCATCATCGATGCGGTGTGCGAGCGCGGCACGGCCGATTTCGTCGAGGAGATCTCGGCCGAGCTCCCGCTGCTGGTCATCGCCGAGCTGCTGGGCGTGCCCCAGGAGGACCGGCGCAAGGTCTTCGACTGGTCCAACCGGATGATCGGCTCGGACGACCCCGAGTACCAGATCGAGGGCGCCGATTCCGGCGAGGCGGCCATGGCCGTCTTCAGCTACGCCGAGGAGTTGGCGGCCGCCCGGCGGCTCGAACCCCGGCAGGACCTGGTCTCGACCCTCATCAACGCCGAGGTGGAAGGCGAGAAGCTGGACCAGCTCGAGCTGGACCTTTTCTTCATGCTCCTCATCGTGGCCGGCAACGAGACCACCCGGAACCTGATGTCGGGTGCCATGGTGGCCTTCTTCGACCATCCCGACCAGTGGGAGAAGCTGCGCCAAGACCGCAGCCTCCTCCCCGGTGCGGTCGAGGAGATGCTGCGCTTCGTCACGCCCGTCATGCACTTCCGCCGCACCGTGGTGGCCGACACCGAACTCGGAGGCCAGGCCCTCCAGGAGGGGGACAAGATCGTGTTCTGGCATACCTCGGCCAACCGGGACGAGTCCGTGTTCACCGATCCCGACACCTTCGACATCGCGCGCTCCCCCAACAACCACATGGCGTTCGGCGGGGGCGGCCCCCACTTCTGCCTGGGCGCCAACCTGGCCCGCATGGAGATCATGGTGATGTTCGGCCGCCTGCTCGACCGCATCCCCGACATTCGTCTCGACGGCGAGGTGCAGCGGTTGCAGTCCAACTTCATCAACGGGACAAAGCACATCCCGGTGGCCTTCGCGCCCTCCGCACCCATCGGCGGTACGCCGTTGCCGGCCCGGGCCGGCTGAGCGGCGTGCCGCAGACCGACTCCAGGGCATCAGCCCGACCCGACGCGCCGGCCCGCTTCCATCAATCGATTACCTTCCTGCCCACCCGTCAGGCCGTGCCGCTGGCCCGGGTCAGCGACGAGCTGGGCTACGGCGGCATCTACATCTCGGACCACTTCTTCAACCCCCGCTCGCTCGAGTCCCGCTACACGTACTCGGTGCGCGAGGACGGGGCGCCCGGCTGGGAATCCGAAACGCCTTGGCCGGATCCGATGTGTGTGATCTCCGCCCTCTCCTCGGTCAGCGAGCAGCTCCTCTTCACCACCGGCGTGTACATAGCCCCGGCCCGGGATCTCATCACCGTGGCCAAGTCGGTCGGTACCACCGCCGTCCTGTCCGACAACCGCGTTCGCCTCGGCGTCGGCGTGGGCTGGTGCAAGGAGGAGTTCGACCAGACCGGACAGGACTTCAGCACCCGGGGCAAGCGGCTCGATGAGATGATCGTGGCCCTTCGGGCGTTGTGGCAAGGCGGCTGGGTCGAACACCACGGTACGTACTACGACGTGCCCGAGTGTCAGATCGAGCCGTCACCGACGGCGCCCGTCCCCATCATCGGTGGCGGGCACTCACCGGTCGCCCTGCGGCGCACCGCGGCGCTGTGCGACGGCTGGATCGCCGCCGGCGCCTACACCGAAGAGGAGGCCTGGACGCACCTGGGCGAACTGCGCCACGCTCTCGACGCCGCCGGCCGGAGTGACAAGGACTTCTCCATCTATCTGTCCCTCAATGAGCGTCCCGATCTCGACATGTTCCGCCGGTTCATCGACGCCGGCGTGACCGACTTCGTGTGCGCCCCCTGGATGTTCGTCACGGTCGATCCCGGGACGCCCGACGACAAAGCGCTCTCCGACCGGCTCGCCGCGGTGAGGTGGTTCGCCGACGAGATCTTGGACAAGCTGTGACCAGAGTCGGCGGGCCCCGAGACGTTGTGGAAGTTCGAGACGTTGTGGAAGTTAGAGACGTTGTGGAAGTAGGGATGGCGCCATGAAAGACATGAAGATCGGATTGCAGCTGGGGTATTGGGGCTCGGGTCCTCCGCCCAACGCGGTGGAGCTGGTCCAGGAGGCCGAGCGGCTGGGCTTTGACTCCGTGTGGACGGCCGAGTCCTACGGCTCCGACGCCCTCACCCCGCTGGCGTGGTGGGGCTCGCGCACCGAGCGGGTCCGTCTCGGCACGTCCCTCTGCCAGCTCTCGGCTCGCACCCCGACCGCCA
>Ga0209839_10001776_pt1 | contig 10842 bp, 12 predicted proteins | sample OrgsoiDNA2013050_FD_185800 | JGI IMG/M metagenome (GOLD analysis project Ga0209839, IMG submission 185800) | Permafrost soil microbial communities from the Arctic, to analyse light accelerated degradation of dissolved organic matter (DOM) -... | ecosystem: Environmental > Terrestrial > Soil >... | reverse complement strand
TTTCTTGGGCAAGCTATAGTAGGGGCGTTAACTACTTAGTACTGTACCAAGGAGGTGGCATGCCAGTAAGCCCTTCAGCCCTACGGGAGCGAACGGCCAAGCTCAAGTAACAAGTGGCTGAAAAGCCCGGGCGAGAAAAACTGGTTAACTGTCGCTGCCAGCCCTCTTGGAGGACTCTGGTGGCGTATTGACGTTGTGCGCACACCCTTGTATATTCAATGTCCATACACATGGAGAGACCTCATGCGTGGAGTAGCAACCAAGCCTGGCAAAACCCGGGGGGAAAACATCAATCTTCGCGTCAGCCGGGGACAAAAATCGCTGATCGATCGCGCAGCCAACGCCCTGGGCCGGAATCGGTCGGAGTTTATGCTGGAGACCGCGTGCCGGGAGGCGGAAAGCATTTTGCTAGACAGACGCTATTTCGCCCTGCCGGACGAAGCGTTCAGGCGTTTCAATGCCATGATTGATAAACCTCCAGCAAGCAATGCGCGCCTGGCGCGACTGCTCAAGTCTAGGGCTCCCTGGGATAAATGAATACCCCCAGTAATCGAGTCCGGTCTCCAGAAAAGCTCTCCTCCGACCATGACCTTTCGCAATTCCAATGCGGAGAGCCCGCTCTGGATGACTGGCTGCGGAGGCGGGCGCTCCAGAACGAAGCAAGCGGTGCCTCCCGTACGTACGTGGTCTGTATCGAGAAGCGTGTGATGGGCTATTACGCTCTGGCGGTAGGCGCAATAGCTCACGCGGACGCACCGGGTCGCGTGCGACGAAACATGCCGGATCCTGTGCCAGTGATGGTGATTGGCCGGCTCGCTTCAGATCAGTCGGTTCGAGGCCAGGGGATCGGTCCAGCTCTGCTAAGGGACGCCATTCTGCGCACGTTGCAGGCAGCCGAGATTGCCGGTATCCGGGCCATTCTGGTACATGCGATCTCCGAGCGAGCAAAACGCTTCTACGAGAAATGGGGATTCATTCCTTCTCCGGTGGACTCTCTCACGCTCATGATAACTGCGACTGAGGCGCGCAAGGCAATCGTGGACAGGTCTGAGGAGCCGGCTCAACATGAGTAGGCGGAGCGCCGACGAAAACCGCCCCGAGATGTCGTAAAAGTTGGCCAGGCGTTCGAGGTTCTAGAGAGACAGTAACTCATAGCTACTCTCTACATGCACATGGATATTAGGAGAAAAATGTAATGCGAGGAATCTTTCCAGAACGCACGGCCCATTTATCAATTGCGACACGGAAGTAACATAAACTGTCCGTTTATGCCCCTCCGCTGTGTACTCATATAGTATTATCGTTAAAGGTACTCATTAGATCGAGGGGGCTATAAACGTGCTCAACGAAAATGAAATAGCAGAACTACCCGTGTCGGATCGCAAGGTTGAAGCAAATCGTCGAAATGCGTCGAAGTCCACTGGCCCTAGGACTGCGCGCGGCAGAGCGCACAGTCGAGGCAATGCTATGAAGCACGGGTTGTTTGCCATGAATCGCAGTGTCGCAGCCCTGACAAAGTGGGAGGACCCCGAAGAATATGAAGCTCTTGTGCAGTGTCTCGTGGAGAGCTACCAACCTGTGGGGACTCCGGAGGAGATGGAAGTGCAATTCATTGCGGTGTGCTGGTGGAAGCGCTCACGTGTGTGGCGATACGAAAACGCAAACATCAGTGGCAGACTCGTGAGACAGCAAGTAGAGATAGACAGGGCGCATAAAATCTCACCACAGGGCCAGACTTATTATGATTGGCTGAGGAGTGCCGAATCAGAAATTGCTGCTAGCGGGAAAATTTCGGACGAGCTAAAAGTGAAAATGTTCGCAGACGCTGGATTTCGAAAGCTGTGGGACTACGCGGAAGAGAGTATTTGCCGGCTCTCAGCTCGAGAGGCAGGATTGCCACCTACAATGATCAAGGAGATGATGGAAACGGATACGGATCCTGACCGGCGCGCGAAGTTTCTTCTTCAGACTACTCAGCATGCATTCCATGTTCTCCTCTTCCAAAATATGCTGGTTAATGTAGAGGGCGCCAAGCTCGCCCGCGAGCTTGAAGCCATACCTTGCCCCGAGATTCTAGACCGGGTCCTCCGGGTGGAAGCCGCGGTCGATCGAAGTCTCGGTCGCGCAGTCCACCGCCTGGAAAGCTTGCAGCTACGTCGCAAGGAGGAAGCGGCTCTCTCCCCAGAGCATTCACCGCAGGGCGGAAGTTAGGCTTCTAAGGGAAATGGGATTTTGCAGAACGAAGCCAACATCTTCTTTGTTATCAATAGCGACTCTCATGCAAATCCAAAGTTGATTTGACTCGATCCCCTCGACGGGCGATCGTAGCAGGTATCGCAAGAGAATCTTGTCATACACGCCATGCATATTCTCCACGTTGTGGGCGCTAGACCGAACTTCATGAAAGCCGCACCCGTGCTGCGTGCGCTCGCCGCTAGAGGTGCACGGCAGACGCTGGTTCACACCGGCCAGCACTACGACCGCAATATGTCGGATGTGTTCTTCACTCAGCTGGAGATTCCTGAGCCAGACTTTAATCTTGGCGTTGGGTCGGGAAGCCAAGCGCAGCAGACAGCTCACGTCATGACCGCCTTCGAGCCCGTCGTGCTTGAAATCAAGCCAGACGTTGTGCTCGTCTATGGCGACGTCAACTCCACCGTGGCGGCGACTCTGGTTTGCGCCAAGTTGCTGGTGCGGATCGGCCACGTTGAGGCCGGGCTGCGCTCCTTCGACCGCACCATGCCGGAAGAGATCAATCGCATGGTGACCGACCGGCTGGCCGATTTGCTGTTTACTCCTTCCGAGGATGGCAACGCGAACCTTCTAAGCGAGGGCGTCCCGCCCGAAAAAATCCATCTCGTCGGCAACGTGATGATCGACTCCCTGGTGCAGCTTCTTCCTGCGGCAACGAAAATCCCGCGCAACGGTTTGCCCGAACGCTATGCGCTCGTGACCCTGCACCGGCCGTCGAATGTGGACGACAGCGAGAGCCTGCGAAGTATTCTGGCGGCGCTGCTCGAAGTGAGCGAACGCATGCCGATCGTTTTTCCGGCGCACCCCCGAACCCGGCAGCGTATCGCGGACTTCGGCGTCAACGTCGACAAGTTGCATCTGGTCGAGCCCGCGCCTTACATCGAATTTCTGGCGCTGCAGCGCGGTGCGACCGTCGTCATTACCGACTCCGGCGGCATTCAGGAGGAGACGACCTACCTCGGCGTGCCCTGCCTCACGCTGCGCAGCAACACCGAACGCCCGGTCACCGTAACCATGGGAACGAACATCCTGGTCGGGCAGGATCGCAAGAAACTCAGCTCCGAAGTGATCAAGATTTACGAGGGCAAGGGAAAGACTGGGACGATTCCACCGCTGTGGGATGGACACACCGGCGACCGGATCGCAGACATTCTTCTCCGTCTTTAGGCAGGCCTGAAGCTGTGCCTTCAGGCGCGGCTCCAGTAGGCAAACTTCAATAAAGCTTTGCGCAATGTTATTCCGAGGCGGACGTTTCCGGCAAACCGCCGGCTGCTTCGTTTTTCTTCGCCGCCACGCATTTCGGCTCGCGCAAAAATTGCGGCAGTCCACCGATCCGGTTCGGGCAAAAACTCCGATAGAAACAAAGCCGGCAGGTAGGCCTGCGCGACAACCGGTAAAAAACGATTCCCAGCACGCCATAGAGAGCGGCGAATGCATAGATCCAACGATGAAACGAGAACATGCGGCCTCCTGTTCTGGACCGCAAGCTTCCCACTCTTCGGCGAGAGAGCGCGTGATGGCTGGCACCTGTGACCGTGATTCAAATCACATTTGGCCGGGTGGGCGGAGTCAACGCTGGTAGATTTCGATTGGCAAGCCGTCGGGATCCGGGAAAAAAGTGAACGCCTTGCCGGTTATTTCGTCGATGCGGACCGGTTCGATCTCAACTCCGCGGGCGCGTAGTTGTTGGGCTGCCGCCTGCACATCATCCACTTCGAACGCAATATGCCGCAATCCGCACGCTTCAGGCCGCGACGGCCGCGCTGGCGGATCGGGGAAGGAAAACAGTTCGAGCTGATATCGATCTCCCACCTGCAAATCAGCTTGTACGACTTTCGGCCTTCCCGATAGGTCTCCCGCACGACCTTGAAACCCAGTACCTCGACATAGAAATGCTTCGACCGCGCGTAGTCGGAGCAGATGATGGCGACGTGATGAATGCGATGGAACATGGCCTGCTTTACTTAGCCGCGACAGCGTAGCCGAAAACCGACTTCAATTCCAGAAATTCTTCCAGCCCCGCCTCGCCCCACTCCCGCCCATTGCCCGATTGTTTATAGCCCCCGAAACTGGCGGCGAAATCGACGCGCGCGCCGTTAATGTGCACGTTCCCCGCGCGGATTTTCTTCGCCACCCGGCGAGCCCGCTCAACATCGCCCGACGTCACAAAAGCCGACAGCCCGTACGGACTATCGTTGGCGATGCGCACCGCATCCTCTTCGTCCGCATAGGGCAGAATACAAAGCACCGGCCCAAAGATTTCTTCGCGCGCAATCGTCATCTCGTTGCGAACATCGACGAACACCGTCGGCCGCGCGAAGTAGCCTTTGCTCATTCCCTCGGGCCGCCCCGTGCCGCCCGCGACCAGCGTCGCCCCTTCGTCCATCCCCTTCTGAATGAGCCGCTGCACTTTGTCGAACTGCGCTTTGCTCACCAGCGGACCCATCGTCGTATCTTCCGCCGACGGGTCTCCAACTTTGGTGGACTCCGCTACTTGCTTCGCGACAGCCGTTGCCTCCGCCATCTTCGACCGCGGCACCAGCATGCGAGTCGGCGCGTTGCACGACTGTCCAGCATTCACGAAGCAGGTCTGTACCCCATGCTTCACCCCCTTGGCCAGATCAGCATCGTCCAGGATAATGTTCGCCGATTTCCCGCCCAACTCCTGCGTTACCCGCTTCACCGTCGGCGCTGCCGCCGTCGCAACTGCAACCCCTCCACGAGTAGATCCGGTGAACGAGATCATGTCCACGCCGGGATGCGAAGCAATCGCGCCCCCCACAGTAGGCCCGTCCCCATTCACCAGATTGAAAACTCCCGCGGGCACTCCCGCCTCTTCCAGAATCTGCGCGAAAAGGTATGCCGACAGCGGCGCCAGTTCACTCGGCTTCAACACCATCGTGCATCCCGCCGCCAGCGCCGGAGCAACCTTGCAGACAATCTGATTCATCGGCCAATTCCACGGCGTAATCAGCCCGCACACTCCAATCGCTTCCTTCCGCATCAGAGTCGATCCTTTAGTCTCCTCAAACTTAAATTGTTCGAGCACTCTGGTCGCCTCCAGAAAGTGCCCCAGCCCCGCCGGAACCTGCCCCTTCCGCGCCAGTGTGATCGGCGCTCCGATCTCCGCCGAAATCGCCTTCGCCATTTCTTCCGACTTCGCCTTATACCCATCCGCAATTCGCCGCAGCAACGTGAGCCGATCTTCCACCGCCGTCTCCGAGTACGACTCAAAGGCCTTCCTCGCCGCCGTCACCGCCTGATCCACCTCAGCCCCGCTTCCCAGCGAAATAGTTGCGATCGATTCCTCCGTGGCGGGATTGATCACGGCAAATTCCCGGTCTGCCGCCGGTCTGACCCATTTGCCATCGATAAAAAATAAACGATAGTCGTTCATTCTTCTCCAACTCCTTCTGCCTTCTCGGGATCAATCCTTCACTCGAATGCTTATGCTAACGCGTTTTTCAACGAAGTTCCGGCTCTAGGCGCTGCTCCACGCGCCACGGTTCAGACACGACACGCCCACAGTTCAGCCGAAGCAACCGGAAATCCAGCCGCATAGCAGCGGCATGTGATAGCCCGGCAAGAGAGTCCGGTGTGAGCGCTATATGCATGCAGAAAAGTGGACTGGGCAGGGACGACAGAACCGCCGCCGCACTGACCCCTATCCACTACCCACTGCCCACTGCATAATCTTGCACCTTGACCATCCCTTCCAGTCTGAGGACAATTGTCCTTTCCCGCCCGACCACGTAAGTCTCGATTCGCTAGAAATACTCGAAGGATGTGAAGTCATGAAACCTGCTCGCATCGCCTGTGTGATGCTCACCCTCGCGGCGTCAATTTTTGGTCAATCGAGTCCGGCAAACCAGATCGGCAAGAGCCCATCCACTACGCTGTTTTCTCCATCTCTGCGCGAGACATCATCGAATCGGTCGACTGCGCGGCAAGCGACTGCAGGTCAACCCGTTTCGTCGCTGGCATCGGGGCTAAATTTTACCGGCCCGCGCTACTTCGATTCCGGCGGACTTAACACCTATGCAGTTGCCGTGGCAGATCTCAACGGAGACGGCAAACTCGACGCAGTCGCTCTGAGCGAGTGTTTTAGTTTTGGTAGCTGCGCTCCGCAGGGTGTAGCTGTCATGTTGGGCAATGACGACGGCACCTTTCAGTCGCCGGTCAACTATCCTTCAGGAGGTTCGACGTCCCTCGATTCGTCCGGATCAGTGGCGATCCTGGATCTGAATGGGGATAACAAGCCCGATATCGTGGCTGCGAACTACGAATCGAATACGGTAGCAGTTCTGCTCGGGAACGGCGACGGAACATTTCAGCCCGCGGTAGTTTATGGCGGGGGCGGAAGCGGCCCCCATGGCCCCGATTGGGTCGCACTGGCGGACCTGAATCGGGATGGCAAACCAGACATCGTAGTGTCTAATCCGGACAGCAACAACCTAGGCGTTCTGCTGGGCAACGGCGATGGAACCTTCCAAAACGCCATAACCTATGACTCGGGCGGACACGCCGCGTCCGTGGTGGTGGCCGACTTGAATGCGGACGGCAAGCTCGATCTCGTCGCGGCGAATGGGGATAATTTGGGGGTGTTACTGGGTAACGGCGACGGAACTTTTCAGCCTGTTGTGGCTTACGCCGCGCCGGGTGGCGTTGTCGCACTCGCAGACATGAACGCCGATGGCAAACCAGATTTGGTGACCAACGGCGTGGCCGTGTTGCTGGGTAATGGGGACGGAACTTTCCAGGCGGCCATTCCTTACGGGCAGGGAGGAAATGCGATCGCGGTCGCGGATGTAAATGGAGACGGAAAACTAGACGTGTTGGTCACGAACTCCTGCATCAATACCTGCGGAAAGAAGCCGGGCGGAGCGGTCAGTGTGCTGCTAGGGAACGGGGATGGAACTTTCCAGCCCGAAGTCGTCTATATTTCTGGGTTCCAGTCGGATGCGGTGACCGTCGCAGACTTGAACCATGACGGCAAGCCGGACCTTATCGTAGCCGACGCTTGTTCGGAGTTCACCTGCACTGGAGACGGCGCAGTCGTCGTATTCCTCAATGCCAGTGTCTCGGGAACAAGCACCGCGCTGGCCTCTTCCCTAAACCCGTCCAATTTCGGACAAACAGTAACTCTCACAGCCACACTCACGGCGCAGCCGGGTTTTTGTAAAGGTAAGCCCACCGGAACCGTAAACTTCTTCGATAACGCCACCGGAATTAATTTAGGCACCGTCGCGCTCAACAGCAACGGCGTGGCGACCCTCCAAACGTCTACTCTTGGGCCGAGCACCCACAGCATCGTAGCCACCTACAGCGGAGACACAAATTTCGGCTCGAGCGCCTCGACCACATTAAGCCAAATTGTACTCGGCGCCGCCGCCAAGTTGTCTCCGTCAAGTCTGGTCTTCGCCGATCAAACAGTAGGCACGACCAGCTTGCGCCAAAGCATCAAGCTCAAGAACACGGGCGACACTCCCCTCACCTTCACCTACATCATGTTCACCGGTGCGAATGCCACCAGCTTTCATCAGGTCAACAACTGTGGAGCCTCGCTCGCAGGGGGCGCTACTTGCATGATCTCGGTGGCCTTCCGCCCAGTGGTCGCAGGTGCGGCAAGCGCCGCCCTCACTCTCTCCGACAACGCTCCCAGCAAGCTGCAAAAGGTCCCAGTCAGCGGCGTAGGCGTTCTCCCCGCCGTTATCTTCTCCCCCACGAGCCTGACGTTCCCGCTCCAGGTGATCTACACCACCAGCAAGGCACAAACCGTCACACTCACCAACTCCGGCGCCGGAATTCTAAAGATCGCGAACATCGCGGCCAGCGCACAATTCAGCCAGACCAATAACTGCGGCGCAACCGTACCCCCAGCCGGACATTGCACGCTGACAGTTAAGTTCCAACCCACGGCACTCGACACCATTCCCGGATCAATCTCCGTCACCGATAATGCTGCCGCCAGCCCGCAATCGTTACCGCTCACCGGCGTAGCAACGGCAATCCAACTAAGCCCCATCAGCGTGAGCTTCGGCAACCAGCCGGTCGGCACCAAGAGCCTGGCCAAAACCGTCACCGTCAGCAACAAGAGCCACCAAAGCGTGAACATCAGTGGCGTTGCTATCCACGGAGCCAACCCATCCGACTTCCCCTTCATCTCGACGACCTGCGGTGCGGGCCTCTCCTCCGGCGCAAGCTGCTTCGTCAAAGTAGCCTTCCTGCCCACAGTCACCGGCAAACGCACCGCCGCGGTAGCCGTCTCCGACGACGGCGGCGGCGAAATTCAACGAGCCGCCCTGTCCGGCAATGGAACCTAAGAAATGCAAAAGAAATAACCCGGAGGGTGCCCCATCCTTTCGCGCTCTTTGCGAAAGGGTGGGGATTTTGACTTTGGGCCGGGATCGCGTCGCCAGAAATCCACAGCCCGCCGTACAAATCATGTGACATCCAACCTTGACCTCGACCGTCAACGAAGCAGAAGATAGTCCAAGCGCAAGCGCTAAGGAAAGCGGTCAAAGGGAGCTCATAAGTATTTTGTTATCAAGATTTTGACCATAAACCCAAGGCGCTCAAGATTTTGCAGACCATTTTTGCAAAACCCGCGCCAGTCAAGGTCTTTCAAAGAGGTGGAGGAGGGGGGATACCCCTCAATCAGAAAAGTTTCCGAAAAGGACCCCGTGCTCCGGAGCCTCTAGGTCCACCGTAAGAAAATATTTTTCACCGAAAATATCCACAGACCGCAGCGCAAATTCGAACAATATCCGCTCCATCCAAAATCCCAATACCCTCCACGCAAAATATCGCTAGCGATTCCAGCCGAAAAATATTGACCACTTCTCCCATCGCTCGTATGCTCTCCGCATGCAGTCGCATCTCCATCATCGCCACCACCATCACGCGCATAGCGTGTCGGCGGCGATGCACCTGAGATTGCAGACTTAATCCAAGACAGCACTTCAGGAGTTCGGGCCCGCTGACGCGATCGACGCTCAGCGGGCTTTTTGTTTTTGCCACGAGGGACTACAGATGAACTTTGAACTCGACTTCGAAAAAATGGCCGGACTGCTTCCCGCCGTCGTGCAGGATTTCTCCAGCGGCGAAATCCTGATGGTCGGATTCATGAACCGCGAAGCCCTCAACCGCACGCTGGAACAAGGCTACGTAACCTTCTTCAGCCGCACCCGCAACCAGCTCTGGATGAAAGGCGAAACTTCCGGCAACCGCCTGCGCGTCATTTCCGCCACAACCGACTGCGACCGCGACACGCTGCTGCTGCGCGTCGAAGTCCAAGGCGCAGGAGTCGTTTGCCATCGCGGAACGCGTTCGTGCTTTACCGAATCAATCCCGGTGAAATCGGAAGAGAATGCGAACGTCGCGGGAAAGGAGTCGCGATGAAGCTCCGCATTGGTATTCCCAAAGGCAGTTTGCAGGAAGCAACGCTGCAACTGTTCGCGCGCGCCGGACTTCCCGCATACACCGACGGACGCTCCTACTTCGCCCGCACCTCCGACCCTGATATCGACTGCATGCTGATCCGCGCCCAGGAAATGGCGCGCTACGTAGAACACGGCGCGATCGATGCAGGCCTCACCGGACACGACTGGATTGTCGAGAGCGGACTGGAAGTCGTCACAGTAAGCGATCTGATCTACGCGAAACGCAGCCGCGGCAAAGTGCGCTGGGTGCTCGCCGTGCCGGAGGATTCGCCATTTCACAGCGCCGAGGACCTCTCGGGAAAAATTGTCGCCACCGAACTAGTGAAGGTGACGCGCGACTATTTCTGCAAGAAAGGTATCGAGGTCCGCGTGGAGTTTTCCTGGGGAGCAACGGAAGTCAAGCCACCGATGCTGGCCGATGCCATCGTCGAGGTGACTGAGACCGGAAGCTCGCTACGCGCCAACCGCCTGCGCATTCTTGAAACGGTACTCGAGTCCAACACGCAACTCATCGCCAACAAGATCTCTTATGCCGATCGGGAGAAACGCCGCAAGATCGACAACCTCGCCCTGATGCTGCGCGGCGCGATGGAAGCGCAGGACCGAGTCGGCTTGATGCTGAATGTACGCAAACAGAATCTTGCAGCGGTCCTCGCTGTGCTGCCTGCTTTGCAGAAGCCGACGATCTCTCACCTCAGCGACGAAGACTGGCTCGCGGTGAACACCGTGATCGACGAAGCTGCGGCCTGGGACGTAATCCCGCGTCTTAAAGAAGCGCAGGCACAAGGCATCGTCGAGTATCCGCTAAACAAGGTGGTGCTTTAATGCGCATTGTTTCTGGACGCGCGGCAGAGGCCGTGGTAAAGCGCCTTGCTGCGCGCGGAATGCAGTTCGCCGCACTGGAGCCGCGCGTGCGCCGCATCGTAAGCAACGTACGCCGCGACGAAGACCGGTCGTTGCGGCGGTACGCGGAACGCTGGGACGGAATCGAGAAACATCAACCGCTGCGAGTATCCGAGGCGGAGTTGAGAGCAGCTTGGGACAAATCAGATCCGCTATTGCGCAAGTCTCTGAGGCAAGCCGCACAGAACATTCGCCGTTTCTGCGAGTGGCAGAAGCCGCGCAGTTGGACAAAAAAGCGCGTCGG
>Ga0209839_10001775_pt1 | contig 10843 bp, 9 predicted proteins | sample OrgsoiDNA2013050_FD_185800 | JGI IMG/M metagenome (GOLD analysis project Ga0209839, IMG submission 185800) | Permafrost soil microbial communities from the Arctic, to analyse light accelerated degradation of dissolved organic matter (DOM) -... | ecosystem: Environmental > Terrestrial > Soil >... | reverse complement strand
GCTGGCCAGGAATTCACTCTTCATGCGATTGGCGCGTTCTACTTCGCGGTTGCGGAGTTCCAGTTCTTTGTTGGTGGCCGCCAGTCTCGCGTTGAGCGCCCCTACGGCTTCCTCGGCTTTTTTGCGCTGGGTGATATCCCGATTGATCTCCAGCAGCGCGCCAGTGTGCTCACCGAACCGGCCCAACACAATGTGCCGGCTTTCAACCGTGATTTCGCCTCCATCGCGACGACTGTGCCACAGTTCGCCATCCCACCGGCCACTGCGGTCGAGTTCCTCCTCCAGCGCCTGTAATGACACCGGAAAGCGAGTGTGGAACAGATCGTGACTGATCCGGCCCACGGCTTCCGCCGAGGACCATCCGTAGGTTTCCTGGGCGCCGGCATTCCATTGGAGAATTCGACCATCAAGCTCGCACACGATGATGGCATCGTGAGACGCTTCAATCAACTGGGCCTGCCGGCGCACGTCTTCTTCGGCGCGCTTGCGGTCGGTGATATCGCGAACCACGCAGAGAACTTGCGGACCATCCTTCGTGGACAGCGGGCTAAGGGTAATATCTACCGGGAACTCGCTGCCATCCGTGCGCATGCCCCACAACTCCAAACCGGACCCCATAGGCCGCACTGCGGGCTTGGCCTGATAGTGCGCCCGATACTCAGGATGGCGGCCGCGAAAGCGGTTGGGCACGAACTCTTCGATGGACTTGCCCAACAACTCGTCCTCACGGCAGCGGAACATGTCGCCCGCCACGGAATTAGCCAGCACGATATGGCCTTGGTGGTCGACCTGCAGGATGGCGTCGGGAGAAGCCTCGAAGATCTGGCGGAACCCAAGATCCGCCCTGACCACGTCGCGAGCGCCGGGCTCGTGGCGCGCCGCCTTCAATTCCAGGACTTGTTTGGCGGAGATTGGCAGCCGGAAAAGCTCCCCGATATAAAGGCAGTCCGCGGCGCCTTCGAGGACGCAATTCATCAGCAGGCGCGGGTCGGAATCGTTGGCCAGAACCACGAGGGGAACGGGTTCGGGAAGTCCGCGCAAGGCTTCCAGAGCGGCGCGCCAGCTCCAGCCGGGGGCGGTGTGCTCGGTGACCACTAAGTCGTAAGCAGTGGCGTTGAGGAGGGCGGCTAACTCATCGGGGGCTTCGGCGGCGGCCTGACCCGCGTCGAAGCCCACCCGGATCAGCTCCCGCATGCATTGCTCCGCGATTTTTGGTGGAGTCTTAAGAAACAGAACGCGCAAAGCTTCCCCTCGTTTGTATACTAATATACACTTTTGGAACTTGCTATGGAGCTGTGGAGAGCTGCCTCACGGTCAGGATTCCGGCTCTTCACCGCCCGTGAAGGTCCGATTGCGGCGCCAGGCCAGGACCAGGAATCCCCCCAGGATGCAGAAGGGCGGCAAACCCAGCAGCACGATTCCCATATTCAATAAGTGAGCGCGGGCGGAATTCTGGGCCGCGGCAGTGCGGTAGCACATGACGCACTGAGCCCAGCTATTCGCGGCGCCCAGAAAGAGCGCGACAGCCACGCGTTTCATCGCGGCCTCATCATCAGCAGCCGGCTGGAGTCGGGAAGGAACATTAGCAGCATCAGGATGACACAGAGGATCAACATGGGGAACAGTGTTAGGAAGAGGCTCAGTTTCTCAAACTTCAAGTGCATAAAATACGCAATAATGAGCGCCGCCTTGATTACCGAAAGTCCTATTAGAGCGACCAGAAAGATAACTACGGGTATTTGCTCATAGGCGAGGAACACTTCCACGCCGGTCATGAACAGCAATGCAAACCAGACGGTGAGGAAAGCCTTAGTGGTTGCGCCGTCAACGTGATCGACTGCCACGGTATGAGTGCTCATAAGTAAATTCCTTCTTAATGCCGTTATATTTTTGCCGACATCAAATAGACCAGCGGGAAAATGAACATCCAGACCAGGTCGACGAAGTGCCAATAAAGGCCGCTCACTTCCACATCCTCCGCTTTAAATTTGCCGCGCGCCACGGCAAACGCCATGATCCCGAGGTAAATCAGGCCGATGACGACGTGGGTCATGTGCAAGCCGGTGAGCGCGAAAAACGTCCCGCCGAATAGGGGCACTCCCCATGGGTTGGCGAATGGGGTTACATGCTCATTGTGGATCAGGTTCAACCACTCGGTAAGGTGCAGCACGACGAACGCGCCGCCGCCCGCCATGGTGGCCAGAATCCAGCCGACCGCGGCCTTGCGGTGGCCGTGATTCATGGCATGCACGCCCATCACCATGGTCAGGCTGCTGGAGAGCAGGCAAAACGTCATGACCGTGGAGAAGATGATACTTGGTGAAAAATGGAAAGGTGTGGGCCAGTTAGGCGTGGACAGGCGCACGTAAGTATACGCCATCAGCATCGCGGAGAAAGTAAGGGCATCGGAGATGATGAACAACCACATCCCGAACTTCTTCGAATTGACCGCGTATGGCGAACGTCCGCCCGCCCAGACCGAAGCCACGGCAGCCGCTGAATTCCCTTGCGACATTAACGATTACCCCCAAACCAGAAATAGAAACATCAGGAACAGCCAAAGGCCATCCACGAAATGCCAAAACAGCGCGCTCACATCTACCGCCGTGCGCTTTCCAGGGCCCAGTTGCAGGCTAAGCGCTTGCACGTCCACGTAGACTAGAGCCGTAAGGCCGCCCAAAATATGCAAAGCGTGGGCGGCGGTGAGCAGGTAAAAGAATGAACTGCTGGGATTGGTGGCCACGAAGATCCCTGCCGCACTCAACTGCCGCCATGCGAAGGCTTGGCCAATCAGGAACAGAACTCCAAGGGCCGTGCCGGCGGTCCAAAAACGATTGAATGCGGAGCGCCGCCCGCTGCGTAGAGCTCGCCGCGCGAGTTCCAGCATCAGACTGCTGGCGAGCAGGATGGCGGTGTTAGCCCACACCACGCGGGGCATCGGTAAGCCGATCCAATCGTTCGAAATGCCGCGGCGCACTACGAATGCGCTAGTGAATGCCGCGAAGGCCATAGTAGTCGCGGCCAGCAGCACCATCAGGCCGGTCATAGATGCGCGGCGGGACGAACCCCGGTTATCGGAGCCGCCGCCTTCGCCGCCGCCGCCAAAGCCGCCCCTTCTGGGAGGCGAGGGCGGTTTCACGATGTCGGACGTGATGGAGCCAGGCATATGTAAATAGGTGGCTGGTCGTTAATGGCTGGCGTTTGGACTTGACGGGTCGTCAAATGGCGGATCCGTTTGCATGATGAAGTCGCGTGGCGCGCCTGGCACGCTGTATTCATAGGGTCCATGATGCACCACCGGGTGATGGCCGCCGAAGTTATCGAAGGGGGGGGGGGAGGGCACGGTCCACTCCAGCGTGGTGGCATCCCACGGGTTCATGGGGGCCTTCTTGCCGTATTTCATGCTCCAGAACAGGTTGATGAAGAAGAGGATCTGGATGGCGGCGGTTCCGTAAGCCGCCTGGGTCATGAAGTGATGCACGGGGAGCAATTTGCCGAGGAAGTCGAAATTAGTGAAGTCCGAATAGCGCCTGGGATTACCGGCGATGCCCAGGTAATGCATGGGAGTGAAGATGGCGTAAACGCCCAGGAAAGTGACGTAGAAGTGGATTTTGCCCAGTGTCTCGTTCATCATGCGGCCAAACATTTTCGGGAACCAGTAGAAGGTTCCGGCGAACATGCCGAAGATAGCGGCGACGCCCATGATCATGTGGAAATGGCCGACCACGAAGTAAGTATCGTGAAAGTAGAGATCGAGCGCCGGTTGGCCCAGGAAGATGCCGCTCAACCCGCCGGTGACGAACAACGAGACGAAGCCGAGTGCGAACATCATGGCAGTCGTGAAGCGGATCTTGCCGCCCCATAGAGTGCCGATCCAGTTGAACGTCTTAATGGCGGAGGGTACGCCGATCGCCATGGTCAGCACGGAAAACGCCATCGCGGAATAGGGGCTCATGCCGCTCATGAACATGTGATGTCCCCACACCAGGAAGCCCAGAAAACCGATGCTGAGGATGGCATACACCATGGCGCGATAGCCGAACACGGCCTTGCGCGCGAAGGTGGAGAGCAACTGCGAAGTGACGCCCATTCCCGGCAGGATAGCGATGTAGACCTCGGGATGTCCAAAGAACCAGAACAGGTGTTGCCAGAGGAGGGGCGATCCACCCTTATGGTTCAGAATCTGGTCGCTGACCATCAGACCTTCGGGAATGAAGAAGCTGGTACCGGCGGAGCGGTCGAGAATGAGCAGAACTCCCGCCGCTAAAAGGACCGCGAATCCCAACAGGCCCAGGATGGCAGTGACGAACCACGTCCAGCAGGTCAGGGGCAGTCGCATCAGCGACATGCCCTGGCAGCGCAGGTCGATAATGGTGGCGATAAAGTTAATGGCGCCCATGAGGGACGCGCCGCAGAAGATGGCGATGCTGACAATCCAGAGCGTTTGCCCTAATCCTTCGCCGGGTCCAGCCAGGGGGCCGATGCCGCTGAGCGGAGGATATCCCGTCCAGCCCGCCAGCGGCGCTCCTCCTTGCACGAAGAAGGCGGACATCATGACGCCCAGCGCCACCAAAGTGGTCCAGAAGGAGAGCATGTTCAGCACCGGGAAAGCCATGTCTTCCGCGCCGATCTGGAGGGGCAGGAAGTAATTACCGAAGCCGCCCTGGGGGGCAGTGGTAAGGACGAAGAAGACCATGATGGTGCCATGCATGGTCATCAGGGAAAGGTACAATTCCGGGGTCATGATGCCGCCCTGGGCGGCGGTGGGCCACAAGGTTCCGAACCAGGCCACTTTGGCCTCCGGGTGGATCATGTGGAAGCGCATGAGCAGCGAAAGACTCACGCCGACTAACACCGAAAACAAGGCCAGGAAGTAGTATTGGATGCCGATGACCTTGTGGTCGAGGCTGAAGACATACTTCCGTATGAAGCCTTGCGGCGCGTGATGCGCGTGTATGACTACGGGTGAGGACATATGGTTTCCACCGTGTTTAGAATAGTCGGGACGGGATGCTGAGGAATCATGGATGTCGGTTATTTGTTGGCTGCCTGATCCACTTTCCACTTTTCAAAGTCGGCTTCCGCCATTACCTGCATGGTGCTGCGCATTTGGAAGTGGCCGAGCCCGCACAGTTCCGAGCAGGGGATTTCGTAGGTGCCGGGGATGTCGGCCTGGAAATAGAGCGGGATCTCCATGCCGGGGACGATGTCCTGTTTCAGGCGCAACTCGCGGACGAAGAAATTGTGAATCACGTCGCGGGAGTGCATGATCAACTTGATGGGCTTGCCGGCGGGAACCTTCAAGGAGGCGCTTACGATATCGTCTTTGCCGGCTGCATCCTTATCGCTGAGGCCGAAGGGATTTCCAGCCGCGTCGTTGACCAGCTTAAGTTCCGTGTTGCCAAACTTGCCGTCCGGGCCGGGATAACGGAAGGAGAAGGCGAACTGTTTCGCCATGAGCTCAATGGGGATGGCATGGGGGTCGGGTTCGGAGAGGTGGACGGCGACCCAGATGCGGGTGCCGGTGAGGACAATGCCGACGAAGAGGACGGCGGTGGCGGTGGTCCAGATCGTTTCCCACTTGTTATTGCCGTGCGAATAGCTGGCGCGGCGGCCGTCGTCGCGGTAGCGGAAGATGACCCATCCGAGGGCGAATTGGGCGACGAAGAAGATAATGCCGGTGATGATAAGGGTGCGCACGAACTGGGCATCATAAGCCAGGCCATGTTGGGAAATGGGCGGCGGAAACCACCAGGTTCGAGCCGCGAAGAAATAGCAAATGACGGCGGTTAGCACCCAAATTATCGGAGCAAGCAGCATGGATTCCCCTCGACCTTGGGAGACCGCCCCAGGTTGGACGACGATATCACACTCGTTTTGTAATTAGCAAGTGGGCTATAGGTACGCGCGGCGAGGGAGGATCTCCCCCGGTATGACTCTCCGAAGCTCTTCAGTTCCCTGCCATGCCCCGTTTCAAAAACTTCACGCCCTCAAATGCGATCGACTCCGGCGATGGCGCTATGTCCCGCCAAATTGAGGCCGCCGCCGACAACTCTCCCAGCGCGAAGCCGAAGCTTTCGATGGTCAGCCAGCCGTCGTAATGCACGTCGCGCAGCGCCTGGAAAACGCCCGGCCAGTCCACGTGGCCAGTGCCGGGAATGCCGCGATCGTTCTCGCAAGTGTGTACGTGCTTTAAATGCCGCCCGACCGTCCGGTACGCATCGGCCACATGCTTTTCCTCAATGTTGGCGTGAAACGTATCGAACAAAATACCCACGTTCGGGTGACCGATCGCGTCGCACAACGCCACCGCGTCGGCCGCCGTATTCAGGAAGTAGGTCTCAAACCGGTTCAACGGCTCAATCGCGATGGTCACGCCGTAATCGCTGAGGGTCGGCCCGATCGCCTGATAACAATCCACTGCCCATTTCCATTCGTCGCTGGTGCGCCGGTGCCCCGTCAGAAGCCCCACGGGCGAATACAGCGGGCCGGCTATGATCTTCGCGCCCACTTCGGCGGCTGCCTTCGCGCAATCTTGCATATGGATACGCGTCTTGTCCCGCACCGAAGCATCCCCGGAGATCATGTTCAGTCCCCCGGTAAGAATTGAACAGATGGTGCATTCCAGGCCATTCTCGGCCAGCCCCCGCCGAATGTCCGCGGCCGCGAATTGCGACGGTTGGAAGAGTGGCACTTCCACGCCATCGAAACCCGCCGCCTTGATCCCTGGGAGCAGCGGCAAATTGGAGCGATCGAAGTTCGCCGTCCAGATGAAAGTATTCACGCCGAATTTCATCGTGCAAGCTCCTCAGCGTCCGGATTGCCCGGGCCGAAATGCTTCAGCATGACTAAATTTTCCTGGTCGCTGCGATTGCGCACCTGCACGCCGCGCCGCGCCGCGGCCACGCTTACGAACAGTTCGTCCCGGGTCATGGCGCCATACCGGATCAGCGAAGGCGTCTCCACATCCATCGCACCCACCGCGCCCCAGCCCTGCACCACTATCAACCCGTACGCGGCGGCATCGTGAATCACCGCGGAACGCCCGGGCAACACCGTTAACTCTTTCGCGGAATAATGCGGCGTCGAGTAGCAAACCCACTTCTCGGAGTAACCGCCCTCCGCCATCTCGGCCTCGGCACGCACAGGTACGGGATGGAACAGCCGGTGCTTCGCGAATTCCGGATCGACGTTGGCATCCCAATCCAACATTCCAACGATGTAATCCAGGTCGTGATGGTTCTCCGGCGGCACATCCTTCACCAGCAGATCCCACGGCACTGCGCGCCCTTCCACCATCGACTGAAACATGCCGAATACATCTGAATTCACTTGCGGCTCGTAGGTTACGAGCGAGCCTGGGGCGTGCAGAATGCCCGCGTCGATCTGCCATCCGGTGCCCGGCTGCAGCCGATACGCCTTCGAATGATACAGGATGCCATTGTCGCCCTGGTTCCATCGCTCCAGGCAACGCCGTACGTCGTCTTTGATGGTGCCCGGCTCCAGGCCCATGAATGTGTATGGAAAATTATTGTCCTTAAAATTGTATTGCGGCGGAAAGTAGTAGGCTTCCGGCTTGCCCTTCTGCCCAACCTTTTTCGCGTGCTCTTCCATCTGGTGCATGTGGTGCGGAATCGGGCCCAGATTGTCGAAGAATTTGCAGAGCACGTTCCAGCCGCCATACCGCGCCATGGTATCGGCGCCGAGAATTTCGTCCCCGAGAGTCGCGACGGCCTCCCGCAGCAGTACGCGCTGGCCGTCGATGGCGACATAGCTTAGGCCTTCATCCTCCGGGGTGCCCGGCCCATTGGCGGCCCGCGTCGTGGACGAGAACCACCGCTCGTCGATCCCGCCTCGATGCGCGCCCAGCGCATACAGATCGCGCGGATCTAACTTCAACCGTCCCCCCGGCATTAAAAAGGAGCGCGGCACCCAACAGGGCGCAAGTCGGACGACGCCCTCGCCGGCGGCGAGCGCTTCCCGGATTAACGAGATTTTAGACATGATTATTTTTTGGCGGGCACTTTCAGCACGATCCGCTCGGAAGCGTATTCGTTCTGCTGGTCGGCTCGCGTCTCGATGTTACCAGATAGCACAATTGGCTGGTCGATGCCCTCGGCGTTTGGCAGCGCCTGTAGCGTGAAGGTGACGTGATTGTCGTTTTCGTGGATCAACACTCCGTTCAATCCCACATCGGCCACGATCACGGTTGGCGGCAGATTGTACACTTCCACCGGCACGCGCCCGCGGAAATTGTTATTGCGGCGGATCTCCACTTCAACCGTGGCCGTCTTGCCTGGCTCCAATTCCACCTCGCGCGTCTTGGCCTCCATCGTAATATCCGGCTTCGGCATCAGCGCGATCAGCTTCAGCTTGTCTTCAGGATTGGCCCAGTGCGCTAGTTGCCGCGCGCCGTCCTTAGCCTTGCCGCTCACGCGCAACGGCACGGCATGTTCAAGATGCGCGCTCTCGTCCGCGCTGAGCAGCAGGGTCGTACGGACCTGTCCCGGCTTAATCACGCCGCGATCCGCCGAGAGCCCCGGCGGCAGATCTTCCAGCGCCACTTCGATCGGCCCGTCGAAGTCGTCTAGCCGTAGCGCCGTCACGGTAACCGGAATGCGTCCGCCCACAGGCACATTGGGATTACGCGAGTCCACGCTCAGTCTGAAATCTGGAGCGGGGGCGCGCAGGGTCAGCCGGTATGCATAATCCTCGCCGTGCAAGCCGCGCACATCGCGCAGCCGCACGACATATTCTCCATCCGCGGGCGCGGTAAAGCGCAGGCGCGAATCCTTGCCGTAACCGGGACCGCCATCGTCGTTGCGATACGGCAGGTGGACCAGCGGCAGGCCGTTGCTCACGAATGTCTTGCCTGGCGGATATACCTGCACTTTATAGACTGGCGTGTCGATGGAATGCGCTTCGGGAGTGCTATCGAGCAGCCCCAGGCGCTGCCCGCCAAACGATTCGAACTGAATGTCATCATCAGGCCCGCGGGGCATAGCGCGCACTCTGACCAATTCACTGCCCACCATCATAGTGTCGCCCACGGCGACGCCAGACCACGAAAGAATGCGAATTCCGCTGGAGGATGAACTGGGATCGTTGAGCGTAACCGCGGTTGCGAATTCACCGCGAACGGTGGCGCGCTCTACCGGATTGCCCTTCATATCTAAAATCTCGAGCATCGAATCGAGCGGCGAGCCCAGCCGGTTGGCATTCACTTCCACTACCAGCTTCTCGCCCTTGCGCGCCTTGAAGCGGAAATCATTTTCGCCGTTCAGCAGCTTGCCATTCACGGTGACCGGCGTTGCGATACTCTGGGCGGCGGCAACGGTGGTATTCTTGCCCGCGGACTCGATCTCCGGTTCGCTATCGACTGCCAGTTTAAGCTTGTTGAACGTTTTACCAGCGGCAACTTTGGGCCGCAGAATTATAGCCGATTCGTCTTCGGGCGACGCCTCGCCCGCGACCGCCAGTTTTCCCGCGCCGAGGTTGTAACCCGTGAGCGCAACCTGTACCGTCTCTCCGTTCCGCACACCTAGCGGATATGCCGCGAGGGCCAACGGAAATTTGCCCACTTTGATGCGATAAAAGTGTCCCGAGCCGCCGCCCTCCTGGTAATCCGCGATCTTGACGTAGTAAGCGCCGGCCTTGGGGAAGCGATGCGCGAAATACTGCGCCGAGCGGCCGCCCTCCAAACCATACTGCTGAATCAGCGACTGGTCCGCATCGTAAAGGCCGACTACTGGCTGTAGCGCCGAGCCCAGCATCGCCGCGCCATTTTCGAATACGAGTTGGTCGCCGGCCTTCACCGTAACTTTGTAATAATCCACGTCACCGGGTTTAGAAATCGAGCCCACCAGGATCGCCGGCGTGAACACCTCCACGGCGTCCTCGGGCGTGTCGTTGGGCTCACGGTCCGCGCTCTCGCCATAATAGGGCTCAATCAGGAAACGCCCTGTGGGGCTAGTGCCCAGCGGCGTCTGCAAACGAAAATCGACCGGGCCGATATCGGCATCCGCGCTGATATCCAATTCCAGCGTGACCTCGTTGCGCGGGGGCAATGGGCCGAGATCCACCGTGGAAATGCCGCCGTTAGCGCCGAATCGCACGTCCGCCTGATCCGGCAGTTCTTTAATCCGAAGAATGCGCGCTTTAATGCCCGGCTCGCTGAAGAAGACTGCCGTGGCTTTCGCCAGGTTGAGTCCGTCGACGGTCAGTTCCGTGGTGGCGCCGCGCGGCACGCCTCGGGGAGAAACCGAATTGATGGTCGGCGGCGTGGTGCGATTGCCGGTGGGCCAGTCCGAGGTGGTGCTGGCAGCGAAGGCGGCGGCTGCGCACGCCAGAACTATAAGCGCTTTCATAGATGCTTCCCCTTATTGAGCCGCGACCGTCAGGGAGCGATCCGCCCACCCGCCGCGATAAATCTCAAACGAGCCGTCGAAGCGGCCCACCGCAATGCTCTTTCCGTCAGGCGCGAACCCGATAGACAGCGCCCAGTCGGGCTGACGCCACGTCTTCACCACGCTCAGGTCGTCAGCCTTGAATATCTTGACTTCCTTGTCGGCGGACGATGAAGCCAGGAACTTACCGTCCGGCGACCAAGCCAATTGCAGAATCGCGTCTTCATGCGCAATCAGCGAATGGAGCAGCGTGCCGGTCTTTTCGTCCAGCGACCACACGCGAATGGTGCGGTCCAACCCGGCAGCCGCCACGCGCTTACCAGATGGATCGAGAGCCAGCGTATTCAGGCCATCGGTCGCCTCGCTTAACGTGTACAAACGGTTGCCCGAGGCCACATCCCAGATTTTCACGCCGCGATCCGCCGAGGCGGAAACCA
>Ga0209839_10001774_pt1 | contig 10846 bp, 7 predicted proteins | sample OrgsoiDNA2013050_FD_185800 | JGI IMG/M metagenome (GOLD analysis project Ga0209839, IMG submission 185800) | Permafrost soil microbial communities from the Arctic, to analyse light accelerated degradation of dissolved organic matter (DOM) -... | ecosystem: Environmental > Terrestrial > Soil >... | reverse complement strand
TCCGGCCGCGACCCCGGACAAGCCGGCCGCACCGGTCATCCAGCGGGCGGATGCGGACGCGGCGGACGCGCTTTCGCCGGGGGCGGTCCGGCGGGCCCAGCCGTTGAGCCGGACCACGGCGTACAGCACGAACGGGCTCAGGATCACGTCGTAGATCAGTGACGGCGGCAGCACATGCCGCACGGCGGCCCAGGTCACCTCGGGATCGCTGAGCATCACGCCCAGCGCGGCATGCAGGGCGGCGCCGACCGCGGCGGCCGCGGCCGAGATGCCGACGTACAGGGCGGGTGACGCCTCGCCCAGCGCCGCCAGCCGGCCACAGGCGTACCCGACAACGCAGAACACCAGCGCATACTGGCCGATTGTATGGCTGGCGGGCGGCGCGACGTCCAGCGCTAGCCCGGCGAGAAAGCCGGTCAGCAGGCCCGCTAGCGGGCCGCCGGTGAGCGCCAGCGCGACCACCGCGAGCAGGACCAGATCCGGGCCGGCCCCGCCGGGCAGGGCGAGCCGGTTGATGAAGGTGAGCTGGGCGAGGAGGGCGACCGCGACGACCGCGCAGGAGATCAGGAAGCGGCGCATCTCACCCGCCCGCGGTCGTGGGCGCGGACGGCGCGGCGGACGGGCGGGCACCGGGCACGCCGGGCGTGACCGTCACCGTGACGGTCGGCACCGGCTTGGGGCCGGGGGGCAGCACGGAGTCCCGCGGGTTCTGCGCGGGCCCGGCGATCACGACGCCGACGATACCGAGCGAGGTGAAGTTCACGAACGGCCTGACCAGCGCCGTCTGGGTGAGCGACCCGGCGTTGCCCTGCACCTGCGTGACCTGCCCGATCGGCACGCCCGGCACGAACGGCCGGTCCTGCACCGAGCCGAAGGTGACCAGGCTCTGCCCGGGCTGCAGCACCGCGTTCCCATCGAACAGCCGCAGCCGGAGCAGGTACGGCCCGGACAGCGACTTCCCGGTGCCGGTGACCGCGCCGATCTGGCCGCTGCCCGCCATCCGCACCCCCACCACCGCGGACGCGTCCGTGGCCAGCAGCACCGTCGAGGTATCCCGGCTGACCTGGGTCACGGTCCCGACCAGGCCGTCACCGTTGAGGACCGTCTCCTGCGCGTGCACGCCGTCACGGCTGCCCACGTCGAGGGTGACGGAGTTCGCGTAGTCCTGTCCCGCTGCGATGACGCTGGCCGCGACGACCCGGTAACCGCCGCGCCCCGCCAGTTGCAGGAGGAACGACAGCTGGGCCTGATCGGCCCGGCTGAGCTGGGCCGAACTGAGCTCGGCGCGCAGCTGGGCGTTGGCCTTCTGCAAGGCGGCGATCTTGCTGTTCGCGGCGGGGCCACCCGTGACCCAGTCGAACAGGGACGAGACCGGGCTGGTGACGTCGCTGGTCACCCGCTCCACGGGGCCGAAGATGCCGGCCCCGGCGCCGCGGACGGGCGACGAGCCGCCGTCGCGGAAATCCACCGTGATGAGCGCGACCGCGGCGATCAGCGCAGCGCCGAGGACCAGGCGCACTCGCCGGGTGTCGTGCAATGCGACTCCTCGTGGGCCCCGCTGCCGCGGCAGCCCAGTTACATCAGCGGCGGGTCTCGGGCACGAGGACCTGGCGCAGCGTGTCGAAGTCCTCCACGCACTTCCCGGTCCCGAGCACCACCGAGTCCAGCGGATTGTCGGCCACATGGACGGGCATCCCCGTCTCCTCGCGGATCCGCTGGTCAAGCCCGCGCAGCAGCGCCCCGCCGCCGGTCAGGGCGATGCCCCTGTCCATTACGTCACCGGCGAGCTCGGGCGGGCACTTGTCCAGCGTCGCCTTCACCGCGTCGATGACCAGGTTAAGCGGTTCCTCGATGGCGCGCCGGATCTCGGAGGCGGAAATCACGATCGTCTTCGGCAGGCCGCTGACCAGGTCGCGGCCGCGGATCTCCGCGTGCGGCTCGTCGGCGCTCGGGAACGCCGATCCGAGCGCCATCTTGATCTCCTCGGCGGTGCGCTCGCCCAGCATCAGCGAGTATTCCTTCTTGCCGAAGGTGATGATCGCGTCGTCCAGCTCATCCCCGCCGATGCGGATGGATTGCGAGGTGACGATGCCGCCCAGAGAGATCACGGCGACCTCGGTTGTCCCGCCGCCGATGTCCACCACCATGTTGCCGGTCGGCTCGTTGACCGGCAAACCGGCACCGATGGCCGCCGCCATCGGCTCCTCGATGATGTAGACACGGCGAGCGCCGGCCTGATGACCAGCCTCCTTGACCGCGCTCTGCTCCACCCCGGTGATCCCGCTGGGGACGGCCACCACGATTCGCGGCTTGGCCATATGACGCCGCCGGTGCACCTTCTGGATGAAGTAACGCAGCATCCGCTCGGTCACGTCGAAGTCGGCGATCACGCCGTCCTTGAGCGGCCGGATGGCCACGATGTTGCCCGGCGTCCGGCCGATCATCCGTTTGGCCTCGATGCCGACCGCCACGATCTGGCCGTTGTTCGTGTTGATAGCCACCACAGAGGGCTCGTTGAGCACGATTCCGCGCCCACGCACGTACACGAGCGTGTTGGCGGTGCCGAGGTCGACCGCCATGTCGCGGCCGAGGAGCGCCATCGCGTTACTCATGGGGGACGGCAACCTTCCCGATCGGGCGCTTCAGAGCCCGGAGAGCCGGGTGAAGCATTGCGAACGAATTACTGAGAGCGCCGCCTGGGCCGCGCGCGGGATATGTGAGCCTCGGGAGGGAGGATCTTCATTTGTGAGCCCGGCTAAGGATCTTGATAGGCGAGCCCGGGCCGGGAGGATTATGCGAGGTCGGGGAAAAAGATCTTGATTTCACGCTGTGCCGATTCCACCGAGTCGGATCCGTGCACGACATTCGCCCCTATCTCCAACGCATGGTCGCCGCGGATGGTGCCCGGGGTCGCCTGCACCGGATCGGTCGCGCCGGCCAGCCCGCGGAACGCTTCCACGGCCCGGTGGCCCTCCGCCACGAGGGCCACCAGCGGCCCGGACGTGATGAAATCGACCAGCGGATCGAAGAACGGCTTGCCGACATGCTCGGCGTAGTGGGTATGTGCCGTCTCCCGGCCCAGCGTTCTCAGCTCCAGCGCGACGACGCTCAGGCCCTTGCGCTCAATCCGGGAGATAACCGCGCCGATAAGGCCACGGCCGACACCATCAGGCTTGATGAGGACGAGAGTACGCTCTGGCAACGATGCTCCTTCTCGCAGGGCAACTGGGTAGTTGTCGCGAGCAGATCAGAGAGATACCCGCGGCACGAGAGCTTACCCGCGCCCCTGGCTCGCAACACCGGCGCGGCACGCCCGGCCGACGATAAAAATGACGGTTATCGTGATCACGATGGCGGTGCGGGGCAGCGCGCCGCGGCGGAAGGACAGGGCCGCGACGGGGGCGCGGGGACGAGCCGGCCGCGGGCAGCGCGAGGGCCACAGGGCCGGACGCTGACGAGCCGCTTGTCACTAACCGCTCCCATCCAAATACTAAGGGCGACGATTCTTAGACTAGCCCGTGCCGGGCTGCTCCAGGCGGTTTGCCATCCAGATTCCGCTGAACCAGAAGATGGCGAAGATCACGCCCAGGACGTAGAGGGCGGGAACTTCGATCCCGGCCACGATGATCAGAACCTGCAGCACGGTGCCGGCGATCAGAGCCCATCGGCCCCGGCCGACCAGGCCCGCGAGCACCACGGCGGCGAGCGCCAGGCCGCCGCCCACGCCGCCGGCGACGCCGTGCCGGAGGTGCTCGATCGTGATCGCGACCGGCACGGCCAGGATCAGCACGATGGCCTCGAATACCAGCACCGAGGCGAGGAGGCGGCGCAGGATCGGGCGGCGGCGGCGGCGGGTGCGGGCGGCGGCCGGCGGGGACACTGGATGTGCCGCTTGCCCGGGGCCGGTCATGAAAGATCGGCCGCCGTGAACGAGTGCCGGCCCGCGCCGCCGGACGGTTTCCCCCCGTCGCCGGTCCCGGCACCGGGGCGGAGCAGTTGCCGGGCGTCGCCCGCGGTGACGACCGAGCCGGTGACGAGCACACACCCGCCGCTGCCCACGGCGGTGTCCGGCGCGTCATCGGCCAGGGTCACCGCCAGCTCGATCGCGTCGTCCATCCGCGCGGCGACCTGGACCCGGTCGGCGCCGAAGACGTCGCGCGCCAATTCGGCCAGTTCCTCCGGGGGCATCGAGCGGTCGGCGGAGTTGCGCGTCACCACGAGATCGGACAGGATGGGCTCGAGCTCGTCGAGCATCCCGGCCACGTCCTTGTCTGCGCTGACGGCCAGCACACCGACGAGCCGGCTGAAGCTGAACGCCTCGGTCACCGCGGCCACGCTGGCCGCCATGCCGGCCGGATTGTGCGCCGCGTCGGCGATCACCGTCGGACTGCGCCGCAGGACCTCCAGCCGCCCGGGTGAACGCAGGACGGCGAACCCCTGCCGGACGAGGTCCGGGTCGAGGGACTGGCGCCCGTCCGGGGCGTTGGGCTCGCTGGGCCCGTCGTCACCCACGCCGGCGAACCCCTCCACCGCGGCCAGCGCGCAGGCCGCGTTGCCCGCCTGGTGCTCGCCGAACAGGGGCAGGAACACGTCGGTGTAGGTGCCGTTGAGGCCGCGCAGGGTGAGCTGCTGCCCGCCGAGCGCGATGTCCCGTTCCAGGACACCGAACTCGATGCCCTCACGGGCCACGGTCGCGCCAACCTCGGACACGCGGCGGAGCAGGACCTCGGCCGCGGGCAGCGACTGCTGGGCCAGCACGGCCAGCGCACCTGGCTTGATGATCCCCGCCTTCTCCGCGGCGATCTCCTCCACCGTGTCACCCAGGTAGCGGGTGTGGTCGATGGCGACCGGGCCGACGACGGCGACCACGCCGTCCGCGACGTTGGTGGCGTCCCAGGTACCGCCGAGCCCGACCTCCACGATCGCGACATCGACGGGGGCGTCGGCAAAGGCGGCGAAGGCCATCCCGGTCAGCACCTCGAAGAAGGACAGGGGCACACCGTGGCGCTCGTCGGTCAGCTGGATGTACGGGAGAATTTCCGTATACAGCGTGACGAAGTGCTCCGGATCCAGCGGCTGGCCGTCGATGCAGATCCGCTCGCGCATCGAGACCAGGTGCGGGCTGGTGAATCGGCCGGTCCGCAGGCCACGTTCGCGCAGCAGGGCGTCAATCATGCGCGCGGTGGAAGTCTTGCCGTTGGTGCCCGTGATGTGGATAACGGGGAAGGCACGGTGCGGATCGCCGAGCAGGTCGACCAGGGTGGCGATCCGGTCGAGCGTTGGCTCAATCGACGACTCGGGCCGCCGGCTGACGATCTCCCGCTCGACCTCGCGCAGGGTCGCGTCATCGGTCACGGCAGGCTCGCGGGCGTCGCAGTACTCATCCGTCCAGGCTACTGGGGGGCGGCAGCGGCCGGCCCCGGCCCCCGTGGCGCCGGCACCTGGGCGCCGGCCAGCTCGGGTGTGACGACGCAGGTCCGGTTCCGGCCCGCGTCCTTGGCCTGGTACAGCGCCGCGTCCGCCGCGGCGAGCAGGTCGTCCAGGTCCTGCCGCGCGCTGGCCACCTCGGCCACGCCGATCGACACGGTGATGCTGACCAGGATGGGTTCGTGCCGGCCGTCGCTGACGGCGATCGGCGCGTCGGCGATGTGCCCGCGTAGCCGCTCGGCGACCCGCTCGGCCTCCGGCCCGGTGGTGCGCGGCAGCAGGATCGCGAATTCCTCGCCGCCGAACCGCCCGATCAGGTCGCCCTCGCGGAGCTGGGCCTTGAACCGGTCGGCGACGACGCGCAGGACCCGGTCGCCGGCCAGATGCCCGTAGGTGTCATTGACCACCTTGAAGTGGTCGATGTCGATGATCGCGGCCGAGGCCGGCGACCAGTAGCCGTTGGCGCGGGACAGTTCGGTGGCCGACTCGCGGTGCCATGCCGCCGCGTTCAGCAGCCCGGTCTTGGCGTCCGTGCGCGCCTCCGCGACGAGCTGGGAGTGCATGAGGAAGCGTTTCTGCATCAGCACAACCGGAACGGCGACGAGCAGGACGGCGAGCGTGAACGATACCGAGAAGGCGACGAGCGCCGCGAGGCAGGTCACTACCGCATCGGTGGTGACGGCCTCGCGGGTGAACATCAGGCCCCGGACCCGGGCGGCCGGCACCGTCAGCTTGATCGCGCCGACCACCAGCCACGCGTTGACCAGGCACCCGGTCAGCGCGGCGGCGATGATGGCGCCCAGCCAGCCGGCGCTGTGCGCGCCGGTGCCGGGCGGCGCGCCGAGCAGTGGCTGGAACGCGCGGTGGAATTCGAGCGAGGCCGCGCCGTAACCCAGGCCGTTCGAGGCGATGCTGAACAGCCGCCGGTGCGCGAGGTTACGGCGAACCCGCCACTGCTTCATGATCACGAGCGGGATCGGGGCCAGCAGGGCGTAGACCGGTGGCAGCAGCAGCGCGACGGAGAGGTACCAGACCTCCTGCAGGTCGCGGGTCAGTGTGTCCCGGGGCAGCTGGACGTCCCGGGTCGCCTCCACCATGGCCGCCGCGCTCACCAGCAGCAGGAAGAAGACACCCAGCTGGGACACGTGCCAGTGGGTATGGGCGGCGGCCAGGCCCAGGGCGACCGCGGCCAGCACCGGCACGACGATGACGTAGGCACGCGCCGCCCGGGGCAATGACCAGATCGGCCAGCCCCGGATAGACACCGCCGTCGGCAGGCGGTCCCGGTCAGCGGACGTGACGGTCAACCTCCTCTCTCCTGCTTTGCCGAAGCGTTTGCCGGAACGCCGGCTAGTGCGACTCCAAGGTTTAAACTGTTATCTATACGGCACTTCCACTGAATTAACATAATGTGTAACAAACCACCCAAACGGGCATATCGCCAATGGAGAGAGGTGCGGCGAAGGGAAGAGCCATGCGGATCGAATGGGGCTGACCACCGTGCGCGGATCAGCAGGAAATGCCGGTGCTCGGGGAAGGGAGAAACATGAGCATCGATGGGGACTGATGGCCAGGAAACCCCGTCCATGTCCGGGATCATACAGATCGTTACCCCCTTTCCGGCGCGACCGACGGCGATTCACGTCGCCAGGTAAACCGGTGTGACGGAAGACGGCTACCGTGAGCGCGACGCGCGCGAACTGGTCGCCCGCGATGGAGGCCAGCTCCGCCAGCCAGATGGCCCGGAACTCACCATCGGCGAACACCTCACGGAAGGCGGGCGTGGTCCGGGCCGACGGCGAAAGCTCGGGGACCGTAATGGCCGCCGCCGCAGTCTCCGCCAACACGACCTCCCGTCCGCATTATGTCGCTCTCTGATCTCTGCTGATTACATAGTGACGCGCAAAAGCGGCATTCGCAACAAACTGTGGTTAACGCATCACGGCAGGCACCAGTGGGGCAGCTCATGAGTTCTGCCCCACCGGCCACCGAAGTTGCAGAGGCCGGAGATTCAGCCAGGTCGCGTTACCCGGGCAGGTACCCGGGCAACTACCCGGGCAGGCGGGCCAGGTGATCGGAGATCCGGGTGATGTCCTGCTCAGCGGCGGCCAGGCGCTGGCGGGTCTTCTCCACCACGTCGGCGGGCGCCTTGGCGGTGAACCCGGCGTTAGCGAGCTTCGCGCGGGCCTGCGCGGCCTCCCTGTCCGCGACGGCGAGGTCTTTCTCCATCCGGCGCCGCTCCGCCGCAACGTCAATCACCCCGGCGGTGTCGAGTTCCACCGTGACGCCTTCGGCCTCGACCGAGGCCGAAGGCGTGAATCCGGCGTCCGGGGGGCTGAGCCGGAGCAGGAAACGGATCCGCTCCTCGTGGCCGGCCAGCGGGCTGGTCTCGATCCCGGCGAGGCGGGCGGCGACCCGCTGGCCGGGACGCAGACCCTGATCCGAACGGAACCGGCGGATCTCGGTCACCAGCCGCATCACGGAGGCCATCTCCGCCTCCGCGCCGGCATCGGTGAGCGACGGCCGCGGCCACGGGGCCACCATCACCGATTCCTCGCCGGCCAGGGCTGTTCCGGGCAGGGCCGTCCACAGCTCGTCGGTGAGGAACGGCATGACCGGGTGCAGCAGCTTGAGCAGCTGGTCCAGCACGAACCCGAGCACGTCCCGGGTGGTCTCGGCGGCCGCCTCCAGTGCGTCCGGTCCGGTGCTGGCCGGATCACCGGACCCGGCACCGGACCCGGCACCGGCACTGGTACCGGCCAGCGGGATCTTGGCCAGCTCCAGGTACCAGTCGCAGAACTCGTCCCAGGCGAAGTGGTAGAGCGTCTCGCACACCTTGGCCAGCTCGAACCGCTCGAAGTCCTGATCCACCTGCGCGGTCACCGCGGACAGCCGGGAGAGGATCCAGCGGTCGGGCACGGACAGCGACCCGGCATCGGGCAGTGCCCGCGGCACCCGCGCTCCGTGGCCCAGGGCGAACCGCGCCGCGTTCCACAGCTTGTTGCAGAAGTTCCGCGAGCCGGCCGCCCACTCGTCGCTGACCGGCACGTCGCTGCCCGGGTTGGCCCCCCGGGCCAGCGTGAAACGGGTGGCGTCGGCACCGAAGCGGTCGATCCATTCGAGCGGGTCCACCGCGTTCCCGCGCGACTTCGACATCTTCTTGCCGGTGGCGTCGCGGACGAGACCGTGCAGGGCGACGTCGCGGAACGGGACCGCGCCGGCCGGGTCCCGGTCGGACATCGCGTACAGGCCGAACATCATCATCCGGGCGACCCAGAAGAAGAGGATGTCGTAACCGGTGACGAGGACGCTGGTCGGGTAGAAGGCACGCAGGTCCACCGTGTCGTCCGGCCAGCCCAGGGTGGAGAACGGCCACAGGGCCGAGGAGAACCAGGTGTCCAGCACGTCGTCGTCCTGGCGCCAGCCCTCCCCCGCGGGCGGTTCGTCGTCCGGCCCGACGCAGCGGATCTCGCCGTCCGGCCCGTAGTACACCGGGATCCGGTGGCCCCACCACAGCTGGCGGCTGATGCACCAGTCGTGCATGTCGTCGACCCAGGAGAAGTACCGGGCCGCCATCTCGGGCGGGTGCATCCGGGTCCGGCCGTCGCGCACCGCGTCGCCGGCCGCCTTGGCCAGCGGGGCGGCCCGGACGAACCACTGCAGGGACAGCCTCGGCTCGACCGTCGTGCCGCAGCGCTGGCAGTGGCCGACGGCGTGCACGTACGGGCGCACCTCGGCCACGATCCGGCCCTGCGCGCGCAGTGCCGCGACGATCGCCGGGCGGGCCTCGAAGCGGTCGAGCCCCAGGAAGGGGCCGTGCGCCGTCACCGCGCCACGCTCGTCCAGCACGGTCAGGCTGGGCAGGTTGTGGCGGCGGCCGATCTCGAAGTCGTTGGGGTCGTGCGCCGGGGTGACCTTCACGGCGCCGGTGCCGAACGCCGGGTCGACGTGCTCGTCGGCGATCACCGGGATCCGCCGCCCGGTCAGCGGCAGCTCCACCTGGCGGCCGACCAGGTGCCGGTAGCGATCATCGCCGGGATGCACGGCCACCGCCGTGTCCCCCAGCATGGTCTCCGCCCGGGTGGTCGCGACCACGATCGAGTCGTCGTCCCCCTCCAGGGGGGTCTGGGGGGGACGTCCCCCCGGGCTGACACTGCCGTAGCGGATGGAGACGAGCTCGCCCTCGTCGTCGCTGTGATCCACCTCGATGTCGGACAGCGCGGTCAGGCAGCGCGGGCACCAGTTGATGATCCGCTCGGCCCGGTGGATGAGACCGTCGTCGAAGAGCCGCTTGAAGATGGTCTGCACGGCGCGGGTCAGGCCCGGGTCCATCGTGAACCGCTCGCGGGTCCAGTCCACGCTGTCGCCCAGGCGGCGCATCTGGGACAGGATCTTCCCGCCGGAGGTCGCCTTCCACTGCCAGACCCGCTCGACGAACGCCTCCCGGCCGAGGTCGTGCCGGCTCAGGCCCTCCTTGGCCAGCTCGCGTTCCACGACGTTCTGCGTGGCGATGCCCGCGTGGTCCATGCCGGGCAGCCACAGCGTGGTGTAGCCCTGCATCCGGCGGCGCCGCACGATCGCGTCAATGATCGTGTGGTCGAGCGCGTGGCCGATGTGCAGCACGCCGGTCACGTTCGGCGGCGGGATGACGATCGAGAACCGGGGGGCGTCCCGCTCCGGGTCGGCACCGAAATAACCAGCCTTCTCCCAGAACGCGTAACGCGGCCCCTCCACGTCAGCGGGGCTGTACTGGGGAGGAAGTTCGATAGGTCTACCTGTCACGCACGGAAGTCTACGGAATCCAGGGTCTACCCGTGACCATAGAGGTTGAGGGGTTGACCCTTAACCGGCCCAGGGAGTCCGGGCCAACGGCCCGGCGAGTGGCCGGTGCCCGGCGGCCATCCGAGCGGGCTACGGCGAGGCGATCGTTAGCGGCCTAACGAACCGGGCCTTCAGGCCCGGTGAGCGGCCGGTGTCTCGGCGAAGCACCACCGCGGGGCGCGGAGCGCATGCGGGGGGTTCGGGGGGTCGCCCCCCGGGCCAGCACTGCTCGCCGACATGCACCGGGCGCTCGCCCGGGCCGGTGGCCCGGGGCTCGCGCCCGGTTGTCGCGCTTTAGGCGCTCTTTTCGCGGGGGGTGCGCCTGGTGACGCTGCGGGGGACGATCGTCGGGTTTACGTGTTCCAGGACGGCTTCGCGGGTAATGACGACGCGCTCTACGTCCTTGCGGCTCGGGACCTCGTACATGACCGAGAGCAGGACCTCTTCCATGATCGCGCGCAGGCCACGGGCACCGGTGCCGCGCAGGTTGGCCTGGTCGGCGATGGCCTCCAGCGCGTCCGGGGTGAACTCCAGGTCCACGCCGTCCAGCTCGAACAGCCGCCGGTACTGCTTGACCAGCGCGTTGCGCGGTTCGGTC
>Ga0209839_10001773_pt1 | contig 10846 bp, 7 predicted proteins | sample OrgsoiDNA2013050_FD_185800 | JGI IMG/M metagenome (GOLD analysis project Ga0209839, IMG submission 185800) | Permafrost soil microbial communities from the Arctic, to analyse light accelerated degradation of dissolved organic matter (DOM) -... | ecosystem: Environmental > Terrestrial > Soil >... | reverse complement strand
GATCGGCGGAGCCACCTATGTCGGCTCCGCGGTCACTGTGGCGACGGCGACCTCGGTCAATGGTCTGGCACAGGGCTCCATCCCGGTGACGGCGACCCCGAATATCGCCAACGGAACAGGCGGTACCGTAACATCAACCACGACGACGTCTGGTCCTGACGATAAGCCCGCTGGCAATAGTCCCCCTGCACCAGCTTGCGGCCATGGGCACGACCACGATGACGTCGCGGCCGCAGCGCCGGCGCCGGCGTTGGAGGGCTTCCACCAGCCGCAGCATCTTGAAATGCTGTGGCATCATGCCTGATCGTGGTCAGGTCCTTGCGGACCGAGACTGCGGCAACATTGCCAACGCGTAAGAACTCCCCAGCGCAGAACTTTTGTTCTGCGCTGGTTCGTCTTTAAAGAACCGGCTAACGCATCACGTTCGCAATTGATTACAGCTGATGGCTCACGCTTGGCCCAAGCCGCCGGCATGCCGGCGCGGGGCCTTTGCCGCCGCCAGCCGTACAATCCCGCACCGCGCATTTGTGCACGCAGCTCATAAGACAGCATGCCCATGAACGAATCAGCCCTTGCCAACCGGACGCACGCCGCCTCAGCAATCCCCGTTGCGCCCGGATACGCCTTGCAAACAGCCGAACAGGCCTATCGACGGGTTCTCGCCGATCAGCCCGCGCATTTCCGCGCCCTTTGCGGACTGGCCGTGGTTCGTAGCCGGCTTGGTGCGCTCGACGAGGCTCGTGACCTGATTGGTCAGGCAGTCGATGTCGCAGGGCCATCGGCCGAAGAGCATGTCGTGCTCGGGACCACCTTCATCCGCTTAAACGATCTCACAAGCGCCCAACGTCAATTCGAGATGGCCGTCTCACTCGACGAAGGACATGCGGAGGCCAGATTTCATCTGGCCAACGTCCTCAGCGGCCGTGGCGATGTTGCCGATGCGGTGATCCAGTACGAAAGAGTGCTTGCGATCGATCCGGACAACGCGGAAGCCCATCAAAATCTTGGACTGGCTCTCCAGAGGCTGGGTCAATTCGACGCCGCCCTGGCCCATCACCAGGCGGCGCTCGCGATCTCGCCAAAATCTGCCACCATCCATGTCAGCCTGGGCGACGCCTGCCGGCATCTTGGCCGACATGATGACGCTATCGTGCAGTATGTGCGGGCGCTCGCGACCAGTCCCGGCTTGACGGACGCACACATCAACCTCGGCGGCTGCTTCCATGCAACGGGCCGCCGCGAACAGGCGATCCGCAGCTACCAGCGGGCATTGACGGTCAATCCGGGCCTTGCGGACGCGCACTACAATCTCGGCAATCTGTTCGTCGAACTCGACAACCTCGACACGGCGATCGTTCATTACGAACGTTCCATCGCGTTGCGTCCGGCTTCCGCCGAAGCGCACAACAATCTTGCCAACGTCCTGCAGAAGCGTGGCCGCTACGAGGAAGCCGTCGAGCATTACAAGGACGCGATTCGTCTCAAGCCGACCTATGTATCCGCGCAGCGCAATTTGGGTGATGCGCTGCAGGCCCAGGGCAATATCGATGGCGCTATCGTGTGCTTTCGGGCTGCGCTGGTAATCGAGCCACGGGATTCGACGACCCTGAACCGCCTTGCATCAGTGCTGCTGATCGCGGGGCGCGTTGACGAAGCATCGCGCGCCTACGAGACGGCGATCGACATCGCGCCTGAAAACATCGGCCTTCAGCACAACTACGCCGGCGTCAAGCCGTTTGCGGACGGCGATCGGCGCCTGGCCCGGCTGGAAGAACTTCACGCCCGCGAGAATCAGCTTTCCGACGCCGAGCGGATCGTGCTGCACTTCACGCTCGGAAAGGCCTATGCCGACCTCAAGGACCCAGACCGTTCGTTTCGTCATCTGGACGCCGGCAATCGTCTCAAGCGGCAGCATGTGGAGTATGACGAGCGCGGAACCTTGATGCTCATGCAGCGCATCGGCGGCGCGTTCACCCGCGATGTCCTGCGCGACAGATCCCATGTCGGACATGACTCGGAGACGCCGGTGTTTGTCATCGGCATGCCGCGCTCGGGCACGAGCCTGGTCGAACAAATCCTCGCCAGCCATCCGCGCGTCTTCGGAGCCGGAGAGCTCAATGATTTTGGGGCCGCAATGTCCGATGTCGTGGAGCGCAGGGCGGGCGCGTACCCGGACATGCTCGCCAAAATGTCGGATGAAGATTTCCGGGAGCTCGGCAAGACCTATGTCGAACGCGTGAGCAGGGTCGGGACAGCGAAGGATCGCATCGTCGACAAATTGCCGTCCAATTTCCTGTATGCCGGCCTTATCCATCTGGCGCTGCCGCGCGCCCGGATCATCCATGTCAAACGGGATGCCGTCGACACCTGCGTATCTTGCTACTCACTGTTGTTCGCGGAAGACCAGCCATTCACCTATGACCTCGCCGAACTCGGTCGTTACTACAAGGCTTACGAAGCGCTGATGGACCACTGGCGGTCCGTTCTGCCGCCGGAACGGATGCTTGAAGTCCGATACGAGGACCTCGTCGAAGATCTGGAGGGTCAGGCGCGACGTCTTGTAGCGCATTGCGGCGTGGAGTGGGACAAACGCTGTCTCGCGTTTCACGAGACAAAGCGTCCGGTCCACACGGCAAGTCTGGTGCAGGTGCGAAAATCGATCTACGCCAGCTCTGTCGGGCGATCGCGACTTTATGGTTCAAGGCTCAAGCCGCTCATGGACGCGCTCGAGATCGATGACACGCCTTCCAAGGGTGAGCGGGGCGCAACCGTCGGGCGTCAACAGCGGCGCTCGAACCAGTGCGCGACGGCGGAAAAATTTTCTGACCCGCCAGCCGCAGTAAATCGGAAGGCCGAAATCGGCAAGCCGGAGGTCTCGACAGAACTTGCCTTTCAAGCGGCCAGGAAGTTGCAGGAGCGGGGGGATCTGAACGGTGCGGAGCGGCTCTTCAACGTCGTGCTCGCGATGCGTCCGGATCACTTTGGTTCGCTGCTGGCGCTGGGCTCGATATGCGCCTTAACCGACCGGCTCGACGATGCGAAACGCTACCTCGGCCAAGCGATCGCAGCCAACAACGACGCTGCCGAAGCACATGGGAGCCTGGGTGCCGTCCACACCAGCGCTGGCGACCTCAACGCCGCGGCGGCCTGCTACGACAAGGCCCTTGCGTTGGCGCCTGATCATCCCGGGGTCCACTACGCGTATGCGATGCTCCTGCAGTCTCTCGGCAGGAATGCAGAGGCCATCGAACATCTCAGGCGCGCTATTTCGGGAAGGCCCGATCATCTCGATGCCCATTTCGCGCTCGGAAACCTGCTTTATGCCGGAGGACAGGATGCCGAGGCGATTGCGTGCTACTTCAAGATATTGCAATTCAGCCCACGCCACCCGGAAACTCACAATAATCTGGGCAATGTGTACCAACGGCAGGGCCTGATGGAGCGTGCGATTGCGCACTATAAAACGGCGATAGAAATCAACCCATCCTACCCCGATGCCCATGGCAATCTCGGCAATGCATATCTCGTGCTCGATCGTCTCGAGGAATCGATCGAGACGAACCGGCGCGCGCTTGAGTTGAAGCCTTCAAGGTTCGGATCGCACAACAATCAGGGTGTGGCGTTCCAGGCGTTGGGGCGGTTCGAAGAAGCGGAACGCGCCTTCGAGCGGGCGCTCGAACTGAAACCGAGGGAGGCGTCCGTTCACCTGAACCTTGCAAATATGGGGCGGTTCAAGACGGGCGATCGTCGTCTGCCGGGCCTTCAAAGGCTGCTGAGTGAAGTCGAGGCCCTGGACGTCGAAAACCAGATTGCCGCGCATTTCGCGATGGGCAAAGCCCTTGGCGATCTTGGTCAATACCAGGATGCCTTCCGGCATTTGCTGAAAGGCAATGCCCTGAAACGGCGCACCATCGTCTACGACGAGCCGCGGAGACTGGCGATGTTCGAGAACATTCGAACAACGTTCACGCAGGACTTCATGAAGGCACGTTCGGGCGGCGGCGATACGTCGTGGTCTCCGATCTTCGTTGTCGGCATGCCCCGCTCCGGGACGACCCTCCTCGAACAGGTGCTGGCGAGCCATTCGAAAGTGTTCGGCGCCGGAGAACTGGAGACGTTCAAGGAGGCGCTTGCGGAGTGCGTCAGCGGCCAGGGAATCGTGCCGGCCTATCCGGCGCTGGCCGGGTCCCTGTCACGGGATCATATTCGTCAGCTCGGCGAAATATACACCACGCGGGTGCGCGCTCGCGCACCTGAGGCCGAGCGGATCGTCGACAAAATGCCGCTCAACTTTGTCTTTGCCGGGCTGATTCATCTGGCGCTGCCGAACGCCCGCTTCATCAATTTGCGTCGTGATCCCCTCGACACCTGCGTCTCGTGTTTCTCGTTGCTGTTTACCGGAAGCCAGCCCTTTGCCTACGATCTCGCCGAGCTCGGCCGCTATTATCGCGGCTACGAGGCGACCATGGAACACTGGCACAAGGTCCTGCCGCCGGGCGTCATGATCGATGTGCACTACGAAGATCTCGTTGATGACCTCGAGGGTGCCGCACGACGGGTTCTGCGCCATTGCGGCCTCGATTGGGAAGACGCGTGCCGCGATTTCCACGACACAAAACGGGCGGTGCGAACCGCCAGTCTGATGCAGGTGCGCGAGCCGGTTTATCGGCGCTCGATCGGCGCCTGGCATCGGTACGCGGAATTTCTGGAGCCCTTGGCGCAGGCTCTCGGGGTGGACATCCGCGCCAGGCTGGCGGACGCGTAACGCGCCTGCTGCCAAAATGACGATCCTACATCGTCAATCGAGCGACTCGCGCGGCGCCTAGCGTGGATCACCGAGCGGTTCGCGCGCTTCCGGCAGTGTGTTGAGGTGACACGCCACCCACTCACCGGCTCCGGTCGACCGAAGCTCCGGCTCCTCCGTCCGGCAGCGATCGAACACGAATGGACACCTGGTGTGGAAACGGCATCCGCTGGGCGGATTGATCGGGCTCGGCACGTCGCCCTTCAGGATCATCGGGGTGCGGGCGGCGCCGGGCTCCGGCACCGGCACCGCCGAGAGCAAGGCCCGGGTGTAGGGATGCTTCGGCGCGGTGAAGATTTGCTGCCTTCCCGCCATCTCGACGATCTTGCCGAGATACATCACTGCAACACGATGCGTCATGTGCTCGACGATCGCCAGATCGTGGCTGATGAAGAGCAGAGCGAGGCCGAACTCGGCTTGCAGATCCTGCAGCAGGTTGACGATCTGCGCCTTGACCGAGACGTCGAGAGCCGAGACCGCCTCGTCGCAGACGATCAGTTCGGGTTCCGCCGCAAGTGCCCGCGCGATGCCGATGCGCTGACGCTGACCGCCCGAGAATTCGTGAGGCCGGCGGTTCAGCGCGTCACGTGGCAGGCGCACCGTATCCAGCAGCGCCGCCACCCGCGCCTCGAGTTCGGCGGAAGACCTGGCGAGGCCGAAATTGCGGATTGGCTCGGCCAGGATATCGCGCACGCGCATGCGCGGATTGAGACTGGAGAACGGATCCTGGAACACCACCTGCACCCGGCGGCGCATGCTGCGCAGGCCTGCGGGCGAAAGATCGTCGATACGCTGGCCATCCAGCACCACCTGGCCGGCGGTGATCTCGAACAGTCGCAGGATGGCTCGGCCGACCGTTGACTTGCCGCAGCCGGATTCACCGACGAGAGAAAGGGTCTCGCCACGCTCGATCTCGAAGGACACGCCGTCTACGGCATAGACCCAGCTGGACTTGCGGCTGAACAGGCCGCCGCGGACCGGAAAATGCTTCTTGAGGTCGTTGACCTGGAGCAGCGGGACACTCATGCCGCGGCCGCCGCCTTGGGCGCGTAATGGCAGGCGGCGACGTGGCGGGGACCCTTCTCTTCGAGACCGGGCGCGACCTCACGGCAGAGATCGGTAGCCAGGGCACAGCGCCCGGCGAAGACGCAGCCCTCGATCCGCCTCTTGAGGCTCGGCACTTGCCCGGGGATCTCGGCGAGACGCCTCGCCGCGCCGGACAGCGAGGAGCCGAGCTTGGGCACCGCGCCGAGCAGGCCCTGTGTATAGGGATGACGGGGCGAGCGGAACAACTCGGCCACCGGCGCCTCCTCGACCTTGCGGCCGGCATACATCACCATGACGCGCTCGGCGATTTCGGCGACCACGCCGAGATCATGGGTAATCAGAACGATCGCCGCACCGACGCGGCGCTTGAGGTCCAGCATCAAATGCAGGATCTGCGCCTGGATCGTTACGTCCAGCGCCGTGGTCGGCTCATCGGCGATCAGGAGCTTCGGGCTGCAGGCGAGCGCGATGGCGATCATCACGCGCTGGCGCATGCCGCCGGAGAGCTGATGCGGATATTCGCGCACGCGCCGCCTGGGCTCCGGGATGCCAACCAATGTCAGCATCTCGACGGCGCGCGCCTCCGCGGCCTGCTTGTCCAATCCCTGATGCATCCGCAGCGTCTCGCCGATCTGACGGCCGACGGTGAGCACCGGATTCAGGCTCGTCATCGGCTCCTGGAAGACCATCGAAATGTCGTTGCCGCGGATAGCGCGCATCTCGCGGTCGGAGAGTTGCAGCAGATCCTTTCCCTGGAAACGGACAGAACCCGCGATCTTGCCCGGGGGCTCGGGGATAAGCCGCATGAGCGACATGGCGGTGACCGACTTGCCGCAGCCGGATTCACCGACGATGGCCAGCGTCTCGCCTTCGTCGACATGGAAGGAGACGCCGTCGACGGCGCGGTTGATACCCTCGGGCGTGCGAAAATGGGTCTGCAGATTCTGGACTTCGAGCAGCGCCATCGGATCAGAACCTCATTGCTGGAGCTGGTTCACCGACGTGAAATCAGTCCCGTCTGTTGTGCCGCATTCTTGACGGCGAACCGGATCGCTCTACAGGCTTTTAGCCATGCGCGGATCGAGCGCATCACGCAGGCCGTCGCCGAGCAGGTTGACGGCGAGCACAGTGACAGACAGGAACGCGGCGGGAAAGAACACGATGAAGGGCTTTACCTGCCACAGCGCCCTGCCCTCGGCCATGATGTTGCCCCAGGACGGAATCGTGGGCGGCGTGCCGGCGCCGATGAAGGAGAGGATGGACTCCACGATCATGGCGCTGGCGCAGAGATAGGTTGCCTGGACCAGCATCGGCGCCAGCGTGTTGGGCAGGATATGGCGCAGGATGATCATCGGCGTGCGCGTGCCGCAGGTGACGGCGGCGTCCACATAGGGCTGCTCGCGCAACGACAGCACGACGCCGCGCACCAGACGCGAAACGCGCGGAATTTCGGCGATGGTGATGGCCATGATGACGTTGCCGACGCTGCCGCGTGTCAACGCCATCAGCGCGACGGCGAACAGGATCGGCGGTATCGACATCAGCCCATCCATGAACCGCATCAGGATGCCGTCCGCCCATCGCACGAAACCCGAGACGAGGCCGATGGCGAGACCGGCGAGCGAGGCCAGTGCCGCCACCGAAAGGCCTACGGTGAGCGAGACCCGCGCCCCGTAGAGCACGCGCGAATAGACGTCGCGGCCGAGCGCGTCGGTGCCGAACCAAAAGTCCGCGGAGGGCGCACGCGTGCGCTTGGCGGGCGCGAGCGCGGTGGGGTCGAGGGTCCAAAGATAAGGCGCGAAGATCCCGATCAAGACGAGACAGAGCAGCAATCCGCCGCCGATCGCAACCGTCGGATGATTGCGCAGGAAGCCTGTGACACCGCGCCGGACTTTCACCGGCAGCAGCAGATCCGGCAGTTGCGGCGCGATGACAAGGCCCGGCGGCACCGGCACCGTTATGGTGGTCGAGACGCTCAATAGCGGATCCTCGGGTCGACCAGGGTGTAGGTGAGGTCGACGATCAGGTTGACCAGCACGTAGAGGAAGCTGAACATCAGGACGATGCCCTGGATCACCGGGTAGTCGCGGCGCAGGATCGCGTCGATCGTCAGCCGGCCAAGGCCCGGAATGGCGAACACACTTTCGGTCACCACCGCACCGCCGATCAGCAGGGCGACGCCGATACCGATCACCGTGATGATCGGAACCGCTGCATTTTTCAGCGCATGAACGAACAGGATGCTGCGCTGATCGAGGCCCTTGGCGCGGGCGGTGCGGATATAATCCTGCTGCAGCACCTCGAGCATGGAGGCACGGGTAATGCGCGCGATCAGCGCGATGTAGACGGAGCCAAGTGCGATGGCCGGGAGGATCAGGTTATGCAGCCATGGCCAGAATCCTTCGGCCAGCGGTGTGTAGCCCTGCACCGGTAGCCATTCGAACTGCAGCGCGAACACGAAAGCGAGGACGTATGCGACCACAAAGACGGGAAGCGAGAAAGCGAACACGGCGAATGCCATGATGGTGCGGTCCACCCAGCTTCCCGCCTTCCACGCCGCCAACACGCCGAGCGGCACGGCGACGACAATGGTCAGGACGAGCGTAAGCAGCATCAGCGACAGCGTCGGCTCGATGCGCTGCGCGATCAGTGAAGAGACCGGCAGGTTGGTGAAGATCGAGGTGCCGAGATCGCCGTGCAGGATACGCCAGAGCCAGGACCCGAACTGGACCAGAAACGGCCGGTCGAGGCCGAGGCCCTGGCGAATACGCTCAATGTCGTCGGGACTCGCCTGGTCGCCTGCGATAATCGCCGCCGGATCGCCCGGCGCGATGTAGAGCAGACTGAAGACGAACAGCGCGACGATCGCCATCACCGGCACGGTCGAGAGAACGCGCCTGAGGATATACGAGACCATGTCGGTTCACCGCACCGTCATACGGTCTTCGACACGCCCCAGAAGAAGGGCAGCGGCCCCTTTACCACGCCCGAGATGTTCTTGCGCCACGCCGTATAGCTCAGGAAGAATCCGGTCGGCGCATAGACGACCTCCTCGAGCGCCGCCCTGTTGAGACGACCGACCGCGGCCTTCTCCTCATCGAGACTTTTGGCGTCGAACCATGCCGTGACTTCCTTTTCCACGGCCGGACTGGTGGGCCAGCCAAACCACGCCTTGTCGCCATTGGCGCGAATGGCGTTGTAGACGGCGGGATTAACGCAGTCCGCGCCGGCGTGCCAGGTGTGAAACACCTGCCAGCCGCCCTGGCCCGGAGGCGTTTTCTGGGCCCGGCGGGTACCGACCGTGCCCCAATCGGTCGCGACGAAGTCGACATTCATGCCCATCTGCTTCAACAGATCCGCGGTGACATCGCCCTGCGCCTTGGTGATCGGTTGATCCTGCGCCACCACGCAGGTGACCGGCTGGCCCGAATAACCGCTCTCGGCCAACAGCTTCTTGGCCGCCGCGATATCGCGCTTGCCCTTCAGGATCTCGCCGCCCTCCTCGCTGTAGAGCGGCGTATCCGGCGTGAAGAAACCCGGCAGCGGCTTCCAGAGCGAGGTATCGTCCCCGACCAGCGCACGCATGTAGTCTTCCTGGCTGAGGGCCGTCAGCACGGCCCGTCGCGCCTTCACATCGTTGAAGGGCGGGTGCAGGTGGTTCATCCGGAACGAACCGATGTTGCCGAGCAGGTCGGCGATGTCGACGCGGATGTTACTGTTTTTCCTGAGCGTTGGCACGAGATCGGGGATCGGACTCTCCCACCAATCGACCTCGCCGTTCTGCAACGCGGCTGCCGCGGTGGCAGCATCAGGGATCACCACCCATTCGATGCGGTCGACCAGCATCTGCTTGCCGCCGGCGAGCCAGGACGCCTTCTCCTGCCGCGGCATGTAATCGGTATACTTCTCGAACACCGCCTTGGCGCCGGGCACCCACTCGCTCTTTGCGAACTTCATCGGGCCCGAGCCGACATATTCGGTGATCTGCTTGAACGGGTCGGTCTGTGCCATGCGCTCCGGCATGATGAAGGCGCAGGGCGTACTGTTCTTGCCCAGCGCCAACAGCATCTTCGGATAAGGCTGTTTCAGCGCCCATTTGAAGGTCTTGTCGTCGACCGCGGTCAACTCGTTCTGGATCGCCTTGAGCATCAGCCCCATGGGATCGCGAGCCGACCAGCGCGCCAGGCTCGCCACCACGTCCTTGCTCAGCACCGGCTCGCCGTCGTGGAATTTCAGCCCCGGCCGCAACTTGAAGGTCCAGACCAGGCCGTCATCCGACACGTCTTCCGACTCCACCATCTGCCGTTGCGGCTGCAGCGTGGCGTCGATGCCGTAGAGGGTGTCCCACACCAGTGCTGCGGCATTGCGCACCACATATTGCGTCCCCCACACGGGATCGAAATTCGCGAGGTTGGCCTGCGGCACAAAGCGCAGGGTGCGCGCCGAAGCACCTTGCGAAAGCGCCGGCATCGACAAGCCACCGGTCGCCGCCAAACTGCCCGCCCCGGCCAGTCCTTTCAACAGGGTCCTGCGATCCATAAAACTCTCCCAATCTCGTGTGTGATAACGGTTCTGCCCATCTCACGGCAGCCGAGAGTTCGGCGCCAAACGAAGTGAAACAGGCCATCAGACCGATGCGGTCAGCCTGTTTTTGCGTGCAAATGGTATGCCAGCGGACTGCCTCGCTCCAGCGCCAAAATCCCGCCGAAGAAGGGTTTTTTCGAGCGTCACACCAATTTACGATCGAACACAGCCCGCGCACTGCCTGAAATTTGACGTTTCGCTCGAATGCCACCAGCGACCACCGATGACGACGCCTTCGGACGCGATCTTGCGGTCGCCGATCAGGTGCTCGCCGACGACGTCAACATAGTCGAACGGGCCTTGCGGAATCGAGATGAGGGTGGCGTCTCCGACGCTCCCCGGCTTGAGGCTGCCGAGTTCGGGACGCCGCAGCGCCATCGCCGCGTTGACCGTCGAAGCCGCGATCACATC
>Ga0209839_10001772_pt1 | contig 10862 bp, 15 predicted proteins | sample OrgsoiDNA2013050_FD_185800 | JGI IMG/M metagenome (GOLD analysis project Ga0209839, IMG submission 185800) | Permafrost soil microbial communities from the Arctic, to analyse light accelerated degradation of dissolved organic matter (DOM) -... | ecosystem: Environmental > Terrestrial > Soil >... | reverse complement strand
TGCTCTGAGCCCCACGATTCTCAGGCTACCCATCTCGAACGGAGGGGCGGCCGGCTCCGGTCGCCTTGACGCTCGCCGGCCCGGCAGCGATGTCGCTGGGAAGTCGCAACGTGAAGGTTGCGCCGCGTCCGGCGCCGTCGCTGCTCGCGGAGACGGTGCCGCCGTGCGCCTCGATGATCGACGATCTGCAGCAGGTCTCGCGCGCCGAAGCGCACCAGCTCGAGCTCCGTCGGACCGTGACCCAGCCCACGACACTGATCCGGCGACACCCTGCGCCGCGCCGGCCAGCGTCCGCACCGGGCGCACCACGCGTGCCGAGACGAGCCAGCTCAGCAGGAGCGCTGCCGCGACCGCCGCACCGACGGCGATCCCAACGACAGCAGCGTCGCGTCGCTGAATGCCATGTCGAGGTGCCGGGCCACGTCGGGCGGTACGTAACCGACTGCGTCGCGGACGTGGTGGCGGAAGATCCCCGGGCCGACGAACAGCGCGACCAGCAGCAGGGTGCCCGCGCCCGCCAGCACGACCAGCAGCTCGCTGATGAGCAGCTTGGCGGTGAGACTGCCCGAGATTCTCGCCCTCACTGACCCTCTCCCATCCGGTAGCCGACGCCGCGGATGGTCCGCACATACCGCGGAGCGCGTGGATCATCACCGAGCTTCGAGCGCACATGCGCGATGTGCACGTCGACGACGTGGTCGTCGCCGAACCAATCTCCGCCCCCCCACACGCTCGAGCAGCTGCTCGCGGCTGAAGACGACGCGCGGCTCCCCCGAGAGGACATCGAGCAGGTCGAACTCGATCTTCGTCAGCTCGATCGGCTCGCCGCCACGACGGACCTCGCGCGCCGCGGCGTCGATCTCCAGATCGCCGAACCGCCGGAGGGTGGTGGGCTGATCCCGATCGACGCGCAGCCGGCGCAGCATCGCTCGCACGCGGGCCATCAGCTCGCCGGGCGAGAACGGCTTGGTGACGTAGTCGTCGGCGCCCGTGGACAGGCCCACGATCCGGTCGATCTCCTCGACCCGCGCCGTGAGCATCACGATGTAAGCGTCGCTGAAGCCGCGGATCTGCCGGCACGCCTCGATCCCGTCGATCCCCGGGAGCATCAGGTCGAGCACGATCACACCCGGGTCGAGCTCGCGCGCGAGCTCGACCGCGCGCTCGCCGTCGCCGGCGGTCGCGACCTGGAACCCCTCGCGCGCGAGATAGCTCGAGACGAGCTTCACCAGCGGCGGCTCGTCGTCGACGACCAGCGCACGCAAACCGGCGGGCCTTGGCCCGCCGGTCAGAGGTGGATCGTGCGCAGCGTTCATGCTGACCTGGCGATGAACGCTCCGTGCCACCAGTGCGGCCAGACGGCGCCGGTGGTGGCGTTGACCGAGACCATCCCGGTGATCTTGCCGCCTCTGAGCATCTCCAGGGTGTAATAGCCGGGAAAGCGTCGCCGCCCGTCTCGACCTTCACGCCCGCTCGTTGGCGTCCAGCCACCGCTGCGCCCGCCAGCGCGCGTCAGCCATTGACACCGCGGTATTCGCGGATGAAGTGGCGGGGGTCTGCGTGGTCGAACCGCCGGGGCCGCCCATCATCCCCCCGGATCCCGAGCCGCCCATCATCCCCCCGGATTCCGAGCCGTCCATCGTCGAGCCGACGCGAGTGCTCGACGTCGAGCCCTGAGTACGCGAACCCATCATTCCGCTGTCGCCCGAGCCACCCATCATCGAGATGCCGTAGCTACCCATCATCGACGCGGCCGCGCGACCCATCCCGTAGCGTGTGTTACACATCATCGCCGGGCCATATTCGATCGAGACGAGCCCGCTCGTCGGGTCGACGAGCACCTCGGTGGCTCCGTTACCGTTGCCGTCGACGAGCTTGGCATAGTAGTTGCGCTGGAACTGCATCACCTCGTTGACGTGCAGACCGAGCCGGCCGGCGAAGCGCTGGGCCTCGGAGCGAGTGGTGCGCGGCGGGCTCGGTCGGGGAGGAGATGCGTGGAGGTTCAGACCGCGGTGACGACACCGCTCTGACCTTCTGCGGGTACGGCGCTCGCCTGATGCGCGCCGGCGGATCTGCAGCACGAGGTAGCCGCAGAAGACGGCGAACGCGCCCTGAACCATGACCAGGAAGGCGTCGAGGTCGACCGTCTCATCGAACCCGTCCTTCGGGATCAGCCACGGATGGTTTCCCACCAGCGGCGAGATGGAAGTTCAGGGCCATGAGGATCCCGCTGACGGCGGCGAGCATCAACACGCCCAGAAGCCACATCCGCGCCGTGTCGGACAGGCGCGACCAGCGCGCGAGCCAGACGATGCTGCCGGCGATCAACGTGTTTCCGACGAACAGCTCGCCCACCTCGATCAGGATCGCGAACGCTCGCGCATTCGGGATCACCGACCCCGTGAGGAAGCTCCGGTAGAAATGCGGCTCACTCGTCTCTCCCAATGTCCCGGGCGATTAGACCCAAAGACGGTTTCATTTGATGCGATTGGGATCCTCTTAGAAACCTGGGCGAACATCGGCCCGCGCTACGCCTTCGCGTTCCGTAGAACGCCGTACACCCCCGCGGGTACCCCGGTGTACGTCCGGCCGCAGAATCAACTTGGGGCGATCGGGCAGCCGCAATCGCTTCAGCGCGATCGCGTTGACGGCGACGATGATGCTCGACCCGGACATGCTGAGCGCGGCGACCGCCGGGCTCAGGGTGAAGCCGGCGGGCTCGAGCACGCCGGCGGCGATCGGGATCGCCAGAGCGTTGTAGCCCCCCGCCCAGGCCAGGTTCTGGTGCATCTTGCGCACCGTCCCGCGACTGATCTGGATCGCGGCGGCGACGTCCTGCGGGTCGGAGCGCATGAGGACCACATCGGCGGTCTCGATCGCGACGTCGGTGCCGGCACCGATCGCGATGCCGACATCGGCCTGCGCGAGCGCTGGGGCGACGTTGACACCGTCGCCGGCCATGCCCACCCGCCGGCCCTGATCCTAGAGCTCCTTGACCTTGGCCGCCTTGTCCTGGGGCAGCACTTCGGCAATGACATCCTCGATGCCGATGGCGGCGGCGACCCGTTCCGCGGTCGGCCGGCTATCGCCGGTGAGCATCACCGCGCGCACTCCGAGGTCGTGCAGGGCCGCGACCGCGGCCTTGGCCGTGTCGCGCGGCGAGTCGGCGATCGCAATGACGCCGGCGGCGGTGCCGTCGAACGCGACCTGGACTGCGGTTCGGCCCTGTCCGGCCAATGTTGCGGCGTGCTCGGCGAGGCCATCGAGGCTGACCTGCTCGCGTTCCAGTAGTCGCGCGTTGCCGACGGCAAGCCGATGGCCCTCGACGGTGGCGATCGCGCCGAGCCCGGGGAGCGCCTGGAAGTCAGTGACCGGCGGGGCGTGCAGGTCGCGCTGCTGCGCAGCATTGACGATCGCTTGAGCGAGCGGGTGCTCGCGGTCTCCCTCAGCGGCGGCCACGAGGCGCAGCAGCTCGTCCTCGGAGATGCCGTCGGCAGTGGCGATCTCGACCACCTCCGGCTGGCCGCGAGTCAGGGTGCCGGTCTTGTCGAACACGACCGTGTCGAGGGTGACGGCCTGCTCGAGGGCGATCGCGTTCTTGAACAGGATGCCGCGCTTGGCGCCCAGACCGGTGCCGACCATGATCGCCGTGGGCGTGGCCAGGCCGAGCGCGTCGGGGCAGGTGATCACGACCACGCTGATCGCAAACAGCAACGACTCCCTGACGTCGCGGCCGGTCAGCACCGCCCAGATCACGAACGTGAGCGTGCCGGCGAGGATCGCCACCAGGACCAGCCAGAACGCGGCGCGGTCCGCGAGGCGTTGGGCTGGAGCCTTGGAGTTCTGCGCCTCCTGGACGAGCTTGACGATCTGGGCCAGCGCCGTGTCCGAGCCAACGGCGACCGTCCGCGCGCGCAGGGTGCCGTTTTTGTTGATCGTCGCGCCCACCAGCGTGTCGCCGGGAGTCTTGTGGACCGGGAGGCTCTCCCCGGTCCCGCTCGACTCGTCAACCTCGCTCTCGCCCTCGATCACCCCCGCGTCAACCGGGATCTTCGCGCCCGGCCGGATCAGGAGCAGTTCCCCGACCTGGACTTCGGCGGTCGGGATCTCGACCGGCTCACTGTTCCGCAGCACAAGCGCCTTGGGCGGCGAGAGGTCGAGCAGAGCGCGAATCGAATCCGAGGCGCCGCCCCGCGCGCGCATCTCGAACCAGTGACCGAGAAGGACGAAGGTGGCGAGCATCGCCCCCGCGTCGAAGAACACATCACCCTGCAGTCCCACGGTCACGGCCACGCTATAGACCCAGCTGACGCCGATCGCGACCGCGACCAGCACGTTCATGTCCAGCGTCCGCTGACGCAGGGCGCTCTCCGCGCCGGTGAAGAACATCCGCGCCGCCCACAAGACCGGCAGGCTCAGCAGCAGGAGCCAGACGTTGCGGTCAAGCCCGAGCGGAGTCGCGGGATGGGACCCGAACGCGGTCGTGCCGACCGCCGACCAGGCCAGGATCGCCAGCGTGAACATAAGCGAAATGAAGAAGCGATTGCGCATCTGCACGGCCATCGCGGCCATCGAATGGCCGGAGTGGCCGCCCTCGCCGTGTCCGGCCGGGTCATCGGCGCGTGCAACTGCCCAGGGTCGTGGGGGATGGTGCGGGTGATGCGGGCTCCTGAAGCGGATCGCAGCTGCAGCCGGGAACGTTGCAGCCCGCGCACTCGAAACCGCACTCCTCCACGAACCCCTGCAGCTGCTCGATCGACGTGAGCTGAGTGTCATACGTGACCGTCGCGGTCTGAGCCGCCGGATTCGCGTCGACCTCGATCAGTCCGGGCCGCGACCCCAATGCCTTCTCGACAACGAGCTTCTCGCTCCCGCGATATTGACTGCCGACGTGGAGAACGACCGTCGAGTAGGTCGGCTAGGCGGCGACGCTCATCCGTCTTCAACCGTGCTCATGCCGCGGCTCCGGCCCGTCGAGCCGTGCCGAGGATATGCGGGATCGATGGCGTGATCGGGCTGGGTTTGAACGCGATGCGCTCCTCGCGCTCGATCTGAAAGCCGCCGTCCAGAATCGCCGAGCGTGTGTCGCGCGCGCAATGGCAGCCGCCGGCCAGCGGCGGGTAGATCGTGGCATCGAGCGCGCGCTGGACCCGCGCGACCGCGGGACGGTTCGAGACCACGTGTTCGTAGAAGCGGAGCTCGCCACCGGGACGCAGCGCGCGGGCGATCTCGCACAGCGCCACCGCTTGGTCGCTCACTGAGCACAGCACGAGCGAAACCACAGCGGCGTCGAACTCGCCGTCGGCGGCCGGCAGTGCCTCCGCGAGACCGCTCATGACCTCGACGCTGACCGGCGCGCGCCTGGCTGCGGCCTGCGCGAGCTCGCGCAGATGCGGCTCGGGCTCGACCGCGACGACCTCAATCACGCCGGCCGGGTAGTAGCCGAAGTTCAGTCCGTGACCCGCGCCGACCTCGATCACCCGCCCCCGGAGCCCGGCGAGCAGCGCTGTGCGATGGTCGGTCGCGCCACCCTTCTCGGCCCCGCGGCTGATGTAAGGGTAGACGCGGGCGAAGATCGGATGGCGATGCGTTGTGGGCACAGGCTCTGCCAGCGGGCGCGCGACTTAGCCGGGTGAACCCGCGGGATCTCGTGGGCGAGAGTTCGCCGCAGCGCCGTCGAGAGTCTCGTGCAGCTGCGAGTACTGCTCGGGGGTGAGCTCACCGCCGGCGAGCCGCCGGTCGAGGATCTCGCGTGGCGATTCTCCGGTCGCGGAAGCGCTGCCACCGCGGTCACCGCGCGGCGAGACGACCCACACGACCAGCGCGACGATCAATCCAACCAGGATCACCGTGCCGAGGATCGAGAAGATCCAATCACTCGTGCCCATGTGATTACCCCAGTACATCATTTCTGCGCACCTCCGTTGCCGCCCATGCCGCCCATCATGCGCATCATCATCGCCATCATCACGGTGCACATCACGGCGGCGAAGATGAATCCGGCTCCCGCCACGCCGGTCGCCACGAGCACGAGCACGATCGCGATCGCCAGCATCGGCACGCAGCAGATCATCATCATCCAGCCGTGTCCGTGGCCGGCGTGTCGGTCTTGCTTGCCGTGATTGGTATCTGGCTGATTCATCGGTCTTCCTCTGTCGTCGTGATTCGGGGGACTCCGCGAACGCTAGACGTGCCCGAACCTGCTGCCATCCGCTGCTACTACGGCGAGGTGTGCGGGTGGAATACCCACGGGGGGTATATTGGTAGTGGGCGTGCTCAGGCCCGGCGGGTCGAGCGGTGGGTCTTGCCGGGAGCGCCGCTACCCGGTTCAGTAGTTCTCACCTAAGTAGCGATCTGAGCAGGGCGCACGATTGGCGGACGCCCCCTGCACGCGTAGTGTCAATGAGCGCATAGGGGCCCCACGTCCAACTGCTCGAGAGGCATAACGATGACCACGCACGCACGCCGCCTATCAGTTCATGGGCCAGCGCCTGGCCGGCTACGGCTCGAATCAGACGGCCGGCAGCAGCAGCATCGGCACGGGCACGGGCACGGGGCCGTGGCTCGGCTATGCCTGCGGAACGTGCGACTTCTGCGTGTCGGGTTGGGAGACGCTCTGCCTCGAGCAGGAGAACATGGGCTACTCGATCGACGGCGGCTTTGGTGAGTACGCGACCGCGTTCGCCCGGTACGTCGTCAAGGTTCCCGAGGCTGTCGACTCGTTTGACGTTGCGCCGTTGACCTGCGCCGGTGTGACCACTTACAAGGCGGTCAAGGTCGCGGGGACCCGCTCGTCCGATTCCGTCGCCGTGTTCGGCGTCGGCGGCCTGGGACACCTCGCGATCCAGTATGCGCCGATCGCCGGCGGGCGGGTCGTTGCCGTCGATGTGATCGATGAGAAGCTCGAGCTCGCTCGCGAGCTCGGCGCTGAGTTCACCGTCAACGCCAAGAAGGAGGACCCGGTCGAGGCCATCCAGCGGCTCGGCGGCGCTGACCAGGCGATTGCGCTGGCCGTCTCGTCGCGGGCGTTCGAGCAGGCGTATGGCTCGCTGCGGCGGGGCGGGAAGCTCGTGTTCGTGGCGCTGCCGGCGGACAACGAGGTGACCCTCCCGATCTTCGAGACCGTGCTCAACGGGATCACGATCGTGGGCTCGATCGTGGGGACGCGAACCGATCTGCGCGAGGTGTTCGAGCTGCATGCCGCGGGCAAGACCCGCGTGATCCGCGAGACGCGGCCGCTGGACCAGGTCAACGAGGCGATCGCTGACGTCGAGGCCGGCCGGGTCGCGGCGCGGATCGTGCTCGAGCCGTAGCCCGGTCGGCGCCCGGTGGCGGCATGGACCGGAGTGCCAGGCAAACGTAGCCTGGCGTTTCGCTCATGCTGTCACCGGTCCGCGGTCGAACTGCCGGCGCAGTCGCCTGTCCGACAGCCGCCCGTAAGCGATCACGCTCCCGTCGGACTGATAGAGCACGGGTCGCAACGGCGGGGCGGTGGCCGCGAGCCGAAGCCCCTCCTCGCTCTCGGCGTCGACCTCGCGCCAGGTCAGTCGGCCCTCGCCGGCAAGCTCGTCGAGCACCGCCTTGCTGTGCTCGCACAGATGGCAGTCGGGGGCGGTCAGCAGCACGAGCGCGCTCATGAGCTCGCCCGCGTCATCATGTCGCTGATCAGTTGGCTGGGCTGGACGTACATCTCCTGGTAGGCGTGGTGCCAGACCACCATGCCGTTGGCGTCCAGGAGCATCAATGCGTGTCCGTCCTGGGTGGGGTGCTGCATGCCGCCGTGACCGAGCATCCCGTAGGCGCCCGACATGCTGCCCGTGGGGTCGGCCAGCAGCGGGGTGCTGATGCCGTACTGCTTCGCCGCCACAGCCAGGTCGGTCGGCGGGTCGGTCGTGACGCTGACCAGGCGAATGCCGTTGTTGCGCAGGGTGGGGTCCTTCTGCAGGTCGGCGGCCTGAACCATGCAGGCCTGGCAGCCGACGCCCTCGGAGAAGAACATCAGGGTCTTGTGGCCCCGCAAGGACGCGGTCGTGAAGGACGTGCCCGAGACCACGTTGGTGAGCTAGAACGCCGGTGCGCTCGCGCCGACCGCGCCGGCGCCGGCGCCGGCGCTGGCGCTGGCGCTCGCGCCGGCGCCGCCCATCTGGACGGCCGGGGCGCTGCCGCTGTTGCCGCCGAGAGCGACCGCGACGGTGACCAGCACAACGGCGATGACCGCGATCGCCGCGTAGCCGCCGCGACGCGCGAGCCGCTGGCGGGCCTGGGTGCGGCGGTCTTCCTCCTCGGCACGGAGGCGAGCCTCACGTAGTGCCTGCTTCTCTTGGATTCGGTGGGACACGGTCATCACTCCTCTGGGTTCATCACAGCTAATGGCAATGGGGCTGATCTGCTGGGCTGGGCCGCTGCAGCGCGGCGTCCGGTGGCAGCGCGGCCGACGGGCGGCGCAGCGCGCGGACGCCGAAGTACGCGACGGCGCCCGCCATCGCGAGCATCAACCCCCAGCCCGCCCCGGACGGGATGGTGTTGGCCAACTCGCTGGCGCGAGCGTTCAACCACCGCCCGAAGTCCTTCTGGAAACCGGGCGCCGTGCGCGCGTTGCCGCTGAGGGCCAGCACGATCAGCATCGCGCCCAAGCCGATGAAAGCAATGCCACCGACCAGCCGCGAGGCGGTCGTGCGGATCTGCCGGCCGGCCAGTGAGAGCTCCAGCTTAGGGTCGCGGAGCCGGCCGCGCAGCTTGCCGATGCCGAACGCCGAGAGCAGCAGCGGGCTGACCAGGCCGAAGAGGTAGAAAGCGCCGAGCACGGCGCCGACCCACCAGGAGCTCGACACGCCGGCGATCGCGACCGCGCCGGCGAGCACGGGTGCGCAGCATGCGGTCGCCGCACCGGCGAACACGCCCATCATGTAGACGCTGACGACGCCCTTGGGATCACCGCCGCCGACCGATGGGGCGTGATGCCACATCCAGCCGCTGAGTGTTGCCGCGCCAACGGCGACCATCATCGCGCCGCCCAAGAGGAACATCAGCTCGTGATTGGCGGCGATCAACTGCGAGAGCCCGGCTGCTCCGACCGTGAGCGGCCACACGACGGTCGCCACGCCGGCCACGAAGACCGCGGTGAGCGCGGTCGTGCGCCAGCGGCTCGCACCGGCGACACTGGCCAGGTACGTCGGCAGCATCACGAACGCGCAACAAGGCGCGAAGAAGGCCACCGTGCCGGCCAGAAACGCGGCCAGGGCCGAGCCGGTTAGAAGCGCCGCGCCCATTGCGGGCCTCCCGAGTTGGATGTGATCGTCTGCATTTCGCCTTCCTCAGGTCCGGAGTTAATCGCGCGCGGGAGTGCCCGTGCGCAGGCCGACTGGGCGCGCTACTGCGCGCGAGGCAGAGGCTCAGAGACGGAAGACCGACAACAGCGGCGGAGGACCCGCGCGGACCAGAAAGCCGGATCTACTCGGGACGAATGCAAGCCGTGGCGCCAATGGCGCTGTGGCGATCGAACCCAGGCGAGCCAGCAGGCGGCGGGGCGCGAACACCGCGACTGCGGCCACGGCCAGGCAGCCACCGACGGCAATACACGCCGATGCAGCGCCGCTCATGCCGTGACGGTCCATCCCGCTGCTCATGAGCGCGGCATGCACCGACAGGGCGCTAGCGGCGAGCCCGAGCCCGACGAGGACACCCACCGCTCGCAGGCGGTGACGGCGAAGCTGGCGGTGGACAGAGATGAGCATCCAGCCGAAGAAACGTAGGTGCTTGCCCGTAGTGTCGGCCGGTCCAACTCGGCCAGCAACCGTAGTCATCCGCGGTGCTGTAGCCGCGCTCGAAGCGCATCCGGACCGCCCACCGCTCGCGGTCCAGTGCCAGTTCGCGCGCTGACTTCCACGTTCGGCCGCGGCGCTCAGCCCGCGCCGCCGACCAGCCCACGAGGACGCCATGCGCGATCGTCGTCGGCGCAGGCGGCAACTTGAGGGCACGCATGCCACCGAGGCCGGATCCCTCGACGCCGGCACTCGTCAGCCACACCACGGAGCCCTCGCCCCAAACCCACGGCGCCCGTTCGAGCCAGCCCGTCGCCTCGAGCTTCGCAACATGCCGCCGAACCACACGCTGATCGAGATCAAGCCCAACCTCCACCGCCCGCAGCGACACCACTCCGAGCCGTCCGATGAACCGTCCGACCCGCAGCGTTCCAGGACCCAGGAACGCCCGCCCACTCACCACCGACTCACTACCCAAGGTTGTCCTGGACCGACCGCCGTCCGCCCCGCCAGCACAGACACTGAACCCCGGTCTCGACTGGCAGCTGACTACCCGAACCACATCCATCTGTGCTTGCACGTGGGGGGCGGGTAGTCAGGAGCCACAAAGAGCGCCGGGTGTGTGCCTGTTCGGAGTTGTGGCGGGGCGGACGGCGGTCGCCGGTGGTCCGCACACAGGACCGCGCCGTTCCGCGAATCGCGGACTGGCATTCGGACCACACCCGCGCAGTCATTCCGCGTGTCCCCGCGTGTTCGGCGTCTCGCCGAGGAGCGCGTCAGCGATCTCGTGCAGGACGAGCGAGAGCTGCTCCAGGGCGAGCCGCTCGCCCGGCGCCGAACGCTCCTGCATCGCGACGCCGAGCTGCTCCACCGCCGCATCGAATCTCGCCCACAACACAGCGGGGCCGGGGCGAGTTCCGCGGGGACGCAGCTCGTAGGAGAGCACGCCCATCGGCAAGCCGGACTGGCGCTGCCACCATGGGCCGGGCTGTTCGTCGCCCAGGTTGGCCAGGGCGGCCGCCTTGCGGGCGGCGGCCCCCGCGATCTGAAGGATCCGGACGACGAAGCCAGCATCCGGGGGCGCCATCGCGCTCGCCCGCA
>Ga0209839_10001771_pt1 | contig 10864 bp, 6 predicted proteins | sample OrgsoiDNA2013050_FD_185800 | JGI IMG/M metagenome (GOLD analysis project Ga0209839, IMG submission 185800) | Permafrost soil microbial communities from the Arctic, to analyse light accelerated degradation of dissolved organic matter (DOM) -... | ecosystem: Environmental > Terrestrial > Soil >... | reverse complement strand
GCAGCGCCTGCTCGAACTTGCCTAGCGTCTCATAAGCCTGCCCACGGGCGCGATAGAGCGAGGGTGAGGGAGCGCGCTGCAAGTGCTCGCTTGCCTCCAACGCCCAGGTGAAATAGTCGATGGCGGCACGATGCGCGTACAACTGCAGCGCCTTTTCGCCAGCAAGCCGTGCATAGTCTACTACTTTGTGCCAGACTTCAGCCTGATAGAAATGATAGGCCAGTTCTTCCAGGCGCGCAGCGCGTATGCCGGGGTGCTCTATCGTCTCGGCAATAAGCTTATGCAGCATCGAACGCTCACGCAAGAGGAGTTGCCTGTAGATAGCCTGCCGCGTCAGCGCGTGCCTGAACGCAAAGCGATCGGCAGACTCCTCGACGACAAGCTGAGCCGCTACCAGTTCTTTCATAAGTAAGAGCAGTTGCTGCTCGTTATGCTGCGTTAGCTGCTGCAGAAGAGCAAAATCAAAACGGCGTCCGGCGACGGCGGCCAGGGTCAAAATCCGCCGCGCCTCTTCGCTCAGCAGTTCCGTTCGTCGTTGTACACTATCCTGAACGCTGAGTGGAATGGAGATCTCGCCTCCCGCTCGGTGGTTCCAATATCCCTGCACACAGAAGATGTCATCGGCGTCAACGAGCGAGCCGATCGTCTCCTCAACGAAAAAGGGATTACCCTCCGTCAAGGTGCAGAGAAGATCCAGCAGTTCTCCATGCAGAAAGCGGCGCATCTCGATGGACGTGTGCTTCTGCTCAAAGATGGCCGCCAGCATTCCATCGATCTCATTGCGAACAAGGGGTACGAGCTGAATCTGGCGCGCGCGTCGTTCGCGCTTGAGCAACGTGAGCCAGCTTCTCAACGGTTGCTGCACCTCATCAGAGCGGTAAGTCGCCAGGAACAATAATGCTTGAGATGTGGAACGGCGCGCAAGGTAGTGGAGAAAATCCAGGCTGGTGTCGTCGCACCAGTGCATATCCTCGATAACGAGCAGGAGTGGAGATTGCGTTGACAATTGCAGGAAGAAGCTTGCCAGGAGCGCGAAGAGACGCCGTTTCTCCTGCTCCGGTTCCAGGTCTGAACGCGCAGGTGCCTGGTTCGGAACCAGTTCGGGAAGCAGAGGGAAAATGTCACGGGCGAGAGCCTTTACAGAGACCGCGAGCTTTGGATTGGAAGCTACAAGCGAACGCAACAGGTCGAGCACTGGCGCATAGGGATAGGTGAGGTCCGTCGGAAAACAATTCCCTTGCAGCTGCAAAAGACCCTGCTCCATAGCATAGGTCTTTACTTCAGCAACCAGGCGAGACTTCCCAATGCCAGCCTCACCGCCGATCAGAGCAACATGTCCCTCCCCCTGCTTTGCCTGCTCAACAAACAGGCGCAGGGTCGCGAGAGGCTCGGCGCGCCCTATCAAAGTGGGACAGCGCATCGGGAGAATGACCACTTCTTCCATAACATTTTTGCCTGCTTCAAGCTAGCTCGACACGTACCTGCATCTGAGTGATCCATCTCAAGTATACTTGAGATTACTCTGGATTACTAGCAGTCGCCCAGCAATGATTGAGCATCATCTTTTTGTGAAAATCGGCCCCATACCGATTAAATGCATCAGATGACACTACACAGCGAGCCGAGCAGCCGCGATGACGCCGCGTTTGCTCTTCTTGCCCTCGACGATGATTACCGCGCCCTCGCTGAGCTCCTCTATTGCGGTCGGCGGGAGTTCGTCTCCCTGGTGGTTATAGACGGTTGTCTTGCCATTGACGACCACTGCGACGGGGCGCGTCTCCCCAGTGCTAGCCTTTTCCGTACCGCCCGCAATGATGTAGGTCGCCTCGCTCTCGGGCACTGGTGCCTTGCCCACAACCGTCACCTTGCGCCCGCTCTTGAGAAGCTCGCGGATATGTTCGGGAACCTCTTGTTGGGCGGCGTCTTTATCAGCCTCCACCTGCTCATCATCCGCGTGCTTCTCCTTCTCCTTGTGCTTCGGCTGCGCTTCTTCTGCAAGTGCGCGCTCCTGCACCGCCGTTGGCGCGGCTCCTTCATTATCCTTCTTCTGCGTATTGACACCCGCCTTCACATATGCATGCTCGCGCTCAGCGTCCTCGTGCGTCTTATCTTCGTTGTCTGTATGCTCGAACAGCTCGTTGTCGTAGGAGCACGGAATGGCCACGGCGAGGGCATGCGGCAGAGCATCGAAGCTATAGGTCACTAGCACATGCTCGGCATCCCCCGACTGTTGCAGCGCGGTGTAGTCTGCCTTCTTCAGGGAGTCCTTCAGTTCGACGGTGCTGCCATCCAGTTGCATGGGGACAGAGGCCGGTACGGTGATCGAAAGGTGCGCGCCATGGATATATTCAGCACTCGTGTTGTCGGGCTTGCGACGTAGCAGAAGAGAGCCAAGCTGCTGCATGGTTGTTAAGGGGTCTCCGCTCGTGATGATGCAGACATCAAGTATACCGTCATCAATATAAGCGTCGGGCGTCATCTCGGTCACGTTCGCGTAGCGCCGGGTGTTGCCGATCACGACCTGCAAAGCCTCTCCCTTCCAGAGCACTTCTCCTTCACGCCCCTTGTCGGCGGAGCGAATCTCTAGCGAAAAGGGATGCTGCGCGGGCAATTCTTTTGCCGCCGATAAGCCGACCGCCAGGGGTCCAAGGCGATACTTGAGCGGCTTAGAGACGTGCTGCATGATGGCCGCGTCGATGCCCAGGCCCGCCATCAAGAGGAAGTGCGGTCTACTCTTGCTGCCTCCCTTAGACGCAGGCTTGCTCTTCTTCTTTTGCTCTTTGCCGTTGCTTGCCGCACTCTCGGGATAGGCGATGGACTGAATCTCGACGTGCCCGATGTCCACTTTGCGCGGCTCGCTGTTCACCAGAGAGAGCGCGGCCTTGACGGGATCTGTAGGAATACCAACCTCGCCGGCCCAGACGTTGGTGGTTCCACCGGGAATGACGCCGACGATGCTGCGTGACGACTTCTTCGCACCCATGACGCCGTTGACGACCTGATTCAAGGTTCCATCCCCACCATAGGCGATCACCAGGTCGCGCTTCTCCTCAGCGGCCTCATTCGCCAGCTCAAGCGTGTGCCCACCGTATTCTTTGAGGGCGATCTCCGCCTTTATGTCTGCCGCCGATAGGACAGCCAGGACATCCACGAGTTTGGCGACATTCTCTCCCGCCCTGGGGTTGATTACTAATGCTGCTTTTTTAGAACGCATACTCTTTTTCCCTCTTTTTATATGGTTACATAGTTATCTATAGTACGGAAGAGATAGCAATAACGCATACATTGCGACCATCCAGTAGGAATAGACGCTCCTGTCTGGATGCGCTCCCATTCCCTTCCAAGGATATCTGATAATGGTATCTCTACTCGTAGAGACCAGCCGCTGCTATCTGGAAAGGGCCGCCAGTGCCTGCAACACTCCACCGACAAGAGCCCATATTGCTATAAGAAAAGGCCACGCTCCACTGTGCCGCCTGCGCGCGTCAATACTCTTGACTGTTGCAAACCAGTGCGCGGTACGCGGGCGGCTCAGACGCCAAGCGATCAGGGGTGAGAAGATGAGCAGGATAACGGCGGTCACGACGGGCCAGTAGTTCCCCTGTTTGCTTGACTGCCAGACGTTGACGAGGGTTGCGATGCCGCCCAGGAAGCCCAGAGCGTTGAAGACGATCTGGATGGGCCGCGTCCACTTCCAGCCGCGCCGTATCCCCTCGCCGAAGATGGCGATGAGCGCGGCAAAGGGCAGCACAATCAGCGTTGAAACGATAGTACTGAGCGTGGGATTGAGGTTAAGACGGTTGAATGGGCTGGACATCCCCGGTACGAGCGCGAGGAACGGCGTTGCTAATAGTTGCACGCTCAGCCCCCAGTCGAAGGCTACGGCCATGCCGATGCCCTGGGGACCTGTTTCTTGGGCTGCGTCTGTCGCGGTGGTTGTTTCTTTCAAATCTGTTTTTTTCACGACAACATATCACTCTCTGCTCTGTGTCACTGGAAATCAAGCGTTTTTGCCATCAAGACATTGGTCATCTCATAACCCAACTTTTTGTACATCTTCTGAGCCGCATGATTGTTCCCAAAGACATGCAAGGATATCCTGTTGCCCCCAAGTGCTCGCACCTTGTTCTCGAGATCGTGGAATGCCTCAGAGCCATAGCCGTGACGGCGAAATGCCTCATCAATTTGCACCTCATAGACAAAAGCTGTGCGTTGCTCCCGATTCTCCCGCATCGCAAACCAGAGTATTCCGACCTTCTGCTGGGATTCGTTGACCAGCGCGAAGAGGTAATGGTTCGGGGTATTTACTCCCTCAGGTAACAACTCCTGAAATTCTTTTCGTGCCTTCTCTAATGCCTCCTCCTGTACCCATTGTCCATTCGTGACATGGCCGTGGGCATACTCCGTGATAGCTGGCTCAAGATAGCTTTGCAATTCCGCTTCAGTCATCGGTTTTAAAGTCAGCATAAGAAAACTCCTCTTCTTTTGCATATGTGTGCGTAGAAGAAGTGTAGCAGAGATTATTCTCCTTTACAAGAAAGTCAATTGGCTCACATAGGGCAGGTGTGTGATCTTTCCTCAATGTCAAAACCTCTGGCTCATCTACCTTTTGCATCCAGGTGTCTAAAGGATCGGGAAGTGGGTACTATACTGTCTCCAATCAGAAATATAATCGTAAAAAAGATAATCACATCTAGTAAAGCCATCTTGATAAAGGATCGAACAGAACGAACTCTGTTCGATCCTTTAAGCATCTATCGTGCCCAAGCTTTTTACAGTTTGGCAGGCGCTACAGCAGTGCCTTCACCGCCTGTACGATATGGTGGGCGCTGATACCGGCCTCTTCGATCAACTGGGCAGGGGTGCCAGAACCCGGCATGGACTGCACTGCCAGCTTCACAACCTCGGGCAGAGCACCGTCGCGCGCGGAGAATGCCTCCAGCACAGCATCGCCCAGACCACCCTCGGGCCAGTGGTCCTCGACGGTCACGATCTTGTTGCCTGCCTCCTGGGCTGCCGCCAGCAGAGTCTCCGCGTCGATCGGCTTAACAGAGTAGGCATCGATGACGCGGATATTGATGCCCTCGCTCTTGAGCTGGTCGTAGGCATCCAGCGCCTCGAAGAGCGTGATACCAGCCGCAACGACGGTCGCCCTGTCGCTGTCAGATTGGCGAACGACTTTGCTACCACCAACAGAGAACGTCTCGTCGAGTCCGTAGATCACTTTGGTCTTCTCACGCGTGGTACGCATGTAGACGATGCCATCGTGCCTGGCCATCTCCGCGACCAGTTGCGCGGTCTGGTTGCCGTCGCATGGATAGAGCACGGTGCTGCCGAAGACGGCGCGCATCATTGAGAGATCCTCAAGGGCCATCTGCGAAGGTCCATCCTCGCCGATCGAGACGCCAGCATGCGAGCCGACCAGGCGGATATTTGCGCGCGAGATCGCTGCCATACGGATGAAGTCGTAGGCACGTGTAAAGAACGCAGCGAACGTCGAGGCAAAGGCGATCTTGTGGCGCACACTCATACCAACAGCAGATGCGACCAATTGCTGCTCAGCAATATACTGCTCGAAGAAACGATCGGGATGCGCCTTGGCAAACTCTTCGGCATAGGTCGAGTTGCTGACTTCACCGTCGAGTCCTACGATACGCTCATTCGCATCGCCCAGCGCCTTCAACGCGTCGCCGTATGCTTTACGCGTGGCGGCTGTGCTGCCAAGTTCATAGGTGGGCAATTCTAGAGTACCCGGCTCTGCTTCCTCGGTGCTGGACTCAGCGGGAACTGGCTTCTGTACTGGGAAGACCTGGCTGCGCGTCTGCGGATTCAGCTCTTGAATGGCCTGCTCTTCCTGCTCCTTGTTGAGCGCCTTGCCGTGCCAGCCGTCTTTGTTCTCAAGGAACGAGACGCCCTTGCCCTTGATCGTCTTGGCAACGATGAGCGTGGGCGCATCCTGGGACTGGTCGGCCTCGGCGTAAGCTTTGTTGATCTCTTCGTAGTTATGCCCGTCGATGATGATGGCGTTCCATCCAAAGGCCCTGGCACGAGCCGCGTACGCTTCTGTGTTCCAACCCAGCTCGGTCTGACCGCGCTGGCCCAGGCGGTTGCAGTCGAGGATTGCTACCATGTTGTTCAGCTTATAGAACGAGGCATGATCGAAGGCTTCCCAGATCGAACCCTCCGCCATCTCGCTATCACCGAGCAGGACCCAGACGGTGTATGCCAGCTTGTCGAGATATTTCCCGGACAATCCAACGCCAACGCCAATTGGCAGGCCCTGACCAAGCGAACCGGTGGCGACATCGACCCACGGCAAGATAGGAGTGGGATGGCCCTCTAGACGACTGCCAAATTTGCGCAGGGTCAACAGTTCCTCATCGCTCACAGCCCCTGCCGCCTTGTAGAGCGAGTAGAGCAGCGGCGAGGCATGCCCTTTCGAGAAGATAAGGTGATCGTTGTTAGGATTGCCTGGATTGTCAAAGTCGTAATGCAGATAGCTGACCAGCAAGACGGACATAAGGTCCGCCGCCGACATCGACGATGTGGGATGGCCCGAACCCGCTGCGGTCGTAGCGCGAATGCTATCTACGCGCAACTGCTGGGCCAGATTTGTCCATTGCTGTACCTGTGATGTTGTTTCTGTTGTTGTCATATTATGCTCCTGACGAAAAAGAGAGTTGAATGTCTTCCTCTTGAGGTCCTTCTCTATTGTAGAACGTTAAATACTAGAAGGGCAAGCAAATGTTAAAACTTGCCGATAAGGAGAAGGCAAGCCAACCTAAAATGTAACCATTACTATGATCACGCGGAAACGCCCTCTGACGTTTCATGGACGGAAATCGATGAATATTTTTACGACAGAGCTTAAAGGTAGACAATCCAGTGGTCGCGCATGATACAATAGAACCTGCCGCAAACGGTAGCGGACTCACGCCCTGGCGGAGAGGCGGGTTTCTCGTGGACTCACGCCCTTGCTTGTTGACATGGTGTTTCCTTTGCAGGACAATAGAACGATAGAAAAGACAGAAACGCTGGAGTATCAACGCGACGAGCACCGCGTCCATCGTAGTGTGTACCATCTCATCTGGTGCCCCTATCCAGCGATCTATTGACGCGCAGAAAGGAGTCTAGGAGGTGAAACGAACGTTCAAGTACCGCTTGTATCCCACATCCGCACAAGCAACCTCGCTGGACTGGACGCTGGCCCGCTGCTGTGAGCTCTACAATGCCGCCTTGCAGGAGCGCAAAGAGGCGTGGAACGCGTGCCGCCGCCATCCCAACTTCTACGATCCCGACTGGCGCAGAGAACATGCCGCTGACTACGCGGTGACGTACTACGATCAGGCCAATGCCCTGCCCGACCTCAAACGCGATGTCCGACCAGAGTATGCGACCATTGGTTCGCATGTCTTACAGGAGGTCTTGCGCCGCGTGAAGAAGACGTTTGACGATTTCTTTGGTCGCCTGCGTCGCGGCCAGACGCCGGGCTACCCGCGCTACCAGAGCCGAACGCAGTATGACAGCTTTACTTTTCCCGATGCGTCTGGCTGGAAACTCTCTGGACATCGGCTCACCATCACAGGCCTGGGCAGCGTCAAGATCAAGCTGCACCGACCCGTCGAGGGAACGATCAAGACGACGACAATCAAGCGCGAAGGCACCCACTGGTACGTCTGCTTTGCCTGTGAGGTGGTGGTGCAGCATCGCATACCTGCCACCTGCGAGCCGGTTGGCATCGACCTGGGCCTGTTGCACTTCGCCACGCTCTCGACTGGAGACACGATTGAGAACCCGCGCTATCTGCGCGCCTCTGAGAAGAAGCTGGCGGACAAACAGCAGGCGCTTTCCCGTAAGAAGCGCGGGAGCCAGCGGCGCACAAAGGCGGCGCGTACCGTCGGCAGGTGTCACCGTCATGTGCGCAACCAGCGGCAAGACTTCCTGCACAAGCAGTCGCGTTCTCTGGTGGATACCTACGAGACGATCATCTTTGAAGACCTTTCGCCCAGGAATATGAGCAGGCGTCCCAGGCCGAAACAGGACGAGCAGGGAAACTTTCTGCCCAACGGAGCCGCCGCCAAAGGGGGTCTGAACAAAAGTATTGCCGATGCTGGGTGGGCGACATTCGTCGCGATGGTGTGTGCCAAGGCTGAAAGCGCCGGGCATGTGACCGTCGTGTTCGTAGACCCCCACAAGACCAGCCAGTTGTGCAGCGGCTGCAAGCGCGAAGGGCCGCACAAAGATCTCAGTGAGCGTATCCATACATGCCCTCACTGCGGGCTTCAGCTCGATCGCGATCACAACGCCGCTCTGAACATTCTCCGGCTCGGACTGAGCCGTCAGGTGGCCTGACCGCTGCCTGAGAAGCCCCTGGGCTTTTAGCCTAAGGGGAGTAGTCACACAGTAGTAGGTGAGTACGACACAGACTGCTACTCGCTCAAGATGCAACATCTTACCATGCAAAATATTTCCAGGAGGATACAATGGCAACTCTTGACCAGACGCGTCTGGACCTGATCAACAAGTATTGGAACGCGGCCAACTACCTGACGATCGGCCAGATCTACCTGCAGAGCAACCCTTTGCTCAGAGAGCCTCTGCGGCCAGAACAGATCAAACCGCGCCTGCTCGGGCACTGGGGCACGTCACCCGGCCTGAGCTTTATCTACGCCCATCTCAACCGCCTGATCCAGGACAATGATATCGATATGATCTACATGGCTGGTCCCGGCCACGGCGGTCCCGCGATTCTGGCGAACGTGTACCTTGAGGGGACGTATTCCGAGATCTATCCCGAGGTTTCGGAGGATATCCAGGGCATGCAGCGCCTGTTCCGCCAGTTTTCTACGCCCGGCGGTGTGCCGAGCCACGTCAGCGTCCCCACGCCTGGCTCTATCCACGAGGGCGGCGAGCTGGGCTACGTGCTGACGCACGCGTTCGGCGCGGCCTTCGATAATCCCGGTCTGATCGTTGCCGCGATCGTTGGCGACGGCGAGGCCGAGACGGGTCCGCTTGAAGGGTCGTGGAAGGGCATCAACTTCTTGAACCCGGTTCGCGATGGCGCGGTACTGCCCATCCTGCACCTGAATGGGTACAAGATCTCGGGTCCGACGGTGCTTGGGCGCGAAAGAGATGAGGAGGTGAAGACGCTCCTCACCGGCCACGGCTATGATGTCCATTTCCTCGAAGGCGACGATCCTATGCAGATGCACATAGCCTTCGCCGAACTACTCGACACCTGCTACGCCAAGATCCGCGCATATCAAGAGGACGCACGCGCGAACGGCTTCAAGGGCCGCCCGAACTGGCCGATGATTATCCTGCGCACGCCTAAGGGCTGGACCGGACCAAAGGTGGTCGATGGACTCCCCATCGAAGGAACCTTCCGGGCGCACCAGGTTCCAGTGGCCGATGTAAAGGCCAGGCCGGAGCACCTGAAAATACTCCTTGACTGGATGTTGAGCTACAAACCGGGCGAGCTTTTCGATGAGAATGGACGCCTGCACTCCGAACTCGCGGCACTCGCGCCAAAGGGCGACCGCCGCATGGGTGCCAATCCGCACGCCAACGGCGGCAAAATCCTCGTCGATCTGGACATTCCGCCCTTCACCGACTACGCGATCGATGTCAAGAAACCGGCGACCGAGCGTGACGAGTCCACACGCCAGCTCGGTAAGATGCTGCGCGACATCTTCACCAGAAATAAGGAGCAACAGAACTTCCGTCTCTTCTGCCCCGACGAGACCAATTCTAACCGCCTGGGCGATGTCTTTACGGTCGAGAACCGCACTTCGATGGAGCCGACCATCTCCATCGACGATCATGTCTCGCCCACTGGACGCGTCATGGAGGTGCTGAGCGAGCATCTCTGCCACGGCTGGCTGGAAGGCTACACGCTCACCGGACGCCACGGCCTTTTCGCGACCTATGAAGCCTTCGCATTGATCTCGGCATCAATGACGGTGCAGCATACGAAATGGCTGGAGGAAGGCATCAAGCTGCCCTGGCGCGAGCCAATCGCTTCGCTCAATATCCTGCTGACTTCGACGGCCTGGCGCAACGACCACAATGGCTTCAGCCACCAGGGTCCTGGCCTGATCGATACGGTGCTCTCGAAGAAGGGGGCGGTTGCGCGTATCTACCTGCCGCCGGACGCGAACTGTCTGCTCTCGGTCGCCGACCATTGCTTCCGCAGCCGCAACTATGTGAATCTAATCGTGATCGACAAGCAGCCGCAACTCCAATGGCTGACGATGGAGGAGGCCGTCGAGCACTGCACGCGTGGCCTGTCGACCTGGCGCTGGGCGAGCAACGACGATAAGATAGAACCGGACGTAGTGATGGCCTGTGCCGGTGATATTCCGACCCTGGAGACCGTGGCGGCTGCGTGGTGGCTGCGACACCATATCCCTGAACTCAAAGTACGTCTGGTCAATGTCGTGGACCTGATGACCCTCTACCCATCCCTCCTGCATCCCCACGGCCTGGATAACCAGACCTTTGTGGAACACTTTACGGAGGACAAGCCGGTGGTGTTCGCCTTCCACGGCTATCCACGCGCCATACACGAGGTCGTGCATGGACGCCCGAATACGCCGCGCTTCCATGTGCGCGGCTTCAACGAAGAGGGCACAACGACGACGCCTTTTGATATGGTCGTGCTCAACGGCATGAGCCGCTATCACCTCTGCATCGAGGCGATGCGCCGCGCAACCCGCCTGCGCGGCCTGACGGCACCGCTGATCGCCGAGTGCAACGATATGCTCTCCCGCCACCATTCGTACGTGCGCGCCAATTTCGAAGATATGCCCGAAATACGCGACTGGGTGTGGACTGACTAAGAGAGGTGAGGAACTTCTCTCTG
>Ga0209839_10001768_pt1 | contig 10882 bp, 9 predicted proteins | sample OrgsoiDNA2013050_FD_185800 | JGI IMG/M metagenome (GOLD analysis project Ga0209839, IMG submission 185800) | Permafrost soil microbial communities from the Arctic, to analyse light accelerated degradation of dissolved organic matter (DOM) -... | ecosystem: Environmental > Terrestrial > Soil >... | reverse complement strand
GGTGCCGTCATCACCGCCGATGAGCTGCGCGACTACGTCAAGGGCCAGGTCGCGGCGTACAAGTACCCGCGCCACGTGTGGATCCTCGACGCGCTGCCCAAGGGCCCGACCGGCAAGATCCAGAAGCGGGATATCGTCATCCCGGCCAACCTGACCGCGCCGTGAGCTGCTGCTGCTCGCTCCTCCCGGCGCCGGCAAGGGCACCCAGGGCGAGCGGCTGGCGGCCTGGGCCTGCAGGTTACCGAGCACAAAGTGGTCGAGGACGGCGACGCCCTGGTCATCCGCGGCCAGAACAGCGGCGTGCACACCCACCCGCCGCGCCGTCCAAGCCGAACTCGCCCGCCAGCCGGACCAGCCGCACCGCTGACGGCCGCACCCGCGCCTCGTCAGACGAGCTCGCCGGCCCGCGTTAGCAGCCCGGTAGCGCAGATTGCCCCTTCTGGGCCTGCACCCGGGAGTCAGGGAGGACGGTCGAAGCCGCCCAGAAGGCGGATACCGGGACCCCTATAAGCCCTCGGCGCCGTCTGGAAATCATTGCCGACTTCGGCGACCAGCGGCTCGCGTTCACCGAGCCCGGCACTGAGGCAGCCTGAGCGCCGACAGCACGATCTTCTCCACGGGGGCGGGGACCCAGGCGCAGTTGGCCATGACCCGATGGTACGGCGCGCGACGTCAGGCTGTCGTCGGTCACGGCCCAGATGTTGTGCGCCACCACCGCGGATCTGGCAGCGTGTTGTCGCACCAGCCATCGACGGCCCCCTCCAGGGAGGGCAATGTCATAGCGAACACACCCTTACCACCACGCGGGCATCGGTGTCTCACCCTGGAGATCGGCGATGGCAACTGCGCAGGCCAACGCGGACAACGCGACGGCGCCCGTGGAATGGGTGCAGGCGCTCGCGGAGGTACACGCGAAGTTCATCGAGGAGGCGACCGCGCTCGTCAAGACCGCCGGCGAGGCCGCTTCGGACGTACCTGTGACCGGAGTGCTTGACGAGGCCGCGGCGCAGCGTATCCCCAGTCTCAACAAGCAGGTCCTCGCCCGGGCCAGCGCCGCCGGCACGGGCGCGGCCGACGGGTACGAAAAAGCCGTGCAGGACATGGCCGACTTCGAAACCAAGATCCCGGGCAGCAGCCAGCTTGACTGGCTGCAAGCTGTCGCCCGCTCGCACACCAAACTCGTGACCGACCTGGTCTCGATGTACGCCAATGCGATCAGGAGCGGCCTGTCGGGCTAGCCGGATTGGAGCGCGATGACCATTCAGTTGAGCAAGCCGGCTGACCTGCTCGGCATGGTCGGCCGGGAGATCGGGACGGGCGAGTGGCATGCGATCACCCAGCACCAGGTGAACATCTTCGCCGATGCCACCCATGATCATCAGTGGATCCACGTGGAGCCCGAGCGCGCCGCGAAGGGTCCCTACGGGGGCCCGATCGCACACGGTTACCTGACACTGTCGTTCTGTCCGGTGTTTCTCGACGACGTTCTCAAGATCGACGCGGTGACGGCCGCCGTCAACTACGGCGTCAACAGGGTTCGCTTTCCGGCACCGGTGCCGGTCGGCAGCAGGGTACGCGGACACGTGCGGCTGGTATCCGCCGAGCAGAAGCAGGCCGGCTTGGAGTGCGCGTTCGGGGTTCTGGTCGAGCTCGAGGGGTCGGATCGGCCGGCTTGCGTGATCGAGACGGTTGTGATCTACCGGTAGTGCCGCCCATTGCCAAGCGCAGGAGTAATTACCAAGGGAGCGCGGTCTGATGAGCATCAGGTCTATTGTCCCGACTGCCCGGTCTGGCTCGACGGGCAAGGTCGTGTCGGCCAGGGAGGCCGTCCGGCTTATCCGCATCGGCGACACGGTCGCCATCGGCGGGTTCTTCGAAATTGGCCTCGCCCTTGAGGTCATCCACGAGCTGGGCGCGCTGTTCGAGGCCACCGACGAGGAGTCCGCAGCCTTCGGCAAGCCGCGCGATCTGACCCTGGTGTTCTGCGTCAGCCCAGGCGACTGGGCATCCGATGGCGCCAACCGGCTGGCCCAGCCCGGCCTGGTCAAGCGGATCATCGGCGGGCACTGGTCCGGTGTACCTGCGTTGTACCAGCTCGTCGCCGGCAACCAGGCCGAGGGCTATAACATGCCGCTCGGCCCGATGTCGCACCTGTACCGGGATATCGCCGCGGGCAAACCCGGGCACTTGTCCCGGGTCGGGCTCGGCACGTTCGCCGATCCGCGTTTCGGCGGCGGCAAGCTGAACGAGATGACGACCGAGGATCTCGTCGAGGTTGTGGAGATCGGCGGCGAGGAATACCTGTTCTACAAGGCATTCCCGGTCAATGTCGCTATCATTCGCGGCACCACCGCCGACCCGGCCGGCAACATCACGATGGAGCGGGAGGCGCTGACCTGCGACACGCTGTCGGTGGCGATGGCGGCGCACAACTCCGGGGGGCTGGTGATCGCGCAGGTGGAGCGGCTCGCGGAGGTGAACAGCCTCAACCCGCGTCAGGTGAAGATACCCGGCGCACTGGTCGATTGCATCGTGGTGGCGACGGACCCGGGAAACCACCCGCAGACCTTTGGCAGCCCCTACAGCCCGGCCTTGGCGGCCGAGGTCCGGGTCCCGCTGACATCGCTCGCGCCGATGCCGCTGAGCGCTCGCAAGATCATCGCCCGGCGCGCCGCCATGGAGCTACGGCCGAACAGCGTAGTGAACCTCGGCTTCGGAATCCCCGAAGGGGTCGCCTCCGTGGCCGCCGAGGAGAAGATCGCCGACCTGATGACGCTGACCGCCGAGCCCGGCGCCATCGGCGGCATCCCGGCCGGCGGTGGCGACTTCGGTGCGGCCACCAACGCACAGGCGATCATCGACATGCCCTATCAGTTCGACTTCTACGACGGCGGCGGTCTGGACGCGGCGTTCCTCGGGCTCGCGCAAGCCGACCGGGAAGGCAACGTCAACGTATCGAGGTTCGGCCCGAAGCTGGCCGGCGCGGGCGGCTTCATCGACATCAGCCAGAACGCGAAGAAGGTGTTGTTCCTCGGCACCTTCGCCGCGGGCGACCTCCAGGTCTCGGTCGTCGAGGGCAAGCTGCTGATCGAGCGCGACGGACAGTACCAGAAGTTCGTCGAGGAGGTCGAGCACCGGACATTCTCCGGGCCGTACGCCGCCCGCCAGGGAAAGGATGTCCTTTACATCACCGAGCGGTGCGTATTCCGGCGCACTACCGAAGGCCTGGAGCTGACCGAGGTCGCTCCCGGCATCGACATCGAACGCGACATCCTGGCCAAGATGGCGTTCAAGCCGATCGTGACCAAGCCACGCGAGATGGACCGCCGCATCTTCCGGCCCGACCCGATGGGCCTCCGGGAGGACATGCTGCGGCTGCCCCTCGACGCGCGGTTCACCTACGATGACGAGCACAACATCTTGTACCTGAACTTCGAGGATCTCCCGGTAAAGTCGATGGAGGTGCTCGAGGATGTCGTAGCGAAGATCAGGGAGATCTGCGGGCCGCTCGGCCACAAGGTCTACGCCGTGGTCAACTACGACGGCTTCGAACTCGACAGCGACCTTGAAGACGCCTACCTCGACGCCGTGCAGGAAATAGACGACACCTACTTCCACGGCGTCACCCGGTTCACCACCAGCGCGTTCATGCGCACCAAGCTCGGCAGCGCGCTCGAATCACGCGGCGTCGCGCCGCACATCTACGAATCCGAAGACGAAGCTGCAGGCGCCGTACGCACCACCTTGCCACGCCAGGAGTAACTGAGGTCCCCTGACGAGGTTTACCGCGACTTTGCGTGACCGCGCAGTTCGCCGGCTTTAGTGGCTCGGGGAGATCCGTCTCGCCGGGCCACTCGCAGTCGTGACCTCCGCCGTCCTGGACATCGCGGCCGCATGTGCCGGATGACTCCGGCTGGCCCCTGTCGTTGTCGCCCGGGACCTCGACAAGGCGATCCGGCCGCGTTACGTTGCGTCAACTGGCTCGACAGGAGGGCTTGGCCATGACGACAACAGTCACCGCGCTGGCGCAGGACATCGGGCTCGCCCGTGAGACCGATTACTTCTTGATGAAAGACCAGCTCACCGACGATGAGCTGGAGTTGATGTACAAGGTGCGGAAGTTCGGCGAAACCGAGATACTGCCGGTCGTCAACCCGTACTGGGAGCGGGGCGAGTTCCCGTTCGAGCTGGTGCCCAAGATCGCCGCGCTGAACATCGTCGGCGACACCATGGTGGGCTACGGCACCACGCCGATGTCGGCGGTCGGCGCGGGATTGCTGTCTTATGAGCTCAGCCGGGTTGACGGCAGCATCGCGACGTTCTTTGCCGTGCACGTCGGGCTGGCGATGCAGTCGATCTACCTGCTTGGCTCGGAGGAGCAGAGGCAGCGCTGGCTGCCGCCGATGGCCAGGCTGGAGAAGATCGGGGCGTTCGCGCTCACCGAGCCCGATCACGGGTCCGATGCGGTCATCCTCGAGGCCACCGCCCGGCGCGACGGCAGCGAGTGGGTGATCAACGGCCGTAAGCGCTGGCCCGGCAACGCCGTGTGGTGCGACGTGATCGTCGTCTTCGCCCGTGACACAGCCGACGGGCAGGTCAAGGCGTTCGTCGTGGAGAAGGACAACCCCGGCTACGCTGCGTCCAAGATCGAGGGCAAGGTCTCGCTGCGGATGACGCAGAACGCGGACATCACCCTGACCAACTGCCGTGTCTCCGAAGATGCCCGGCTGCAGAACTGCAACTCGTTCGCCGACGTCACCAAGGTGCTCCAGGGCACCCGCAACACCGTTGCCTGGGGATCGGCCGGACATGGGGTCGCCGCCTACGACATCGCCCTCAACTATGCTCAGCGGCGGACCCAGTTCGGCCGGGCGATCGCGAAGAACCAGATGATCCAGTCGGTGCTCGTCGAGATGCTCGGCGAGGTCACCGCCATGCAGCTCTACTGCATCCGCCTCGGGCGGCTGATCGACGACGGAAAGATGAGCGACACGATGGCCTCCCTGGCCAAGTACGTCTGCTCGGTCAAGGCCCGTCATGTGTGCCGCCTGGCCCGCGATGTCCTCGGCGGTAACGGGATCCTTCTGGATTTCCACGTGATGCGCCACCTGTGCGACATGGAGGCGCTCGTCACTTACGAGGGCACCGCGGAGATCCAGACGCTCATCGTTGGCCGCGACATCACCGGGCAGAGCGCCTTCGCCTGATGCGATCCGCTTCAGGCGTAGCCACCGGCCGGCTCGGGCAGCCTGCGCAGCGTCTCCAGGGCGATGAATAGTTCCGCTGACGATCTGGGGTCCTGCAGCGAACGGCCGGTGTGACGCTCGATCCTGCGCAGCCGGTGGCGCACCGTGTTGGGGTGGCAGTACAGCCGCTTTCCTGCCTCGATCGCGGAGCCCTGGAACGCGAAGAACGCAGCGAGGGTGTTCAGGAGCACGTCCCGCTCGTCCGGGTCGACGTCCAGCAACGGCCCGAGGATCGTCTTCATGATCCAGTAGGAGGTCGTCGGGGAGCTGACCACGAGAACAGGCAGCGGGGCGTCATCGAACACGTTCACTATCGGGTCGCCCGCCGGTGAGCTAGCCAGGGCGATCCGGGCGAGATGCAGCGCCTCCGACGTGCGCTCAAGCCTGGTGTACACCGGGCTCACCCCTACTCGGGCCACAGCGCCCGAACGCAGGATCTCTACCAGCGCTGGGGTGTTACGCCGCGATCTCAGCGACACGATTCCCACCTGGAGGTCGGCCAGCAACTGCCAGGCCGACCCGATTCCTCGTACATGGAGACGGCTCTCGAGCCGTGGCAACGCGTGCCGGGCCACCGCGGGGACCTCCGCGGCCACGACCACGAACACGCCCTGGTACGGAAGCCCCAGCAGATCGGCCGCCTCCCACACCGTCGCCGTGTCGGCGATCCGCCCCTCGAGCAGCGCCTCGACCAGCGCCGATCGTTCCTGGCCCTGGCGAAGGACCAGCTCGATCCTGGCGTCCCGGTAAGCGGTGGCCAGTTCCGTGGCGAACAGGGTGTTCAGCATCCACACCTCAGATGCGAGGCCCACCAGTTCGGCACCGGAAATGATCCCGGTCCGGTGTGCCTCCGCGACGAGAGTGTCCCACATGAACCGGAAGCCGACCTGCAGCGAGCTCAGCACCGTGGCGAGCGGCGCCCCCTGCTCGGCCCGCCGCCGGCCGGTTCGCCGCGGGGCGGCCAGATCGTGCGACCCCAGGCAGCCGAGATTGCTGAACATGAACGTGAGATTGTCCTGCAACGACTGGTACAGATCATCGATGGGAACCAGGCGGTCGTCGCCATAGATGTCACTCTGATTACCGCAGATTTCACTCTGCTTGAGGACACGCTTCAGCAGCTCGTCGGCAAGCGCGGGCAGCCGGTTGAGCAGCGCCGACGCGAGCACGGCGCCTTGCGGATTTGAGACATTCGCATCCTGTGTCACCCTCGCCTCGTTTCGGCGGTGGGGAACCCCTCCACCATCGGCGCCACCCGGCGCAGCGCACCGAAGGCCGCATCGGTGAGCAGCAGGTCCAGCGGCGCCGACACAGCATCCGCCGCGGCTGACCCGGTCGTATCGGTGTCGGTGCTCATAGCCGTCATTCAGCCGAGCCTAAGCCGCGGTCGGCGCTCAGGCATCGGCTCCTCGTCACGAACCCCGGGCCCGGCGTGAGTCCCCGAGCACAGCCGTGGTCGTGTCACATGGCACAGCCAGGCCTTCCAGGCAGATGGACGATGCCACGTAGAAGTCCGTTCCGAGTGACTTCCCAGGATGCGTACTCATGACCTGTTTTCGCCTCAGATTGAGGTTAGGGCACCGGGCTGGAGCTGGCGCTATGCGCGGACTTCCGGGTCGCCGGCGAAAACGCCAAATCCGGCGTGCCCGAGATCCTGCTCGGCGTCATCCCCGGGCCGGGCCGCACCCAGCGGCTGCCCAGGCTGATCGGGCCGGCCCGGGCCAAGAACCTCGTCTACACCGGAAGGTTCGTGAACACTGACGAAGCCCTGCGGATCGGCCTAGTGGACCAGGTCGTACCGGACGCCGACGTGTACCGCACCGCGACCAGGTTCGCCGGGCAGTTCGTGTCCGGTCCCGCGCTGGCACTGCGCGCGGCCAAGGAGTCGATCGACACCGGGCTGGACCTCGGCCTCCACGCCGGGCTCGAGGTCGAGCGCCTGCACTTCGCGGCGCTATTCGCCACCGAGGATCAGAAGCTCGGCATGGAGAGTTTCGTGGCCAGCGGGCCCGGCAAGGCGAAGTTCGCGGGCAAGTAGGTCGGTCCACGACCATCGCGCGACACGCGTTTCCCGCGGCCGGCGGCGCTACGTGTCGTACTCGTAGAAACCTCGTCCGGACTTCCGGCCAAGTCGGCCGGCGGCGATCATCCGCTTGAGCAACGGCGGCGGCGCGTACTCCTCGCGCTTGAACTCCTCATACAGCGAGTTGCCGACGGAGTAGACGATGTCGAGGCCGGTCATGTCGGCCAGGGTCAGCGGGCCCATCGGGTGACCGGCGCCGAGGCGCATGCCTTCGTCGATGTCCTCCCGGCTGGCGAAGCCTTCCTCGTACATCCGGATGGCGGCCATGATGTACCCGGTGAGCAGGAGATTGACGATGAAGCCCGCCCGGTCCTTGGCCCGGATGGGGTGCTTGCCCAGCTTTTTGGCGAACGCGAAGGCGATGTCTGCCGCCTCCGGGTCGGTGTCCAGCGCGACCACGATTTCGACCAGCTTCATCACCGGAACTGGCGAGAAGAAATGGACTCCGACCACCCGTCCCGGATGCTGCACTTTGCCCGCCAGCTCGGCGATCGGGATGGACGAGGTGTTCGTGGCGATCACGTTGCCCGGGCTGACCAGCTCGTCGAGCTCCTTGATCAGCGACACCTTGAGATCGAGGATCTCCGGGACCGCCTCGATCACGATGTCCGCGCTCGCGACGTCTTTCAGATCCGGGGTGAAGGTGATCAGGCCGAGCACCTCGTCGCGCTTAGCCTGGTCAATCTTGCCGCGTTTGACCGCGCCGGCCAGCGACTTCTCCACCCGCCCCCGGGCGGCATCGAGGAACTGCGGCAGATCGCGGACGACAACGGGCATGCCCGCGACCGCGGACACCTCGGCGATACCCGCTCCCATGAACCCGCCACCGACGATGGCGACCGAGTTGATTTCTCGCGGCATGGCTGCACACCTCCGCCGGATAGGCCAGATCTGCTGTATCAAGTCTCATCCGAACGTACCGCTGAGTGCCTGGTGACCCGTTGTGCGGTGGCATCGGGGTCAGGTGCGCGGATTGTCCGCGGCTCCATCGACATTCCAGACCGGCCGGCATCGTCGTCGCTACGGCGGCCGGCAGGGGGTGACCCGATGAATGCCCTCGACCTCGCGCGCTGGCAATTCGGGATCAGGACCTGCCGCTGCGCGTGCTGCACCCCGCGGTGGTGGCAGGCACGCCGTCAGCGGGACTAGGGCTTAGGCCGGCTCCTCGCTGCCCCCGGCCCGCGCCTGCTCGAAGGTGATAATCCGCTGCGGGTAGTTCTTGGTGAACACCAGAGACCGCTGCCACACGAGCAGGGTACTGAGCCGGTTGCCCCAGCCGATCAGGTAGAGCACGTGGATGAAACCCCACATCAGGTACCCGGCGGAACCGGTGAACCGGATGCCGAACGCGTCGGCCACGGCCGCGCGGTACCCGATGGTGGCCATGCTGCCCTTGTCGAAGTACTTGAACTGCGGCACGTTCGCGTCCCCGTCGAGCCGGGCCCTGATCACCTTGCCGACGTAGCGTCCCTCTTGGATCGCGGGCTGGGCCACGCCGGGCAGCTTGTTCAGCGACACCATGTCGCCGATGGCGAACACCTCGGGATGGCCAGGCAGCGTGCAGTCCGGCAGCACCACGACCCGCCCGGCACGGTCGGTTTCCGCGCCGGTCGCCTCGGCGAGCATGCTGGCCAGCGGCGATGCCTGTACCCCGGCCGCCCAGATCTTCGTGCGGGCATTGATTTTCTCAAGCCCGGCCGCGCTCTTCACCGTGATGCTGTCGGCGTCCATGTCGGTGGCCGTGGTGTCCGTCCGCACCTCGACGCCCAGCTTGACCAGATTCTTGCGGGCGTAGCGCTGCAGCTTGGGATGGAACGGGCCGAGGACCGCGGGGCCGGCCTCGACCAGGATGACCCGGATCTCCTTGGCGGTATCCACCCAGCGGTACTCGCGCGGCAGCACCCTTTTCGCGAGCTCGGCCACCTGGCCGACCAATTCCACCCCGGTTGGGCCGGCGCCGACCACGACGAATGTCAGCAATGCCTTACGCAGCGACGGATCCGGGACCGTCTCGGCAGACTCGAACGCGGACAGGATGTGACTGCGCAGTTTGCGCGCGTCCCCAAGGGTTTTCATCCCCGGCGCGAAGTCGGCCCAGTGGTCGTTGCCGAAGTACGCATGCGTCGCGCCGCCCGCCACGACCAGGGTGTCGTAGCGCCGGTGCAGCTTGCGGCCGTCCGGCGTCACCCCATAGACGAAATGCTTGTCCAGGTCGAAGTGCGTGACGTTGGCCAGGACGGTCCTGGCGTTGCGCTGATCCTTGATCACCCGGCGCAGCGGCGGCGCGATCAGGCCCTCGCTCAGCAGCCCTGAGGCCACCTGGTATAGCAGCGGCTGGAACAGATGATGGTTGGTCCGGTCCGCGATGGTCACGTCCACGTCGGCGTGAGCCAGTGCCTTTGCCACGTTCACACCGCCGAACCCGCCGCCCACCACGAGCACCTGATGCCGTCCGCTTGTCTCGGGGGCCAGAACAGAGCCGCTGGCCTGATCCGTCATCGGCATCGACTCGCCTTTCGCCGGGGCCAATCCACTGCTTCAGAGGCGTTCGAAGATGGCGGCGATGCCCTGGCCGCGACGATCTGACGTGAAGCGTTCATTCCGCCTCCAACCTCTAGCGACGGTCTTGAGCGTAGGCCCGGCGACCGCCCCCGCCATTAGCCTCGCCGACCGTGTTGCGCCCCTGGCGTTAGTCCCGCGGATAGCCGCGATGAGGACGGTGACCACGTTGTGCGCAGCCACCGCGGATTGGCCACGGGGTTGTCACGCCAGCCATGGACGGTGTGCCGCAGGCGGAGCAGGCTCGGTGATATATCCCATAGGAACGATGGCTCGTACATGATCGGGGCGAACCAGCCGACCGGCTTCCGGAGGGCAACTCGTGGCGATCTCGCGGCCGGAGCGGAACGGGCAAGCTGATGGCTGAGGCGGTAATCGTGGCCGTGGCCCGGTCACCGATCGGCCGCGCGTTCAACGGGTCGCTGAAGGACCTGCGGCCGGATGACCTGACCGCCTGTACCGCTCCACAAATGTCGCGACTGGTCTGACCTGGGGTTTCGGTGAGTCGCTTACGCGGCCCGGTAGTACTCGTTGATCACGCCGAGTACCTTCCGGCGCTGCACCGGCGCCCCGAGCGGCACGACAGCTGGCTCGTCATGGTCGGGTGGCCGCTGATTCCGGGATTGGTGCGGCCGGTGCCCGTTATAGTGCCCGGCGTAGGTCCGCAGCACAGCCCGCAGATGACCCTCGTCGTAGATCAGCAAGCGGTCAGTACACTCGGCCCGTACCGTCCGTACCCAGCGTTCGGCATAACAGTTCGCCCGGGGCGCCCGCGGCGGAATCCTCACGATCCGCACGCCCTCGCTGGCCAGGACATCATCGAACGCGCTCGTGAACGTGGCGTCGCGGTCCCGGATGGGGAACCCGAACCGGCGCCGCCGCCGCTGCGGCCGAGGGGCAGCTCCCGCAGGTCCGCGATCCGCGTGATAGGAACTTGCATTTCTCCGATCGACAGAATGCTGTCCATGCCGCGGCGGCGCTTGCGTTGATGCCC
>Ga0209839_10001767_pt1 | contig 10888 bp, 8 predicted proteins | sample OrgsoiDNA2013050_FD_185800 | JGI IMG/M metagenome (GOLD analysis project Ga0209839, IMG submission 185800) | Permafrost soil microbial communities from the Arctic, to analyse light accelerated degradation of dissolved organic matter (DOM) -... | ecosystem: Environmental > Terrestrial > Soil >... | reverse complement strand
CGCTGGTGCCGTCGGCGAAATGCGCGATCACGGGCTGATCGGCGCGATCCTCGATGCGTACAAGCCGCTTTTCGAAGGCGAGCTCGACGTTCTCGCACCGGGCCTTGTTGATGATCGCTTCGTTGAGCGTGGCGCGGCGCATATTCACCGCGGGCTGACCGAAGCGCGCCTTCATGTTCCGGTTGATCGAGCCGATCCTGGCGCCGGATTGCGAATGAAAATCGAAGGATTCGGCGATCGAGCCGCTGCGGATCATGTCTTCGGCGAGGCCGATTTCGGCCAAGACATGCATGCCGTTCGGCGCGATCTGCAGACCGCCGCCAATGCCGGCCGAGTAGGGCCAAGCCTCGAACACCTGCGCGTCAATGCCGGCCTTCTTGAGCAAGATACCGGTCACGGGACCGGCGATGCCGGCGCCGATGATGATGGCCTTGCGGGACGGTTTGGTCATGCCTTGCTCCCTGCATCCGTGAAGTGGTAGGAACGTATGCTTGCTAATTATCTTATTATCTAAGATATAAACGGACTAAGATATGAACGCGGCTTTGTCAAGACCGAAGGCGCGTGCCGCGCTGATGGAGGAACTGGAACACGCCGTGCGGCGGTCGTCCGCGCAGGGCGTGATTTTCGGGCAAACCGTCGCCAGCCGGGTCGGAATTTCGAGTTCCGACCTCGAATGCCTCGATTTTTTGAATCTGGAGGGCCGCGTGACCGCGGGACGGCTGGCGGAGGTGACGGGCCTGACCACCGGCGCCATCACCGGCGTGGTCGATCGGCTGGAAAAGGCCGGGCTGGTGCGTCGCGAGCGCGACGACCATGATCGGCGCAAGGTGTTCATCGCAACCGTGCCGGAGAACGTCGCGAAGGTCGGACGGTTTTACGAACACATGCGGCTGATGATCCTGAAGGACTGGGAGACGCTTTCGGACGCCGATCTGCGGCTGCTGCTTCGGTTCATGACGCAGGGCTACAAGACCATGCTGGCGGCGACCGAGGAACTGAAGGCGATGATCGACGCGCCGAAGCCCAAGCGCAGCGGCGCTAAGAAGCCTGCGCGGTTGCCGTGAGCGCCCGATCCGAAGTCTGCCGGTAGCGCTGTGCGGCGGCGAACAGGCCCCACATCGCCCCCAGCATCATCCAGAAGTGCCGCCAGTGGTCGGTGTCGATGATGAAGCTTTCGCCGACCGTGCCCAGGAACGCCGCGAAGATCGCCAGATAGGCGCGTTGCCAGGGTACGCGCACGAAGATGTGCCGAAACCCGGTGATGACGGTGATGAGCACCAGCGCCGGATAGCTGACGCCGGCGATCCAGCCGCCGGACATGAAGGCGTTGAGGTAGGAATTGTGGGTGTCTTCGGGAAAATATTTGTGGAACTGCAGCGGGCCGATCCCGAACGGCAAATCGAGCGCCATCTCGGCGCCGAGGATGTGGCGTCCGAACCGGCCGAAGCGGCCCTCGTCGTAGCTCTGATCGAAGCTCGCGCGTTGCCTGAACATCTCGGCGATTGAATCGAACGACAGCAGCATCGCGATCAGCGCCACCACGATAACAGCCGTGACCACCGCCGTCACGATGATGCGCGAACGTTGCGCCCGCGACCGGCTGGTCAGGACCATCAGCGCCAGCATGAAGCCTGAAGTGATGGCGAGCCCGCCCCAGGCCGCGCGCGAAAATGCCAGCAGGATCGCCAGCGCCATGATGCCGAGCGCAATCGCGCTGCGGCATGATTTTCGAAAATCGTCGCAGACGACGCTTTGCAGCGCGAACAGTGCGGGCAGGATCAGGAACGCGGCGAGCACGTTCGGGTCCTTGAAGGTGCCGCTGGCGCGGTCATACAGCGTCAGCAGGGTATGTCCGCCGGGGACGAGGTTGAAGTAGCCGGCGATGCCGGCGGTCGCCGCGATCAAGGCGCCCACCGTCAGGCCGCGGCGAAGCATCCCGAGCCGGGCCGCGGTGTCTTCGGACAGCACCATCGCCAGGAAGATCACGGTGACCGCCATGTAGCAGGAGGTTGCGATCCAGTTGGCGACCTCGGGCTTGTCCATCAGCGAGGCGGCGCTGATGGAATAACCGATATTGACCAGGAACAGCAGCAGCAACAGCGGCATGAATATCAGCCGCAGCCGCAAGCCGGTCGCAAGGAAAATGACGGTGGCAGCGAGTGTCACCAGCTCGTAGGGGCTGGGTTCGATGAAAACGATCGCGCCGGATGCGCCGACCAGCCACACCAGCGCGCGCTGCAGCGCCAGAACGCCCGGCGCCGCCGTCATCGGCGGCAGGTAGCCTTGGGCCGTCGCCACATACGCCATCACACACTCGCCAACTTACGCAACGCAACCGGTAACCCAACGCCCGAGCCGGCCGTCTTGCCAGCGCTTAATAAGCGTTATCGTTCTTCGTCATCAGCGCCAGCGGCGTCTTGAGAAGAATGTAGAGGTCGAACAGCACCGACCAGTTCTCGATGTAATAGAGATCGAACTCGACCCGCTTCTGGATCTTCTCTTCGCTGTCGACTTCGCCGCGCCAGCCATTGACTTGCGCCCAGCCGGTAATGCCGGGCTTGACGCGGTGCCGCGCGAAATAGCCGTCCACCGCTTCGTCGAACAGCCGGCTCTGCAATTTGCCCTGCACGGCGTGCGGGCGCGGGCCGACCAGCGAGAGATTGCTCTTGAACACGACGTTGAAGAGCTGCGGCAATTCGTCAAGGCTGGTCTTGCGGATGAAGCGCCCGACCCGGGTGACGCGGCTGTCGTTTTTGGTCACGACCTTGACGGCCAGCGGATCGGCCTGATCGTGGTACAGCGAGCGAAACTTGAAGACGTCGATGCGCTCGTTGTTGAAGCCGAACCGCTTCTGGCGAAACAGCACCGGCCCAGGACTGTCGAGTTTTACCGCGAGCGCGACCAGCGCCATCAGCGGCGAGGCCAGCAGCAGAATGACGGCGCCGACGACATGGTCGAACAGCCACTTCATCACCAGATCCCAGTCGGTGATCGGCGCCTCGAACACATCGAGGGTCGGAACCTTGCCCAGATAGGAATAGGAGCGGGGGCGGAAGCGCAGCTTGTTGGTGTGGGCCGACAAGCGGATGTCGACCGGCAGCACCCATAGTTTCTTCAGCATTTCGAGAATCCGCGTCTCCGCCGAAATCGGCAGCGCGAACAGCACGAGGTCGACGCGGCTGCGCCGGGCGAATTCGACGATATCGTCGACCTTGCCGAGCTTGGGGCTGCCGGCGCAGGTCTCGAGCACGCGGCTGTCGTTGCGGTCATCGAACACGCCGAGGACGTGGATGTCGGAATCTTCCTGGGTCTTGAGCGCCTCGATCAGCTTCTCACCGGTCTCGTCCGACCCGACCACGATGGTGCGGCGGTCGAGCCGGCCATCGCGCGCCCAGCCGCGCACCAGCGCGCGAAGCAACAGGCGTTCGGCGAGGAGCGCGGCAAGGCCGACAAAGAAAAACGCCGAGAGCCAGAGCCGCGATACCTCGCCGCCGAGTTTCGCGAAGAACGATGCGCCGATAAACAGCAGGAACACCAATGCCCACGACGAGATCATTCGCGTCATCTGCCGGAGTTGTCCGCGGAAAACCTGCACTTGGTAGATATCGGCGGCCTGGAAGCAGAGCACCGCGGTCGCGGTCATGCCGAAGATGGCGGCGAGGTATTCCCAATGAAAGCCGCTGAGCGGAACCACATAGCCGAGATAGAGCGCGACGCCCGCCAGGCCGATCAGCACAAAATCGGCGGTGCGGACCGCGCCGGCGATCACGATCGGAGAATACGCCCTGCGCACCTTCTGGTTGGCGACGGCGAGTGCTGCATGCGTCAGCCGCTGGCGCCGTTCCGTTGGAGGGCGAACCGCCGCGGCCGCTGCTGCGGCATCGAACATGGAGCGAGCGTTGATCGGTTCCACTTATCCACGTCCGTTCTTGCACAGGCGCTCAAGGCTTGCGCGCACCGAGGCGGAATTCCCCGCTTCACGGCTTAGAGGACAAATCGGAACAAACAGTTGAAAGAGCAGGTATCGCGGTTAAGCGCGGTTAACGCTTTGCAAACGCCTCGCGGTAACCCGCCAGCACCCCCTCGACCATCGCCTTTTGCGAAAAATGCAGAAAGATTCTTTCGCGAAGGGATTTTGCCCGCGCCTGCGCGGCTTCGGGGTCTTCGAGCGCGATCTCGATGGCGTCCGCCATCGCGCTGACGATATTGGCAGCAAACAGCGCCTCGGTGTGCGATCCGAAAATCTCCGGGATGCCACCGACATTCGCGGCGACCATCGGAATTCCGGCCGCCGCCGCCTCGATCACCACATAGGGCATCGAATCCCCGCGCGACGGAACCACCAGTACACCACCTTTCGAAAAACCATGGCGCGCCTTGACGTGACCGATGAAGCTGACCGCTTCGGTCAGACCGAGCTTTTGGATTTGAGCCTTCAGCGCCGCGAGTTCCTCGCCGTCGCCCGCCAGCGTCAGCGTGACCGGCTTGCCATCGGCGTGCAGCCGCGCCACCGCATCGATCAATAGGTCCGCGCCCTTGATGTGCCGGAACTCGCCGACATAGACGACGTCGGTGGCGTCGTCCGCCTTGACGACGGGATCGAACTCCTCCGCGGTCACCCCGTTGAATACGCAGCGCACCAGCCCCTTGGGCGTGCCGATGGTGCGCTGATAGGTATCGCGCGCGAAGGTGCTTTCGAACAGGAACAGATCGGTAGAGTTCATCAGCGCGCGTTCGAGGCGGCTGTAGAGTGCGCCCTTGATCGTATTCAGGGGGTAATGCAGCGAGCCGCCATGCGGCGTATAGACTCGAATGGTGCCTTTGGTGCCGGTTTTCAGGCGGATGAAGGCGCCGGCCTTGGCGCCATGTCCGTGCAGGACGTCCGGCTTCAGCCGCCGGATCAGACGCATGATATGCGCCCATACCAGCACATCGGAGGGAAAAGGTTCGCGGCGAATCGCGAGACGATGAACGCCAAGCGCAAGGCGCGGCGCGATCGCCGCCAGCGCGGCCTCGGCGCGTTCGCCGCCGGTCAGGCTGTCGGCGATAATGCCGACCTGGTGGCCACGGTCGACCTGCCCGTTGGCGAGGTCGAGGATGTGTCGGAAGATTCCGCCGACCGGCGTGCGCACGGTGTGCAGGATACGAAGCGGCTGATCGGCAATCGTGGACATGATCAGAACCAGCGTTCGCCGACGAGGATGGTATCGCCGGGGCCAAGTGCTGAGCCAAGCGGCACCACAAAGCGGGATGAAGCCGAATGGTCGGTGTGGGTCAGCGTGACACGGTCGCGCTGGGCGCGCGGCGAAAATCCGCCGGCGATGGCCACCGCGGTTTCGACGCTCATGTTGGGCACGTAGGGATATTGGCCGGGGGCTGCAACTTCGCCGAGGATGAAGAACGGCCGGTAGGCCTCGATCTCCACCGCCACCGACGGTTCGCGGATATAGCCGTTGCGCAGTTTGGCCGAGATCGCCGAAGCAAGGCCGGCCGGCGTTCGTCCGCGCGCCGGCACCGCGCCGATCAGCGGCATGGTGATCGAGCCGCCGGCATCGATCGCATAGGTGTTGGTGAGACCTTCCTGGCCATAGACCACGACGCGCAATTTATCGCCGGCGTCGAGCCGATAGGCCGCATCATGGGCAGGCGGCATCGGCGCGGCCGCATAGGCCACCGGCACCGGTGCGTAAGCGCGCCGAGGTGCCGCGGCAAAGCTGCGGCGAAGCGCAGCGATGGCGCCGCCGGAATCCGCGACGTCGGATCGCGACGCAGGTTCAACAACCGGATTGGTGGGCGGGCCGTAGGCCAGCGAATCCAGATCGCGTTGCGGCTGCAGTCCTGCGACAGGCGCGGACGTGCGCATGCAGCCCGTCAGAACGAGCACAGCGAGCAGACAGAGTGTAACGGCGCGCACGCCTCGCATCTAATAGCCCTGAGGAAGTATCTGCTCCGATTAAGGGCTTTCATGGTTAACAAAGCATGAGCGCGGCGGGCCAAAGCCTCGATCAAGCCCGACGTTGGCGCGAGCAAATCCGTGGAATTAACGCCGCGGCAACCTTAATAGAGTGTAATCGCTCAGGGTTGAGCGGCGCATAGCGTCTGCGGGAGTGTGCGATGCGTTTACCGTTCGGGCGTGCGGGCAAAGACACGGCGGGCCCGGAAGAGTTGGTGGTCCGGACGGCCATCGCGACGCCCGCGCTGGTCACCGGCAAGCCGACGACGGCATCCGAATCCGGCGATCTCGATTTGCGCGCGCTCGGCCAGGCGCTGGCGCGCAACAGGGGCTGGGTCATCGTTCCGACCGTGCTTGCCGCCGTGCTCTCGATTGCCGCCGTCAATCTGGTTACCCCGCGATACAAATCCGAAGCCCGCATCCTGATCGACGGACGCGAGAACATTTTCCTGCGGCCGAATGGCGAGCGCAGCGAGGAGCGTAACGCGCTCGATGCCGAGGCCGTTACCAGTCAGGTGCAGCTATTGCTGTCGCGCGATCTCGCGCGCGACATCATCAGGAAGAACAGGCTCGCCGAGCGGCCGGAATTCGATCCGGTGCTGCAGGGCATTTCGCCGGCAAAATCCCTGCTGGCGTCGTTCGGGATCGGTCGCGATCCGTTCTCGCTGACGCCGGAAGAGCGCGTGCTGGACGCCTATTTCGACCGCTTCACCGCCTATGCCATCGATAAATCACGCGTCATCGTCATCGAATTCCAGTCGCGCGATCCGGAGCTTTCGGCGCGGGTCGCCAACGCGATTGCCGAAGGCTACCTGGTGCTGCAGCAGGGCGCGCGGCAGGAGCAGGCCAAATCGGCCGGGCAGTGGCTGTCCGGCGAAATCGACAATCTGCGCAAGAAGGTGGCGGAAGCGGAATCCCGCGTCGAGGATTTTCGCTCGAAATCGAGCCTGTTTATCGGCACCAACAACACGACGCTGTCCAACCAGCAGATGGGCGAACTGAACACGCAACTGAACAACGCCCGCGCGCTGAAGTCCGACGCGGAATCGAAAGCGCGGCTGATCCGTGAAATGCTTCAAAGCGGCAAGCCGATCGAGGCTTCCGAGGTGCTCAATTCCGAACTGACCCGCCGGCTGTCCGAACAACGCGTCACGCTGCGCGCCCAGCTTGCCGAGCAGTCGTCGACGCTGCTCGACGGCCATCCGCGCATCAAGGAGCTGAAGGCGCAGCTTGCGGATCTCGACCACCAGCTTCGCGAGGAGGCCAGCAAGATCTCGCGCTCGCTCGACAATGATTCACGCATCGCCGGCGGCAGGGTCGATGGGCTCAGCGCCAGCCTTGAGCAATTGAAGAAGCAGGCGACCTCGAGCAACGGCCAGGACGTCCAGCTTCGGGCGCTGGAGCGGGAAGCCAAGGCGCAGCGCGACCTGCTGGAGTCCTATCTGGCGAAATATCGCGAGGCGACCACCCGCGAGAATATCGACGCCGCGCCGGCGGACGGCCGGATCATTTCCAGCGCCAGCGTTTCCAACACCCCGGCTTACCCGAAGAAGCTGCCGATCGTGCTGATCGCGACGCTGGCGACGTTGATGCTCAGCACAGGCGTCATCGCAACCGGAGAACTCCTGCGCATGACGGCGCCCCGCACCACGGCGGCGTTGACGTCGCCACCGGCTCCAATGGAGCGCGCGCCAGCGCCAGCGCCAGCGCCAGCGGCGGCTGCTGCTGCCGCGGTCGCCGCCGATCCCATTCCCTTGCCCAAAGATCCCGCTCCGGTGCCCAGAGAGGCACACCCCGACATCGCGACCGGGCTTACCGAGATCGAGCAACTGGCGGACGATGTAAACACGGCGGGCGACGCCGCACGCAAAGTCACGATACTTGGCACCGCCGCAAACGAAAGCATCACCCTGACGGCGCTGACGCTGGCGCGCCTGGTCGCGCGCAATTCAAGGGTCGTGGTGGTCGGTCTGTCGGCGTCGTCGTCCGAGATCTCGGCGATCTCGGCGGCCTCGGTCGATCCGGACGCACCGGGTCTTGCGGAACTGATGCTGGGCGAGACCTCCTTCTCGCACGTGATCACCAGGGACCGCTCGTCGCGGGTTCATCTGGTGAGCGCCGGACGTCCCGGCTCGGACCGCGCGTTACTGCAATCGCCGCGGCTCGCGCTGGCGATCGATGCATTGCTGCGGGTCTATGATCACGTGTTGCTGGATGCCGGCACGGCCTCCGACCTGCCCGCGGAGCTGCTGACAGCGCAGGCGCGCGCCGTGGTGGTGCCGGATCCGTCGATGACCGCGGATGCCCGCACCTCGATGTGCGATCAGCTGCGAGCAGCCGGTTGTTTCACCGAATTGACGCTGCTGAGCAAACCGCTGCAGCCCTCGGATGCGATGGAGGCCGGCGCGCGGGTCGTGGCGGCCTGAACGTGATCGTCGCTTCGTTTTGAGAGAAACGCCGCAGTCAGCGGGCAAGCGCGCCGCGCAGCTTTTGCGCCATGTGCAACAGCGCGGGATTATGCTTCACCAGGTGCTTGGCGCGGTTGACGCCTGACATCGCGGCAGCGGCCATTTTGCCGCGCAGGCTGAGCGGGATGAAGCAGTCGAAGATCGGCTCGTCGCCCTTGCAGAACAGCCGCTTGTAATCATCCGATCCGATCCCGAGATCGAGCGCACGATAGCCGCGCTCGGCATGGTGATCGACGATGTTGCGCATCAGGATCAGTCCGGGGCTGACCCGCGAATTGTCCGACATGGTGTAGGTATTGAACATCATCGAGAACCGATGTCCGTCGGCGACCCCGGCATAGATCGCGATCACCTCGTTGTCGCATTCAAGCGCGTGGATATCGATGACGCGGCCGCCGCCCGGAACCTGTGCCATGCAGGCACCGCGGACAAATTCCTCGACGCCGGGCTCGGCGAATACGTTGGGCAGTTTCTGCTCCGCCATCCGCAGCGGCTTGACCAGAAAGAACCAGTCGAGCAGCCGCTTGATCTCGGCATCGGTGGCGGCCACGCCATAGCGATAGCCCGGCAGCGACTGCAGCTTGCGTTCCTTGCCCTTGAGCCGGCGGCGGAACGAGTTGCTGATCCGCGCCGTCGGCGGCTCATCGGGAGCGATCGTCATCAGCGGACAATCGTTGGCCGAGGGCTGGCTCGGCAGCAGCGCCATCGGGTTCGGCAAATCCCGCCAGCGCAACGGCTGCCGGGTCAGCGCCAGCACGTCGGCCGCCGATCGCGCGCGTATTCCCGATATCAGCGCTTCGAGATCGACAGCGGTCGCGTTGCCGGCAAAATCCCCGTTCCAGAGCGCCATGTTGAAGGTGGCGTGCTTGCCACCCATGAAACAAGCGGTGCCGACGCCGCACTGATGCTTCAGCGTGAGCGGAAGCAGCAACAACGGCCGACGCTCGGCGTCGCAGGCGATAACGATGAACGGTGAAAGACCCTCGCGCGCTCCGACCTGGCGTTGCCAGTGCCCAAGAAAATCGAACCGCTGGTAGGGCGTGGAGAACTGCCGCGGATCTTCGAGCGCGCGCCAGATCGCCTCGGCCTGGGCTAGATCGTGAAAAATATCGACGCCGGCAATGCGGCTTGATTTCGACCACGCGAGCTCATCCGCCGTTCGGCTTTCGATCGCGGCAGCCATGGTCATTGCAAAACCTGTCTACGGGAAATTATTTATATTTTTCGCCGATTGCGACCTTTGCAAAGAAAGGTCAACAAAGCGTAATGACAGGGCGGTCGCGGCGGGGTGGAAATATCCGCATGGAGGGGACGAGACGGTGGCATCTGGGAGCCCTTTTCTGGCGCGCGCGGGGCTGGAACTCGCTTATCTCAGCGGCTACTCACGGCTGATGCAGCGGCGCACCGGCGGCGCCGGTGTCATTTTGCGGTTCGAACGCGTGCGTCTGCGGCGCACCGTGCGCTTTCAGCCGCTGCAAGCTTGCGAAATCACGCCGAGATTTCTCGACCGGGCGATCGGTGCGTTGAAGCGCTGGAAATTCGATATCGTTTCAATGGACGAGGTTTGCCGGCGGGCGGTGACGCTGGCCTCGCCGCGACGGTTTGTCTGCCTGACATTCGACGGCGGCTACAAGGACATGATTACGTCAGCCTACCCGGTGCTGGCGAAGCACGGCGTTCCCTTCACCATTTATGTGCCGACGGCGTTTCCGGACCGCCTGGGCGAGGCATGGTGGCTGGCGCTTGAAGAAGTGGTTGCGCGCGAGAACCGCATCAGCCTCGTGATGGATGGCAGGGAGCAGCGGTTCGATGTCGGCGATACCTCGGAAAAATATCAACTCTACGATTTCCTCGCCGGCTGGATGCGCGCGCTGCCGCCGCCGGATCTTTCAGTCGCGATCAACGACCTCTGCAAGCGATACTCCGTCAACCTCGCGGCCCTGTCGCGCGAAGCAATGATGGATTGGGATGATTTGACAAGACTCGCGGCCGATCCGCTGGTGACGATGGCGAGCGCGACAGTGAACTATCCGGTCCTGTCCAACCTCAGGGATGCCGACGCGTTGCGCGAGATGGCGATGGGGCGGGCGGTCGCGGAAGCCGCATTCCAGCGGGACGTCCGGCATTTCGCCTATCCGTTCGGCGATCGCGCTGCGTTTGGCCGGCAACATGTCGGGATGGCCGGGGAGGCCGGCTTCGCCAGCGCGGTGTCGGCGATATCGGGCGTTGTGCAGACCGAAGGCCGAACCAACCTGCACGCGCTTCCGCGCATCGCCTGGGACGGACGACGGCGCTCGCTCCGCGTCATGCGGGTGCTGCTTTCGGGCGTCACATTTCCGCGTCCCACATCTCAACAGCCGCGGCACGCTCCCTCTCCCACCCAACTCGGGTTTACCCGAGTTGGGCATCGAAATCTGTCGAAGTCGGATATATCCGACTTCGATGGGAGAGGGTTGGGGTGAGG